>JAABUS010001040.1_pt1 | contig 64457 bp, 8 predicted proteins | sample 5560161 | NCBI WGS metagenome assembly JAABUS01 (sample SAMN10711885, study PRJNA513376) | rock metagenome | isolation source: Antarctica rocks | place: Antarctica: Victoria Land, Trio Nunatak nord | collected 2016-01-04
TAATAATCGAAAGTTTAGTATAATAACTTTTTATTTAAAAACAACTATAAGAATAAAAATATATGATTTTTTTTTGTTATTTATTTATTATTGTCTACAATTTGTCTCGAAATTGCTAATTAATTAATAAGTAAAAAAATATTTATATTATATTTTTTAAAAATAATATTTGTTGTTAAATAATAATATTTTTAATATTTACAAAATTTATTTATTTAAAAAACATTGTTTTTATTTATTTATTATATAGTATTGTTAATTTTGCAAATTTTATATATTTGTTATTATTGCTTAATTTAATACTCGATTATTTATATCTTTTGCTAGAGAATTTTTTTGTCTATTAATTTTTTTAAGCAAAGAATAGCTTTTTTATATTTTTCTATATTTTTCTATACTTAATTGTATTTTTTCGATTACAAAAATCGAAATTTTATTTTATATTTATTTTTTTCTAATATATTCTTTTATTATAAACAAAAACAACTTTTTTTTAGAAATTAAGTTAATTAATATTGTTAAGAAATTAATATCTTTATATATTGTTAAAAATTTAATATTTTTAATTATCGACAAAAGTTCTATATTTTTTAATACTACAAAATTTTTAATATTTCTAAATTCTTTTATAATCTTTAATCGACAAATTTTTGTTAAAACAATTATTATTTTAACAATTTTTTTTTTAATTTGTTAATTTTGTTTGTTAATTAAATATTAACTATTTTTGCAAAATTTTTTTTTAATAAACTAATTAAAAATCTAAAAAAGAGTTTCCTATTTATTAAATATACAAAAAAATTTAAGAGTATATTTTAAAAAGTTGTTAAAAACCAAAAAAATAACAAAAAAATATTTAATAGTAGAAGTTTTTTTTTATTAAAAACTTAGAACAAAATTGCTTTTATTTAGAAACTAATAATTTTTTTTTTTTGCAATCTATATTAAATTAATTTTGTTTTAATATTTTTGCAAATAAAACTATTTAGAGAAACAAGTTATTTTTAATAACAAAAATTATAATAATTTCTTAATTTTTGCTAAAATTTGTAAAAACAAAACTATAGTATTTTTTTGTTTTTTCTATATTTTCGAGCTATAATATAATATTGCAAGCTATATTTATTATAACTAAAAAATAGATAATTAAGTTAAAAAAATCTTAATAATTAATTTGTTAATTTTTAATTAGTACAATAATTATTTACTTATAATTAATAAGAAGATCTTTATTATAGTTGTTTTTAATACAAGAAATATATTTAAGTTTAAAATATATTTTAAAAACAAATTAGTTTATCTAACAATTTATTCTAATTATATTATAATATAATTGCACAAAATATAGTTAACTAAATTTAATAAAAAAGATAATCTATATTTTTGTTATATTCTATTTAAGATTATAATTAAATAATAGTTTAATACTAATATTAAGAATATTAACAATTGTATTCTAAAGTTTAAATAATAGAGTTACTACTATTTTTAATATTAAAGTATTTTTTACTCTACAATATAGAAGAGTTTAATTCGAATACTTTTTTTATATATTTATTATATTACAATTTAAAACTTAGTATTAACAAAATTTATTTTTTAAAATAATTTTTTGCTAAATTTTCTTATAATATAAATATTACAAATTTTAAAAAGTCTTTGTTTTGTCTATATATTCTAAGAATTTTTTTTTACAAAACAATTAAATTTAAGTTTATTAAAAATATAAAGCAACAAATTAAGTTTATTAAAAATACAAAATAATAAGATAAAAATATAGTAAAAACAATATTAACAAACAAAAATTCTAAATTAAAGAAAAAAACAAATATTAAAAAATATTATTTCGAAACTTAACAATTAAGAAATATTTAGAATATAAATATAAAAAAGAAGAAAAAAAGATTTGCTAAATTTTTTAAATTTTTAAAGAACAGATATTGTTACTTAAAATAATTAACTAAAATACGCAATACTTTTTAAATATTACAAAAACTTGTTCTTAATATTAAAAATATTAATTTTATATAAGTTATTTAATAGAAATATAATTTAAGATAGTTAATTAATAAACAAATAATAATTTATATCTATATATTTGTTTATAATTGCTATCGACTATTTATTTTTATAATATTTTTTTATTTTGTTTGTAAAATACTTGCGTTGCTAGCAATTTAACAATAATATATCGAAAATTGCAATTAAATTTTATATATCAATAATAGAAAATTGTTTTTATTAGATTTTCGACATATTAGAATTTTTCTTATTTTAACAAAAAAATAAGATTTTGTTTTTAAATTCTATAAAAAGATTATATTTAAATATATATTTTATCTATTAAAATTAGTAGACAAATACTAAACAAGACTTTGCATTTAGTATTAAACTATTTTATTAAATATTTGTTTCTAAAAAAAGACTTTAGAACTTGTTTTAAAGTTAAGAATTTATTAATTCTAATCGAAGATTAGAGTTGCAAAGCGATAGATTCAAATATAATCTTTCTTATAGAATCTAACTACTAAGACAATTACAACATTAATCTTTTGTTAAGTACGAGTGCTCAACTTGACGTCGTAGAAACTCAACCAAGGTGAACGAAGCCACAAGAGAGCTCAATCTCTTGAGCCACTTGAGCTAACAGCGCGTCTGACAGAACTGCTAGTCTAAAGGCCATGATTTAATCTCTGTTCCAATATTCGAAGGACGTCGCGTTTAGCGCCAAGTATTAGCGCTAAACCTAAAAGAGACGTTTGGGAGATCTTCTGATAATAAGCCGCTAGACGAGACTAAGCGAAGCCCAGAATCGAACTTGTCGATCTTGAAACATTTGTGCCCCAGAGTAGATAGAGGACAGAAACTGTTCCGGATTCAAAGTGATGCTGTGTGTGGTGTGTAAGGTGAGGTGGAGCGGATACGGAGCAGGGGCACCTAGGCCGGTCATTTCTAACATCCAAGGCAGACACGCGATTTCGGACTTCAGGGTCCCATGCTTTACGAAGACCGAAGAAGGGAGTGACTGTTCACCCATGAGCCTATATTGGTCATAGTACCCAACGTGAAGTCGTGTAACCGTGTAACCATTCAGGATTCTAACTGCTGATCTAATCCTTGGTCCAGAGAACCTACAGTACTTCCCCCATCTAAAGAGTGCTCCGAAACGTATTCCATCGCTCTCCCTGGCCCTACTGTCCGTGCCAATCCTTCTCAGGACTCGGGAGGGCCCTTCTCCGCCAGCTGGAATACGATGTCATCCGCCGGTAGATTTCCATCGAAGAATTGAGTGATCTTCTGGTGCCGAAGTTGTTCAAGACCCAACCAAAATTGACCGACGTCCCGCAGCTGCTTGATTTCCCGAGCCTGCTGTTGGACGCGACTTGAGAGGATTCCACGTATGCCTTCGTCAACCCTCGAAGTCTGGTCTCTAAGCTGTTGCCACTCTTTGACCTTGTGTTCGCCGGTTGCATGAGGGTCATTGTTAGCGAGGCGCAGTCTTTGGACTTCCTCTTCGAGCTCCTGCACCTTGGCCTGGACTTCAGAGTGTGGACAACAGGGTCCCTTCGAAGTCGTTGTGTTGGCCGAAGTATGGTCCACGGGAGAAGAGGGATTCCCGTGACCTCGGCCGTCCAACCCTTCTATCGTACACATGTTTCCTTCAAGCGACGTGTGAGAACTCGATGATCGGTGAGGTTCGAGCACGGTGCGAATCGTCGATGCTTCACACGATTGAGGTATAGCCTTAGTCGCTTCCTTCGATCGACGTACATAACTTTCGACAGAGGATTCGAGTGTCGAAAGCAAGCCCAATTTTTCACGTCCGATGGATAAGCCAGAAACCAGATTGTGAGGTTGTGATCACCTGTAGTGATCTCTTGTAAAACATCCCAAACATCCGCGTCCAAGTTTTCGCAAAACCTTGCATTCATGTTCCCCACAGTTTGGTGTCTCGTGCCTAGGATCGTTATTTGGACGAGAGGGTCAGTGTCAGCCCAACTTTCAGCAGTCTCAAGAGCGGCTCTCGTATCGCTTTCAAGATAACCAGACCGCTCTACGACTTCATAGCGGAAATGTTGCAATATTGATATGCTTAGTGTTGACCTGTCACCGATGGTGCTTGCGGCGACCTCTGGTCCCAGCACGTAAGCCAGTCGCCATCTAATACCCCGATGGTCTCCAACGGAGGTATCCCCATTGAGGGAATTTCGCATAGATATGATCGCTAGATGAGATCCATCTATCTTGACAAACATATCGTATGGTAACTCTCGATAAGAACACAAGCTACCAAGGATTTTTCCGTCGTTGATTCGGACAACCGCTTCAGCATACAAAGCTAACAGTTAGGGGACAAAAGGTCAGCATCGAAGTGTGGGGCTTTGATAGATATTAGGTTTGCTCACATGATCTCGCCTGAGTCGCTAAAGGAACAGCTGGTACCGTTGTAGGCCCAGGGAGACTCGGCATCATTGTCAACTCAAAGAATTGAGTCTTGTGGTGATCGATCCAGTAGTAACCACAAGCCCGAAGATCTGTTGAGGGGTTGATGATCGTGGTTTCTGGCACAACCAGCCCTACTACATTTTAAACAAACCCATTCCGAGCACCACCAAGCTCCCCAGCGAACCTGACACGGTGGAACCTCCAGGGTCCCAAAGAGCCATCCATCGATTCCGTTCCATCTCCTTTCCTTCTACACCCTCCTTACTATCAAGTATAAATACGCTTTGACGGAATGCCTACTAAGCTTTGGATTTTGACAAGTCAATCATCTTGAAGTGGTTTGGCTGAACTGTGTTCTCAGTAGGTACGAGAGGAGAGGCTCCTTTTAACGACAGCGAGAGACTATGGACTGACTTCGGGGCTCCAGCTAATGCTGACTCTAAACGTTTATGTCCGTGCATCGTATTAAGCTAGATCTCTCCAAGACCACGTAGATTGAGATAGACATCAGTACCCCAGCCCCATAAGCTTTGAACAGCAATGCCTCCACCAAAATGCTCGGCATAGGCTCTACCCAGGGGCAAGCCGTACCCCAGGCCTGCAAGACTGCTGGAGTCGCCACCAGCGCCAGAGATAACATTTAGAGCATCAATGTTACCATTACTGATGTCGAGCGCTTCGTCTTCCCCAAAGGTGGTGAAGCTGTAAGCCCAGATTTTGGGCAGAGTTTCGGGCGAGATGCCGCCCCCTCGATCACGGATGCGGATAGTTACACAGGGGATCGAGGGATCCGTTGTGGAAGATGACCCGACCGAGTCTGGCACGTCTCTTGACCTGGCTGGGTTCGTAGCTTCCAGCGAGGGCTTCTGAGTAGCTGGTGAAGCTGCGATGGTAATCTCAATTGGGTCACGCTCTTTTCCCCTTTCGATCGTGGCACGAAACGCGTTCTTCAACAGCTCCGTCACGATATACTCGATATGTGTTGGCACGTGAGCAAGCCGGGCATTTGGCTGGCCATTGATGATGACAGTCGGCCTGACACCGTACTTCAATTCGCAGATCTCGGAAACGAACGTCTCACAGTGGCGTATGACCTCTGCTGGTCGAAGCGCGGTATCGATGACACCGACATGTGTGGGCGACAAGTCCTGCGATAGCTCTGGCTTTCCCTGACTGTGTGGTTGCGAGGAGAGGTGGAGGGCAATATGTTGCTCGGCTATCAGTCTGGTCCCAATCCTAGCGCGCAGATGCTCGTCCAGAAATATGGTAACTTCTTCCGGGCTGATGTACTTCCTACACTCCAAGAACCCCCTCGCCAGCACAGGAATGGTGTTTGCGTGTGTGTGTACCAAGTCTGCCATGACCTCCGTGAATTGAATCTCCTCATCCAGGCTCGTGATTTGCCGTTCTTGGTAGGGTAGTAGTGTCGAAAGCGAATGCATGTAGTACTTATAGATCCTAGCAATGTGGGGGTTGGATACTACGATGAAAGGGAGGTTGCGAAGAGCGTGGATACGGTGAGCGAGTCTGATTGGTATCAAGGAGAGGCCGAAGTTGGCGGAGGAGAGGAGGGCATCTGTTGAAAGCGGAGGGCGGCCGTGTCTAGAGCCATCGTCAGTGATATGCCCCGAAGGTAGGGTAGCGTTCCCCACCGGACTAGGTCTGCCAATGCCAGTGAGTGCAGCGGCTTTGAGGCCAGGCGCGCGACTTGATCGTTGATGTTCGCTCCGCTCGACGGTTCTGACCATGGGGGATTCGTGCTTCTGCGGGCTGTAGAAGTAAGACATCTTGACTGAGTGCGTGACTGTGGGCAAAGCAGTCGTATGAGTCGTGAGTCTAGGGTAGGTGGCCGGCCGAGCATTTTTTTCCGTCGCACAGAAGTCTGCCCAGTGCCCAGGGCAGGTCTAGGGAGGGCGGGGCCAATCTGAGAATGGAGAGGCCCAGCATACCGCTGCTCCAAAAGAACCACTCAAGGCATGTCTGGTGAACCCTTTCAAATACATAGCCTAAGCTCAGAATAGGCATAGAATTGCATTACGAATGTAGGGACCTAATCGCGGGTTAATAACTAAATTCGTCCCTCACCACCTCGTCCCCTTAATCTCCGCATTCTTGGCACTAGCCCGCCTGTCTTGCAGGCCTCTCTAGGGGCTGCGGTTTTACGTCACTAAAAAGTAGTCATACCGTGAAGAGCCATGAATTGAGCATACTCTGTTAACCCACCAGGCTTACCTTTTCGCAGCCTGTTGTTCCGGGACCCATCCCTGCGTCGCTTACATATTGAAGCAGATCCGGCCCAAAGGATCTCCCACCTCATCGTTTGTTAGAATTTAGGGTAATCTCGACACGATTGTGATGGAGGCCCAAAAATCACCTCAAGGCAAAGATCGTGACAATCCCGCGACCGATGATGGGTACGTCTTCGGGAGAGCTGGATACCAGGCATCGGCGAGGTAAGAAGCATGCTGAAGAGTCCTCCAAGGAACAAGGGATGAAATTTCCCGGTGCATAGAACGCTCATGGTATCACCAGGCTTAACCTTCAGCATCTATACTATACTATGCACACTGGCTATCTTTTACATCCCAAAATTGCTCTCACAGGTACGGATTTGAGGGTCGCAGACGTGGGCACCGGGACAGGGTATCACAGCCCCCACTCTGGAGCTCAAGCCGAGAATTTCCGACTTACAGAGTTTGCAGTATCTGGATTCTGGACTTGGCTCGAACTTTGCCGCCCTCCGTACAGTGTGACGGCTTTGATATATCAGCAGACCAATTCCCTTGTCCGGAATCATTGCCCAAGAACGTGACTTTGCAACAAATGGACGCTTTCAGTCCTCTCCCAGATCACCTGCTTGGCCGGTACGATGTAGTACACGTCCGACTGTTCTGCACAGTGGTACGTGGGGATGACGCCTCTGCCCTGGTCGCCAATTTTACGAAAATGCTCAGTAAGTGGGAATAGGTCAGCCCCAAGGAAGACCATCCACATTAGCTGGCACAGGATCCGCTCATAGTGCTGTACAGAGCCCGGAGGTCATCTTCAATGGGTTGAAAACGACCCCATGTCACAAGATGTATGCGCGGCCAAGCCAGGAGCACGAACGAACAAGCTGAACGAGTTTCTCTCCTACATGCAATTCGCTCAGAATCGTTTGAGTAAGACGAAGTGAGTCAGCTATATTCCCACAAATCTCGCGGCTCCCTGATATTATATACCTCAGCTGGGTCGGACACTTGGACGGCATGTTCCAGCATTTCGATCTCGTGGACGTTAAATTCGAACGCTTTACCACTCGTCCCGAGTTTGGACGGATGCATGATGACACCTTGTTCTGGACTGTGGAGGACTATACTTACAACTTCCTGGACAAAGCACCGGAGACCAAAGGCACTGGCGAGAGTACACATGCTAGGGGATTAGTAGCCGAGGCGTATAAAGAATCTGTGAATGGTGCGTATGTAAGGTCAGATTTTGTTGTAGTGTTGGGTTGCAAGAATCGAAGCTTGCATCAATAGAAACCGTATTGCATCGCAGGTCATAGGAAAATCGATTCCAGTTGTTTCGTTTCCTGCCAATACGTTAGGATGGTGACGAGTCTTGCTATGGTAGAATAGACCGGAGCTACACTCAGGTCTGGTGTGGCATCTTTATCTTGAATCATGATGAAAATCGCATGTTCTTCTATCTACATTGATCGATCTCAACATCATCCTGTGCATCAATTTCGGACTCGGCATCTTGATGTGGAACTGGTAAGCTCCAACGACGAATCAGATGACCCTTCCACATCAAAATAAAACCATCAAAGCCATGAAGATAGAAAACAATGCTGCCATACCAAAGACCCAGCCGACACCTACCTTAGTCGACCAGGGGCTAACAAAAAATGGCACGGCAAGTTCAAAGATAAGCCGATAGAATCCCATTGTGATGGAGGCTTCGAAAGCGTGAGTGGGGAAACACTCCACAATGTAAAAGGTGACTATCGGGACACATATAAATGCTGCAAAAGCCACCAAGAACGTGGCAAAGGCCAGTACCATAAAGTGGTAATGTTTGTCAAGGGAGTCCAACGGGTAGAACGATAAAGCCTGGGAAGCAAAGGCTGAGCAATCTATATTCAGGGTGCCATTTCCCACCTGTACGGCGTGATAGCCATAACGGGAGACGGTCGTAAGTAAGCTCCGTAGACCTGGGCTGTAAGAAGTCCTACCCAGATAGAGAAGTGAACTAGAGCGTCGTCAGCATGCATCACAAACGAGTCCAGTTACAAGACTTACAAATGGCGTTCTGTGTGGTCGAGAACCCGTAGCCTCCCTCGCTAGCCGGTTGCTGGAGGAATACAGTGAGAAGAACGCTTATCATGACAGCCCAGCCGAAGTTGACGAGTATGAAGGAGCCAGCAACAAGAGCCACCGGACAGATGGCGATCAACATTGGGACGGAGGCTTGCTGACACTAGCAGTAGATAAAATTTTCCAGCGCGATGAAGTCATGTCATGTAAGAGATGATCGCAAGGTAGATACTTACAGATTCAGCAGCACTCATAGGTCTAACTATCCGGGTTCCCGGGAAAAACGTCGTAATTCTGTTCTTCATGAATGCTTGCGGTCGAATAGGTCATCTGGAGAGCTTAGACGGTTTCCTGGAGAATCCAGTCTCTTCGAGGAATAAGATAACGACTACTATCAAGGCACCCTCAAGAGCGACGATCCACCAGAATTCAATCGGCTAGGAAGTTCCGGATACAATGAAGCCGGAGAACGTGGGACCGGCAACAGTCCCAAGAAGAGATGCTAGAATGAAGTAGGTGAAAGCCAATCCACGCTCGTGGATATGATATATATCAACGATGTTCGATGACCCAATCGTAGATGGCACAGCGCCAAAAATGCCTCCCAGCAGTCTGGACACTGTGAATGCAATGTAATCCTCCTTTTCCACCATCAGAGCAGACCATACAGCACACGCGAGTGTGCCGATCATGCTCCACAGTACACAGGCACTTCTGCCAATAGTATACGAAATTGGAACAAAGATGAGTGGGTCTATGGCCAAGCCCGCAAAGCCAGCACTCGTCTGGAGACGTGGGTTAAACAAATTCTGGGTAATTGTGGACAAGCATACCGCGTATGAGAGTTGGAGTGGTGTCTTGTGATACAATCTGGCTTGTGGAAGATAGGCCAACTGATTGGCAGTCGCTGATGCTAGGCCCGAGAAGCCTGTCAGACAGAGTATCGCCAGTGTAAGATTTTTGTTAGTCGCAGACCAATTCTGCAAGGCAGTCAATTGAAATGCTCTCTGGGTTGCAACATCTCCCTAATGAATACCATCGGGTCCTGCGGATCACTACTTGGCGGAGGTATATGAGCATCGGCCTCTCGACTTCTACCTTCGAGTGACGTGCTCAAAGCTTGGGCTTTTTGACTTTCCATATCGAAGTGTACGGTTCAGGCTGTTCCAAAGAACGCTCGGGTTTGGGATGGGCGTAACGATGAATTTCTCTACCTTGATAGACCGAAGCCCAGTCGTTGCGAAGCCTTGCCAAAGCCAGCGTATTGAAACAGTGTATAGAACCAGCCTTGCAGCAGAATTGATTAAACGGCTGGCCCATCCATGCGGTGCGGCCACCCCGCAGGATGTCATCACTGTGCATTTCTTGAAACGGGCTTCTCATTAGTGATGCTAAATTACGGTAAATCTGCGCATCTTACGGTATTATTGTCTCGTAAGACGTAAAATGCGCTAAGCTAGATTTGGAAGCTCTTGTTCTACCCAATTAATCGCATTTGGCTAGCGCGTTTTATTATATTATAAGTTTTAGATTTACTCTTAGTTTTTGTGTCGAGAAAGTCTTTAGAAATCTATCTAAAATTTTAGTAAGATATAAACAAATTTCGAAGTACTTTTTCTCAAATCTTTATTAGAATTGCACGATAATAGTATTTTGAGATATTTAGAAGTCTTAGTAGTTATTTATCTTCGTATATATCTATAATATCTAAGATATGCTAGAAGAATCAGGTTGTTCTTATTGCTTTTTAATAATATTTGCATCAAAAACAGAAAAATATCTTATAATTTTTATAGATTTAATTTATTTCGATAGAAAGTCTATCTAATAAACGTTTACTTTATATATTATTTTCGAGATTTTTATAAGAAAGAGTCAAATTTCTATTAAAAGTATATTAAAAGAGTCGAGATATCTTTAATATTCTCTCTCTACTAATAGAAGCTTCAGATATCGCAAAGAAAATAGTAAATCTCTATAATTATTGTATATTTAAGATTGCCAAGCATCAAATATATGTCTATTAATAGGATCCCCTCTTACTAGCGCATTTTACAGGTTTATCGTAAAATGGCAAACATTTTACGCATTTTACGCGGTATTACCGGTAATACGGCGCTAGTGGTAAATTGGGATAGCATCACTACTTCTCATGCAGCGCTGAGCGGTGTCGTATGGCTTCAAGTCCAGAAACGGCTTATCTCCAATTGATCACGTCGTTTGCTTCGATAAGCTAGGACTAAGCAAGTTTGCTTGGTTCCGGGGCGTTTGGAAAGGAGGCAATCCTACGGCACCAGCGCCGTAGGATTTGAGTACTTCGTATGCGGCATATTAATTGTTAGTACGAACAGGGGTTCCTGGGCGAATAAACCCTGTCACGCTAACAATTAACATGCCGCATACATGTACGAAGTACCGAGCATATCAGCCCCACTAACTCCAAAATTGGTCTCGCCAATCACTCATTGGCTACTTTATGTTGTGTGTCAGCTCACCAACTGTATAGGCGCCTTGCATCCAGCTGAGATGCTACCGCACCTACTCGGCACCCGTCAGTGCTACATGTGGAGCCGCGGCCACCGTGCCGCGGCTTAATCCGGGCTCTGCCCTAGTCCACAAGGGTTAGATTGTTTGCCCTGTTTCGACGTTGCACCACTTGTGAGGTGCTGCATAGAAATGCTCCGCAAGGCTACAAGTCCGCAATCCTTCACCTTCCTCTAGTGCTCTTCGCTACGTCGTTCTTATCATTGTGCGACCACATTATGTCGCAATCACTTCAGGATTCTGAGGCAACAACGCGCTCGCTTCCTAGATCGTGGCGCATTGCTCGATGGAGGATGTTTGACTGATCATCCAGGATCTTGGACCATCTGAACACAGACCAAGGAGTGCATCATGGCTCTCTGGGGCGCAGATTCAGAAGTCCGCTCGAACAGGACGGAGTAAGGCAATCGCCATAGGAGAAAGAGGCAACTTTGACTTTTTCTAAAGCGGCGAATGAGATGGATCCGCCTGCTTTATGCAGGACAGGGTCTGGTTGCCCTGTTCCTTCTGACACATGCACATAGTGATGCTAAATCATTTTACCACTAGCGTCGTTTTACCGGTAAAACGCCGTATTACTGGTAAAATGATTTCTATTTTACGATAAAAGCGTAAAATGCGCTAGTAGGGAGGGATCCTATTAATAGATATATATTTGATGTCTAGCAATCTTAAATATGCGTTAATTATAGAGATTTCCTATGTTTTTTGCAATATTTGAAGTCTCTATTAGTAGAGAGAGAGATATTAGAGATATTTCGACTTTTTAGATATGTTTTTATAGAGATTTAACTCTTTCTTATAAAAATTCCAAGAATAATATGTAAAATAAGTAGACTAATCGTTCGAGTCGATTTTTCCCTAAAATCTATAACCCGACCCGAAAGTTATACCTAATTAGATCAAGTTTTAACCTAATATAGTTAGTATTTTTATAATTTATGCAATTCGATTCCAACTATTAGAATCGAACGATTAGTCTAAAAATAAGCATTTATTAGATAGACTTTCTATCGAAATAAGTCGAAATCTAAAAGAATTATAAGAAATTTTTCTATTTTTGATACAAATACTATTAGAAAGCAATAAGAACAATCTAATTTTTCTAATATATTCCAAATATTGTAGATATATGCGAAAATAAATAACTACTAAAGTTTCTAAAGACTACAACATAGTATTTTTGTGCAACCCTAGTAGAAATCGAAGAGAAGATAGAGATTTTATTGTTATTAAGATTTAAAGATGTTAAATTCAATCTAGATTACGTAATTTAATTACGTGCTCTAGCGAGTCGCGAGCTTCTATATTGGGGTTAGCGCGTTTTACGTATTACGAGGAAAAATTGTCCATTTTATCGTATTACGATAACAACGCGCATTTTATTATAATATAGCATTACTACATGCATAGATATCTACGACATACCTAATAGATACAATTGTTTACTTCGCTTCCTTGTATTGTATTGCAATCGACTCGATGCAATTAAATTTGTCCCGATATATATCTTAGCGCTTAGGGTCTAGCGTATTGCTTGGCTACCATAACTATATTACAACAATGCTATGTGTTATAATTTAATAATAAAGCGAGCTTCGATTAGTCTCTTTCAATGCTTAGTGTATCTAGCAGTTCTAGCTATCTGCTATAATTAGGAGATTCAGAACTAGATAGTTTTAGGACTAGTTTCCTTAGATGCTAAGAGAACTATTTAGATTCTCTTGCGACTTCTACAATTAATTATTCTTTCTATCTACTAGAATCTCGCACTTAGTAGTGTTTGTTTTCTAGTAAATAAACACAAAATTCTTTCGTAATTCTAGAAGAGATTATATTAGAGTATCTTGTTAATTGTTTGTTTGTTATTTTAGTTTCTACTACTTAGTTGTTCTATTATTATTATTTTTATTTTAAAGTCGACAATATTTAATACAATAATTTGAATATTTATAAGAAGTCTAGCAAATACTAATATTAAATTAAAAATTACTTAAGCAATAATAGTAATTAATCGATTCTTAAGAGTTATATACAATTTAATAGAAAAAACTTAATATACTAAAATTAAGATTAAAAAACTCTAAAAAGAGAAATTTAAAAATAAGAAACTTAACTTCTATTGTATTTTAGTATAGAAAGCTATATTAAAAATACAATTAGATTTACTTATAACAATTTATTAATTTTAATTATCTAAGATATAAAATCTTAAATTTCTATTATTGTTTCTTGTTTACTAAAGAGTACTATTATTTTTTCTAGATTATTAGAAAGATTGTTAGAGAGACTTGAAATCTATCGAATTAACAAAAAAGTTTATTTATCAATTAAAGAATTTAAAATTGTTAGTATTTTTTTGTTAACAAATTTTTTATTAAAATCTATTTAATAGAAAGAGATATTTTAAGAATTAATCTTTTTTATTTTGTAATAGTATAAACGTTTATAAAAAGCTTTCTAATAAATTAATATTAAAGAACTCTTATATTAACAACTTAAAATAGTAAGAAAATTATAAAGATAATTCTTTGTATATAAGATACAAAGAGATAAAATATACTTCGCGGAACGGGTTGGGTAGTGCACGACTTGCTCTCTCTCTCGCCATAGTTTTCTAGGTTTAACTTTTCTTGTTTTTGATTTTAAAAATCGAGTTTCAAAGATTTTTGTCTAATTTTAAAATATTATTACTTAAAATAGATTAGCTTATTACAAAAATAAATTTCAATACGCTAGCTAGCGTATTTTATCGAAATAACTCTAGTTTGGGTTGAGTATTTTGGGTTCGATCTAGGTTGAGTCCAAATTTTTGGTTCAAAACCCGAACCAAACCTGGACCGTTCCGCGGAGTAATAAAATATAGTATTATTTTTACTTATTATTATATTATTAGACTGATCACGTTAGGTCGATTAATCAAGTTCGAGTTGATTAATTGATTCGAATCTTGGCAATTCGAGTTAATCTAACTCGAAAGTCTTGACGAGTCGATTTCTAAAGTTGAAATCGAAAATCGAGTCGAATCGAGTCAATTCCTAGAATTGAAATCGAAATTCGATCCAAAAAATCGACCCAAATCGTCAAGACTATTTAAATAATTATATTATAATTATTAATAGTCAATATATAGTCAATATATAGTTAATATATAGTTAATATATAGTTAATATATAGTCAATATATATTTTATAATATTTAATTATCTAAATTATAATAAGATAATATATTATAGTAATGCATTTCTACTTTTTAAAAAGAAAATAATTAAATTGCATCTATAGATTCTATAGATTCTATAGATGCAAATAATGCATTTTATTAATAAATTGCATCTATAAGATCTATAGAGTCTATAGATGCAAATATTGCATTTTATTAATAAATTGCATCTATAAGATCTATAGAATCTATAGATGCAAATATTCTATTTTATTAATAAAAAAAATTCTAAAATTAGTAATTCTTGACATAATAATATAATTTTCGATTTCTTAGCAATTCGATTCAATTCCTAATATTAGAATCGAATATCGACTCGAATCGAGTTGAGTCAATTCCAAAATAATAGAAATCGACTTGGGTTTCAAGTTGATTCCTAGGATTAAAATCGTCGAGTTGAATCAATTCTAATAGTTGGAACCGAAACTCGATCTAATAATCAATCTACATATTATACTTTTTGCGTAAGAGCAATTCTATCTTTGTTATATAATTTTCGAAGATGTTTTTAAATTTATTTTTGCAATTGCTTTCTTTAACGCTTGTAATAGCAATATATAATTATATAATATAGAACTATTTAATTCGACAATATTATTAGTTATTATAATTCTTAGTATTTCGAAGTCTAGATATTTTATATAATTAGAAGCTTTATTTGTAATCTTTAATATATTAGAGTTGCAATTATTTAATAAAGAAGTAAAACAAATAAATGCTTTTTTGAAAAAAAAATAGTTCTAATAAGAGAATCTATATTAAGTTTATTTTTTAATTAAGTTTGCAATAGCAATAGCAACAATTAATAAATTAAATTGCTAAATCGACGTTTTAAGAAAGATTATATAAGAAAGATATTAAGCAAATAGAAAAGATTGCTAAATTAGTATTGTTAGTAGATATAATAAACAATAAGATTAATATCTATAATAAATTAATATTTATTTGTTAGATTTTTAAAGATAACAAGATAGATATATCTTAAATAGATTAACTAACTTAATCTTTTATTACTTGCAAAAAGTTAAAATATTTATATATTTCTATTATTAAAAAGCGTAGATCTAAAGTTAAACAAAGATTATAACAACAAACTTAGAATTTCTTTTAATTTATATATTAACCTATATATTAATTATTAAATTAGATCTTATTTATATTTTATAGTCTATTTTCTATTTAAAATCTAAAAGTATTAAGTATATCTTAGTCTACGCAATTGTTGCAATTACTTTAATCTTAATTTTAGTTAACGCAATCTATTTAATTATTGTATTAAAACTAGTAGCAAAATTACTTTGTAGAACAAGTTAGATTAGATCAAGTTGCGAGCTCTAAAACTTAACTCGTTTCAAGTTAAATATTGTTCAAGTTGATTCAAATTATTGTTCGAGTTAAGTTAAGTATTTATTAAGTTATACTTGAACTCAATAGTGCGCTAAAAGTTCTTTCGCTAATCTCTAATAATAACGCAAGCGAATTTAAATTATTAAATTTTGTAATAATTTTTTTAGTTATTTTTTCGCTAAATTTTGAATATACAATGCAAGAAACATATGTCAAAGATATTTAAATTCTAGTAGCTTAATAATAAAAGTCTTCGATACAAGCAAGTTTTTATATTAGTCTTAGCGTTAATTGCTAGTCTTCAATTAGTAACTCGCTATAAATAATATATAACATTGTCTCGTTATAGAAGCGCGCAAATTCGAATTTTGTTTAAAATATTTCTTTTTTTACTTTTAATCTTAACAAACAAGTTAAAAGCAATTAAACTTATTAAAAGATTTGTCTTAAATAAATCTTAAACATTTGTTACAATCGCTTTAATTACTAAGCTATTTAAAGAATTTATAAAAAAAAAAGATTATTTATAAAAGAAACTTTTTTTATAATTTAAATTTTTTCTTTTTTTATATAACAATAAATAAATTGCTATTATTGTTAAAAAGAAAATTGTATACTTCGCAAAAGTATGCGTCTACAACAATAAAAAATTAAATTGTTAAACAATATAATAATTCGATAACGCAATGGTAACAATATTAAATGTCGATAAAAGTTGTAATTACTTTGCACACTTAGTCTTATTTGTTTATTTAATAAATCTAGTCGATTATTAACGTCTATATATAAAAGAAAGTATATTAAAATTGATCTTTAATAAACTCTATTCTTTACAAATTAGTATAACAAATATATAGAAAATATCTAAGAAACACTTAATATTAATACGTATAAATGTTATTTTATAATTTAGTATTTTATCGTATTTATTAAGATAATAAAATTGTTAAAGTAGTAATTATAACTTTTTTTAATATCTAATAACAATGTTGCGTTGTTAATAGAAATAAATATATAATAAGATTTTGTTTTGCAAATTAAAATTTACTACGCAAAACAAAATTAATTGAAGCAAGTATTAAATTACAATAACTTGATTTGCTTCGAATTTATCTTAAGTTGAAACAAATTTTGCGCAATTTAATTTGAGTTGTTTGCGAGTTATATTTAAATTCGATAACGCATTAACTAAGTAATTAATTATTGAAAATTAATTCTAAATAATAAGTTAAACAAAATAAGTATATATAAATTTCTAGCAATCTTTTTATTTATTATTCTTTTATAATTTTAAAATATATATACAATTAGCATCAATAAATTTCGATTCAATAATTCAAAAAAACGTATAAATTTACATTTATATGTTTTTTTAAACTTCTAAGTCGTTTTGAGCTTTCGAATTATTTTAATACTTTTAAATTTTAAGATTAATAATTTAACTCTCTTAGATATTGTTTTCTTTTTTTGTTTTCGTTTTAATAAACAAGTCAAACGCATTCAAAACTATTAAAAGAATTATTTTAAAAAAGTTTCGAATTCTTGATCTTTAATAACTAACAATTTAACTATATTACTTATAATGCGCTTAATTTTCAACTAAACTAACGTTAAGATTAACATAATTAAGAGTTAATTATAATACTCTAATTATTAAGTTATTCAAATTAATATATAAATGTATATATTATAAGTAAACTATAAAGATTTTATAGAAATTGCAATTATAACTCTATTAGTATTTGTTTTAATCTCTATTTTTAATAATCTTTTTATTTATTACTTTTTTAAACTATAAATACAAAATAAAGAAATTGTACTTAAGTTATATCTTGTTACTATATATAGCTTTGTTTCTTAATTATCTTTTGCTTTATTATTTAGATTCTAATAACTTAATAAACAAAAGTTTGCTTAAAATATTTATTTTTTGTTTTAATTTTGAACAAATAAAATAAAGACAATATAATTAAAAAAATTATCTTAAGAGAAATTCGAATTCTTAATTTTTGTTAGCAAAGAAACTCGAAAATATTATTTATAAAGCGCTTAATCTTTCGTTGAGCTAACGTTAAAATCGACATTCTTAACTCTCTATTAACAACGCTTTAATTATTAAGCTACTAAGACTATTTTATAATTGCAAATATTAAAGAAAAAATATAATAAATTTACTAAACTTAAAATTATAGTTTAATCGAATTGTGCTTTTTTCTATGCATTGCTTTCTTACATTACAAATATAATACAAAAAAATTGTACTCGAAATATATTTTATTATTATACTTATTTTTAATTTTTAGTTTTGCGAAGAATCGTCGATTGCGAACAAAATGTATAGAAAGTATACTATATTATTTTAACGTAAAGTGTTGATAAATTTCTTAATTTTTATATATTAACTAAAGCAAAAATAAAAAATACGAAAGAATTTTTGTTATAAATGCAAGTACTTAGATTAGCTTGCTAATAATTTTATCAAAAAGTCTATAAAATTCGAAAGAAAGCTCTAGAGTTGCGTCAACTATAATTAAAAATTTAAAAAGATAATAATATTGTTATTCTAAGTATTTAAGTTAGTTTATTTAACTAAAAGATAAAATGCAAGAGTTTGCAATATATTTAAGACAATATTTGCAATATTTAAGATGCAAAGAAAGATAACAAAAAAAGAAAGTTTTAAATTTGCGTTAATTATAATCCTAGATTTGCGTCAATTGTAATCAAGAATCTAAAAAAATAATAGTATTATTATTCTAAATATTTAAGTTAATTTATTTGATTAAAAAATAAAATGCAAGAATTTGCAATATATTTGAGACAACATTCGCGATATTTAAGATGCGAAGAAAAATAATAGAAAGTTTGTTGCGCTATTTTAATCGAACAAAAGCGTAACGTAGCGATATTATTAAAATCTAATATTATATATTTGAATGCGTTGAACTTAATAGCAAAATTGATCTCTAAATTGTTTTGTAACATAAATAACAAAATATTGTATAAAAAGTCTTAAATCTTTAGACAATATATATAATATTTTTCTTAAATTGCTTGCTTTAAAGCAAGAGACAAAAATTATAATAAAGTCAATATTATATTAACTAGTTTATCTAAAGTAGATATATTTAACAAATATAATTTGTTCTATTTTTAGTAATCTTTCTCATTATTATTAATTGTAATATTATGCTTAATATTTATACAATATTTTCTAACTATTATTAAGATATAAAGTTAAAAAATAATTAACGTGTATTTCTTAAAAAGAATTCGAATCTCTATTTTTTTTGCTTTTGATTAAGATATACTTTTTCGAACTTTAAATAAAATTATTATTTAAAATTTGTAGAGTTTAAAATAATATATTAAAAACTTATTTAAAATATCTTAATTATTAAGCTACTTAATTATACTTTAAAAATCGACAATTTTGCATTATTTAAAAACAATTTAAAATATATTTATTAAAATATGTTTTGCAAAATAAAGTTACAATTAGAGTATATTTTTTTCAAAACTTTGTTAATGTTTGTCTATTATTAATAAATTAAAAAATTAATTTGTAAAATTAATATATATTATTATTGTATGCGATTATATTAGCTTTTTTTCTTTATTGTTGCTAATATATATTGTATTGTATGTTTTATTTAAATTCTTTTTACGTATCTTTTTTTTATTTTAAATATTATTAAGATTTATGTTTTCGACAATTTTTAACTTCAAATTTAGATATTTCTACTAATATATATTCTTTGCAATATTATACTAGCAAAAAAATATAAAAGTTTGTATAATTGCAAAATTATACAACTTATAAATTGTATACAATTTCGACAAAATAAAGAACAAATATTTGCAAGATATATTAATTAAGACAAAAGCTAAAATATTTTGTGTCAAATATATTATTATTAATATTTAATTTTTTAATTGTTGTTACTAGTTAAGAACGCTAGTTTTTTTGAAATACTTTATTAAAATTATAAAAAACAATTAATGTTAATCTTTTATTTTTAATGTATTTAAATATAGTTTAAAATAACAATAATTAAAAAGATTATTAAAAATATGCTTTTAAACTCGAATAAATATATTATATTTCTTATATCAAATAAATTTGTTATTAATTATCGAAGTTCTTTTTTTGTTTTTTTGTAATATATTGTTAAGATTTTTAAGCTTTTTTTTTATTTCAATTAATTAAAAGCTCGAAATCGAAGATTTTTTATATCGCGTTTTGTAAAAATTATAATTCTTTTTTAATAAAATTTAGTAAATATCGATTTAAAGAAGTTTGTATCTTTTATGTATCTTTCGAATTTAATTATTTTGTCTAAAAAGACTATTATTTATTATAGAATATAATAATGTAATCTTGTTATATAAATAATCTAAGTTACTCTAAGTTTTATTATAGTATTGCGTAAGCTTTTTCTTTGCAATTATAATTACATTAAGTATTTTTTTCTTTTATAATATTTGTTTGTTTCGCAATTTAGTTTTGACTTTGTTTAGTTTATTAAACAAATTATTATAAATTAAAAAAATATAATAAATAATAAAAGTCTTAGTAATATTAAGTATTTTTGTAAAGATATAAAAGAACTTAATAATCTTAATTATATATATTACTTACTTCTATTTAAATTTAGAGAATTTTAAATATTTGTATTTAAATTTTGCGAAAAATACAATTAAATTGTTTCGCAAATTGTAGATTCGAATTAGTATATAATAAATAAAGTTTTAACAAGTTTTTACGTTTTAAAACAACTTAAAAGACTTAACTTAATTAATTTTTAATATATTTTTATCTATTTTAACTTTTAGTTGTTTTTGTTTAATTCGCATCTATTATATCTATATAAAAGATTTCTTTCGCTTGCTACTAGTATTAACGTAAACAATTGATTTTCGCATTTATGCAACTATTAGCGACTAAAATAAACACAAAGATAAGTAGAAACAATATTATTTTTGCTAGTATTATAAACAATTTACGTAAAGTAGTGTCTAAACAATCTTTGTTTTTAATTTAATTCTTCTATAGTTTTTTGTTAATTAAATTTGTATATATTGTTTTAAGAAGCATCTTTATCGCAAGTTGCAAAATATATGTTAAATAAAACATATATTCGATAAAAGTATTATTGTTTATATTAAAGACATTTGTAGTATTTCGATTAAATTTATTATTATTAATATTGTTATTATTGTTATTCTTTTAATTTTCTTTATTAAAGATATCGTTTAATATAAATTTATATATAATTGCACTAAAATTAATATATCGCAAAAAGTTTACTATAAAGATTTTGTTGTTCGATGCGTTGTTAATAGTAATAGCTAGAACTTTGTTTAAAACTTTGTAAAAACTTAACGTTCTTTTAATTAAGTTTATAATTCTTTGACTTAAATGCTTATTTACAAAATGCTTGAATTCTAAAACAATTTTGTAATATTTCTAATTATAATTAATAAAGAACGCAATTATAATTAAGTAAAATTAACAATTAGAAATTAATTAAGCATCTATAATAAGCGAAAGCTTTATCTTGTTATTCAAAAGACGTTTTAACAAATTTTTTTTCTCTTTAGTTAATTGCTTTATTATATAATTTTCAATTGTAAAAACGTTTTAAAAAATAATATTTAAATTAAAACAATAAAAAAGACATAGCGTCTTAATATTATTTATTATGCGAAAAAGCAAATTAATAGCTACAATTTATTTTTCGAATTAATTGTTAAAGTTTTTTTAAAACAATCTCTTATTATTAAACAAAATACTACAATCTTTAAAATTCTAAAACAATAAATTATTAATTAAAAGAACTTAAACAATATTTATTATAGCAATCTTTTTGCTAATTGTTCGAAAAAAATAACAAAGAATAGTAAATTAATTCTTTTTTTTTAGCAACTTCTAAATTGTTAATTAAGTTAATTTTTTGTTTGTTAACGTCTTAATACAATTGTTGCTATTAAAATGCTTACTAAGAGTCAAAATTTTATTGTTATTTAAAGAGTTATAAGTTAAAACAACGTCGCATCAAATATATATAGCAATTAAGCTATTATTCTTAATTACAATACTCTTAAAATATAGATTCTATATATTAGAATGTTTTGTTTTACTACTTTAATATATGTTCTTTTTAATATTAAGTTTCTTTGCATTGTTTTCGTAAAATTAATAAATTTTTTGTTATTAGTTTTTAAAGATTGTGCAATGTTCGTTACTATAAACAAAGTATCGCTTATTTTTACTTTTAATTGTTAGCTTATTTAAAGTTGCAAAATTATTAAATATAATAAATTTAATATTAATAACGCTTGCTATTTAACTAAATAAGTTAATAATAAATTAAGACATTAAAATCTTTTAACAAAAGTAAGACAAATTTATTAAAAATATTAACAAATTAATAAGTAAAAATCTCTTTATATAAAAGAAACAAAAGCGAAGATACGTTTTTACATATCTTTATAGTTATCTAGCTAGCTAATTGAATTGTTGAAGCGCTAACAATTAGCAATTAAGCTTGAATTAATTATATTAAAATTCGATTCTCTATTTAATTTAATTTATTAATTTTTTCAAATTGTAAAACTAATAACAATTGCTAAACGCAACAAGAACTATATAGCGAAATATTTTTTAAATATATTCTAAAATAACTTCTCTAATTTATTAAGTTTCTTAAAGAATAATTACAATAAAATGCAAATTAAAAAGAATCTTTTGAACAATATTTAATTAACAATAAAAGATTTAATATTGTTACTATCTAAGCTTTTCTTAAACGCTATAAATGCTAGATTGTTATTTAGAGAGCAATCTATTGCATTTTTGCAATCGAATAGATAATTGTTTATTTTATAAAAGCGATCTTTAAATATTAACAATTAAACGAAAACAATTGTTAAAAAATTAATTTATACTCTATTTTTAAAAAAGAAAAGAAAGCGAAAATACAAATTTAGTAATAAATTTATATAATTGTTACAAAAGCTTTTGCGTATTTACTATATTTTAACAACTTTAATACTTAAGAAGATTAAACAATATTAGAAGTTAACAAAGTTAATAATATTACAACTTTCTTTTTTGTATTTAATTAAAAAAGTATTTTACAATTTGTATTAAAAGAATTTTTGTATTTAATTTGTAACGCTAGAGACATTGCAAAAGATTGCGAAAGCTATACTAGTTTTCAAAATATATTATAAGTAATCTAGTATTTTTGTTTAAACAAATCTAATTTTGTATTTAATTAACAATCTTTGCGCTATTTACGTTAAAAGAGTAATCTTGCAATTAAAGAATATAAAATTGATTAAATCTTTATAATCTATTATGTTGTTATAGAAGAGCAAACTAGTATATCTATAATATATAATATATAGTATATAAAGTATTTCTAGTTATTATTCTAGTAATTACAATTAACATTTAAATAAATTCGCATCTTTTAAGACACAAATTGCAACAAACAATTATCTTAAACAATTAATTTATAAAACTAAAGAGATTCTTTAACATTATAATAAAAATATTAAAGCTAAATATAATTCAATTCTAATTCTTTGAAACTTTCTTATTAAAGCTCTCTATAATTAGCGCAAATGCGCATTTTGCTTCTTTAACATTTGTGTCTACGTCTTAATTATACTTTGCGAAATCGTAGTTCTCGAGTTATTAAAACGCTAGTTTAAGAAGATTGTACTAGTTATTTTTGTCAATCTTGCGAAAGACTTTTCTATGCGTTAACATATTGTGTCAAGTTGTTATCTTAATTTTAGAGAAGTATTCGTAAGAAGATAATATCTTTATTTGCATAACATTGATTTAATAAATATTAGCATATAAGTTGTACATAATAGTACAAAATAAAGATATCTTTTTGTTTTATAAATTTAATAAGATTAGATTGTAGATTAAATATTCACAAATTTAAAAATCGACGCATCGATCTATATAAAAGACTTTTTTAATTATAATAATTATAAGTGTTTGTTACATTTTTCGTACTTTATGTTAATTAACTTTGCGAATCTTCTATTTAATATTGCTAGCTAGTTGTTATTAAATAAGACGAAGAGACTTCTAGAAATAATATGTCGTCTTTATATTTCTCTTTCTCTTTAAGTACACGAAATTCTTGATTTGTATATATTATTAACATAAGTTGCGCATATAAATAATTACAAAGATAATTAAAAAAATTATACTTAACATAGTTTCGTTGTTTAAGATATCTTCTTATAGTAAATTGTTGTTATCTTTGACAATAAATTTTTCGCTTAAATTGACGCTCTTCTTCTATGCGATTTAACTAGCATAAAGATTTTAATTAACTTTAGCAATTGTTAATATTAACAATATTTAAACAACAAATATAACAATCTCGATCTATCGCTTGTATGTAAAATCTATTAGAAATATTTTCTTTAAAGTTTCTTAATTCTTTTTGTTAACATTTTGTTATTTTGTAGTTTCTTGTAATTTTTAAAAATAATAGCGTTCGAACAATTTATTAATTTTTTTTGTTAACTTAATAGTCTTCTTTGTCTCAATAAAGTTGTTTATTCAATAACAAAACTTTTTAATATTAAGATTTAAGCTTAGATTCTTTTTTGTCTTGCGTTTTTATTATAAGTTTTTAAGACAATTTCGAAGATCTTTAGTAGATACAATAAATATTAATTTAAAATAGAACTTTTAACTAGTTATACAATATTATTTGTATTTATCTTTTTAGTTATTGTCGCAAACACAATGTACTTAATAAATTCTTTAAATTAACTTTTATTCTATTAGAATCTTTGCGCTTTAAATTAACTATCTTTTGTTAATTGTATCGTAAATTTTAAATTTTAAAAACAAAACGCAAATTTAATCTTGTTAATATTCTTTTAAGTTGTATAATTCTTTCTATAATGTTATGCAATAATTCGAATAAAAATTATAAAAATAAGTTAATCAAATGCAAATATTAAATAATCTTAATTATAATACGAGATTTTTTATCGAAAGCAAGACTTAAGTATATTTGTTTTTAGTGCGCTTTTTATAAAACTTTATATTAAGTATCTAATTAATAGAATAATTGCTACAAATTATTACAAACTATCTAATAATAATTTCTTAATAACAATAAAATAGTGCAAAATACTAAACTAGTTTTAAAATCTAAAATCTATTATTAAATGCTACAAATATTTGATAAATAAAGAAACTTATATAAATATAGCTTGCTTAATAATCGTAAATAGTAATGTTCTTGTTTTAAAAAATTTAATTAAGTAAACTTTTGCTTTAAAACTTGCAATTTTTCGTTATATTAATATTTGTATTTTAATATTGTTAACTATTTATATTATAATTCGAATCAAAAGAATTGAATTTCTCTCTTAAATTAATTTCTTTAATATTCGCAAATCTATTAATAAAAAGTTTGTTAAAAATAACAAATTAATTCGACGCTTAATAGCTTAAAAAGTCTCGCACATTATTAAGTATCTTAACGTTGTCAATTTTAACAAAGTTAAAAAAAGAAAATTTAAACAAAAAAATAGATTACTTTATATTGTTTTAAATTTATTAAAAGTTAAAAAGCACTTTATAGTTATAGCTTTGCGTCAAATTAAAGTTGCGCAAAAAACTATAAAATATTGTTCGACGTTTAAATTTTTTGCAACTTTTGTGCGAACAATTTAAAACAATATAACAACAAGCTCTAAAATTAAATATTATTAAACAAAGAGCGCACTTTGTATTTTGCAAAATACGTTCGAGTTAATACTAATATTCTTATACAAAAGTATGTTAATAATTCGAGTTATTTTGTATTTTATTTATTATTTTATTAATCTTTAATTTAATAAGTTTGTTTGCAACAATTTATACAAAACATATTATATTAATAAAATTTAATTTTAATCTTGTGCGTCAAATAATATATTTTAATTATATATATATTGTTTTTTGCTAAAGACAATAACTAATTTGCTTAAAATATATATCTTTATCTCTAGATTAAATTGTCAAAAAAAGTTTAATTTACAATTGTTTTTTTAATTTTAAACAAAATAATACTAATTGCTACAATAATTTGTAAGCAAAGCGCAATTAAACAAAGTACAATTAGACAAAAAAGCGAAATTCAAACAAAAAGAGAAACAAAAAGCGATATCTTTATCTAAAGAGTTCAATTTAATTTCAAAATTAGTTTTAAGATTAAACAAAGAACAATAAAATATCGCAAATCTAGCTTAGATTTTTTTCAATAATATTAAAAATCAAAATTTAAACAAATCTTTATACAATTAATAATTTGCGCAAAGCATATAAATAATTTAAGAAAAATATTTAATTGTAACTACAAAAAATAATTTTTATTTTATATAATAAGAATATAAACTTGTGTTTTTAAATTAAAATATTAATATTTTGTTTTGCTTTTTCTATATTTGCGTCAATAAAGCATGCAATCTATATAATTCTTTAATATATATTAGAACTTTACTAGCATTCTATTGCTCTAATATTAATAATATATTAAATTGCAAACATTTTTATTTATTTTTTTATTACTCTCTATACAATTTCGAACAAAAATTTGTGTTTTTTAAAATATTGAATTGTAATTAAACAATATTAAGTTATTTACTACGCACAAAAATACTATACAATCTTAATTAAAAAAACAACAAGTAATTTATTTGTTAAAGAGATACGCTCTTAATTTTTAAGTATATTTTTGTTGAAACTCTTTGTTATTAGTGCAAATGCGCACTTTGCGACTACAATATTTATATTAATATCTTAATTGTATAATACAAAATTGTAGTTATTATTTTATTAATGCGTCGACTTAAAAAATTTACATTAATTTTTTTTGTTAAATATGCAAAGAAAATTTATATATATAAGTATATTGCGTCAAATTGTTATTTTGCGTTTAAAAAAATACTCGTAAAAAATAGTATCTTAAAATAAAACTTTTGAATTTAGTAAATATTAATATATAAAGTTGTTTCGATTGCACAAAAAAAAGATATTTTGTTAATTTATATTGTTAACAAATGCAAGTTATACTTAAAATATTAATAAATTTTAATATTTACGCATTTGTTTATATAACAATTTTTTTTAAACAATATAATTATAAGCTTACGTTAAATTTTTTGTAATATTAGAAACTTGTTTATGCAATATTTTTGTGCTTTATTTATTATATTTTGTCGAAATTAATAATGCAATACTAAAGTAAAAATATTAAGAATTTTGTAATTGTAGAAGTTCTTAAACTCTTAAAGTATCTAAAAGTTAAAATCTAATATTGCAAGATTAATAAATAAACAACTACAATAATTGCTAAAAATATTATATTAATCTTAATCTTAATATTAAAGATATTTTTTTAAAATAAATTACAATTATTTTTAACAATAGATTTCTTACTTAAGTTAATACTCTTTTTTTATGCAATTTAATTAACATAAATACTTTGTTGCATTTTGTTATATATTAATACTAGAAAAATTCGAACATTAACAATAACAAATATAATTTATTACTCTTTTGTATACTTTTTATAAATAATATTCTTTATTTATGTTTGCTCTTAATTGCTAGACGTCTAATACAATAGTATTGTTTAAAGTTTTCTAAGTTTGTATTAAATTATTGTTATATTTGTCTTTTTAATTATATTTATTTTTTTCTTTTTTAATATTTATGTTTCGATTTGTTTGCGAGATTTAACAATATATAAGTTTTAACTTAAGTCTTTCTTATATTTGCGATTTCTTTATAAGTTTTTAAAATAATTTCGATAATTTTTAGTAAAAGCAATAGACGTATTTTTGAAAACAATCTCTAAATAAGTTATAATTAATTATTGTATTAATCTTTTTAATTGTTGTAGAATACTTTTTGTATTTAAAGTATCTTTATTATTGTTATTTATTTAAGTAGCTTTCGTAATTTTAAGTTTAATTTTATATTGTTTGTTGTTGTTTTATTTAAATTTATATATAAAGTAATCGCAAAGCTAAACTAAGTACTATATTTTTTTGTTTAAAAATCTTAACTATATACAATTAAGTAATATCTTAGTTGACAAAATTGTATTAACAAAAATAAATTGCGTAAATAAACAAAAATGCGAGCAAATTTGTTATATATATAACGCAATTTAATTTGTTACAATTTGTTTTATTTTAAACAAGATGTTTGTATCTTAAATATAGAAATTAATATTAATAAAAAAATTTGTGCTTCGATAGGTCTTAAATCTAATATTAAAAGAATTTACAAATATAGTATATTAGCTTAAGAATTCTATCTTTATTAAACTTCTTTTTAACAACTTAAGTTCGTATTTAATTCTTATAAACAACAAAACAATATTGTTTTTTATAGTTATTTTATTTTATAATGTTGTTTAAATTGTTGTTAACAACTTTTTTTTAAGTATTGCATCTATTAATTTAATTTATATTGTAAATTTGTTTATAATAAAGTTAGCTTAATACAAATTAATTGTTATTTTATTGATCAATTATATATAGATTAAGAAAGATTGCTTTTTTAAAGATTATTAATATTAATAAAGTAAAACAAAGATAAGTTAAGTTTAACAATAAGTTCTTCTATACTATATTGTATTAAACTAAGATTAACAATCTATTCGCAATTATTTATTTACGTCGATGTAAAACTAAATATAAATTATTAAAATTTTTGATCTTTTTAATTTTGTTAAAGCAACAAGTCTTTAATTTTTAATATAATTCTATTCGAACTTCAAAAGTTTTAACGATAAAACTATATTAACAATCTAGCGTTTTTAAATATCTACAAAACAATGTTTAAATAGTTGTAACTTTTATAATTAAAAATGTATTTATTATTTAATTTGTTTTGTATTTTATTTATCTTTTTATTAATTTTTAGATTAGAGAATTTGTATACAACAATTTATATCGAACGCTTAATAATAATAAAGTTCGACTTAAATCTTGTGCGTTTATTAAGATATTTTAATCGTAAATATATAATTCTTTGTTAAAGACAACAATTAATATCTTTAAAGTATATATCTTTGTCTTTAACTAAATTTGATAAAGATAATTTAATATATAATAGTCTTTATTTCGAACGCATTACAAAATTATTGTTTAACATAAAAAAAAAAAAAGATTAATACGATGTTGTAAAGATATCGAACGTCTAGAAATACATAAAGAAAATTGCGAAACTCAAAATTGTAAATAATGTTTATAACGAAAAAGATATAAAGAACAATAAGAAGAGCTTAAATAAAACTTAATACAATATAAATTTTGAAATAATTATTAGTTTTAAATTTTCGAAATTAACATTAAAGAACTATATTAGATAATTAAAGACTTTAAGACTTCTAGACACAAATATTTAAAATCTAGTATAAATAATAAATTGCAACATATTAAATACAAATACTATATATTTATATATTTTATTAGATTGCTTACTAATTTCTAAATGCATAGAAAAATGTCTAAAATTATAAGTCTTTCTATCTTAGACTTAGTGCGCCATCGAGTTTAGATTTTATTCGAGAAAAACTTAAATTCGAACTAGGAAATTCGAGTTGAGTTGTATCTACTAGATACTTAACTTATAACTCGAATTAATCCAAACTAAACGAGTTCGATTTAGGTAATATCTAATCTATTCCGCGGAGTAAGCAAAATATAAGCGCTTATATTGTTAGTATATCTTAAGCAAATAGTTAAACTCGTCTACTAAGAAGTATAGTAAATATAGAGAAAATATTTTATATTTTTGCTTAAGTTAAAATAGAAAAAAGGATTGTTAATCTAAACAAGTTAAAGATTTAAATTAATCAAAAATCTAATATAAACGTTGCGTCTATAAGAATTGTTAATTAACTAAACTTAAAGCTAAGATCTCTAGCTAAGATAAAATTTTAAAATTTCTTTATAAAGACAACAAATTATAGAGAGATAATTCTATATTATTAAGTAGTTATTAAACTAGACGTAAAAGAAGTTTAAAGAATTGTAAGATATTTTGTTGTTCTTAATATCAAATATTAAGAGCGTTTGCTTTTAGATATCTTATAACTTTATACTATAAATATTATTATTAAAATTTAGTAGTTAATAATATAAACTAACAATTCTAAGATAGAAAAAGCAACTAGAAATATTATTAAGTTAAAGCTTATATATTATAGCAATTACAATCTTCTAATATATTCGAAAACAATTATTTTATTGCTTTTAAAAGTTATTGTAAAGTCGAAAAATAGAAGCTTAGACTCTAGTTCGAATTTGCTATCTAATAACAAGTTATTAGATATTAAGAAAATTATATAAGTTTTAACTATTACAAACTCTATAATATATTTTTGATAAATTTTTAGCAAAACAATTATAAATTGTCTAGATATTTTGCGTTTTAAGAAATCAATTTTCTCGATTTTTAAAAAAACAAATTTAAAATTATTTTTTGTTCTAAATAGTTAATCTTTGCGTTCAATATTTTTAAGATATTTATTTTAGTCTTTTTATTTGTTTTGTTTAATTTTATTTTAGAAAACAAATATACAAAGATACTAAAAATAGATTAATTTTTTGTTAAACAAGCTAGAGTTACAAACTAGACAAATAGACTTAGAGTTAAAATTAATAATTTCTACAAAAAAAGATAAAGTAAAGATATTATAACTTCTCTACAAATATTGTTATCTTAATAGAAAAATTCTTATAGATTTCTTATATATTGATCTTATTATTTATTAAGTACAAATAAAACTAGAAACAAAATTAGTATTAAATTTAATCTAGAAACAATAATCGATATATATTAACTAATAATTAAGAAACATAATTAAGAATAAATTAGATAATAAGATCTATAAGTTTGCAAAACTAATTAACAAGAAATTCTTTTAATAGAATGCAAGAGTTGTTATTGTTAACAAGATTAAAAATCTTAAGTTAAAAAACAAATTTAAAGTAATATTTAACTACTTTTAAGTATATAAAGATTTATCAAATATTTATTTAGAGCTTTTAGCAAAAGTTTACAAATATTTATTAGACTCTTATTATAGTTATTTGTTTGCAACAAATTTAAAATATATATACTATACTATTTTGTTATATTAAGAGAATAAGTATTACTTTGTTTTTATTATTTTTAATATTAATTAATTGCAATTAATTAAAATGCAATAAAAATTACAATCGACATATAATAATAGAACTAGTATATAGAATATATAGAGTATTTAAGTTTATTTTGTTATTTTAATTAAAGTCTTTGTTTCTTTATTTAGACAACTTGACTATCTTGTTATTTTTAATATTTTATATAAATAACTTTTTTAACAAGTTTTGCAATTTCGATTATCTATTTATTTTTTTAAGAGAATATTTTTTTTTACAAATTAAATAGACAAAATTAAAGTTGTTGTTTAAGAAACTTAGATTATTTATAAACAAGATAAAAGTATTAGAAGTTACTTATTTAGTAGAAGATCTTATTTATATATTAAATAATTAAATCGAGAAAATAATAAAATAATTTATATCTATAGACACAATTAAAGTACGTATATTTCTAGAAATAATAAATATTATTAAACAATAAATAGAGAATTTCTTAAAGATTGTTCGATCTTTATTACAATTAACAAGAAAGATATTGTAAAGATAGAGTAAATTTAAATAGTTTTTGTTTAAAATACTACAAATCAAATATGCTATAAACACAACAATATATAATATTAATCTATCTATAATTATTTATTTCTATATAGATGCTTCTAGATTTAAGACAAAATTAACAATTACTTAGTTTAGAAGAGAAGATTCTAGAAATCTCTTAATTAAAATGCTTGTATTTTACATCTTATTTATCTTCTTGTCGACTTAAAAACTTTATTTTATTTATAAGAAAAAGTTATATTTAATAATTAAATTCGCGGAGCAATACAATTATCTCTACAAATATTTTTATAATTAAATTGTTATTTATATAGATTATTAATCTCTTATTTACTTTCTTAAGTTTAATCTCTATAAAGAAATTTATAAATACTAGATAAATAAACTTAAGAGATTAAATATTACTATTAAGTATTGTCACGAGCTTACTAAAGCTATATTAGTGGTTTAGATTCTACGTCTTAAGAGCGAACCTACTATTATGTTTAACATGCTCGAGAAGCGAACATTTTAAACATAATGTTTAATATGTTCGACGAACGAACAAGACAAACAATTAGTATTTTCTTAATATATAGAAAACTAGAATACAACTCTCTTATAAATCGTGTTTAACTTATTATAAACTTTTACTTATTATTACTTTGATTTATCGAATCTCTTTAAGATTTATTAAATATAAAAATTATTTATGATTGCAATTTTTGTTATTAAGTAATTGCTTGCATTGCTTGAAGATGTTTACAAATCTCTTTAATAGCACAACTTATTTTAATATTTTCGAAAAAAGTATTAGCGTAATACTTTAAACATTTTAAGAATGTTTATATTAAATTAATGCGTCTTTATTTTAAGTACTAGCTTATTAGTATTACGTCGATTATTAATTATAAAAAAAGACAAAATTAGAATTAATAAACTCGATATCTATTATAAAAATTATATTAATCTAAGGAACTAACTTATATAGATAAATATTTATTTTATTTTTTATTTTATTTTAGCAAATCAAAAGACGATTTTCGTATTAACATTTTTTAGAGAAAAAGTCTAATATTAACTTAAGTTAAATTTACGAAAATACTTAAAAAACAATAGCGAAAACTCTCGTATAATATTTACAAACTTCAATAATTTTAAAAAAGAGCTACAAAGAATCTTTAAAACATTTAACAAAAAACAAATTGCAAAAAAAGTAGTTTAATATTTAATTTAACAAATCTTTGCAATAGACTATGTAACTAAGTTTCAAAAATATACTAATTTAATCAAATAAAACAATGTCGCATTTATAACAATATTTCGACGAAACTTTAAAAACAATCTAAAAGACAAAATTATATATAATAAAAGAATTCTTAACAACATGTTTAATTTTATTGAACTAGTTATCGATCTTAACGACAAATAATATAAAAAAGCTATAAAAAAAAGATACAATTAATTTCGAAAAAGAGCAAAAATCTTCTTTGAACTAGCAATTAAATATTAGCAAAAAGAATTATGTTTTAACTAGAAGTATAATAGTTTTAATTATTGTAAATTTGCATCTATAAAATTAGATTTTATTTAACAACATAAAAAAAAACTTTAAGAGAAAGCAAAATAATAACTTTTAAAAAACGTATTATTTATATTACAAATTGAATTACTTTGCAAAAAATTGTTAATTACGAAATTTAATAAATTGTTAACAAATTAATGCTATGTTAAGAGAGATACTTAATAGCTAAAACGATATTAGAAAACAAATTAATATAGAGACAAATATTCTTAAAACTAGATTGAACAACAACTACTATTTAGTAGAAAATCTAAATTAGTTATAAAAAGTTCTAGATAAAATATTATTAAATAAGGTATTTGTATTTACGCAAGAAGTTAATCAAATACTTAATAAAACTATAAGAGCAAAACAATTAAAAATATTATATTTTTACTTAATAACAAACTTAGACAATAAATATAATTAAAAAGACTTTTACGAATATCTAAACAATATCACGAAATATTTCGAGACTTTAACTAGTTTCTCGAAGAAACAACAGATAAATTAAATTATAAATAAATGCAAAAAAGCGATAGAAAGCGATGTTACAAAAAAAAGAATATTTTTGACGAAATCGAATAACAACTAAGTAATATAAATTTATTTAAATAAAAAATAGAGAAAGCAAAGAAATATACAACACTTAGTTAAATAAATTGCTATAACAACTTATATTAAATTTATCTAAAAGACAAAGAAGAAATTAATTAATTTTTTAGAAAGTTAAAGTTATTAATTTAGTACAAGAAAAAAGCTTAGCGTAAACAAGTATTCGAAGCGAAAGTTACAATATAAAAATAGAAAAAAGTTTAAATTTTTTAATAAAGAGCATATTAAAGAAATGCAATATATTAGCTTAAAAATGGCAACTAAATTTAATAGCATATATATAATATTTTATTATATTAATTAAAATCAATAAATAACAATTTATTGCAATAATTAATTTTAATACAATAAATAATTTTATAATTAAAGCTTTTATTAAGAGAGAAGAGTATTCTATTTAAAAGAAGTTTAATGTATACAATTTAATAATTGTAAATAAAAACTTATTATTTAACGAGAATAAAAAAGTAAATAACAAAACAAAGTTATTATTAATAGCTATTTAGCAATATTACGAGAAACCAATTTTTAATATAGTAAAAATAGTTATTTATAATATTGTTTTAAAAATGTTTTAATTAAAGTAACACAATCTAGAAATTAATTAAAATATATAATTACTTAAATTTATGCAATATAATTACGTAATTTATATTTAATTTACGCATTAATAACGTTCAATAATAGATAAAAGATCAAATTAAAAATTGATTGCAAATAGCAAATTTGCATTTTTGCAAAAAAATAATTTAACAAAGTTTAATTCAATAAATATTAACAAAGGTTAGTTAAATTACAAAATTAAAATAAGAAAAAAAAATTATGAATTTTTTGAAAGCTTTAAACTATTTAATATAACGAAAAAATTGTTAAAGTATATATTACGAATATATAACAATTGAAAACATTTATTTTAAGAAAAAAAAATAATAAAAACTCTTTCTAAACATTAATTGTAAAATTATAAAATTAGATTTAAATTAAACAAATAGTTTACGTTTAAACTTATATATACTTTATTTAGACTAATTGTTCGGGTCGGTTTTTCCCCAAAATCTATAACTCGACCCGAAAGTTATATCTAATTAGGCCAAGTTTTAATCTAATATAGTTAGTATTTTCATAATTTATGCAATTCGGTTCCAACTATTAAAACCGAACGATTAGTCTAACTTTATTTAAGAAAAAGCTCGAAGTACTTCGCAAATACTTAATAAAAAACGAAAAAAAAAATTTTATTAAAAAATCTTAATTATAGACAAGATATTCGATTCTCTTTGTATTAAAAAAGAATAAAAAATTTTATCTATATATTAATTATTAAAAGCTAAATAATATTACGATTAGAAATCGATATTTATTATTTAATATTAACAAACTTTAAAATTAATTATTTGAAGTAAAGTATTTTATTAAACTAGATTTACAAAAAACGTACAATTAAATTAGAATAAAAATAAAGAAAGAGTAAAAAATAGCTTTTTGTATACAATATAAATTATTTAAATATACGATAATGTTGTTTGAGTTTACAAACATCTTAACAACGTATTAAAAAATAATTAATAATATATTACAACAATATTTAAATCGATTTGTTATAATTTATTTAAACAATATTATAATTTATTTAAAGATTTTGAAAAAAAACATTAGTTATATCTTCAAAGTATTAAAATGCTTAAATATAAAAAACTTATATTTTAAGTTAAAGAAATGCGAATTTTATTAAAAGAAAATTAATTTTTTTAAATTTATTATTAAACAATATAAAGTACGTATAGATTTCAAAAAGCTACAAGCAATTAAAAAATAAAAATTATTAACAAATGTTAAGAAAATACAATTTTTTCTAAATTTTATAAATTATAACAAGAAGTTTATTAAAAATTACTTAATAAACGCGATATTATTGACAAATTTTACAAAGAAAAATACGTTATAATTATAAAAATTCGCAAAAAAGAAATTATTTTAAAATCTTAAATTAAAATGCTTGAAAAAATTAATATTAAAGATATATAATTTGCGATTATTAAATAGAATTGAAATTAACGTATTAGATTTAATTATTAATATACACTTTAATTAAAGATATAAAAATATTTAATATTTAATAATATATCTTTCGAAAAAACTCTTGTTAATTGAATAAAATTATAATGTTTATAATAAGAAACTACTTGTTATAGTAGTTTTCTTAAAATTATAAAGAGTATACATAAAAAAATTATTCAAACTTATAATTTTTATAAATTACAAAAATTTTGTCCACTTTATTATTATTAAGTAGTTAAACAAAAAATAAATACAATAATTAAAAAGACTAAAATAATATAAGTTTAAAATACAATATATTTTAGACAAAAATAATAACAAAGCAAACGCACTTAACAAAAAAAAAATTATATAAAAAGAAAGAAATTGTTCAATTATAATATATTTAAGATTAACAAAAACAAATTATTATTAGCAAACAAGTACAAATTAAATACTATATTACAAATACTTTAAAATAATACAAAAGAGTTTTTAATAAAGAAAGAAAAACTTCAAATATTTATTAACAAAATCGACAAATATATAAAAGAGTATTATAACAAATTATTGCAAAAGCATTTAAAAATAATTAAAATTCTTTAATTTTTACGCTAGTATTGTTAGTTTTTATAGATAAGACAAGTTGTCAAAATATATATTAAACAATGTCTTAATTATTAATAAAACAAGCATAATATATATACGAACTATAACGAAATTTAATATTAGAAATTATTTAAATTGTTATAAGATAAAGTTACGATAAACTTTATTATTAAGTTGTTAAAGTTAACAAATCTAGCAATTGAAAACAAATATAATTTAATACTAGTAATAATTAATAAGCTTATTAAGTACTTATATATTATTATATATAAAGAGAAGTTTATTGTAAAACAATTAAAATATATTATATTAAATTAACTTATATAATACTACAATATATTTAAGAGATTAACTAATAATAAAAACAAGCTTTTTATATTTAATTATTAAAAGACGCTTCTCTTAATATTAGAAACAAAACTTCGAATATCTATTGTTTATTATTTAATTACAAATAATTAAATAAAAAGAACAAATTAAAGTTTTAAGTAATATCTAAGATACTATATTAACAATACTTATAGTAATTGAGTATTATTTTTATTTATAGTATAATTAACACTTAATGCAAAGATTTTGAATATTACTAAAATAACTTTATTCTTTGTTAACTATAATAGAAAATTAAATCTTTTTAAGAAAGAATATACGCATTTTTTCGCACAATTACTTATTAAAAGAGTAGCAATATTAAAAAAGATATACAACAATATCTTAAAGATTCAAAAAATATTAATTAAATATTAAAATAAAGAATAAAAAACAACATTTTAGCTAAAAAAGAAAAATAAAATATATTTTTTTACAAAAAATCTTAGAACAAGAAAATTAAGCAAGAAATTAAATTATATTAAAATCGAATTGTTTTTTGTTAAAAAAATTAAGAAATTAATTAATTACAAATTCGATTTACTTAATAACGTTAAAATATTTTTAGTATTTTATATTTTATTGTTGAAGTTAACAAATTTAATTACGTCTTTATAAAATATTTTTTATTTCTATTTGCAAAAAAAAAGCAATTTAAGATTAAGAAAATTCTAAGACAAAAAAATTAAAAGTATTTTATTAAGTAAAAGATATATTTTATCTTAAAGAATATATAAAAATTAAAGAAAAATCTTAATTGTTATTAGAACTTTTTAAGAAAATTTTAATAAAACAAGATATAAAAATAGCATTTTAATTTTAATTAATCGAAAATTAAAACTATTTAAATAATATATTAAACAACAATTTAGAAGTTTTCACAACAAACTTAATAAAATATGCTTTATTTATCTTTAGATTATCAATATTCTTTTATTTTGTTACAATTATTTCTTTATTTTTATTTTTTGGAAAGTTAAGTTGTTTTTTTAATCAACTTAGCTTTGCACGCATACTGCGCATTTCTTTCTTTAATTATATTTGTTCTTTGTAAATTTGTTTAACCGAAGTCGAAAAGATTGTTAAATCGCAATTACAATTAGATTGCATATACTTTACATACTTTTTAAAATTATTATTTACACAATAGATTTTACTAGATATTGTACAATTATAACAAGAACGTATCGCGAGAGATACTAAATTTAGAGCGTCAAAAAGATCTTTCTTTTAATAGAAAGAATTTTTGATATTAATCTTTCTAGAAGATATAATAGAAAGACATTAGATTTCGAGACGAAAACTTTAAAGAAAAAGAATAGTGTTACGAGCTTATTAAAGCTACACTAGTAATTTAGGTTCTACGTCTTGGGAACGAATTTGCTATTATACTTAACATGTTCGAGAAACAAATATCTCGAACATAATATTCGATATGTTCGACAAATAAACAAGACAAACAATTAATATTTTCTTAGTATATATAGACTGATCGTTGGGTCGGGTTTCGATTCCAAATATTAGAATCAACTCGACTCGTCGATTTCAATCCTAGGAATCGACCCGAAACCCAATTCGATTTCTATTATTTTGAAATCGAATATAACGTTATTATGCCAAGAATTACTAATTTTAGAACAAAATATTTTATTAAAATATAATGCAATATTTGCATCTATAGACTCTATAGATCTTATAGATGCAATTTATTAATAAAATGCAATATTTGTATCTATAGACTCTATAAATCTTATAGATGCAATTTATTAATAAAATGCAATATTTGTATCTATAGATTCTATAGATCTTATAGATACAATTTATTAATAAAATGCAATATTTGTATCTATAGACTCTATAGATTCTATAGGTGCGATTTAATTATTTTGTTTTTAAAAAGTAGTAATGCATTACTATAATGCATTATCTTATTATAATTTAGATAATTAAATATTATAAAATATATATTGACTACATATTAACTATTAATAATTATAATATAATTATTTATATAGTCTTGGCAATTTGGGTCGATTTTTTCGAGTCGGGTTTCGATTTCAACCCTAGGAATCGACTCGAATCGTCGGGTTCGACCCTAGGAATCGAATCGACTTTTCGATTTCAATATTAGGAATCAACTCGACTCGATTTGGATCGAGTATTTGACTCGAACTTGATAACTCGACTCGACGCGATCAATCTAAGTATATAAAAAACTAAAATACAACTTTCTTATAAATTGTGTTTAACTTATTATAGATTTTTACTTGTTATTATTTTGATTTATTAAATCTCTTTAAAATTTATTAAATATAAAAACTATTTATAGTTGCAATCTTTGTTATCAAGTAATTGCTTATATTGTCTAAAAATATCTACAAATCTCTTTAATAGTACAACTTATTTTAATATCTTCGAAGAAAGTATTAGCGTAACAAGTACTTCCAAATTATTGAAACAAAATTGTTAACAATTTATCAAAAATAATATTTAATAAAATATATAATAGTTCTAATTTTATAATAAATTACAAACTAAAAGTCTTAAAAGAGCAAAATTTGTTATAAATATAAAAGAATAAAAAGAAAAAATACAATATATTTCTTAAATTCTTAAACTTTTTATAAAAAAAGAAAGTTCTATATTAGAGTATACTATATAATAATAGTATATTTACTTTTATTGCTATTTTTATCTTTAAGTTGAATTTATAAATTATAGTCTACAAGCAATCTATATAATTAAAAAATATATATTATTATTTACAAGATAAAATTCTTCTTAACGCAATAACTCTTTAATTAGCATTCGACTATTAAATAAATAAAAACGATACTTTATAAAAGCATTATAAAAACTCTTATTTACTATATATTTTTAAGAATAAAATAAAAGAGATTCTAGAGAAGATATATAACAAAGACGAATATTAAACAAAGATAAAAACACTAATAAAGCTTACTCCGCGGAACGATCTAGGTTTGGTTCGGGTTTTGGACCAAAAATCTAGATTTAACTCGAATCGAACTCGAAATATCCAACCCAAACTAAAATTATTTCGATAAAATACGCAAGCTAGCATATTGAAACTTCATTTTGTAATAAACTAGTCTATTTTAAGTAATAATATTTAAAAATTAGACAAAAATCTTTAAAACTCAATTTTTAAAATTAAAAACAAGAAAAGTTAAATTTAGAAAACTATGGCGAGAGAGAGAGCAAGTCGTGCATTACTTAATCTATTCCGTGAAGTAATAAAGCTATAAGAAGTTGCGTATTAGCTAAAACAATAAACAAATATTAAGAAATATATTTAAAAATACTTGATTTATGCAAAGTATAATTTAGTTATTCAATTGCAATTATTATATTTTATAAAGATTATTTGTTTTTTTTAGCTTATTAAGATAAATTTTATAGACTCTCTAGAGATTATTGTAAATAAAAAGAGATATATTTTTTATATAATTAATTACTTTAGTTAATTCTCGATATTCTATATTACAAAGATTAATCGATTAAAAGATATTATTAATTGCTTAAAGATAATCTTTGTATTATATCGAAAATAAATTGCTATTTATTGCGATTGCAATTCTTACTTTAATAATTAAGAATTGCGCAACTAACTATACAATCAAGAGATATTTATCAATTATAACTTATTAGAATTGTTAAAAAGCACAAAAATAATAGAGATTAACAATTGTTTATTTAAGAATGTTTTGCAAAACAATTTAACAAAATAGAATATAACTTTTTCTAAATTTACTAGATTTTTAAACTTCTAATTAATAACTTATTTAAATATATTTTTAACAAAAATTCTATTAAATTAATTCTTACTAATTGCAAGCTTTATAAATATTAATACAATTACTATTATCTTAAATTACAAACAAATATTCTAGCTATTTTAGTCTCTATTGTATAATATGTTAATACAACAATACTTTAATTACAAAACTTAATTGTACAATATTATATAAAAATTGTTAAAAATTTAAAAGAAAAGCAAAGCAATTTGTTACAATTAGAAGATTGTAAAAGCTAAATTCGATTTTGAAAACTATATTTTTATATTTTAAAAAACTATTATTAAGTTAAAATTTAAATAGAAAGACTCTTTTATAATATTAAAATACAAAAATTATAAAATATTATATATTCTCAAACAACCAAATATAGATAATCGCAAAATTTAAAATATATTTTATAAAAACAATCTTAAGTTATTTGTTTTGCAAATCAATTATCTAACTTTTAATAAAATAAAAAACAATTTTTTTATAATTTATTAACTATTGCAAAGATCTAAACAACAAAAAAAAATACAAAAGATTTTTTTTTCTATTTTCTAATATACTATTTTTGCTTTATCTTTGCTCTAATATTTAGTATTAATATTTATAGTTTTAATAATCGCAATCTATAAATATTTGCTTTTCGATTAAATTTTTTATTATTTTTTATTATTTAAATTCTTGCAAGCATTTTAGTTCTTATTTTATCTTATTTTACTTTATTTTACTTTAATTTACAAAAAATTTAATTAAATTTCTTATTAAGCAACTCTTACTTTTCTATTATCTCTCTTTTATTTACTTCGAATTATACTACTATATTTTGTTTATTATTTTATTAACTACTAGCTAGTTAACAAATTGTCAAATACTATTACAATATTGCGCAATTAAGTAATTAATACAATTATAACAACAATACTTTGCAATACAACTTTATCTAGTAAAACTCTCTTTACCTATTTCGTATAAGTTAAGTTTTTAATTTTAAATAATTTTAATTATAAAGTCGACTTCGAGATTATACTATTAAGTTACTACGAAAAATTAATTAATTAAGCAAAACTAAATAGTTTTAAAATCAAGTTAATCGACGTTATTTAATATAAATATAATTACAAAATCTTTAATTTCTTTTTAACAAAGATTAAGAATATATCTCTTTATATACTTTTATAAAATTATTATATTAACATTATATAAATCTTTAATTAAGAGAACGTCTTTAGATAATCTAGAAACTTTAATAGCAATGAAACTATTTAATTTAATTGTAAATTAAAAGATTATATAATCAAAAAAGTAAACAAAATTATTAAGAAGTTTTTCTACAAAATAATAGATAAAACTTTGCTTTATAAAAATAAAAATACAATAAAGATAAAGATAAAAATTACGTCTTGCACAAAGAAACTTAAGAAATATAACAATATTCTTTGCTTAATACAAAACAATCGAACACTTGTAATAAGAAAAATAACTTAACAAACAACAAAGAAACAAGTTGTTGTTCTTACTACAACTATATTAATAAGAGTTACTACTTAATTTAGTTTAATCGAAAATAATTTACTATTAAATAAAGTTTTAAGTACAACTATTTAGTTAACTATCTAATTAATAAATTAGCAGATTCTTAAAGTCTTTAATACAACTATTAAATTAATTATTTAATTAAAGTTCTTCTTTATTTTCGAATCTTCGATTAAATATTTCTAGATATTATTGTTTCTAGCAATTAAGTAAGTTCGAAGCATATATTTTAGCAATTAAGTAAAAACTTAGAAACAAATTTAAGAAATCAAACATCTAATTTATCGAAATATATTATTTTTGTTAGATAGTATCTTTAAAAAATTATTAGATTAAAATATATAAATATTGTTCGAATTATCTAATAATAAAAGATTGTTCAAAATTTTTATAAAAAGAGTTTCGAGAACAAAGAATAGCGCAGCAACTTAACTCGCAATTTTCGAACAAGAATTCTTGCTTAATTAGTTAGAAATTACAAAAAACAAAAATACTATAACGAGATAAGAATAGAATCCTAGTTAGTAGACAATTATAACAACAAAGACTTATCGCGATATATATATAAATCGCACTATACAATCTAATAATATATTAAGTAGCTAAGATTCTAAGATCTAAATAAGAGAGATCGCATATATATTGCAAATAGATCGCTAATACTAATAACAAATATTCTTAAATTTATAGTTTAATATTATTTGATTATTCGATTATATACGATTCTCTTTCTTTTAGTAATTATCTCTTGATTACTAAATTAAGAAATTTTTGTTTTTGTTTGTACAAAAGTTGTAATAAGAAAATAAAAAAATTGCTCTTATTTTTTAAAGATCTTTAAGTTAAATCTTTTATTTCTTTTGTTATTTAAGTCGATTGCGTAAAAAACGTAATAAATTAGTCTACATAAAGCTTCTTTTAAAGTTAAAAAAATTATTTGATTAAAATTAAGTATTTGATAAAATTAATTATCGTAAGTTTTACTTATTCTTTAAAGATAATAACAATAATAATAAGCTTTTTTGACGTAAATTTAGAAAATTAGTTTGAAAGAAAAATAACAATAATAGAGTAAGTTATTGTTGTTGTGCTTGCGTTGAACTTTTTAAAACAAAAAATAAATATATAATTCTAAAAGTTATTTTTAGTTTTAAAATACTCGATCTAAATTGTTAATTTAATTTTGATTTATAACATTTTTTCTTAATTTTAAATTAAAATAATAAAATTTCTTCTTCTTTGTTAAGACAAACAATCGAAAACTTAAATCTTGTTATCTTTTTATAATTAATTAAATAAGAATTTAAATTGTTCTAAATATTAAATTAATATCTATTAAGTGTCTTAAAGTTCGCAAACTTTATAAACTACATTTACGAATATAATTTAAATACTTTACTTTTTATTTTTTAAATCTCTCTTTATATTAATTTTACGTAACGTATCGCACGTTTTTAAGTTTGCTTTATTAGACAATTAAATTTCTTTATATCTTCAAACAATATTTTTAATTTCTTTATTATTTTTGTCGAATTTTAGAGCGCACGTTTTATAATATTATTTTTAATGTTAAATGTAAAAAAGAAGTCGATAGCAACTTTAAAACAATAAAATATGCTAATTAAAAATAGATTTAACGAAGTTAAGTTTTAATAAATTGCAAAAATATTGCTTCTTATATTTATTTAAAAAAAATTTAAAGTTTTATTATCTTTTAATAAAGTTACGTAGACAAAAAATATTTTAGTTTTTATATTAATTTCGATTTCTAACTTGCAATAAAAAATTTAAAATCGCGCAATTCGTATATCTTTAAATTAACAAAATATATTCGCTTAATACAATTCTTGTTTCAATAAATTCTTTTTTGTTAATTTAGTTTTTAGTATTTTTTTATTTTGTTATTCTTTTTTTATTGCTTTTTGCAATTATATGTCGATTTAAATATAAAAATTATTTAACAAATACTTTTTGCAAAACAAATTATTTTATACGACAAAAAAATTAATCGATTGCAATTGTTAAAACTCTTAATAAATATTCTAATTTGCGTCGAAATTAAAGTAATATTTCGACATTTAATTTTTATGCTTTTTAAAGATTAACAAATGCAATATTGTTAACAATTTATGCTTGTAATTGTCTCGTAAAAGTATATATATTATATAAGAATATAAATTTATTTGCACTATTATTTGCAATATAAAGAATAAACAATTAAGAAATTATTTTTTTCGTTAATTATTATTTTTTTGCTAATAATGTAATATTATTTGCAATTTGTTTTAAAGTTACAATTATATTTAGTATTTCGAATTAACAATCAAATAAACGAATCAATTTTAACAAACAATTATTTTATATTAATTTTATTTCGCTAGACTAGTATTATCTATTACTTGAAGTTAAACATCAATTTACTAAAAATTGTTAAATAAAAAGATTAGATTTTTTTTCTTATAAACGTATTGTTTTAAGAGATCTTTAAGAACAAACAAACAAACGCTAGATTTAAAGTTTAACTTATTTTGTTTTATAAACGCTAAGAAATTGTTTTGTTTCTTATAATACTAAATTATTTATCTCTTTATTTAATTATCAAGAACTCGATTTATTCTTGATAGAAATTTTAGCTTTCTTTAATAAGCTATATAAACAATTAATTTTAACATAATTGTAATTAAATTTTTTTTTGTTTGTTTGTCAACATAGCTAGTTTAACTAGTTGAAAGACTTTGATCAATATTGTCAAACAATAGTTAATTCGATATCGCAAATTTATATTTACTTTTATATATAAATAGTTTTTTGCATTGTTTTTTTTGTTTGTTAAAATAAAAATAACTATTGTTTTTGAAAAAAAAAATGCGATTTTAATAATTAAAGTACGTAATTTTGTCGTATTAATAACTTTAAATAATCTAAAATTTAATAAAAATAATCTTAATATTAAATTTCGCGATTGTAATAACAAAAAAGAAACTTCTTTAAAAGAATTTAAATTCTAGTTTTTTTTTTTTTTTTTTTTTATCTTTTATAAATTTTGTTATCTTTAGACTTTAACTTCAATTTAAATTTTGAAATTAAGAATTTAGATTCTTTTTGTTTGTCGCTTTAAGCTTGCGCTCTTTTTGTATCTTTTACAAAAAAAGACAAAATCGTTTAGACTTTTGTTCGATAAACTTTTTTCAATTTTGCGTTCAAGATTCTTATTAAATTAAACTTTCGAAAATAATCTTTTATTTCAATTTTCAAAAGCTTTTATTCAATAGACGCTATTATATTTTTGAACATTTTAGCATTTACTTTGTTGTAGTTGTCGATTATATAATTAACAACGTATTTCGATTTTGTAGTGCGAAATTTAAGTCGATTGCACACAACTTAATTTAATTTCTTCAAAATTCTTTGCAAATTCTAGCGTTTCTTTAATATTTATAATATTGCTTTAATAATTAATTGATTTATATTTTTAAATAATATATTTGCAATCTTTAATAATTATATTTTACGAAATTAAACTTAATTATTTTAAATTTGTAACTTCTTGTTTTAATCAATTTTTTGTGTTATCTTTTTTAATTTTTGTTATAATAAGTTACTTATTAATACTTAAGCGTTCTTATTAATTGTTTATTACAAAATTCGTATTTAATTTTTAATTATTTTTAAAATATTTAAAACTATATTTCGAAGATTTTTCAAATGTTTTCTTCTTTTATTGCTAGTAATTTTATTGCATTAAAGTAAGATATTAATTACTTAAATATAAATGCGATTTTTAATAGTTAAATTATTTTTTATAAATTAAATAATTGTTTTTCGCAATTTAATTTAAGTTTAAGTTTAAGAAGTTTAACGCTACGATGTTTGCGATTGTTAAAATAATTTTTACTAATCTTATATTTAAAATAGACTAATTGTTAAGAATCAAATTTATTATGTAATTGTATTAAGATTTGGGTTTCGATTCTAATTATTAGAATCGACTCGAGAAAAACTACTATATATAGTATACTAGTATACTATATATAGTAACGTTTATTAATAGCTTAGTTTTTGGTTCCAACTTTTGGAATCGACTCGACCCAAACAATCAATCTAACTTAAAATAATTTAATTGAAAAAATTAATTTTTAATTATAAAAAAAATATATTAACGTTATTAAAGTTTAACTTGTATCTTATTTAACAAATATAAGCTATTGTGCTTTACAAGATCTTTCTAATAACGTAAATAATAATTCTTGTTTTTAATCTTAATTTTTTGATAAAAATTAAGAAGTTTCTCTCGCAAGAGATTGTTTACGTTTAATATCTTATAATTGTTGCTCTAAATTTATTATAATACAAGCTTAATAAAAAAAAATTATGCAAAAATAATAAATCAAAAAAAAGAATTTTGCAAACAAAGAATCAAATTATTAAGTTGCTATGTTTTAATAAATAAAGCAATAACTTGTTCTAAATATTTAACAATTATAAAGCTTTAAATACAAAGAATTTTTACTTATAAACTTGATCGTTGTTTGCAACATTTATATTGTCAATTATATAAAAAAATTGTGTTAATGTTTATTTGTATATTAACTTGCAAACGAGTATAAAGCTAATATAACTTGCGTATAATATTGTAACAAGATAGGAATAGAATTCTAGTTAGTAGACAACTATAACAACAGAGACTTATTGCGATGCATGCATAGATCGCACTATACAATCTAATAGTATATTAAGTAGCTAAGATTCTAAGATTTAAGTGGGAGAGATCGCATATGTATTGCAAATAGATCGCTAATACTAGTGACAAGCATTCCCAAGTTCATAGTCTAATATTATCTAATTACTCGACTACAATATTGTTAAATTTATTGTTAAATAATGCTTTATAAAAGATAATCAAATCTTATTCTCTATAATTTGAAAATATTCTTAAACTTTCTAGAACGTTGAGTCAAAACTTTCTATTAATGATTTTAAACAACTTTTTAATTGTTGATTTCAATTAATTAAAGTAAACAAATAGACGCTAGTATTGTTCGTCTACTTCTAATTGATCAAAATTGTTAACATCTTAACTTTTCGATATTTTTGTCTTTTATTTATTTCGTTTAGATGTTCGAAATTATAATGTCTTATAAATTACTTTGTGCAATTGCGCGTAAATTCTTCTTAATGCTTATAAATCGATAAACTCTATATTAAAACTCTTGCAAATAAAACAAATATAAAGATTGCAATTTTTTTTTAAATTTTTTTTTACATTTTTATGTAATTCAAATAATTGTAATAAGATAGCAATAATATAATAATTGCAAACAATTTTTTATTGCTTTAATTAAGTTGCTTCTTTGCGTCTTTTATAAAATTATTTTTTATTTTTTTATTTTTGTCTTTTAACTTTGCAAAGATCTAAAGATTTTAATTTTTTTTTACGTATTTTTTTAATTAATTTCTTAAATAAATATTTTTAAGTTTTATATTATTAACTTTTTTCAAAATATAAAAGTCTTTAATTTTGTTTTCTTTCTTTAATTTAAAAAGATTTAATTATTAAAAAAATAATTTTACGTTATATTTTTTATTAAACTTGATATTATATAATAAAATCAAATTTTTAATTTAAAATAAACGCGTTTGCAATTAATAATTATTATTAAAGAGATTCTTATTCTTTTCTTTAAAATAACAAAAACGCAAAGCTACTTTTTAGATATTCTTATCTTTTCTTTTTAGCTATTTTGTTCGCAACGTCAATAAATTTATTATTGAACAAACTTTCTCTTAATTTATAATATGTTAGATTAGATACTTTATTTTAATTAACAATACAATCTTGTATTTAAACTTAAAATAAAACGACGTTTTTTTAATAAATTCTTAAATTGTTGTTCTATTTGTTTACAAAATTGTATGCAAATGTCGTAATTAATTTATAAAGACTCTCTTTATTAACTTAAACAAAATATTAACTATAAATTTATGCTTTCTTTTTATTATTTTATTTGCTTATAAATAATAAGTCGACGTTATTATTTTTTTAACGTAATATCTCTTTAGAAGTTTAATTGTTATATTAGTTTTATTTTCGAGTTTGTTGTTTATAATTATCTTCTTAACATATTTATGTTAACAAAAAACGTTCTTTTATAGAAAGTTTACTATAACAAATGTTTTAAGATTCGAAATTGTCTTAATTTTTACTTATTTAATTAAATTGTTTTAAGCAATTATTAGACTTACTTTAATAAATGTTTTTACAATTAATATACAAATACAATTTATAATAATCTTTTTTTACAAATTAAAGATATAAGTCGAATGCATAATTTTCTCTTATTTATTAGAAGCTCTTTGTTAATATTTGTCGCAATTTGCGATATATTTTTTGCAAAAATTAAATAGATTTTGTTATTAATATTAATTTGCAACGCGTCAATAGATACTTTTTCTCTCTTTATAATTACTTTCGTTATGCAAGATTTCTACAATTTAATTTTTGTTTTTTATTTTATTTATTATTTTACGCAAAGATATATTTTTGTTTATTTTTTAAAACAAACGCTCTTCTTTTATTAAAAAATAAAGAGCATAATTCTTAAATTTGCGAAAATTCTTTTAACTTATATTTAATCTTTGCAACAAAATCAAATATCGAACAATTTGTTCAAATTTATTGAAATATTTGTCTTTAAAAATGTTTTTGTTTTTTTTTGATATTATTATTTGTGCAAGACAAATATAAACACAATTTAATTAGCTATTAATAAAATTATTAATATTTTTTTTATTAATTTTGTCAATATTGTCGAACAATTTTTTTGATTTTTTTAAAAATTTATTAATTGTTGTATACTTTTAATCAAATATATATTATATATTAAAATCAAAAAAACAAATTTAAATTAATTATTAAATTATTAAAGCATTAAGCAAGTTTATCGCAAAGCAATTAAGTTAAATTATTAAAATATTTGTATTAATCTTAATTGTAAATTGAATTTTATACAATTAATAAAATATTCTCTTTAAGATTTTTATAAATCTTCGATATTCTTGCTTTTTAACGTTGTATCAAAATTTTTATTTATTTCAAACTTTACTTTTATATTGTAAAGAATGTCTTCTCTTTGTTATTGTATTAATCTATATTAATACAACTTTTTAACTCTTTAAATTAAAATCTACAATTAAAAAAAAATTGTTAATCAAAATAAAATAGTTTAAAATGCGCATTGTTAATATATTTATTAAAACAATCTTTAATTTATTTATAACATCTTGTTGTTCAAAGTTTTAAACAAAGATATATTTTGTTTTAAATAAACAATAAATTAGTTTTACGATATTTATAAATTTTAGTATTTAAATTTAACAATAAACGTATACTTCTATAAAGACTTTAACTTTAAAAACGTTTTTATATAATAATTACTTAATAATCTTAATAATCTTAATACTATTAGAGAATTGTTTATTGAAATTATATACAAAATCAACAGTTTTAATTCTTAATTTATAAAATTAAGATTTTTCGCCAAATATAATATATTTAGACAATTTTACGTTTATTAATATTGTATTTAATTACTAAATATATTTTAAAACAAACAATTTAATTTCTAGAATTATCTTTTTGTTATTATAATTCGACTTAAATTCTTTTATATTTATGTTGTTTACAAATAAGCAATATTTGTTAAGAAAACTTTTAAAAATGCGTATTACAATTTTTATAAATTAAACAATTAAGTTAGTAGCATCTTGCAATAGACGAGTTATTTTAAATAGTTTAAAAGAAGTTATAAAAACAATAAGATCGCAACTCTTTAATGCGAAACTTATTTAATTGTACTTTAAAAAGAAATTAATAAATAATGCAATTATTATTTCGATAAACTCTTTTACAAACTCTTTGATATTAGAAAATATATTAGTATTTTAAACAATTATTTTGTTTATCTTTATAATCGCATTAATTATACAATACTTGTTCTTCTTCTTTTTACTTATTAAAAATTAAGAATTTCGATAAAGATTATAACAATATTTTAACAAATTTATTTGAAGACGCTTCTTTAATATCTTAATTACAATAAAATTTAATATTTAAGAAATTAAAATTTTTAAAACTTGTTATGTCTTATACTTTATAATACGAATTTCTTGATTAAATATAATTTCTAGTTTAATTTTGTTTATTTTATTAAAGCTTTATATCAAAGCAATCTCTTAATTAAAGAGCATCGTAATTAAGAGTTCTTATTTTTACGAAAAAAGTTTAAACTTTATAATTAACTTCTAAATACGTTTCTTAATAAAATAAGAATTGTATTTAATGCTTAAGAACTTAGACATTAAAAAGAGATTATATTTTTTATTAAATTTTTTTTAAAAATTCTTAATAATTAATAATTTTAATATTTTTTTTCAATTTAAATATTTGTCTAAAATAGAATTATTTAAATTGCTTATATTTATTAAATTTGTTTTTTAAATCTTTCGCTTATATATTGTATTTATTTAAACAAACAAATGCGACGCAATAAAAGATTAACAAAAAATATCGAATTTTCGAAACAATTAAATAGTAAAAGTCTCTTTTATAATATATAATTAAAAAGTTCGAATTATTAATAATCTTTAAGATGTTTAAAATATAATATTAATTCAAATATCTACTTAATTTTAATTAACTATATTGATAGAAAAATAAACGCTAGTATTGTTTGTTTGCTTTAATTGATCAAAATTTTGTTAATTTTTTCTTTTAATCTTATTTTGCAACGTTATTATTTTAATAATTTTAATCTTTATTTTTGAAGATTCTTTATAATTAGATTTGCGAAGTCGAGCAATTATATTAACTAAACAATTATCTAAAGATTTAAAGATTTCTTTAAGAATATAACGTTTTTATTCTTGTTACTAAAGTAATTAACAAATATTTTTAAAATATTAATACGTTTTGCTTTGTTTTTAAAATAAATTGTTAATTTCAAAAAGTTGTCGTTTATATTTACAAAGCTTATTTAAGTACTTTGTTAAAAAAATTAATTTAATAGAATTTCGTAATCGAGTTAAGAAACAACAAAAATAAAAATATAAATTATTATTTTCTTAATTAATATCTTTGCATCTTTTATTATTTTTTCGAAACAAATATATGCTTTCGTAATTTTTATTAATAAAATAAAAATATTTTGTTAAATAACTAAATTGATTTTGTTTGCAAAATTCTTGTTAATACAATTAATTTTCGTATTACTATTAAATATCGCTTTAATTTTTATATCTTTTAATTATATTTATACAATTAAACAAACAACAAAATATAAAGTTTTAAAAGATTTTATTCTCGCAACAATATTTTTAAAATAAACAATTTTAATAAATTTTATATTAATTAATTTTATAATAACAATTGTCTCTTTCTTTTTTTTTGTAAGTTTCTAAAAAAAAAAAAATTGTTACTATAGCATTAAACTTCTTATTAAAAAGAAAATAAAAAAAAGAGCAACTTAAATTAAGACAAAGATTTAGAAATTTTATTAATTTTATTTCTATTTTCGAAATAAAAATACTTTGAGTTAAAGTCTTAAAATTAACTTAATTCTTTATAATTTATAATATTTTTTTTGAATATTTTATTTGTTATATATAGTTTACAAGAGTCTTTTACTTTTTTCTAGATTTGCTTTTTTAATACTTAATAATTCTTAAATTAAAGTTAATTACTACAAAAACGTTTTTTATTGTAACATTTTTTATTTTTGTTTTTATTACTTTTTTCTTTACGTATATTTCTTTGTCTAAGATTTTTGTTATCTTTAAATAATTTCTAAATCTAACGTTTTTAATTTTTAAGAATTTCTCTTTTTTTTTAATTCTTTCTTTAATTATTTTAATTAATTGCTCTATTAAGAGCTTCTAAAGCATTTATTGCTTAAAAAAAATTTATTCTAATTAAGTTTTTCGAATCTTTATTATCGCTTAATTTGATTTATTATTTTTTTTATTTTTTAACGAAAAACTAGTATTTAATCTTATTATTGCTATTATAATTACAAGATTTCGAATACAATTTTGCGTTCTTTATTAAAAACAAATTTTTACAATCTTTTTTTTAATTTTCGTATTATTAAGAGGCAACTTTATTTTTTTATTTTTAAAATTGTTAAATTTATAACAAACTTTGTTGCTTTTATTTATATAAATTTTTTTATTTGTTATTAAGATTATAACTTTAAACAAATTTATTATCTATATAAATTATAATAAAACAAATATTTATTTAATTTTAATTAAGATTAATTGTATTTAAAAACAAATACAAATTCTTAATAAATATAAATTGTTTCTTAAGATAAACTTTAAACTATTATTTAAATTTAAGAAAATACAATATGCGAAGTCTCTTATAATTACGTTATTATCGTTTGTTAAATTATTTAATAAATCTTGCTTTTTATTATTTTGCAAATATTGTTAATTTTAAGATTTTTAAAAGCTCGTATTAAAGTATTTAGTGTTTTGTTAATTTTTGTATTTTTAATTGCGATTGCTAACAATATTAAGAGAGCAAAAACTATCTTTAACGTAATTTTTTTTTTAAATCTTGTTTCTTGTTTATTATATTTATTAATTTATTTATATTAATATTTGCAACTCGCTAAGTAACTTAATCGCTATTAATACTTATTTTTTGTATAATTCTCTTATTTTTGATCAATTTTATAATTGTCTTATATAATAATTTAAATATTATAATAATTGCGTTGTTTAAATTAACTTTATGCTTTTGTATTATCTTAGTGCAAATATTACAAAAAAGATTCTTTAAATATTACAAAAATTTAATATATTTATCGACTTAATTAAATTTAATAAGCTTCGAGAAAATAACTTTAAATTGTTAACTATATTTATAAATATTATTTAACTTCGCTTTTAATATATCTTTTAAAAATTTTGAAAAAATACAAGAATTAATTTTCTAATTTAAATTTCTATCTTTATATTTTTTTTTCAATTTATTTATTATTTTAAATTACTTTTTATTTGCTTAAATAACAATAAATTTAATAAAGTTCTTTATAAACTTGTCGCAATATTAAGACAACTTAATAATTTTATATTAAAAGATAACTTTATGTTTATTATAAAAATTTAAAAATCGATTTAGAAAGTTAATAATATTAAGTTTATTAAAGTGCGATGCTTTTAATGTTTCTAAAAAAGACATAAAAATTACGTAGTAATAAAACTCTACAATTTTTATAAAATTATTAAGTAAGCTTGTTGTTAACGTAAATACATTAAGAGAAAGTTTTGCAATTTTTCTATTGTTTTAAGACATCGTTTCTAAGAGAATAGTTTAACAATAAATAATAAAAGTAACAACTATTAAATTAAAAAAACTAATAATAATAATTAATTCAAAGAATAATGCTTTTAATTTGCAAATTTTTTTCTTTTCTTTGCAAAAACATTAAAAAAAAAATTCTTTTTTCTTAATTTTGCGTTGTTTTTTTGTTTATTGCTTTTTTATTTTTTTAATTGTTTATAAATAAGCATTTTTAATTTATTGTTTTTTTTAGTTAATTGTTAATTTATTGTTAACGAATATTTTTTCGTTAAAGACTTGTTCTAGTCTTTATTAAAAAAAGAATTCAAATAACATTCTTGCTTTTAAGCAAATAAATCAATTATATTGTTAAAAAGCTTCTTTCAATAACGTTACTATAATTAGCGAACAATTTATTGTTTTAACAATAAATACTAGTCGCAATTTTAATAAGATATCTTAATCTTTAAATTTACAACTTTTATTGCTATTTTTAATACTTTAATTTTATCTCTTCTTTTTTTGCTTTTTAATCTAATAATACTTTGATTTTTAAATTGTTAATTTTGTGTTTTTAATTTTTAAAGTTTTTAATTTTAGTAATTTGTTAAGATTAATCTATTTTTTATACTTTTTTTTTTGTATTTTTAAGTTTTTAAATTTCTAAATTCTTAAGATTGTTTTTAGAGATACATTAACAACTTGTTGTTTTAATATTTGTTGTTATAATTAAATTCTTGCGTTAAGCTTTAATGTAACAAGATAAAAATAGAATTTTAGTTAGTAAACAATTATAACAACAAAGACTTATTGCAATGTATACATAAATTACACTATACAATCTAATAATATATTAAGTAGCTAAGATTCTAAGATTTAAATAGAAGAGATCGCATATATATTGCAAATAGATCGCTAGTATTAATAACAAACATCTTTAAGTCTATAGCCTAATATTACCTAGTTATCTAACTACAATACTAACAATTATTAGATTTTAATAAATATAAGAAAGTTTTTTTAGCATTTAATTTTTATTTTTATTTCTACTTTTATTTTAGAAAGTAAAGCTATTATAAAATTGAAATTAAGAGTTCTATTTTAATTTAAATATTTTTAGCAATTTCTTAAGACACTTGCGTTTGTTCTCTTAATAATAAATTACTTAATAGATAAGATATTTATTTAGTTTCTAAAATTAGCAAAGTTTAATTAAATCTTCAGTTATTTAATAAAAGAGATTACAAATATTTTGATATTAATTGCAAAAATTCTAGTAACTATCGACTCTAAGAAAGCAAAAAAATTAAGTAAGAAAATAAAAGATTACTATATTTACGTTAATTAAATCTAAATAGATTATACAATTTGTATATCGAAAAGTTCAATACTTTAAAGTATTATTGCAACTACAATTTTTATATTAATTAAGAAGACTTTAGATATAACTCTTAAAAATATTAAAAAATTAAAAACTACAATAATGTATAGAAATTTAATTTAGATAGCTTTAAAGACTCGCAAGACTACTATAAAAAAAATTAAAAAATAGATTGTTTCTTAAAACTAAATAATGTTCTTTTTGCTTGTTTTTTGCGATTGTTAAAGCTTTTATTTCGAGCAATAATAATGTAATTAAAAGATTCAAAACTAGATAGTTTTAGAACTAGTTTCTTTAGGTGTTGAGAGAACTATTTAGGTCCTCCTGCGACTTCTACAATCAATTATCCTTCCTACCCACTAGAATCTCGCACTTAGTAGTGTCTGTTTTCTCCTGCGGGCTTACTCACTAGCGGCACTCAGGAACGATGCTAAAATACAGTGGGTAGCCCAAAGTGGTTAGACCAAGGCATTAATGTGGGATCCGGTGTGAATGCTGCGCTCTCATCCCCCGAGTCCGTTGGCCTTTCTTGAATCACTCATTTTGGCCTGTACGTCATACAATTTTCAATCCGGGAGGGTGGCTGCTTCGGATCACCATCACCCATCTGGCATTGGCGTCAAAGCGGGCAGATGGGCTACCCCCAAAATGTGGACCAACAACCTCGAACCCTACCCGGGATCCCATCGGAGTCAAGTAGCCTCTCCGTCAGTTCTGCCGTAGGCCACTTCGTGTGCAGCTTGTCCGTCGCCGTTGAAACTTTAGTCACTTATCGTTTCCGAATTCAAAAGTCGACAGCAACGCGATGGCGTCTAGAAAGGACCCAATGACGGAGCAGGTTCTCAAGAAGATGAGGGATAGTGTTGATGACCCCAAATTTGCGACAATCTCTGCCCAGCAGAAAGCTCTCTCTGGGGATACCACCGCACGAGGCCCCGTTTGGGTCAGTCGAGTGAGATTTCCTCCTCCTACTGAGTCGGACATCCTTCAATGCCTTCTTCGGGCCATAAAGGACTTGGGTGTTGGTGACGAGACCTTTGCTATACCCAACTTAGCGCCAGTCAAAGGAGAATGGGTCGGGCATCGCAGAAACGTCGACAACAAAACTGCCGAGCCTAAGAACACCGAATCCGAGAAATTTGGAGCCCTAATGAGGGAGGTACAGACGACAACGACCATGCTGTTTGTGCATGGCGGAGCGTTCTAGTTCGTAGTTCAGTCTGTGTCCACCTCATGCCTGGTCACTAACCTTTCGGTGTCTTCTTAGTTGGGGTGCCCCGTCCAAATTCCGAGATACTACAGGGACATTGTCGAAGCTCACTGGAGGGCGATGTTATAGCGTCGCGTATCGACTTGCGCCCCAGTATCCATTTCCAGCCGCCATTCTGGATGTCTTGGTGGCTTATCTATCGTTATTATATCCGCCTCCTGGAGCCTTCCATGCACCTGTACTGGCATCTTCAATCGTGCTGGTCGGCGACAGTTCGGGTTCCGGGTTATGCCTCGCTGTACTGCAGTCAATCCTACATCTGAGGCGTCAGTCTCCCAACGCCGACCCGAAGATTCGCTTTCATGGCAAGGACGTATCTTTACCGCTTCCTGCCGGCTTTTCTGGCCTCAGTACTTCAGCTGATCTGACTCATTCTCAACATTCATGGACCGCCAATGCTTTGCATGATGTGCTTCCCAATGAGCCACCCCCAATCCGTGTCAGTCAGCCCCCGTGCGACATCTGGCCTTCAGATCCTCCTCGCGGCGATCTTTACTGCGAGCTTTCAGCTCTTTGTCATCCGCTCGTCAGTCCGACAGCCGCTATTGACTGGGCCGGAGCCCCACCCATGCGGTTTGGCTGTGGTGAAGAGATGCTCGCAGATGAAGGTGGAATAATTGCACGTCGCGCTGCTAGGCAAGGCACGTGCGTGAGCTGGGAACAGTTCGAGGCAATGCCGCATTCCTTTGTTGGGTATCTAAGTTGGTTACCACAGACAAAGCTATGTTTCAGGCATTGGGCAGATTTCTGTCTGCAGTGCGTTCAAGATCCTCGCGCATTGGTTACTCAAGGCGCTTTTATTGAGTTCGAGGGGCTCACCTCACACGCGGTGGATGTCGCCAGTATGAGTGTGCCTACGGTAGAGGAAGCGCGACAGATGATGGCGAGGGAAGCACGGAGACGGCAAATCAAGTTTGAGACACAATCTCGACTCAAGGCACGCATCTAGTTGCTACAGTCGAATTTGACCATGGAAATTTGAAATAATATCTCAAGAGGCTGCATTGGTCGCGGTTTGGCTCTCATGGAGATCAGCCTTACGACCGTAAAATTGATGCGAAGTTTGAAGTTCCGAAGGGCCCGAGGTCCTGTAGGTCACGTGGGCGAAGGGCACCCAGGCGCGAACGATGGTAGACATCGGGTGAATGAGTTTCAACCTGAAGATCACCTGACTAGTCAGAAAGATGGCCCGATGCTTGAGTTTAGGAAAAGAGAGCTTTGATGTCGGTATCGACCTAAATCGGTTAGCGAGAGAGGATCAACGATCTTGCTTGAGCCGAAACCGATGTGGAGAAGAATTTGCCATCCATTCCTGAATATGGTCGAAAGCTCAAAACGCCAAGGATTCAGACAATATTGAGGGTCAAGCTTTGAAAAGCATACAGGCCCGAGTTTTTTGTTTCATAAGCCACTACATCCTCTCGTCCTTCATGAAGGTATTCTGTTGGTTCTTTGTTGGTTGAAACTTCCATCCAGATCGACTCTTGGAGTACTTGCTCCATGTAAAATACAGATTCAGCCTTTTCAAGGTTCGATAAGCTCATGTTTTATTGACGTGGGGTTGACAGGCTAAAGAGTCACAGTCTTGCGGTGCCGTCAATGTTGGTAGGGTCGATCATGTTTCTTATAATTTTCGTAATCGTACTCTTCGCTGTCAAGCTTTCTCTCCTCCTCTGTGCTAGGCTCAAACCTAAAGCGAGTGTAGATGACAACGCTAGTCTCAACGTAGTCGTCTGCTTTGCATGTTTCACGGATCAAGCCTAGTTTCCCACGTAGAGAAGAAGGGAAGCAAGAGAAGAGGGAAAAAGAGCGACAAGAAGAGCTGAAACGGCTTGGTGTAGAACATATCCCTCACTCTACTCGCTGGGTTCGGATGGTATAAGACACGAATCGCCGCAGCAATTCCTGACCGCTACTTTTCTCACTTCAAACCCCGTTCTCCCGCCCACGTACTCATACCCTTTCTACGTGAGCACAGGCCTCGATATTCTATCTTAATTTTCCGCCCCAACAACAGACACGACCTTCGGTAGTACATGCTTGCGTCGCTATCTCCATCTGCTCTGCACGCTGACACGAGCCGGTGCCATAGGCTGTCCTTGATCTTAACGCCTACAATACTCCTTTTTACGGGAGGAGGACTCGCTAGTCACAGTATGATATACGTCTCAGGTTTGAAACTCATGCATGGTACGTACGGAGTGCACAATCACGGCCTGGACGCGATATATAGACAGGATTGCATAGTGAGTAAGTCCACCTAAATCTAATCAACGTCTGTTTCGCATACGCTTTGGGTCACCCTGTACAAACAACCGGGAAGGCTGTATTGTCGGGCATACCACACTCAGGACCAGGCTCCCGGAACATCCGAAATTCACGCTTTTCTCGCCTACGGTTCGTTTCTCGCATCACACGATTCCGTGTGAGAATGTGTGGATAGCAAAGCTTGGCTCTTATGTTCGATCCGGAGGGACTATCTGCTAGCTTTCAGGTCGACTTGAAGAAGCGCCTTCCGTCCTGGATACGCTAGTCAATACCGGCCTGAAATCCAAGAGCGAGTTGATCAACCGCTTACCTCTATGCACCGCCCTTCCTACCATGCCGAGCCTTACACACATGCCATTTACCGCTTGGATGGCTTCCCACATCTCATACCACGAAGAAACGTCCGTCCCGAAACCGCCTGATGTGCGGATAACAGCCACGCATCGCCGTTTTGCTGGATCTTTTTGGCCTTAATGTCAGAAACCTAAGGAAGCCTATCTGGTATGCTAACAAAGACGGTAGCCAACTCACGGTCGAAAAGATACTTAGGAAGCCACACATCCGTCTTCGCGTCATGGGTATTACCAAAAGACTTCTGCCCGCGCGTCTTCACCATGGTGTCGAGGAGATTGCTGCATCCGCCATCGATTGGTGGATCGCCGACTTGACATTGGACTTTGGGCGTGAAGGAAGTCATGACGAGGCCCAAAACCCTGCTGGACCCTTACGCAGACCGGACTTCTCAGCACTCAGCATGACCGTGACATGTTTATGCGCTTACCAAGATCCATGGCTATGCCGCCCACTTGGTTAGGCGATACGCAATGCTCCAGCAAGCCATTCGCTGCACGCGAGAGCTCTTGGTACGAAGCCATACCCATGGATACATCGTCTTTGATGACGATATCGACGGTACATAGCCCATCAGCTGCTTGGTCGGTCAATCTACGCAAAACAGGAAACAAGAAGCCGGCGCTTCCGACACTCACAACTGATAAACCGATACGGCAGCGCAACATCATGATTCCCACTGCGACGCAGCGCAAAACGCAGGCTCCCGGCATCGCGCGGGATCTGCTCGACCGCATCCTGACAGCTCGCTATCCTCAGCCCCGTCCGATATTTCGCCCCATCGCAGTTAATGGACGGGTCACTGCTCCCTAGCACTAGAGGCGACGTCGTGTTGCTAACGAAAGTCGGGGCGTTGCCTCCATCTGTGGCCAGCAGCGGGTTACCGAGTTGCAGGGTCGGAGGGAGAGGTCCAGGAATTGAAGGCAGTGCAAGGGCAGTAGCGAAGAGCAGGAACGTTACCGTCAGGAGAGAGTTGAAGCTTTGGGTCATTACGCAAATCGTTGGAGCTGATGATTGAGGACCAGGACTCAGAGGCGACGGGAACAGCGGACGACTATATCGAGCAATCTCGGGCTTCAGCGAAGAGGATGATGTAATATCGCAATTCAATACCGTGGACGAGATGCATACGTAGCCAACAAAAAGCTTGCTTGGGCATTGCGAACCCAAACGTCACATCACGAAACCGACATGGTAATACATACTGGCGGTGGCAAATTAGAAGTAGCCGGCAGGCATAAGGTTTTCCGGAGCTCTTCAGCTGGGTCGCTTCAACATTCGCTTGCGAAGTAGCTTCAGGCACACGGACGTGGTCCGTCAGTGCGTGCTGCTAGCCCTGCGCCTATATTCGATTTTGGAACGTACTTCTTATTTTGGCGACCGATGGTGAAACCCATATCGTGTTTTGCGGTGTTCCTTGAAGTTGCGTAGGTTGTCAGACTCATCTCCCGATTATGCGTGAACGTTGGCGGCTGTCTCACATCCAACACCGCGCAGTCACGTCTTAACTCTCTTCCCCCTACCAGGTCCCTCCTCGCCATTACCAGCACCGCCAGACCTTCCCCTCTTCCTCCCCTCTCTCCTCCAATACTCCTCCTTCTCCCTCCTCTCCCTCCCCTCCTTCTTCTCCAGTCCCTCCCTCACCTTCTCCCTATACACCTTCCTCCCCTCCTCCTTCTTCACCGCCCTCTTCTCCACCTTCTCCTTCCTCAGCGTCATCACCTTCTGCAGCAGATCCCTCGCTCGCCTCTCCTCCCCCGAGACAACAACCGCGCGCTTGCGCTTCGCCATGTATGTCTCGCGTTGCTGGGGGCGCATGGTGCTGATCTGCGATTTGTAGGGCAGAGAGGCGGCGAGGGCGCGGGGGACGCGCAGGGGGTTGAAGTGGCGGGTGGGACGCGCGATGGGGCGGTAGGTGGAGCGCTGGGAGGTGGGGGTAGGGAGGGAGAGGTCGTGCCGGATTTGGCCGGTGAGGCGCATGCCTTGCCACGTATCGGCCTGTTTCGAAGGAGGAGCGGGTTGGGAGATGGGTGTTGTGGCAGGAGGAGGAGCCGGGCCAGAAGAGAGGAGATTGGTGACGGGGTTGTAGAACCGATGTGGGTGCACGGCGTGCCAGGCGCGCAGGAAGATGATGTCGCTCATGAGGATCTTGTCTTCGAATGTGGCGCGAAAATGGCCTTCGGGTTTCGAAAGCGCCTTCTTGATTTGGCCTCTTATGCCTGAGACGGTGCGGACGGCGGCGCCTTGGAATTTGGCGATCTCAAGGGATGTGCTGAACATATCCCGCACGAACGCTGTGTTCCGGAAGATCTTGTACGGAGACCCCGTCAGCTTCAGCTTCTTCACGATTTCCGTGGCTTGATCCACGCTCAACACCACCCCCGTAGCGGCAATCCGGAAGCCAGCTACACTAGGGGAGAGTGTTTGGAAAGCGGAGAAACCTGTATTCGGCGCGCACAGGGGGCCGTAGAATGTCGCGGTGCAGTGCATGTGTTCGGGGGTGTATTTGAGGAGGCGGTTCCGCACCCGGTTGTCGGTTGTGCTGTAGAGGGGGAGTGTTTGGAAGCGGCGCCAACCGAGGGAGAGGATTAGTGGGTCGTTGGTTTTGAGAATGCGGCGGTGCCAGCGGTGGCGCTTGATGCGAACTTGCTATTATTGGAGTCAATGGTGGACTATTCTGAGTAAGGCATGGGAGAACAGGGAACGGGGAAAAGGAGATGGGCTTGAGGAGACGCAGATAGGGTGCTTACGACATAGCCAAAGCGGGTTTCGGTAGCAGAGAGGCCTCCAACAATGAGCGGATAGCGAGGATTGAAAGTATTTGCGAATTCAGGTGGAACGGAGGTAAGTAGAAGACGAGCGTAAGTGCCGGCTTTATAGCCTTCAACCTGCACGCGGGATCGCTCATCAAGTTGCGAGAGCTCGGCACGGTTGATGCTGAGTTGGGTTTGAATCTCAGCTTTCCGAGCTTCGTACCAGTCGTCTTCGCCGAAGCTTTCGTTCTTTCCTTTGGAAGCGTCGGTAGATTGGCCAAAGCCGGAGCGGTCGCGGTCTTCTTCTTCAAAGCGCAACTTGAGCTCTTCCTTTCGTCGAGCATTCTTCTCGCGCTCGCGCTGTATGGCGATAGATGGGTCTTCAGGGGCGCCGTTCGTTTCTGCTTCGAGATCCTGGAATTCGCCATCGCCTTCATCGGAGGAGTCTGAGACTTCAGAGCCTTCTTCACCTTCTGCGGCTCTCTTCTCCTTGCGTAGGTTTGCGCTGGCAAAGCGGTGGCGGAGCTTTTCTAAATTGTCAGAATCCTTCCATTTCTGGGCGAGGGCCTGATAATCGTATTTCGGTACTGCTCGGTCTTCCATGTCGTCCTCCTCATCTCCTCTCGCTTTTCTGAAGAAGTTCTCGACTCCGGCGGCCTCGCCGTCCTGATGCTCCGCGGGCTCTTCGTCTAAGGCGGTCTCACCACGCCATTTCCAAGCAACCTGTGCAGGCGTCAATGACTCATCATATAGCATTCTGGCAAGGTCAGCCGCTCTGTAGCTTCGGCTCGTGCTGTGAAGCTTCTGCGCATTTTCTTTGAGATTAGACTTCCAACGTAGGGCGGCATCTTCATCGTCGCTGTCGTCAAAGTCGGGTCCTTCATCGAATTCCTGATTATCTTCGCTGGAGACGGAACCGATATCAGAGTCACTGTCCGCGAAAGCGACATCTCCATCAGTGCCATTCGGCGCGAAGTGCTTTTCATCTTTGTAGAGGCGGCCCAGCTTCTCAACTGGAATATCCTGCTCGATTGACCCAGCTTCATTCTCGTTCTCTTCAGCGCTATCGTGAGCCCCATTCAGTACTTCCAGCCCATCTTCCGACTCATCCCCATCTAGTACCCTTGCAGATCTCTGCTCTCTTCTTCCATCACCATCCTCTTCAGGTAGATCGCCATTATGTAGCTTGTCTCCACCACTAAACAGTCTTACGCCGTCATCTGCTTCTCCAAGCATTCTCCGTTCCCCTTGTAACCCAACAACCATCTGTTGTCCCAGTCCCCGCCCCTCCCCATCGACAGCATCTTTATCGAAGTCGGAGGTCTTAATATCAATGTAAACGGCGTCTTTATCAACCAGAACACCTCCAACATCGGACATGGGCGCAAAAAGCAATTTCTGCTTCTCACCCAATCTTCGCCTTCCGGACTTGCCGGTAGCCTTCGCAATGGCTTGGTCCATGAAGGGTGTGGGGCAGGGATCCGGAAGGGCCTCCACGGCGGATACACTCAGATCCCCAACCCCAGGTACATGAACTTGTGCGCCCTCGGCGGGAAAATTCGTGCCTCGGAGGTAGCCATACAGCGCTATTGTCCGATCACACTGGGGGTTCTCTTCAATCTGCGTTGGCGGTGTGACGTCCAGAAAGCGGTCCGCTAGACAGTATGGATGCGAGTTCCGCCAGATGAGCGGCCGTGGGTTCTTCATCACAGATATGAATCTTGAGAGGTTATGCACTTCTCTGTCCGGATATCGCCCATTGATGACGCCGGATATGTAGAATAGCTTTGCGCCCTGATAGAGCTCGCCCCAAAACCTATGCTTCAACCTTTTCTTTGCATCCTTCAGAGTCTGCGGTTTTCGAAATAGATCGAGATGCGTCAGAATCCCAAAGACATTCCCAGGCATCCCGCTCGACGAGAGCACGTTCAGAAACTCCATCGTCTCCATCTCGAACCCGAAATTGCCATCAATCATCAGCAGCACTATATCGGCGATCTTGGAGACATCGATCATGCTGGCGAGGGAATCGGCGGGACATTCTAGGAAGGAGAGACGGCGGCGCTTGGAGGTAACGACGGTGATGGGCCCTGTGGGAGAAGAGAGGCTGTGCTTGGTGTAGCGCTTGATGAGGGACTTGATGAGGGTTGTTTTGCCCACGCCTGGAGGACCAACGACGGCGACGATAAGAGGGGGCGCTTCCTCCGGGAGGCGGTCGACGAGCGGGACGTGCAGGCGCTTTTCTTTGACCTTGAATCTGTCAGCCAGGCCGTTGGAATACGACAGAGATATAGCTACATCGTGAGAGCGAGCAGCCTGCTTCTGTAGTCGGCCAGGATTGGCGAATGCGAAGGCTTTTGGATTGTTCTCTGTTGTACGTCAGTCGAGCTCAAAGGTATGGTACAGCTTTAAAGACCGTCAGGATGCCTTTTCTTCTCCTTCGTCTTCCGATGAGGCCTGTTCGCCTGGTCCTCCATGACTGAAGACAGCACCCTACATATGACCCAATGCGCTAAGTACTGGTCTATTCTTCGGCGGTTCAGCAATATCGAAATCGAAAAGTTTCTCCGAAGTGCCGGCCCGGTGATCTGCCGGTAAGGCGTACGTCATTCGGGATCCCTGCGTCAGTGGTCGTAGTGGCGTGTGGTGGGGGCTGATCGATATCAACCTCACCATACTTAACATTCTGAGGTACACTCTCGACCATCTACCTCCTCCTCTTCTCTACTTTAACCATCACAATCCCATCCAAAGAAGTCTCAAACACCCTCATCCCGTCCACTCCCCACCCAATCCACATACCCCCAAAATCCCCACCCCACTCCCACTTCACCACCCAAAATGCCACTCTACAACGTACCTTCCCCCTCTCCCATCCCCTCCCTAAAACCACAACTAACCTCCCCTTAAGGTAACGCTCAAAGACGGCGCCTCGCCCGCCGAACTCGAAAAGTCCGTC
>JAABUS010001041.1_pt1 | contig 64338 bp, 65 predicted proteins | sample 5560161 | NCBI WGS metagenome assembly JAABUS01 (sample SAMN10711885, study PRJNA513376) | rock metagenome | isolation source: Antarctica rocks | place: Antarctica: Victoria Land, Trio Nunatak nord | collected 2016-01-04
GGACGGGAAACGGCGGCGGTGCGTGGCGGAGGCGCAGCAGGCCGGTGGTGGTCTCCTCGAGCGCTCCGCGCAGCGGCGCGTCGCGCAGCGCGGCGATGAGGTCACCGCCGTCGTCGAGGACGAGGTCGGGCGCGCTCGCGGCCACCGTGGCGACCCCGCGGGCGTAGTCGCGCTCCTCGACGCCGAGGGCCACGGCGACGTCGTCCTGGGTCGAGAGCGGGTTGGCGGCGCAGAGCGCCACCTCCGCCCCGCCGGCCTCGAGCGCGCGGACGAGGCACGCGGTCTCTGCCGTGACGTGGAGGCAGGCGCCCACCCGCAGCCCGGCCAGCGGCCGCTCGCGGGCGAAGCGCTCACGGATCGAGCGGAGGACGGGCATCTGCCCATCCGCCCACTCGATGCGTTTGCCTCCAGCGGTCACGGGCGTTCCTCGGCAGGACGCAGGGGGAGGGACAGTGCTCTGCACGGACCTCCCCCGAGGACGCAACCAGGGGCGTCCGTGGGCCTGGAGGGGCTAGTACCGGTACTGATCGGTCTTGAACGGGCCGTCGACGGGGACGCCGATGTAGGCCGCCTGCTCCGGGGAGAGCTCGGTGAGCCGGACCCCAAGCGCGTCGAGGTGCAGCCGCGCGACCTTCTCGTCGAGGTGCTTGGGCAGCACGTAGACCTTCTTCTCGTACTCGCCCGTGTTGGCGTAGAGCTCCATCTGCGCCATGACCTGGTTCGTGAAGGAGTTCGACATCACGAACGACGGGTGGCCCGTGGCGTTGCCGAGGTTCAGCAGCCGGCCCTCGGAGAGCATGATGATCGCGTGGCCGTCGGCGAAGACCCACTCGTCGACCTGCGGCTTGATGTTCACCTTCTCGATGCGCGGCGTGCGCGTGAGCCCGACGATGTCGATCTCGTTGTCGAAGTGGCCGATGTTCCCGACGATCGCCTGGTGCTTCATCCGGGACATGTGGTCCGCTGTGATGATCTCCTTGTTACCGGTGGCGGTGATGAAGACGTCGGCGGTCTCCACCACGTCCTCGAGGGTGGCGACCTGGTAGCCCTCCATCGCCGCCTGCAGCGCGCAGATCGGGTCGATCTCGGTCACCACGACCCGGGCGCCCTGGCCGCGCAGTGACTCCGCGCAGCCCTTGCCCACGTCGCCGAACCCGCAGATCACCGCGACCTTCCCGGCGAGCATCACGTCGGTGGCGCGGTTGATCCCGTCCACGAGCGAGTGCCGGCAGCCGTAGAGGTTGTCGAACTTGGACTTCGTCACCGAGTCGTTGACGTTGATGGCGGGGAACAGCAGCTCGCCGGTCTCCTGCATCTGGTAGAGCCGGTGGACGCCGGTGGTCGTCTCCTCGGAGACGCCGAGCAGCCCCTCGCCGATCCGCGTCCACTTCTGGGCGTCCTCGGCCAGGGAGCGCGCGAGCACGCCGAGGATGACGGCGAGCTCCTCGTTGTCGGCCGTGGCGGGGTCGGGAACCGCCCCCGCGGCCTCATACTCCGTGCCCTTGTGGACGAGCAGGGTGGCGTCGCCGCCGTCGTCGAGGAGCAGGTTCGGCCCGTCGCCGTCCGGCCACGTGAGCGCCTGCTCGGTGCACCACCAGTACTCCTCGAGGGTCTCACCCTTCCAGGCGAACACGGGGATTCCCGCCGCGGCGATGGCGGCCGCCGCGTGATCCTGCGTGGAGAAGATGTTGCACGAGGCCCAACGGACCTCCGCCCCGAGCGCGGTGAGCGTCTCGATGAGCACGGCGGTCTGGACCGTCATGTGCAGAGAGCCCGTGACCCGCGCGCCGGCCAGCGGCCGGCTCGCGCCGAACTCCTCGCGGGTCTTCATGAGCCCCGGCATCTCGTGCTCAGCGAGCCGGATCTCGTTACGACCGAATTCCGCCAGGGAGATGTCGGCGACCTTGAAGTCGGTGGTGGGGCGGGTGGTGGTACTCATGCGACCTCCATCAGAAGCTTCTCGTGCTTGGCTTGCTCCCAGCGCAACCAGTCCTCCGCCGGGACCTCCTCGGGACGTTCGGGCTCGGCTTCGAGCCAGGCGGCGACCGCGTCGCGCAACCCCGGTTCGTGCCGGAGGCGCTGCACGAAGCCGACCTCGCTCAGGGCGAGCGAGTGGGCCTCGATGAGCTCACGCAGGGTGCGCAGCCGCTGCAGCTCGGCGGGGCCGTAGAGCCGGTAGCCGGAGGACGACCGCGCGGGCGCGACGAGCCCGGACCGTTCCACATAGCGCAGCATCCGCGCCGACCAGCCCGTCGTCGTGGCCGCCTCGTGGATGGTGAGCGCGCCCGCGATGAGCGCAACCTTATCACGACTGTGTCAAGGTTTGCGCCAGCCTCTGCTTGAGGCGGGTGAGCGCCTCCACCGGGGTCGGATCCACGCCGCGGAGGACGGCGGCGTACACCGACACGAGATCCCCGAGCAGGACGAGCGAGAAGAGCCGCTCCGTGCGGGTGGCGCCACGCGAGGAGACCGCGAACGCGGGCTGGGGGGCGAGCTCGGAGGTGAGCGCGATGCGCTCGCGCTCGCGCGGGTGGGAGTCGACGTCATCGAGGAACACGGCGGAGAGACGGGCGAGACCGTCCGCCCCCGCCCAGCCCTGGATCTCGTTGTGGTCGAGCTCGGGGAGCTCGCCCGCGGCGGCCGGAACCTTCGCGTTCTCGTTGAGCTGGGTCTTCCAGCGGTAGGCCACGGGGATCGTGAGCCCGGCACCGACGATGACGGGCAGCGTGCCGTATAGGTCCCGCGCAAGCTCGCGGGCGAGGCCGTCCTCGGCGCCCTCGGGCCCCCATCCGGCGCTCAAGCTGTCGAGAAGATCGGCGGCGGCCTCGATCTCGGAGCCCAGGGAGGGGCCGGCACCGCAGGCCGCGGCGACCTCGAGCGCCGCCGCGGTGAGGTACCCGACGGCGGCCCGGGGTTGCAGCGCGGCCGGGAGGGGGATGACGGGCACGCCGTCCGCCCGGGCCGCCGCGGCGAGGCGGCCGCCGGTGGTCGCGACCACGCGCGCGGCTCCGAGGCGGCCCGCGGCCGCGTAGGCGGCGACCGTCTCCTCGGTGTCGCCCGAGTAGCTCGAGCACAGGACGCAGGTGTCCCGCGTCGTCCACGGCGGCAGCACGTAGGACCGGGAGACGACGATGGGACGCGCGGCGCGCGGGCCGAGCGCGGCGGCGGCGAGCGCGCCGCCGATCGCCGAGCCGCCCATGCCCGCGACGACGAGGCCGCCGGGCGCGTCGGGGAGGGCGAGGCCGGCCGACTCCACGCGCCACAGCCCGTCGCGGAGATGCTCGCCCATGGCGAGGACGTCGTCGAGGAGCCGGGAGGGGTCGCCCGCCGCGATCGCCTCCGGGGAGAGCGAGGTCATGCCGCCGCGCCCTCCTCGACCGTCTCCCGCGGGCCCACGTGGGCGCCGGGGGCCACGCGTGCGCCCGCGCCGAGAATCGCGCCGTCCTCCACCCGGGCGCGATCCCCGATCACCGCGCCGGGGCCCACGATCGCCCCGCGGACCTCGGCCCCCGCGCCGACGTGCGCCCCCGCGAGCACCGCGGTGCCGGTCACGCGCGCTCCGGCGCCCACCCGCGCCCCCGCGGCGATCACCGTGGCGGGCCCGACCTGCGCGCCCGCGGCGACCTCCGCGCCGGCAGCGACCAGCACCGGGGCGACGAGCTCGCCCTCCACGCGGGCGCCGGGGTCCGCTCCGGCTCGCACGGGCGTGGCCACCGCGCCCGAGAGGATGTCCGCCGTGCCCTGGAGGTAGCGCTCCGGGGTCCCGATGTCCAGCCAGTAGCCCTCCGTGCGGAAGCCGTGGAGTCCGTGGCCGATCAGCCGGGGGAAGACCTCGCGCTCGATGGAGCACGGCCCGGAGTCGGGCACGAGGTCGAGCACGGAGGCCTCGAGGACGTACGCGCCGGCGTTGACGAGGTCCGTGTCGATCTCCTCCGGCGCGGGCTTCTCGAGGAACGCCGTCACCGTCCCGTCCTCGGCGCGGCGCACGAGCCCGTAGGCCGACGGGTCCGTCACCGGAACGAGGGCGATCGTGGCCTGCGCCCCGGTCTCCGCGTGCAGGGCCATCTGCGCGGTCAGGTCGAGGTCGCTCAGGATGTCGCCGTTGAGGACGAGGAAGCGCTCGCCGAGATGGGCGGCGGCGTGCTTGATCGCCCCCGCCGTGCCCAGCGGCTCGCGCTCCTCCACGTAGGTCAGCCGCACGCCGAGCTCGCGACCGTCCCCGAGCACCTCGCGGACGGCCGCGGCCATGTACCCGCAGCCGAGGACCACGTCCTCGACCCCGTGGCGGCGCAGCCAGTCGAGCATGAAGGCGATGAACGGGCGGTCGACGAAGGGGATCACGGGCTTGGGGATCGAGGAGGTGAGAGGCCGCAGGCGGGTGCCCGCGCCGCCGGCGAGCACGAGCGCCCTCACTTCTCGCCGGCCCGTCCCACGCCCTCGTACTTCAGCCCCGCGGCGCGGACGGCGGCCGGGTCGAGGTAGTTGCGGCCGTCGACGAGCAGGTCACCCCGCATCGCCGCACTGACCGCGTCGAGGTCGAGCTCGCCGAACTCGGGCCACTCGGTGACGAGCACGACGGCGTCCGCGCCCGCAATCGCCCCGAGCGCGTCGTTGGCGAGGTCCACCCCCACGAGCAGCCGCCCCGCCTCCTCCTCGGCCACCGGGTCGTACGCCCGCACGCGGGCCCCGTCGGCCTGCAGCCGCGCCGCCAGGACGAGCGACGACGCCTCGCGCATGTCGTCCGTGTGCGGCTTGAACGCGAGCCCGAGCAGGGCCACCTCCTTGCCCACGAGCGACCCCAGGTGCTTCTGGAGCTTGCCGATGACCCTGCGCTTCTGGAGCTCGTTGACCTCCACCACCGCGGTCAGGAGCTGGAAGTGATAGCCCGTGTTCCCCGCGAGCTGCTTCAGAGCCGATACATCTTTGGGAAAGCAGGAACCGCCAAATCCAATCCCCGCCTGGAGGAACTGGGGGCCGATCCGGCCGTCCAGGCCCATGCCCCGGGCGACCTCGGCGACGTCGGCGCCCGTCTCCTCGCAGACGTTCGCGATCTCGTTGATGAAGGAGATCTTCGTGGCCAGAAAGGCGTTGGAGGCGAGCTTGACCATCTCGGCCGAGGGGATGTCGGTCCGGACGAGGGGGGCGTCGAGCGGGGCGTAGAGCTCGGCCACGGCGTCCCCGGCCCAGTCGCCCTCGTCGCCCACGACGACCCGGTCGGGACGCCGGAAGTCCGCGACCGCCGAGCCCTCCTTGAGGAACTCCGGGCACGACACGTAGGCGAGCCCCTCCTTCCCCGTCGCGGCCAGGCGCCGCCGGATCGCCGCCCCCGTGCCCACCGGCACGGTCGACTTCATCACGAGCGCGTGCCCCTCCGAAGGCGGCAGGGCGTCCACCACCGCGTAGACCGCGGAGAGGTCCGCGTCGCCCGAGTACGTCGGCGGCGTCCCCACCGCCACGAACAGCAGCCGCGCATGCGCGAGCGCCGGCCCGAGCTCCGTCGAGAAGTGCAACCGCGCGCGATTGCGCGACACGACCTCCTCGAGGCCCGGCTCGTAGATCGGGATCTCACCCCGCTCGAGCCGCGCGACCTTCTCCGCGTCGACGTCGACGCAGAAGACCTCCGAGCCGAGCTCCGCAAAGCCCGCGGCCGTGACGAGCCCGACGTACCCCGTGCCGATGACGGCCACGGGCTCCCGCGCGCTCACCGCCTGGACCCGACCCGTGTCAACGAGGCGGCGATCCCGAGCAACTGCCGGTTCGGAACCGTCTCGAGCAGGGAGTTCGAGACCCAGTAGACCGCGCGCGGCGTCCTCCACGCCACGACGCGCAGGCGCTGGCCGTCGAAGAACAGCTCGAGCCGGTGGCCGTTCACGCGGCGGACCTCGGAGGGATCCGCGAGGAGCGGCGGGGTCTTCCAGGTGCTCCCCTGGACCCCGTAGTACTCGCCGGGGGGGCCGCCCGCGTCGAGCACGAGGCGGTAGTTGCTCCGGACCCTCCCGCGCGCCCGGAAGCGGTAGGCCCGCGGGTAGATGCCCTCGACCGGCCCCATGTAGCGGCTCGGGGCGGTGATGAGCCGCGGGTAGTACACCGGGAAGCGCACCTTGGCGGCGGCGATGGTGGCCTGCTGCTCCCCGGGGGAGGTCGCGTCGACCAGGCCGGGAACCGCGCTCGGCTTCACGCCATGGTCCTGCCGGCGCTTGCGGCCGGACGGACGGGGAGCCGCGTGCGGCGGCTGGGTCGTCGGGCCCCGCGCGCCGAGGAAGCGTGTCACCGCCTTGCGGATCTGACCCGATGACGCGGTGACGAAGGGGTCTGTCGCGTCCCCGAGGATCGCCGGGAAGTGGACCTCCTCCACGGGGCGACCGGCGGAGAAGAGCGCGAGGTCGAGCAGCTTGATGAGGCCCGTGGTCCTCCGCAGCTCGGCGTCGGTCTGCGTATAGCGCCCGAAGATCCGCGCGAGGGCCTTGCGGTTGCCGACGATCCGGCTCGAGCCGTACTGCGCCTTGGCCTGGCGCAGGAAGTCCTGCTGACGCGCGGCGCGCACGATGTCCGTGTCGAGGTGGCGGAAGCGCACGTAATCGAGCGCGCGGCTGCCACAGAGCCTCTGATAGCCAGGCTTGATGGCGATGACCGCGTAGGGCTCGCCCCCGCCCGCGGGCGGGTTGTTGTCGTTGAAGTAGTTGCGGTCGATGTCGGCGTAGACGCACCCGAGCTTGTCCACCACGGCCTTGAAGCCGTGGAAGTTGATGTTGACGATGTGGTTGATCTCGAAGGGCCGCCCGGGCGAGGACAACACCCGCTTGACGACCTTCGTGGTCAGCGTCGGCCCACCGCGGGAGTAGGCCGCGTTGATCTTGTCCGGCGGCCCGCCCGGGGCGAGCTCCACTTCGAGGTCGCGCGGGATCGACATGATCGTCGTCACCTTCGCGTCGGCGTTCATCCGCAGGAGGATGATGGTGTCCGAGCGGGCGTTGTGCTTGTCCTTGCGATCCGAGAAGCGCCGGTCCGAGCCGATGACGAGGATCGTCTGCGGGCCCGCCGCGAGCGCGGGCGTGAGCAGGTCCGCAGCGACCTTGATGGGCTTGCCGCCTGCCCCGATCGCCTGCCCGATGTCGGATACCTCGAGCAGCACGGCGGTCGCGGTCGCGGTGCCGGCGAGGAGCACGACGACGACCGCGGCCAGCGCGAAGCGCGCCCCCATGCCCCGGGCCAGCCGGGGCGGCGGCTCGTCGTTCACGCCAGCCCACCCTCGATGGCCCGCAGGCCGACCCCGGGCTCCTCTTCCTCCTCACGCGCGAGCCATCCGGGCAACCCGTGGATGAGCGCTCCCAACGCCTCGCGGTAGCGCACCAGGGAGGAGATCGACACCCACTCGTCGGGGCCGTGGTGCCCGGCCCCGAGCGGCCCGAACTCCACCGCGGGGATGCCCGCCTCCAGAAAGGAGATGGCGTCCGAGGCACCGTCGCGCCCCACGCTCATCGCCTCGTGCCCGAGGGTCTGGGCCACGGCCTCGCGCAACGCGCGGACGTAGGGGTTCGCCGGGGAGACGAGCGCGGGCGGATGGATGAACGTGCGCGTGACCTCGACGTCGGCCATCGCGCGGACCTCGGCGAGGATCTCGCCCGGGTCCTGCCCGGGGAGGTAACGCACGTCGACCGCGATCGTGCAGTGGTCGGGGACCTTGTTGACGGCGTCCCCGCCGGCGATCCGCCCGAGGTTCACCGAGGGCCGGTCGAAGAGCTCCGAGGACTCGCGAACGAAGGGCAGGGCGCCGATGGCCCGGAAGACGTCGATGGCCTTGAGGACCGCGTTGTCCCCCGCCCACGGGGTGGAGCCGTGCGCGGACCGGCCGGACACCTCGATCCGCATGGCCAGCACGCCCTTGGCCTGCACCCCGATGTGCAGGTCGGTGGGCTCCCCGGTGATGGCGAAGTCCGCGCGCAGACCGTCGCGGACGAGCTCGTCGGTGGAGCGCCGGTCGAGCTCCTCGGACTCCTCGTCGGGGGCGCACACGAACGCGATGCTGACCCGGTCCTGCCCCGCGGCGTCGTGCAGGGCACACATCATCGCCGCCAGACCCCCTTTCATGTCGTAGGCGCCGCGCCCGATCAGCCGGTCGCCCTCCACGCGGGGGGTGAACTGCTCGGGCCGTCCGGGCACCACGTCGAGGTGCCCGTGGAGGACGAGCCGCGGCCCGGACGCCGGCCCGACCTCCGCGACGATGACGGGCAGCCCGTTGAAGGAGGAGTCCCGCACCCCGATCTGTCGGGCCTCCAGCCAGCCGCGGACGAACCCCGCCGCGGAGCAGAGATCGTCGGGGCGCGAGGTGTCGTAGGAGATGAGGCGCTCGGCGAGCGCTCGTTCGTCGGCCACCGCCTCCGATGCTACGTCGACGCCCGGTCAGGCCGGTCACGGCTCCAGGACGCCGACCACCACGCGCCGGTTGCGAGCCCGCCCGGCGGGGTTGTCGCCGCCGCCGGGAGACGTGTTGGGCGCCACCGGCCTGGTCTCCCCGTAGCCTCTCGCGGTCATCCGCGCCGCCTCCACCCCGTGCCCGGCCAGGAACGCCTTCACGGCCGCCGCCCGGCGCTCCGAGAGGCCCCGGTTGTACCCGGCGCCGCCCTTGGAGTCCGTGTGCCCGTCGACCTCGATCCGTCCGCGCGGGAAGCGCTTGGCGAGCGAGCGGGCCACCTGGAGCAGTACGGCGCGCGCGCGCGGGCGCAGTGTCGCCTTGCCGAACGCGAAGAGCACGTCGGTGCACACCGCGTAGTCGGTCTGTCCCGCGCCCGACGCGACCTTCACGCAGCGCGAGGTCACCTCGGGCAGCACCCGGTCGCGGATCGTCGCCGCGGGGGACGTCACCGCGGGACTGGTGGCTGCGGGCGTGGTGACGGCCTGGGAGGTGACTGCCGGCGCGCAGATCTGGCTGGTGCCGTAGCGGCACTTGCTGTAGCGCGTGACCGCGTAGCGCACCGCCGCATAGCGCACCGCCGCATAGCGGACGGCGGCGTAGCGCACGACGGAGTAGCGGGCATCGCCCGGGCGGACCTTCCGGGCGCAGACGCGGTCGCGGTGGACGGCGGCGCGTTGCACCGGTGCGCGGACGACCGGTTCGTGGCTGACCTCGGAGACCTGGAGGCCCGGCACGTCGACCCCCGGGATCCTCACGCCGGGGATCCCCACCCCGGGGATGGTCACGGCCGGGATCGTCACGGCCCCGAGGCAGCCCGCGGGCGCCGGGGCGATCCGCTCGCACTGGGTGGGGATGCGCTGGGCGGGCAGATCCACCGCCGGCAGCACGACAGCGGGGATGACCGTGTCGCCGGCGCGGACGCCGGGGACGTGCACGGCCGCCTCGTGAACGGCCGGGATATCGACCCCCGGGATCGTCCTGCCCTCGCCCGGGGCACACGGCCGGTCGGGCTGGGGCGGGGTCGACGCAACCGGCGCGGGGATGGTCTGGGCGGTCACCGTGCGGATCGGCGCGGCCGGCGTCCCGGGCTCCGTCGTCGTCCCCGCGCCGTTCGGCGCATCGACGAGGCCCCCGTCGCCGGCACCGCCTCCGCCTCCGCCCCCGCATCCGGCGAGGGCGAGCGCGGTGATCGCGACAGCGATGGCGGGGAGGTGGTGGCGGAAGCGCATGGAGCACATGTTTCCCGCTCTCGCGCCACCCGGAAGCGACCCAAGGGGGGAACAGGGACGCCCCCAGGGGTGGCCCGCGCCCACCCTAGGTGGAGTCGCCCACCTTGAGAAACGCCTCCCACCGGCGCTTCTCGCGGTCGGCCCGGCGGCGCTCCTCCGAGCCCTCCTCGGCCTGCTCGACCTCCGACTCGGCCGTGCGCAGCCGCTCCTCGAGGTCCGACCGGTCGAGCTTGTCGGGCTCCAGCGCCTCCTCGACGAGGATGAGGCAGCGGTTGCCGGCCATCTGGAGGTAGCCCTCGCCCTGGGCGAACCGGGTCGGGTCGCTCTCGGACGTGTAGAGCCGGAGCTCCGTGGGTTCGAGCATGGCGAGGAGGGGCTGGTGGTGGGCGAGGATGCCGATCGAGCCCGTCCCCGTCCGCGTCGAGACCATCTCCACCTCGTCGGAGAACACCTCGCCCTCGGGCGTGAGGACCGACACGGGGAACTTCTCGTGGGCCACTAGGAGCCCTCCTCCGCCTCGGTCTTCTCGCCCGTCTCCCCCTCGCGCTCCTCGCCCTCCTCGGCCTCCTCGCCCTTCCCGGTCTCCTGGCCCTCGTCCGACCCGGTGACCTCGTCGATCGAGCCCTTCATGAAGAACGCCGACTCGGGCCGGTCGTCGTGCTTGCCGTCGAGGATCTCGCGGAACGAGCGGATCGTCTCGGCGATCGGGACGTACTGCCCCCCAGTGCCCGTGAACTGCTCGGCCACGAAGAACGGCTGGGAGAGGAAGCGCTCGATGCGCCGCGCCCGCCCCACCGTGACCTTGTCCTCGTCGGAGAGCTCGTCGATCCCGAGGATCGCGATGATGTCCTGGAGCTCGCGGTAGCGCTGGAGGATCTCCTTGACCTCGTTGGCCACGTTGAAGTGCTCCTCGCCGACGATGTCGGGCTTGAGGATCGTCGACGTGGAGTCGAGCGGGTCGACGGCCGGGTAGATCCCCTTCTCGGAGATCGCCCGGGAGAGCGTCGTCGTGGCGTCGAGGTGGGCGAACACCGAGGCCGGCGCCGGGTCGGTGAGGTCGTCTGCCGGGACGTAGATCGCCTGGACGGAGGTGACCGAGCCGTTGCGGGTCGAGGTGATCCGCTCCTGGAGCTGGCCCATCTCGGAGTCCAGCGTGGGCTGGTAGCCCACCTGGGAGGGCATGCGGCCGAGGAGCGCCGACACCTCCGAGCCCGCCTGGACGAAGCGGAAGATGTTGTCGATGAACAGCAGCACGTCCTGGCCCTCGACGTCGCGGAAGTACTCCGCCATCGTCAGCCCGGACAGGGCGACGCGCATGCGCGCCCCGGGCGGCTCGTTCATCTGACCGAAGACGAGGATGGTCTTGTCGAGGACGTTCGCTTCCTTCATCTCGAGCCACAGGTCGTTGCCCTCGCGGGAACGCTCTCCCACGCCGCAGAACGCCGACAGGCCGCCGTGCTCGGCGGCGAGGTTGTGGATGAGCTCCTGGATGATCACCGTCTTGCCGACGCCGGCGCCGCCGAACAGGCCGACCTTGCCGCCCTTCGCGTACGGCGCGAGGAGGTCGATGACCTTGATGCCGGTCTCGAACATCTCCGTGGTCGGTGTCAGCGCCTCCACTGTCGGGGCGGTCCGGTGGATCGGCCAGCGCTCCTCGGTCTCGACCTCCTCGCCCTCGTCGATGACCTCCCCGAGCAGGTTGAAGATGCGCCCGAGGGTTTCCTTGCCGACGGGGACGGTGATCGGCCCGCCCGTGTCGGTGATCTCCATGCCCCGGGCGAGACCGTCGGTGGAGTCCATGGCCACCGCGCGCACGCGGTCGTCGCCCAGCTGCTGCTGGACCTCGCAGACGAGGTCGCCGAGGTCGCCCTCGCGCTTGACCACGATCGCGTAGTTGATCTCGGGCAGCTCGTCCGGGAAGACGGCCTCGATGACGACGCCGGTGATCTCCTCGATCCGCCCGACGTTCTCCTTCTGATCGTCGGTCTGCTGCTCCTGGCGTTCCTCGGTGGCACTCATAGGCTTCTCCTAGCTCAGCGCGTTCGCGCCGGCGACGACTTCCATAATCTCCTGGGTGATCTCCGCCTGGCGGGCGCGGTTCATCTCGAGCGTGAGGTCGTCGACGAGCTCGCCGGCGTTCTCGGAGGCGTTGCGCATCGCGGTCATGCGCGCGCCGTGCTCGGAGGCGGTGGACTCGAGCAGCGCCCGGTACACGGAGATCTCGACGTAGTCGGGGACGAGACGGCCGAGGATGACCTCGGGATCGGGCTCGTACTCGACAAGAGCACGAGAATCGGGCTCTTGTTCCTCGTTCTCCGGCTGTTCCGGATCCTTGCCGTTGTTTCCCTGTTCGCCGTTGTTTTCCTGTGGTCCCATCACGTCGGCCTGCTGCAACGGAAGCAGGGTCTCACGCGTCACGGTCTGGGTGAGCGGGGAGACGTAGTGGTTGTAGAAGAGCTCGACGCGGTCGACCTCGCCGTCGATGTACGCGGCCATCACCTTCTGGGCGATCTCGCGCGCGTCGGCGTAGGCGGGTCGGTCCGAGAACCCGGTGAACGCGCCCGCGACGTCGTAGTCGCGGAACGTCAGCGAGGACACCCCCCGCCGCCCGGCGGCGAACCACTTCGCGTCGTGCCCCTCAGAGGAGTGCTCCGCCGCGGCCCGCACGCCCGCCCGGACGATCTGCGAGTTGAACGCACCGGCGAGCCCGCGGTCGCCCGTGATGAGCACGAGCCCCACGTTGGACACGCTCTCGCGCTCCTCGAGGATGGGGAGGTTGGGGACGTGGCCCGCGCGCTCGGCCGCCTGCCGGGTCATCCGGCGGATGATGTCCGCGTAGGGGCGCAGGTGCTCGATGCGCTGCTCGGCGCGGCGCAGGCGCGCCGCGGCGACCATCTCCATCGCCCGCGTGATCTTGCGGATGTTCTGGACCGAGCTGATGCGGTCCTTGACGTCGCGCTGCGTGGCCATCAGGCGGTCGCGCCCTCCTTCTCGTCGAGGGGCTGGCCGTCCTCGTCGAGGTCGTAGCCGAAGTCGTCGGCGAAGGACTTCACGGCCTCGTCCACGCCCTTCTGCGACTCGTCGGACCAGTCCCCGCCGGCGATCTTCTCGAGGAGGTCCGAGTGCTCGGAGCCGACCGACTCGGTGAGGCGCTTGAGGAACTCCTCGACCTTGTCGACCTCGATGCGGTCCAGATAGCCGTTCGTGGCCGCGTAGATCTGGACGACCTGGTCCTCGACGGAGATGGGCTGGCGCTCGCCCTGGTTCAGGGTCTTCACGAGCCGCTCCCCGCGGGCCAGCGTGTCCTGCGTGTCCTGGTCGAGGTCGGAGCCGAACTGCGAGAACGCCTCGAGGTCGCGGTACTGGGAGAGGTCGAGCTTGAGCTTGCCCGCCACCTTCTTCATCGGGGTGATCTGCGCGTTGCCGCCCACGCGGGACACGGAGATCCCCACGTTGATCGCCGGGCGGACCCCCGAGTAGAAGAGCTTGGGCTCGAGGAAGATCTGCCCGTCGGTGATCGAGATGACGTTCGTCGGGATGTAGGCCGACACGTCCCCGGCCTGCGTCTCGATGATCGGCAGCGCGGTCAGCGAGCCGCCCCCGAGCTCGTCCGAGAGCTTCACCGCGCGCTCGAGCAGGCGGGAGTGCAGGTAGAAGACGTCCCCCGGGTAGGCCTCGCGCCCCGGCGGGCGGCGCAGCAGCAGCGACATCTGGCGGTAGGCGGCCGCATGCTTCGTGAGGTCGTCGTACACGCAGAGGGCCGCGCCGCCGTTGTAGAGGAAGTGCTCGGCCATCGCGCACCCGGCGTAGGGGGCGATGAACTTCACCGGCGCGGCCTCGTCGGCGGCGGCCATGACGATGATCGTCGAGTCGAGGGCGCCCGCCTCGGCGAGGGTCTCGGCAAGCCCGACCACGACCGCCTTGCGCTGGCCGATGGCCACGTAGACCGAGACGATGCCCGCGTCCTTGTTGTTGATGATCGTGTCGACCGCGATCGCCGACTTGCCCGTCTGGCGGTCGCCGATGATCAGCTCGCGCTGGCCGCGGCCGATGGGGATCATCGAGTCGATCGCCTTGAGGCCGGTCTGCATGGGCTCCTTGACGGGCTGGCGCTGGACGACGCCCGGCGCCTTGTTCTCCGCCGGCCGGGTCTCGGAGGTCTCGATGTCGCCCTTGCCGTCGAGCGGGTTGCCCAGCGGGTCGACGATGCGGCCGAGCAGGCCGTCGCCCACGGGGATCTCCAGCAAATGCTTGGTCCGCTTGACCGTGTCGCCCTCGACGATGTGCTCCCACGCGCCGAAGAGCACCACGCCGACGTTGTCGGACTCGAGGTTGAGGGCGAGGCCGGTGACGTCGTGTGGGAACTCGAGCATCTCGAAGCTCATGCAGTTCTCCAGGCCGTGGACGCGGGCGATGCCGTCGGCCACGGAGAGGACGGTGCCGACCTCCGTGAGGTCGGCATCCTCGACGTCGAGCCCCTCGATGCGGCTCTTGAGGATGGACGTGATCTCGTCGGGCTTGATCTGCATGGGGTTCCTTGTCTCTAGCCGCGCGCGATCGAGCGGCGGAGCTGGTTCAGTCGGTTGCGGACGGAGGCGTCGAGGACGGAGTTCCCGACGCGCAGGACGACCCCGCCGAGGATGTCGGGATCGACGTGGGCGGTGAGCTCGACCTTCCGGTCGGCCTGCTCGCCGATGCGCTCGCCCAGGTTGCGGACGACGTCCTCGTCGAGCGCGACGGCCGAGGTGACCTCCACGGGCAGGAGCTTCATCTCCTCGGCCCAGAGCGCGTCGTACTGCCGGCGGATGCGGTGGATCGCCGGCAGGCGGTGGTTCTCGAGCAGGACGTCGAGGAAGTTCTGGAGCGTGGGATCGACCCCCGCGAAGGCGCGCTTGAAGCCGTCCTCCTTCTCGTCGGTCGAGAAGTAGGGGGAGAACAGGAAGATCTGGAGGTCGCGGTTCTCCGCGATCGCCTCCGAGATCTGCCCGAGCTGCTCGCGGATCTCGTCGCGCTTGTCCTGCTCGGAGGCGACCTCGAAGAGCGACCGGGAGTAGACCTGGGCGATCTCCTCCAACTACCGGCGCTCCCCTCCGGTCAGGGCGGTGAAGTCGAGCTCGGAGAGGGCCTCGTCGACGAGCCGACGCTGGTCCTCGCCAGTGAGGGTCTTGCGCGTCACCTTCTCCGTGGCGGCCACGGTCAGGTCCGCGACCTCCGAGCGGATCTCCTGGATCGCCCGGCGGGTCTCCTGCTCGATGTCCCGGCGCGTCTGCTCCATGAGCTCCTCGCGGCGGCGCTTGGCCTCCACGAGGGACTCCTCCTCGGAGTGCTCGCCCGAGCGCCGGGCCCGGGCCACGATGTCGTCGGCCTGGCCGCGCGCCTCGTGCAGGCGCTCGCGGTACTCCTCGAGCAGCTGGTCGGCCTCGACCTTGACGCGCTCGGATGCGTCGATGGACTCCTCGATCGCGCGCTGGCGCTTGTCGAGCGCGGCCTGGATCCGCGGGAACGCGAACTTCCCCAGGATGTAGAGCGAGCCGCCGAACACGACCAGCGTCCAGATCATCAGCCCGACGTTGGGCGAGACGAGGAACGAGCCGCCTCCCGAGCTGGCCGCGACGGGCATCTAGAGGAAGAAGGCGATGAGCCCCGCCACGAGGCCGTAGAAGAAGCACGCCTCGGTGAGCGCGAAGCCCAGCCACTGGATCTGGGTGATCTCGTCGCGCATCTCGGGCTGACGCGTGACCGACTCGATGACCTTGCCGAAGATGATGCCGATGCCGACGCCCGCGCCGACGGCGCCGAGGCCGCCGCCCGCGCCGAGGGCGATGGCCTTGCCGGCGGCCGAGCCGGCCTTGTCCAGGCCGCCCGCCTGGGCGATGAGGTTGATGATCGTGGCGACCACTGGTGAGAGCTCCTTCGTTTCGGGAGTGGGCTAGTGCTCGGCGGCGGCCGAGCCGCCGAGGTAGATCGCGGACAGGGTGGCGAAGATGAAGGCCTGGAGGGTGGCGACCAGGCCGACCTCGAACAGGAACAGGACGATGCCCGCCGGGAGCGTGATCCACCCGAGCACCTGGAGGCCGAGCAGCACCGCCAGGCCGCCGGACATGAACAGGATGATCAGATGCCCGGCGAGGATGTTCGCGAAGAGTCGGACGGTCAGCGAGACCAGCCGCATGAACGTCGAGGCGAGCTCGAGCGGGAAGATCAGCAGCAGGATCGGTCCCTTCACCCCGCCGGGGATCAGGCTCTTCAGGTAGCCCCGCGCGCCGTGGACACGGATGCCCTCGGCGATGAACGAGAAGAACACGACGAGCGCGAGGACGAGCGGGATGGACACGTTCGCGGTGGCCGCGAAGATCGCGAAGGCGGGGATCTCCGCCCCGAAGAGCTTGAACGTCTCCCCCGAGTTGGTCGGCAGCGGAATGTAGCCGATCAGGTTGTTGAACCAGATGAAGAGGAACAGCGTGGCGATGAACGGAAACCACTTCCGGGCCATCGCCTCGTCCATGGAGCCCTTGGTGAGGTTGTCGCGCATGAACGCGTAGATGGTCTCCACGGCGGTCTGGACCCGGTTGGGGCGGGCCTGCATCCGGTTGGCGATGTAGAGCATCGTCCCGATCGTCAGGAGCCCGGCGAGGAAGAGGTAGAGCACCCCCTTGTTCAGGTCGAACGGACCGGGGAGGTTCACCCACGGGAGGAGCTTGAACTCGTCCTGGGGCTTGAACGCGGGGTTGTCGGCGCGCTTGAAGCCGAAGGCCGCGACGAGGGCGATGATCCCGAACAGGTAGAAGCCGCCGATGCCGAGGAGGAGCTTGCGGCGCGAGCTCATGGGGTGGGCGCGCCGGATGAGCGCGAGGCGCCGCGCGCGGGGCGGAGGAGGAGGGTCATGGCGAAGTGGATGGTGAAGGCGACGAGGACGACGAGCGCGGCGGCGAGCCCGTCCGCGCGGTCCGCGGCCTTGCCGACGGCGAGGATGCTAAGGGCCAGCAGCCAGACGCGCCCCAATGAGGAGGCGAAGCCGATGCCCAGCGCGCGCCGCGGGTCGGTCTCGCCCGCCGTGCGCCGGTCGGCCCAGACGCCGAACGCGCGCGCCAGGGCCCACCCGACGCAGCCCACCGCGACGCCGAGGACGGGCGCGCCGAAGGCGATCGCGAACGGGGCGAGGGCGACGACGATCACGACGTCGGCGAAGCGGAGCGGACCCATGCCGCTCACAGGTCGCCGAAGCGGGAGCGCACCACCGCGATCCCCGCGAAGAAGCCCACGAACACCCCGAGGATGACCCCCGCGGCGAGCGCGCCCGTCAGCGAGCCGAGGAGCGCGCCGAGGCCGATTCCGGCCACGAGACAGGCGAGGAGGTAGGTGCCCGCGACGATGCCGCGGTTGGTGGGTCCGCGGCTCACGGGTGGCTGAGGGCATGGATCATCGAGCGCCGAACGGCCAGGCACGCCGCCGGCGGGAGTGAGCATAGCGCGTCGGGAGGACTTTGTGACAACTTTGTGACACGTCCGGCGGCTCCGGTATCACGATCGGCATGCGCGCCATGTTCCTCGTCTACACCACCTTCATCGTCCTCGGCCTCGCGGCGGCGATCACGATCGGCCTGACGCGGCACTGATGCGCGCCCACGCGCTCGGGATCTTCTTCGGGGTGATCCTCCTGCTTGCCCTGGCCGGCCAGGCCGTCGCGGGTCATGCGAAGTACAACGACGACGAGCGCGCCCACGCGAGGCTCATGCACGAGGCGCCGCAGACCGTCTCGCTGGGGCGCTACGTCACCTCGTCGGACTACGCGAACGGCGTCATGGAGAACTGGCAGTCGGAGTACCTCCAGTTCTTCCTCTACGTCTAGCGACACATGCTCCCCGCGTCAGCGCCGCAGCTCGAACCAGACGCGGGTCTTGTCGGCGACGTCCACCCCCCAGGCCTCGGCGAGCTGGGTGACGAGGAACAGGCCGTAGCCGCCCGGCTCGTCCGGGTCGTGGCCCGGGTCGGCGGGGTCGAACCCCGGGCCGGGATCGCAGACCTCGATGCGGATGCGCTTCTCGGTCAGGCCGATCCGGACGCCGACCCGGTCGCCGCCCTCCATGCCGCCTCCGTGGAGGACGGAGTTCGTCACGAGCTCGGAGACGAGCAGGCCGGCGTCCTGCGCCACGGGCGCCGGCACGGTGCCCTCCAGGCGCTCCTGGAGGGCCTGGCGGGCGTGGGCGGGCGCGTGCGGCCCTCCGGCGACCTCGACCTCGGTGAAAGTCATCTGAGTCTCAGGACTACCCGGATCGCCACTCCCCATTCCCGAGTGAGGCCGGATTGCCATCAGCGCGATGTCGTCGCGGGGCTCGCCCTCCTGGGCCGCGACCGCCGCGTGCTCGAGGCCCAGGAGCAGCGCGTCCGGCGCCCCGGCGCCCAGCGTGGCGAGCAGCTCGCTCAGGCCGTCCTCGCCGATCGCCCCCGCCGGCGCGCCGGCGTCGGTCATCCCGTCCGTGTACAGGAGCAGGGTCTCGCCCGGCCCGAGCTCGAGCGCCGTGTCGTGGAGCCGGGGGTCGTCGAGGAGCCCGAGCAGCGAGCCGTAGCGCCCGGCCTCCTCCACCCGGCCGTCCGCCCGCAGCACGAGCGCCGGCTCGTGCCCGCCGAGGGCGAGGGTCACGCCCAACGGCCCCTCCCCCGGCCGCAGCCGCGCCACCGCGGCGGTGCACAGGGTGCCGCCCTCGTCCTGGGTGCGCATCGCCGCGTTGAGCAGTCCGAGCATCTCGCTCGGGCTCTCGGTCTGCAGCGAGGCGGCGCGCAGGGTGTACCGCGCCAGCGCGGTCACCGCAGCCGCCTCGGCGCCCTTGCCCGTGACGTCGCCCACCACGACGATCCAGTCGCCCGAGGGGCAGGACATGACGTCGTAGAAGTCGCCGCCGACCTCGTTGAACTCGCCCGCCGCCCGGTAGCGCGCGGCGAGACCGACGCCCGGGATGTGGGGCAGCCGCGTGGGCAGCAGACGGGACTGGAGGGTGTGGGCGATGTCGGCACGCGCCGTGTAGAGCCGGGCGTTGTCGACGGCCATGGCCGCCCGGCGCCCCAGGTCAACGGCGACCTCCACGTCGGCGGCGGAGAAGCTCCGGCCCGAGCCCGCGGTGGCGAAGGAGATCGCCCCGAAGGTCCGTCCCCGCGCCCGCAGCGGCGCCATGACCACCCCGCGCATCCCGAGGTTCTGCAGGAACTCGAGATGCTCGGGCCCGCGGGCCCCCGCCCGCAGCTGCTCGTCGGTGACGTCGCGGGTGACCTCGGGCACGCCGGTGCGGACGACGGCGGCGACGCCGGTGGCGTCGTCCGGGTCCACCGGGAAGCGCGCGGCCAGCGCCCGCGCCGTGGCCTCCCGGGCAGGGTCCGCGTGGGCGACCGCGACGAGCGGGAGCTCGGGGTGCCCGGCGTCGGAGTCCTCGAGGAGGTGCACCGCGCACCAGTCGCAGAAGGCCGGCACCGCCACGCGGGCGACGTTGCGCAGCGTCGTGTCGAAGTCCAGGGAGGACTCGAGTACGTCCCCCGCGCGCGCCAGGAGCCCGGCGCGCTCGAGCGAGCGGCGGCGCTCCGTGATGTCCACGACGGTCTCGAGGACGCCGACGGCGGCGCCGCCGCCGGGGTGGGCGGATCCGGCGATCGGGGTGCCGGACACGAGCCACCAGGCGCCGCCCGGGCCCTCCATCTCGTGCTCCACGACCGGGCGGCCGGTCGCGAGCACGCGCTCGTAGAGCCGGCGCCGGCGCACACCCGCCGGCCCGGCGAGGTCCGGGGTCCGGCCGATGTGCTCGGCGACCGGAAGGCGGTTGAGCGCGGCGAGGCGCTCGTTGACCCGGACGAAGCGCAGGTCGGCGTCAAGCAGGCCGAGGCCGACCGGTGCCGTGGCGAAGACCGCGTCGAGCACGGCGAAGCGCTGCTCGGCCTCCGTGTAGAGCCGAGCGTTGTCCACCGCGAGCGCACAGCGCTCGGCCAGCAGCCCGGCCCACTCGAGGTCCTCCGCCCCGTAGCGCAGCTCGTCGCGGCAGGAGAGCAGGGTGAGCGCCCCGATCCGGCCGCCGCGGACGTCGAGGGGGACGATGAGGTAGGACCGCGGGCCGAGACGGGCGTAGAGGGCGCGCTCGGCGTCGGTTCTGAGCAGCTCCGGCACCGGCTCGGCCCGTTCGACGAGCTCGGGCTGCCCGGACGCGATCACCGCGAGCGCGCCCTCGCCGCCGTGGGAGCGAACGCGGAAGCGGCGGCGCAGCTCGAGCAGGAAGGCCTCCAGCTCGGGATCGGGATGGCGGGAGGTGAGCTGCCGCACCTTCCCATCCGCCTCCGAGATGTCCACCGCACACCAGTCCGCGACCTCGGGGACGGCGAGCCGGGCGACCTCCGCCAGGGTCGTCTCGTAGTCGAGGGTCGCGGCGAGGACGCGGCCGGCCGTCTCCAGGAAGCCGCGCGTGTGCTCGGGGACGGCGGCTTCCACGCTGGGGCGGATTGTGACGCGCCCGTCGCATCGGGGTAGGCGAGGCGGCCATGGCCGAGAACACCACCGTCGCCGAGGCGCCCGCCGCCTGCGTGTGGGAGGTCCTCGCCGATCCCGACACCTACGCGGTCTGGGTGGTGGGCGCGAAGGACATCCGCGACTGGGAGGGGCGCTGGCCCGAGCCCGGCTCACGCTTCCACCACTCGCAGGGCGTCGGGCCACTGACGCTCGTGCAGGACTACACCGAGGTGCTCGAGGCCGCGCCCGAGCGGCGTCTGCTGCTCGAGGCGCGGATGCGGCCGCTGGCCGTCCTCCACATCGAGCTCGGGCTCGAGCCGCTCGGCGCCGAGCAGACGCGGATCCGGATGAGCGAGCGGCCGGTCGCGGGGCCGCTCCTGGTGGCCCGATCGGTGGTCGACCTCGCGCTCAAGGGCCGCAACGTCGAGGGCCTCGAGCGCCTGAAGGCGCTCGCCGAGCAGCGCTGGCGCGGGCGGCGCTCCGCCCTCGGCTCCTCTGCCTAGGCGGCCGTCTGCCGGACCGGGGCGCAGGAGCGGTGGTTGACCACCAGCCCGAGCGTCTCGAGCGCTCCGCGGAGCACCCGGGAGACCTGCATCTGCGAGCAGGCGAGCTGGCCGGCGATCTCGCTCTGCTTCATGTCGTGCTCGAAGCGCAGGCGCAGGACGGCGCGCTGCTGCTCGGTGAGCAGGGGCAGGGCATCCGCGATCGCCCGGCGGTCGTCGACGAGCTCGTAGCCCGGGTCGGTGTCCCCGAGGCGGTCGCCGAGGGAGACGCCGTCCTCCTCGTCGCCGCCCACGCGGCCGTCGAGGGAGACCGGCGCCAGGGCGGTCTGCGCGTGCAGCGCCTCGACCACCTCCTCCTCCGTGCAGCTCAGCCGCTCGGCCACTTCGCGGGGCGTCGGGGAGCGCCCCTGCTCTCCCGCCCAGCCGTCGATGACCTTGCGGACCTCCGCCACCCGCTCCTGCACGGCGCGCGGAACGTGCGCCGACCAGGCCGTGTCGCGGAAGGAGCGCTTCAGCTCGCCGAGGATCGTCGGCACCGCGAAGGACGTGAAGGCGAAGCCACGGTCGGGGTCGAAGCGCTTGAGAGCCTTGACGAGGCCGAGGTTGGCGACCTGCTCGAGGTCGTCCACAGGGTCAGACCCCCGGGCGTAGCGCAGCGCGAGCCTGCGGGCCAGGGGCCGGAAGCGGCGGACGAGCCGGTCGAGGTCCGCCGGATCGGCGAAGCGGGCATAGCGCCGGAGCAGGACGTCCGGCTCCTCGCTCAGCACCGGTCGGGGAGCGGCGGGAACGAGAGGGGCAGCGAGAGCGCTCACGGTCCTGACGGTAGTTCCATTGGCGTTGGATCTGGGGAGTTACGTTGGTTTCGAACGTTTTTGATCTGACGGGGCGGGCACTTCTGGCGCGATGGCATTCGGTCTTCGCATCCTCGCGCTCGACCCGGAGCTCGCGGAGGATCTCCCTTCCGATCTGCTCCCGCGGGCGGTCGCCAACGTCGTGGCCCCCGAGCTCCAGGTCGCCACGGGGCCGTGGGAGGTCGAACGCATACCCGCCGCCCGTCGCTCCCCCCTGGGCGTGCTCGTGCTCTCCGGCGTCTTCGCCCGCGACGTGGGCCTCGCCGGCCATACCTGCACCGAGCTCCTCGGGACGGGCGACATCCTCGACCCCTGGGAGCGCGGCCGGCGTGAGGCCCTCCTGGTGACCTCGAGGACCTGGACGGTGCTGGAGCCGGGGCGCCTCGCGCTGCTCGACCCGGACTTCGTGCGGGCCGCGAGCGCCTACCCGGAGCTCATGATGGCGCTCTGGGAACGAGGGAACCGTCGCTGCGACCGGCTCGGCCTGCACCACGCGATCGCCCAACTGCCGCGGGTCGACCTCCGACTCCTCGCCCTGTTCTGGCACCTCGCCGAGCGCTGGGGGCGGATCGGGCGTGACGGGGTGGTGCTGCCGCTCGCCCTCCCGCACCACATGCTCGGACGGCTGGTGGGCGCGCGACGCCCCACGGTCTCGCTCGCCATGCGCGAGCTCGCCGATCGGGGGCACGTCCGTCGGCGCGAGGACGGGGCCTGGCAGCTCGCGCGCAGCGCGCCCGGGATGCTCGAGGCCGTGCAGGGCGTGGACGCACCGCGGGGCGCGCTGGTGCCCGCTCCGAGATCGGAGTCACTCGACCCGGTGCCGGCGCGCGACCTCGATGCCGTCGACCAGATGGCGGCCCAGCTCTTCCTGCGGGTGCGCCGCGCACGCCAGCTCCAGGCCGAGCAACTGCCGAGCGGGCAGGACCGCTTCGAGGACCTCCGTGAGCGCTCGGCGGAGATCCGTCGACGCTCGGCCGCGCTGCGCGAGGAGCTCGCCGCGCGCCGTACGGCCTAGGGGCCCTCCTACGAGCTCTCGAGCTCCTCCACGAGCAGGACCGCGCCCCGGGCGTGCCGGGGCGGGAGGCCCATCGTCACCACCCGGCAGCGGAGAGGGCGGCCGCGCCGGTTCGTCGCGTCGAGCTCGAGCTCGGCGCGCCCGTCGTCGCCGGCCAGCGCCCCCCGCAGGGGAGCGGCGAGGCGCTCCATCGGTAGCCCGATGTCGAGGGAGAGGGCGTGCTGTCCGACCGCCTCGTCGCCCCGCAGTCCCCAGAGGTCCTCCGAGCGCTCGTTCCACACCTGCACGACACCGTCGCCGTCGACCGCGACGACGCCTACGCGCATCGCGCTCAGGACCGTCTCGAGGAAGCCGTTCGCGCGGTCGAGGTCGTCGGAGCGGTCGCGGACCTGCTCGTTGATCGTCTCCATCTCCTCGTTGGTGGACTGGAGCTCCTCGTTCATCGTCTCGAGCTCCTCGTTGGTGGACTGGAGCTCCTCATTCGTCGTCTCGAGCTCCTCGTTGGTGGACTGGAGCTCCTCGTTCGTCGTCTCGAGCTCCTCCACCGTCGACTGGAGCTCCTCGTAGGCGACCTCGAGCTCGCGGCGCGAGCGCTCGAGCTCCTCCTGGAGCCGGCGCTGCTCGGTGACGTCGCGGAAGGCGATGAGCGTGCCGAGGGGCTCGCCCCGGCTGAGAAGCGCCCGGACCTGCACCTCGACGCGGCGCGGGGCGCCGTCGGGGGTGGGCCAGGTCACGTCGGGGAAGATCACGGGGGTCCGGGCGTTCCGGGCCTCCTGGATCGCCGAGCGCAGCTCCACGGGCCGGTAGGAGAGCTCGAGGTCCGAGAACGCCCGCCCGAGGTCTTCGTCGCGCAGGCCGAACAGCGTCCGCGCGGCGCCCGAGGCGAGGGCGAGCGTGCCGTCCGCGTCGACCACGAGCTCCGCGCCGGACCCCGACGTGAACGCGGCGTCGCGCAGCGCCGGGTGGGCGACGGCCGCGGCGTCCGCGCGGGGCGGCGCGTCCTCGGGGTCGGCCAGGGGGAAGGGCCCGAGGCGACCGTTGGAGGCCGGGAGCCTGCCGAAGACGCGGCACCTCAGGTCGAGGGGACCGAACAGCCCGGAGTGCGGGACGAGCATCTCCGACCGCCCCAGGAAGAGCGCGCCGTCGTCGCGCAGCGCGAAGTGCATCCGGCGGAGGATCCCCGCCTGCGTCTCCGCGTTGACGTACATGAGGACGTTGCGGCAGGCGAGCAGGTCGATGCGCGAGATGGGCGCGTCGTGCACGAGATCGTTGCGCCCGAAGACCACGTTCCGGCGCAGGTCGCGCCGGAACATCACGCGGTGGTCGGTCCGCTCGAGGAAGCGCTCGGCGAGCTCGGAGGGCACGTCCTCGGCCGCCTTGAGGGGATAGGTCCCGAGGCGCGCCTCGTCGAGCGCCTGCTCGTCGACGTCCGTCGCGTAGACCTTGACCCGGGCCAGGAACTGCTCCTCGCCGAGCGCCTCGGCCAGCAGCATGGCCAGCGAGTAGGCCTCCTGGCCCGAGGCGCAGCCCGCCGACCAGACCCGGATCCGCGCGTCGGGGGCCCGGGCCGCGACCAGGGCGGGGATCGTCGTCTCGCGGAGGTAGCGCCAGGGGGCGGGGTCGCGCAGGAACCGCGTGACGTTGATGAGCAGCGCGTCGAAGAGCGCGGGGAACTCGTCCGCGTGGACCTCGAGGAAGTCGAGGTAGTCGCCGTGGTCGGAGACCCCCACCGCGTGCATCCGCTTGGCCACGCGCCGCCCGAGGGTCGGGCGCTTGTAACCCGTGAAATCGAAGCCCCGCTCCTGCCGCACGTAGTCCAGCACCGCCTCGAGGCCGGCCTCGCTCACGGCATCGCCTCGCCGCCCACCACCAGCTCGCGGATGACTTTGGCGTGCTGCTCGGACTCCGCGGCGGCGGCCGCGAACCGCTGGGCGCCGACCGGTCCGCGCGCGCCGATGCTCGTGGCCATCCGGCGCATCAGCCCGGCGCGCTCCTCGAGGTGACGGACCGCCACCCACAACGCGGCCTCCGTAGCGCTGCGCTGCCCGGCGACCATGGACTGGTCGGAGTAGCGGTGGCCCGTGTGGCAGTTGAAGGATGGGGCGCCCGCCTCGCCGTCGACCCAGATCGCCCCTCCGCAATCCGGGCAGGTGAGACCGGACGCGTCCGTGTCCTCCACGTCGTGGCCGGGCGCCACCGCGGGGGCCACTTCGCCCGGGACGCGAGAAGCGCCGAGCGCCGCGGCGACGAGCGCGGCGACCTCGGCCGCGGAGCCCTGGCCGTCGACGTCGACGCGGCGCGCAGGACGCTGGCGAGCATCGAGGGGTAGAGCGCGTCGGTGGGGTCCTGCACGAACACGAGCCCGCCCGCCGTCTTGACCGTGCGCGCCCCGGCCGCGCCGTCGTCGCGGGTGCCGGAGAGCACGACGGCGATCGCGTCCGGGCCCGCCTCGACGGCGACAGAGCGCAGGAGCGGATCGACGGCCGGGCGATGCCCGTTCTCGCGCGGCCCCCGCACGTTGTGCGCGATTCCGTTCTCGACGACGAGATGGCGGTCGGGGAGGGCGACGATCACCTGCCCCGCCCTCACCGGCTTACCGTCCTCGGCGGTGGTGGCGGGCAGCGGCCCGGCGCGGTCGAGGATCGTCGGCAGGACCGAGTGCCCGTCGGGCAGCACGTGGAGAACCACGAGCACCGCCGCGGGCAGGTCGCCCGGCAGGTGCGCGACAAACCGGCTGAGCGCCTCGACGCCGCCGGCCGACGCCCCCACGGCGACGAGCCGGAGGGAGGAGCGATCAGCCACGGGCCGAGCCTAGTGCGTGCACCCGCCCGTCATGCCCCGGCGCGGACCGAGCCTCCCGTCCCGTTGGTCCGCCCGATCAGTAGAGGTCCCGGTCCCGCGGGGCCGCGCCCGGGTCGCGCCGACGGTCCGAGAGGACCGTGAGCCACAGCACGGAGACCACGAGGCCGAGGACCCCCACGATCATGAGGATGAGGCCGACGGTCTGGACGTTCACGCCCGAGAGGGTCGCGGTCACCGCCCAGTGGAGGATCGCCCCCAGGGCGATGAGGAAGAGCGAGGTACCGATGCCCATGTCGGCACCGATCCTAGCGGGAAGGCGGAGAAGTGCTCCTCACCTCGAGCCCACCGGGGGCGACCGTGAGCGACCGGCGCCCGGCCAGCAGCTCGAGCAGTTCCTCGCCCGCGACCTCGCGCCGCCAGCCCTCGAGCACGCGCGTCCCGTCGGAGTCGCGCCCGTGCCGGGCCGCTCCGACGACCCGGTTGAGATCGGCGCGCGTCGCGAGGACCTCGTAGGCCAGGCCCTCCTCCAGCGCGCGCTGACGCAGGAAGGCCTCGGCGAGGGAGACGAGGGGCGCGTCGCGGGCGGTCAGGCCCGGGCCTGACTCGGGCTCCCGCGCCATGGGCGGCTTGGCCGCCCCGCGCGCCACGGCGCGCAGCACGTCCTCGCCCCGCCGGCGCAGGACCCCGCCGTGGACCCCGCGGATCGTGCCGAGCTCGGATGCGCTTGCGGGCCGGCGCCGCGCGATCTCCACGAGGGCGGCGTCGGCGAGCACCGACGCGACCGGGCGGTCCTCAACCTGGGCGGTCTCCTCGCGCCAGGCGGCAAGCTCACGCGCCACGGTCCGGGCGCCGGCCGGGAGGTTGGTGGCCTTGGGCAGCCGACGCCAGGCCTCGCCGGGGTCCCGGGTGTCCGAGACGCGCTCGAGCGCGGCGCACTCGTCGCGGACCCACCCCTCGCGCCCGGTCTCGCGCAGGCGCTCACGCAGGCGGTCGGCGAGGGCGAGGAGGTAGAGGACGTCGCCGGCGGCGTACTCGAGCTGCTCGGAGGTGAGGGGACGGACGTCCCAGCGCGTGAAGCTCGCGGACTTGGGCAGGCGGACGCCGAGCGCCTCGCCGAGGAGGTTCACGTACCCCGCCTGGGCGGCGAAGCCGGCGAACCCCGCGGCGATCTGGGTGTCCCACACACCGGAGATCTCCGTGTCCCAGACCCGGCGGAGGATCGCCACGTCCTGACGGGCGGCGTGGAGGACGACGTCGACGGTCCGATCGGCGAGCACGGCGGCCAGCGGTGCGGGGTCGCCCGTGCGGGCGAGCGGGTCGATGAGCTCGACCCGGACGCCAGCGGGCGCGGCGGGGTCCTCGACGGAGACCTGCACGAGGCAGAGGAGGGCGTGGTAGCGACCCTCGGTCATGAACTCCGTGTCCAGGCCGAGCCGCCCGCCCGCGCGGGCGTCGGCGGCAAGGCGGTCGAGGTCCACCTCGGGGAGCGTCGCGGCCATGCTCAGACCGTCCCGGGCCCCTCGCGGCGCCGCGGCGGCAGGGCCCACCACGCGCGGACGCGCCCGACGACACCGAGCCCGCGGGCGAGCTCCGTGCGCAGGGCGCGGCGCTGGGCCGCGCTCGGCCCGCTTCCCGGGCGCCCGAACCGCAGGGCGCGCACGGCGCGGACGTAGGCAGCCGCCTCGGGCGCGGCGCGCAGGCGCTCCTCGAGCGTGCGGAGGGTCACGGGCGCCGCGGCGGGGCGCCCCGAGCGCCGCAGCGCCTGTTCGAGCTCGGCGAACGCGCGCTCGGCCGGGGAGCCCGGCCGCCGCCGGGCCCTCCGGACGAGGAGGAACGCAGCCCCGGCGGCGGTGAGCACGCCCGCCCCGAGCAGCGCCCAGAGCCAGGCGCTCGGGCCACCGGCGCCGCGCATGGGGGCCGAGGTGGTCCCCCGCAGGGGGTGGAGGCCCCCTCCGCGCGGATCGAGGGGGGTCGCCGCCCCCGCGCGGCCGCTTCCCACGCGCTCGACGAGCTTGGGCACGAGGTTCGAGGTCTCCTGGCCGCGGGCCGGCGCGGCGGCGGGGGTGGGATCGAACGTGACCCACCCGAGACCGGGGAAGTAGGCCTCGACCCAGGAGTGCGCGTCGGTGTCGCGCACGACCCACTCGCCGCTCTGGGCGTCCCGCTGCCCGGGCGCGAAGCCGGTGGAGACGCGCGCGGGCACCCCGCCCATGCGCAGCAGCAGCGCCATCGCGCCCGCGAAGTGCTGGCAGTAGCCCTGGTGGGTGCGCAGGAGGAAGTCGGCCAGGGGCGCTCCAGCCGGCCGCGGGGACTCCGTGTAGCGGAACGGGCGACTCGAGAGGTAGGCCAGGATCCGCCGCGCGTAGGCGTACGGGGTCGCCGTGCCCCCCCTGAGCCGCCGGGCCAGATCCCACACCCCGGCGTAGGCCGAGCCCCGGATGGCGTCGGACGGGGAGGCGCCGTCGAACACGCGGAGGCCGGCACCCGAGCCCCACGCGGGCACCACGAGCTCGGGAAGGGTCCCGGCGCGCACGAGCGCGCGCGACGCCGCGCCCCGGGGGCCGAGATCGGCGAGCCCGGCGGGCGGGAGCCGGACGACCCGATCGACGATGAGCGCGCCGGGAAAGACGTCGCCGGCGGTGGCCAGCGCGCGCGGGCCGGGCCGGGGTACGTACGACGTGACCGCGTAGCTGTCGCCGTCGCGCAGCGACTCGGCGACCGGGAAGGCGCCGGAGCGGCTCTCGGTCGCGACCGGGTGCGGCGCGCCGGTGATGTCCAGGGGCTCGCCCGGCGCGAAGACCTGGTCCGAGCGCACCCCGCCCACGGCCACGTGGATCCGGTGGACCCACTCCGGGTGCTCCACGGCGAGGTCGAACGGGTTGCGCCCGCCGGCGTCCGAGGAGACCGAGCCCGGGGGCAACGGCGTCCAGCCCACTCCGTCGAAGCCCTCGAGGTCCTGCGCCTTCCAGTACAGAGGCCGGGGCGAGGAGACCCGCAGCACCTCGCGCCCCGTGCGCGGCCAGTCCAGCGGCCCGTAGCCCTGCGACCAGTCGAAGGTGACGGGTACGGCGCCCAGCCGGCCCGCCGCGGCCTCGTAGTCGAACCAGGGGCGCTCGGCGTCGAGCGCCGGGCGCAGGGCGACGGCGGCGACGGCGGCCAGGAGCAGCGCGACGAGGGCGACGGGCACGTCGGGTGAGACGACGCGGTCGGCGGCCAGGAGCGCCGCGAGCCCCACGAAGAGGACCAGGCCCTGGCCCACCGGGTCCTGGCCGTGGACGACCACCGCGGGGACTCCGGCGAGGACCATGAGCGGCACCGCGGCGAGGGCGGGGAACCCGCGGCGCGACCCACGCGGCCACAGGGCGAGGGCGACGGCGAGCACCACGAGGCCGGCCCCGCCCGCCAGGACGGTGCGCGCCGTCCAGCCGCCGGGCGCCCCGTCGTAGGGGACGAGCAGCCCGGGCAGCGCGGCCAGGCCGCGCCCGATCCCGGCGCCGAGCTCGTCCCAGTGCGCGGGCGCGAGCAGCCGGAGCGGGACGCCCACGGCGGGCAGGGACGCCGCCAGGCCGGCGACGGCCGCGAGCGCCGCCCCGGCCTGGCGCGCCGGACCGGGGAGGCGTCCGGCCTGGACGAGGCAGGCGGCGAGCGCCCCGCCCAGGGCCGTCCACGCCAGCGCGCGGTGGGTGGGCGCGGGGGCGAGCATGCGCGTCCACCACGTCCCCCCCGCGAGGACGAGGGCGAGGACGGCGAGCCCGCGGACGACCAGGGGGACGTCGGGGAGCGCGAGGCGGCGGCGGATGGCCCGCGGCGTGGCGATGGCGCTCACGAGAGCACGGCCTCGCGAACGGGGTCCGCGCTGCGTCCCGACGTGGCGCCGAGCGCGTAGCCGTGGCAGCCCGCCACCGCGAGCACGGGTGGAGCCGATCCCCAGGTTCCCGGCACCACGAGCAACCGCGCGCCCCGCGGGCCGGCGGTGAGCGCCCCGGGCGCGCGCGTGGGCGCCCGGGCGCAGACGAGGACGAGGGTGCGGTGGCGGTGCGCGTGGCCGCCGAGGCCCAGGCTCGGGCCGGGCTCCACCAGGGCGAGCCGCGCGTGCAGGCCGGGCCACGCCAGGAGCGCCGGCTCGAGCGAGGTGGGCCGGCGGTCCCCGGGCAGGAGCACGGCGCATCCGCCGCGCGCGGCGAGCGCCATGGCGAGCGACGCCGTCGCGCGCACCGCGGCGTCGAGCGCGTCGCCATCGGCTTCCCGGCCGGCGTCGAGGGCCACGAGCGGGAGGCGCTCGGCTTCGGGGAGCATCCGCCGCTCGACGAGGCCGGCCCCGCGGGCGAGCGCGGGCCAGTGGATCCGGGTGGCCGGCGTGCCCTCGCGGTAGGGACGCAGGCCGTCGATCTCCGACTCGGCTCCCGGCGCCGTGTGGGCGCCGTCCTCGCCGCCGCGCAGCAGACCGCCGCCGGCGGCGAGGGAGCGGACGGGCTCGACGCGTGGGAGCACCAGAAGGTCGTCCCCCTCCCCGCCGGAGACGGTCCGGACGCCGAGGCCCAGCGCGTCGACCAGGCGGAGCTCGGCCGGCGGCAGGGTCACCCGTCCCCGCCGGGGAAAGGAGAGCGCGACCTCTCCCGCGACGCCTCCACGGCCGGGGGCGAGGCGCGCGGCCGGCGCCTCCTGGGGGTGCGGGCCCGGTATCGCGACGAGCTCGCCGCCCGCCAGGCGCAGCCGGCCCGCGCGGGCCCGGACGCGGACGACCAGGGGCTCGCCCTCCACCACCCGCGCCGCCCCGAGCTCGCGCTCGACGCGGGCACCGCGCGCCGCGCCCCACAGTGCTCCCGCCACCAGCGCCCACAGGAGGACGAGCCCGGCCGCGGGGATCCACAGCGCCTCGGCGTCGAACAGCCCCGCGGCGAGGCCGAGCGCCACCCCGAGCACGGCGGGGCCCAGGCCACGCGTCCGCCCGCGCATCTACTCGTAGAGGGTGAGGGCGCCGAGCACGACGAACGAGGCTACGAGGGCGCAGCCCTCGAAGAGGGTCGCCTCGCCGTCGGCGGTGACCTGGTAGATCGCGATCGCCGTCGCGAACAGCGCCGCGATGTACACCGGGTCGAGCGCGAAGTCCAGCCGCCGGGAGAGCAGCAGCGAGACGATCACGAGCGTCGGCCACAAAAAGGCGGCCACCTGCGCGACGGAGTTCTTGATCACCGAGATCGCGAGGTCGGCCTGGCCCTTGTGGGCGAGCACGATCCCCGCGACGTTCTCGACGGCGTTGCCGGCGACGGCGACGATCACCAGGCCCGCGAACGCCTCGGAGAGCTTGAGCTGCGTGATCGTCGGCTCCAGCGCGTGGATGAACCAGTCCGACACGAACGCGGACGCCACGCCGCCCACCCCGAGCAGGGTGAGGGGCAGCGCGAGCGGCACCGCGTGGCGCGGCTTCTCGCCCTCTCCTCCCGCCGCGCCGGCGCCGCTTCGCACGTACGGGATCACCCACGCGAGGTACACGACGAGCAGGCACACCGCGCTGATCGTCGAGATGTCGCGTGCCTCCCCTGCGTTCACGTCCTGGGTGGCGAGCGCGACCCCCACGAGGGTGATGATGAAGCTCGCCAGGAGCAGGAGGGTCGCGGTGTCGTTCGGCAGCCGTGGCGAGAAGCGCATCACGCCGTCGTCCGCCGCGCGCGACCCCGCGACGATGGCGAGGCCGAGGACGAGCAACGCGTTGGCGAGGATGGAGCCGAGGACGGAGAACTTCGCCACGGTGACCTGCCCGGCCGAGAGCGCGAAGATCACCACGAAGAACTCGGGCAGGTTCCCGAGCGTGGACTGCAGGACGCCGGTGGCCGCCGGACCGAAGCGCTCGCCGACCTGCTCGGTGGCCACCGACACGACCCAGGCGAGCCCGGCGAGCGACACCGTCGCCACGACGAAGGCGAGCAGCGCGGGCGCGTCCGAATACCGCAGCACCCCGGCCAGCGCGGTGACGACGGCGATCCCGGCGACGATCCACGGGCGGCGACCGCTCACCCGGAGCGCCGTGCCGCGGGATCGAATTCGGGGACGGCGAGCTCCGTGTCCTCGCCCTCGCGCACCGGGCCGTCCTTGGGGGCGTCCTTCGGCGGAAGCTGGATGGCCCGCGCGGCGCCGGGCACGCCCGCCTCGAGCTCCCGGGTGCGCTCGAGCTCGGCGTCGAACTCCACCCCGAAGAGCAGCGCGACGTTGGAGAGCCACATCCACACGAGCAGGACGATGAGCCCGCCGAGCGTGCCGTAGGTCTTGTTGTAGGAGCCGAAGTTCGCCACGTAGAAGAAGAACCCCCCGGTGGCGAGGATCCACAGCACCACCGCGACCGCGCCCCCGGGCGAGATCCATCGGAAGCCCGGCTGGCGGACGTTCGGCGCCGCGCGGTAGAGGAAGGCGATCATCGCCATGAGCACGACGAGGATCACCGGCCACTTCGCGATGCTCCACACGGTCACCGCGGTGGAGCCCAGGCCGATCTGGTCGCCGACGGCCTGCGCCAGGGGACCCGTGACGACCACGGCGAGCAGCACGAGGGCGAGGAGCAAGACGGCCAGGAGGGTGACCGCGATCTGCAGGGGGCGCAGCTTCCAGAACGGCCGGCCCTCGTTGATCTCGTACACGGAGTTCGCAGCGCGGATGAACGCCCCGATGTAGCCCGACGCCGACCACAACGCCCCGAGCAGGCCGAAGCCGAGCAGCGCGCCCGCGCCCCCCTTCGACGAGATGACCCCGTTGATCGGGCCGCGCACGGAGTCGATGGTGCTTCCCGACGCCCCCGACTGGCGCAGGATGTTGAACAGGGCGTCCGTGGTCCTGCCCGCGTCGCCGAAGACCCCGAGCAGGGAGACGAGCACGATGAGCGCGGGAAACAGGGCGAGCAGCCCGTAGTACGTCAGCGCCGCCGCCCAGTCGGTGAGGTTGTCGTCGGAGAACTCGCTCGCGGTCCGCTTGACGGTGGGCCAGAGCCGCATGGACGCTCCTTACCCTGATCCACCGTCATGCCCACCGCCCGCCGCGAGCAGATCGAGCAGGCCGTCGTCTCAGCGACCCACGACCTGCTCGACGAGGGGACCGCGTTCGGGGAGCTCGGCATCGAGCGCATCGCCACGCGGGCGGGTATCTCGCGGACGGCGTTCTACTTCTACTTCTCGGACAAGCGCGAGCTGCTCATGCGCGTGACCGCCGAGGTCTCCGAGCAGCTCTTCGGAGTCGCGGAGGCCTGGTGGAGCGGGGACGGCGACGGGGCCGAGGACCTCGTGGCCGCCCTGCGCTCCGTCCTCGGGCTCTACCAGGAGCACGGCGCGGTCCTGCGCGCGGTGGTGGAGGCCTCGGCCACCGACGAGGACGTCGCCCGCTTCTGGCGCGACGACCTCATCGGACGCTTCGTGGAGGCGAGCCGGGTGCGCATCGAGGCCGAGCAGGCCGCGGGCCGCGTGGATGCCGACCTGCCGGCGCGGGGCGTCGCCTTCGCCCTGACGTGGATGACCGAGCGCACCGCCTACCAGCACATGATGAGCAGCCCGCCCGCCCAGGACCCCGGCGACCTCGACGAGCTCGTCCAGGCCCTGTCGGCCGTGTGGCTCGGCGCGGTCTACGGCCGCTGAGCGTCCAGCCCCTCCCGCCAGAGGGTGAGCGAAAGGAGCCCCCAGAGCTGGCGCGAGAGGTCCTCGCGGCCCGAGACGTGGCGCTCGAGCACCGCATGGACCGCGACGGGCTCGAGCAGCCCGTGGCGGCGCAGGGTCCCGACGCTCAGGACCTCGCGGGCGAAGGGGACCAGGGGGCCGCGCAGCCATGCCGCGGCGGGGATGGAGAAGCCCCGCTTGCGCGCGGAGAGCACTTCGGCGGGCACGAGCGGCGCGACTGCGCGCCGCAGGAGGCGCTTCTTAGCGGTGCCCCGGACCTTCTGGGCAGTCGGCAGCGCGAGGGCGAGCTCGGCCACCACGGGATCGAGGAAGGGGACGCGGACCTCGAGCGAGTGGGCCATGCTCGCCCGATCGGTCTTCACGAGGAGGTCGTCGGGCAGGTAGATCCCGAGGTCGACGTCCTGGAGGCGGGCCAGCGGCTCGGCCCCGGCGGTCTCGGCCCAGCGGGCGCGCAGCAGGTCGACGGGATCACGGCCGTCGCGCAGGCCGGGGGCGAGCAGCGAGGCGCGCGCCGCGGGCCCGAAGATCTCCTTCCAGCCGTGGTGGCGCTCGAGCGGCGGGAGGTGCGCCGCGCGGGTGAAGCGCTTGAGCCGGTAGTCGAGCGAGACGCGCTCCGCGGAGCTCGGAAGGCGCTCGACGAGCGGGGAGGCCAACCGCGCGACCCGGCCGACCCGGGCGGCGAGGAGGTCAGCTACGTAGGTCTCGTAGCCCCCGAACAGCTCGTCGCCCCCCTCCCCGGACAGGGCGACGGTGACGTGACCGGCGGCGAGGCGCGAGACGAGATAGGTCGGCAGCGCCGAGGAGTCGGCGAAGGGCTCGTCGAAGGCGCCGACGATCTCGGGGAGCAGCTCGGCGGCGTCGGGGGCGACGACGAGCTCATGGTGGTCGGTCCCGTAGCGCCGTGCGACGAGCCGGGCGAGGGGGAGCTCGTTCCACGACTCCTCCCGAAAGCCGATGGAGAACGTGGCGATGCCCGGCCGCGCCTCCGCGGCGAGCGCGGCCAGCGCGGAGGAGTCCACCCCGCCCGAGAGCAGGACGCCGACCGGGACGTCGGAGACGAGGTGGGCCCGGACGGAGTCCCGCAGGCGCTCGCGCAGCTCGGCGGCGAGCGCGTCGGGGGCGTCACGGCGCACCTCGGCGGCCGGGACGGGCCGGGGGCGGCTCCAGCGCTCGACGCTCGCCCGCCCGCCCGCCCAGCGCAGCAGGTGGCCCGGGCCGAGCTTGCGGGTGCCCCGGAAGATCGTCAGCGGCGCCGGGATCGCGTTGAAGGCGAGGAAGGCGGCGAGCGCGTCGGGGTCGACCTCGGTCGTGAACCCGTCCATCGCCCGCAGCCCCTTGAGCTCGGAGGCGAAGGCGAGCCCGGTGGGGCTCTCGCTCACGTACAGCGGCTTGATCCCCCACGGGTCGCGCGCGAGCAGCAGCGTGTCGCGCCGCGCATCCCACAGGGCGAGCGCCCACATGCCCCGGAGACGGTGCAGGAAGGCCTCTCCCTCCTCCTCGTAGAGGTGCACGAGGACCTCGGTGTCCGAGCGCGAGGCGAGCTCGTGGCGCCCGCGCAGCCCCGCGCGCAGCTCGCCGTGGTTGTAGATCTCCCCGTTGAGGACGACCACCACGCGCCCGTCCTCGGACCGCGCGGGCTGCTCGCCGTGCTCCGGATCGATGATGGCCAACCGCCGCGCCGCGAGCGCCACCGGGCCGTCGCCCCACAGCCCGGCGGAGTCCGGCCCGCGGTGGGTCAGCGCATCGCGCATCCGTTCTACCTCGCGCACGTCGGCGGCCGCCCCGTCGGAGCGGGCGACCCCCGCGATCCCGCACATCGGTTAGTGGCCCTTCACTAGGTGACCTCGCGGGCGCGGCCCGCGGCGGCCAGGGCGAGGCGGGTGAGCACCCGCACCCCAGTCGCGGCGACGACCCGGAGGTAGAGCCCGACCGAGCGGTCGGCGATGAACTCGAAGTCGTGGTGGAGCTTCTCCGCCCAGGTCATCTCCCGCGTGAGGCGTAGCTGGGCGAAGCCGGTCATCCCCGGGCGGACGGCGAGGCGCTGCCAGTAGGCCGGTATCTCCTCGGTCAGCTCGACGAAGAACGTCGGGCGGATGGGGCGTGGCCCGACGATGCTCATGTCGCCGCGCAGCACGTTCAGGACCTGGGGCAGCTCGTCGAGGTGCGTCGCCCGGACGACCCGGCCCACCCCCGTCATCTCCTGCTCGGTGAGGCGCGTCAGCTCCGGGCCGAGGAAGGGGTCGAGCCGGTGCGCGGCGTCGCGGCGCAGGGTCCGGAACTTCACCATCGTGAACAGGCGCCCGCCACGTCCGACGCGAGCACCGCGGTACAGGACGGGCCGGCCATCGGTGACCCGGATGGCCAGCGCCACCGCCCCGGCGACGGGCGAGAGGAGCATTCCCGCCGCGCCGGCGATGACGAGATCCAGCGCGCGCAGGGCGACGTCGACGGGCTCCGGGTCGAAGGCGTGGGGGACGCGCTCCCACCCACGGTCCAGAACCCGCTCGAGGGCGACGGCGGGGGCCGGGGCCGGAGCGCTCATCCCGCGGCCTCGAGGATCAGATCGACGAGGAGGGCGGGATCACGCCGGTCGAGCGAGGTCCGCGGGGGGCACGGGCGCACCTCGATCGCCCGCGGGTCGGTCAGCGGACGCAACCGTCCCTCGCGCATGAGCGCCTCGTCCACCCCGCCGAGACGCCCGCCGTAGGTCGTGTAGACCGGGGTGCCGAGCGCCGCCGCCTCCCGGTTCATCGTGCCGCCGGCGGAGACCACGAGGTCGGCGAGGGCGATGAGGCTCTGGGCGTCGACGGCGCCCTCGGGGACCCGCAGGGACGGCAACCCGAGCGCCCGCAGGTAGCTCCGCTGCGCCGCCGTGCGCGGGATGACGACCGCCTGCGCGTCCTCACGACGGCCGAGGGCCTCGACGACCTGCGGGAACAGCTGATTGGAGCGCCGGTGGTAGAGCGAGACGTCCGGGGGCGGGCGGACCACCACGATGGGGCGCCCGGGCTCGAGCCCGAGCTCGGCGAGTACCCCGGGATCCGGCACGAAGTCGTGGAGGTAGTACTCCTCCTTGAGGCCGGGGAACTGGCGGAGCTTGCCCGGGTGGGCCCCGAAGCGACGTAGGCGCTCGGGGGGGATCCGGTCGGGGGTGAGCACCCGCCGCGCCGGCCGGCAGCCGATCTGGTGCTGCTGGGTCGCCCACTCGTAGTCGAACATGTTGACGGCCGGCACGCGCAGGGCGGCGGCGGCCAGGGCGAGGTCGTTCGAGCCGTGGCCGACGGCGAGCGCGAACCCGTGCCGGCGTCCGCGGCGCGCCAGCGGCGGGGTGCGGCGGGCCAGCGCCACGAGCTTGCCCGTCCGTGAAGCGCCGCCGTGGGAGCCCACCGCGACGTACGGGATCCCCATGCGCCGCAGGAGCGGCAGCGTCTGCGCGTAGTCGCGCGCGGTCACCTCCACCTCGTGCCCGCGCGCGGTGAGCTCGGCGATCAGCGGGCGGAACACCACTGGGTGCGCGGGCGCGGTCATGTCGATCCAGATCCGCACGGGCCCGGCTCAGGAGTCGACGGCTTCCCATTCCCCGGTTTCGATCTCGCGCGCCACCTCGGCGTCGATCTCCCACTCCGCGGTCCCCGGGTCGGCGGCGCGGAGCTCGCGGGCGTGCAGGCGGCGGAACTTGAGGATCTCGAGGACGAGGACGAGGTAGAGCGAGACGGCGAGGACGACGAGCCCGATGAGGCCCATGACGGCGAGCCAGAAGAACTGGTAGGCCCCGTGGGAGTAGTAGGGGACGAACCGCAGGGCGACGGCGAGCCCGGCGAGCGTAGCGCTCCATCCGTAGAGGTACAGGACCGTCCGGCGCTGCGAGAACCCGATGCGGGCGAAGCGGTGGTGGAAGTGGTTCGTGTCGGCCTCCCACACCCGGCGGCGGTAGCGGAGGCGCTTGGCCAGCACGAAGCCCGTGTCGAGGAAGGGCACGGCGAGGATCGCCAGGGGGCCCACGAGGGCGATGAACGCGTTGGTCTTCAGCGTCCCCTGGATCGCCACGCACCCGAGCAGGTAGCCCAGGAGGTTCGAGCCGGAGTCCCCCATGAAGACCCGCGCGGGGTGGAAGTTATGGACGAGGAAGCCGGCGCACGCGCCGGCGATGAGTGCGGCGAACACTCCCGCGGTGCCCCGCTGGAGGTCGAAGGCGATGATCGAGAAGGCGACGGCCGAGATCGCGCAGACGCCCGCCGCGAGCCCGTCCACCCCGTCGGAGAAGTTCACGGCGTTCATGAGCGCCACGAGCCCGAGCACGGGGAGGACGTGGGCGAGGAACGGGTCGATCTCGTGGGGGCCGAGGAAGGGGATGTTCAGCCGGTCGACGGTGAGCCCGGAGAGCACAGGCACGACCGCGGCGAGCACCTGCCCGGCCAGCTTCGGGGCGGCCGGCAGCTCGACGACGTCATCGAGCGCGCCCACCGCGCAGATGAGCACGGCGCCGAGCAGGATCCCCCGCGTGCTCCCGTGCCACCCGAGCCAGATCAGCGCGGCGAGGAGCACGGCGCCCAAAAGCGCCAGCCCCCCGAGGCGCGGCGTGTCGCGGTCGGCCAGCCCGCGCTCCCGGGGGCGGTCCACCGCGCCCACGGCGTACGCGACCCGCGCCGCGAGCGGGGTCAGCAGCGCCGCCGCGACCGCAGCTGCGAGACCGGCGTAGAGGGCGTCGAGGGGCCGCATCCGGCCTCGGAGACGATAACCGCCGCGGGAGTCGGAGCGTCGCCGGGAGAGCCGATCAGCCGACGGGGGCCGGCTCGGGGCGGGCGGGGTCCCCCATGTGCGCGTAGAGCGGGAAGCGCTCCGTGACGGCGGTCACGCGCTCGGCCAGCTCGTCCCGGCGGTCCTCGAACTCCGGGGAGACCGCGATGGCGATGAGCTCACCGACCTCGCGGAAGTCCTCCTCGCCCAGGCCGCGCGTGGCCAGGGCCGAGGTGCCGATCCGCAGTCCGGAGGACACCGCGGGCGGGCGCGGGTCGAACGGCACGGCGTTCCGGTTCACGGTGATGCCGACTTCGTGGAGGCGGTCCTCGGCCTGGCGCCCGTCGAGCTCGGATCCACGCAGGTCGCAGAGGACGAGGTGCACGTCGGTGCCGCCCGTGAGGACGGAGATCCCGTGGCCGGCGCCGAGAAGCTGCCCGGCGACGGCCTGCGCGCCGGCGACGGTCCGCTCCTGGCGCTCGCGGAAGGCGGGCTCCAGCGCGAGCTTGAACGCCACGGCCTTCGCCGCGATCACGTGCTCGAGCGGGCCTCCCTGCTGGCCGGGGAACACGGCGGAGTCAATCTTCTTCGCGTACTCCTCCCGGCAGAGGATCATCCCCGAGCGCGGGCCGCCCAGCGTCTTGTGCACCGTGGTGGTGACGACGTCGGCCAGGGGCACCGGGCTCGGGTGCAGGCCGGCGGCGACGAGCCCCGCGAAGTGGGCCATGTCGACCATGAGCTTCGCGCCCACCGCGTCGGCGACCGCGCGAAAGCGCTCGTAGTCCTGGAAGCGGGGGTAGGCCGACCAGCCGGCGATGATCAGCCCGGGCCGCTTCTCGTGGGCGAGGCGCTCGACCTCGTCCATGTCCACGAGGCTCGTCTCGGGGTCCACGTGGTAGGGCACGACCTGGTAGAGCCGCCCCGACACGTTGAGCTTCATCCCGTGGGAGAGGTGGCCGCCGTGGGAGAGCTCGAGGCCCATGAGGGTGTCGCCGGGCTGGAGCAGCGCGTGGTAGACGGCGGCGTTGGCCTGCGCGCCGGCGTGCGGCTGGACGTTCGCGTGCTCGGCGCCGAAGAGCTCCTTCGCGCGGTCGATCGCGAGCTGCTCGGCGATGTCGACCCACTCGCAGCCGCCGTAGTAGCGCCGGCCGGGATAGCCCTCGGCGTACTTGTTCGTGAGCACGGACCCCTGGCACTCCAGGACGGCCTGGGGCACGAAGTTCTCCGAGGCGATCATCTCCAGCGTGGTGCGCTGCCGGTCGAGCTCGCGGGCGAGCACGTCGGCGATCTCGGGATCGACCTCGGCGAGGGAGCGGGCGAGCGGATCGTTCACCCCGACGACCTTAGCTCGCCCTCCAGCGTCCCGAGTCCGAGCGCCCCCAACCGGATGACCTTCCACTCCCCGCGCTGCTCGTAGCGCCGGAGATCGACGACCGTCGAGGCCGTTCCCGGCAGTTCGCCCGCGTCGAGGACGAGGTCGGCCCCGGCGAGGATCGCCCGGTCGACGTCCTCGAGTTGGCGCGCCTCGGGAGCGCCCGCGCGGTTCGCCGAGGACTGGAGGACGGGGCGCGGGAGGTCGTGCAGCGGGTGGTCGCGCTCCACGCGCGGCACCCGCAGGCCCCCGCTCGCCAGCACCACGGTCACCGGCCCGGGAAGCAGCCGGCGGAGCGCCTCCCGGGTGCGGGGCCCGAGGTCCGGATGCGCGGCGAGGGCGCGTTCGGCATCGAAGAACATGAGGGCGGACGACTTCTCGGCCGCCCGGCCCTTCAGGGCGTAGAGGCGCGCGACCGCGTCGGGGCTCTCGGGGTCGCAGGCGAGGCCGTAGACGGTGTCGGCCCCGAAGACCACCACGCCGCCCGCGGCGATGCAGCGCTCGAACGCCTCGGCGTGCGGGGTCACGCGCGCGCCACGACCACCCGGTCGCGCCCGGCGAGATCCCGATGCGTCTCCGTCCACCGATACCCCGCGCCCTGACAGAGCCCGGCGACCTCCGGCGCCCGCGTCGCGCCGACCTCCAAGGCCAGGAAGGGGACCGGTCCGGGACCGCGTGGGCTGGTTTTCCCCCCCAGGAGAGGGGTAATCCGGCCCACGCCGGCCTGGGTGACGAGTCGACGCATGAGATCGAGCCCGTCGGGGCCGCCCCAGACCGCGACGGAGGGCTCCCACCTCACCCCTTCCGCGACCGTCTCCCCCGCGGCCACGTAGGGCAGGTTGGCGACGATGGCGTCGATCGGGCCGGACACCGGCGCCAACAGGTCACCCTCCACCCACTCCACGTCCAGCCCCAACCGCTCCCCATTGCCCCGCGCGACCTCCAGGGCATCCCCCGACACGTCCACGCCCACCAGCTCCAGATCCGGTCGCTCCGACTTCAGCGCCAGCGCCACCGCCCCACTCCCCGTGCCCACGTCGACCACCCGCGTCCGGACCGGCAGCCCCAGCGCCGCCTCGACCAGGTGCTCGGTCTCCGGCCGCGGGATGAGCACCCGCGAATCGACCGCTAGCTCCAGCCACCGGAATTCCCGCCGCCCCACGAGGTAGGCGACCGGCTCCCCCTCCCGGCGGCGTTCGGCCAGGCCGGCGAACCGCTCCGCCTGAGCGGGGCTCAACGAAGGATCGTCAACCACCAGCCGCGCCCGCTCGCACCCCAGCACACGCGCCAGCAGCACCTCGGCGTCCAGCCGCTCGAGCCCCGCCGCGCCCAGCGCCTCACGCGCTCGCAGCGGCCTGCCCGGCGAGGCGCCGGCGCCTCTCATCGTCCGAGAGCGCGGCGGTGAACTCGTCGAGGTCGCCCATGAGGATCTCGTCGAGGTCGTGCCGCATCAGGTTCACGCGATGGTCCTTGACCCGCCTCTCCTGGAAGTTGTAGGTGCGGATCTTCTCCGCGCGCTCGCCCGTCCCGACCTGGGCCGCGCGGGTCGCGGCGAGCTCGGCCCGGCGCTCGGCCTCCGCGCGCTCATACAGCCGCGCGCGCAGGACCCGCATGGCCTTCTCCCGGTTCTGGAGCTGGGACTTCTCGTCCTGCATGGAGACGACGATCCCGGTCGGCTTGTGGGTGATGCGCACGGCCGAGTCCGTGGTGTTGACCGACTGGCCGCCGGGGCCACTCGACCGGTAGACGTCGACCTGGAGGTCGTTGGGATCGACTCCCACGTCGACCTCCTCGGCCTCGGGCAGGACGGCGACCGTGGCCGTCGAGGTGTGGATGCGGCCCTGGGACTCGGTCTCGGGAACCCGCTGGACGCGGTGCGTCCCACCCTCGAACTTGAACACGGAGTAGGCGCCCTTCCCCTTCACCGCGACCGTGTAGGAGCCCTCCCCCACCGCGAGGGGCTCGGTCCGGAAGCCCCGGCGCTCGGCGTAGCGGGTGAGCATGCGGAAGAGGTCGCCCGCCCACAGCCCGGCCTCCTCACCCCCGGCGCCCGCGCGGATCTCGACGATGACGTCCTTCTCGTCGGCCGGGTCGCGCTCGATCATGGCGAGGCGGAGCTCCTCCCCGAGCTCCTCGAGTCGCGCCTCCGCGGTGGTGAGCATCTCGCGCACCTCGGGGTCGTCTGAGTCCTCGGCGAGCAGCTCCCGGGCCCCCTCCGCGTCGCCGTGCGCCCGGCGCCACTCGCCCGCGAGCTTCGCGGCAGGCTCGAGCTCGGAGTACGCGCGCCCCGTATCGGCGTACGCGGTGCGATCACCGATGACCTCGGGGTCGGTCATGCGCCGCCCGAGCTCGGCGAACCGGGTCTCGATCTGGTCGACGAGCTGCGCGATCATGCCGCGTCCGAGTGTAGGTCCGGGCCCGTGCGGCGGATCGCCCTCGCGCTGCTGGCCCTGCTGGCACGCCGGCGGCGGCGGACGCTGGGGGAGCTGGCACACGCACCACGGCGCCTACCTGCGCTTCTACGCGCGGGCGCGGAGAGGATGTTGAGGGGGGCGGGGCCGGATCGCCCCGCCCACCCTCGAACGGACTGCTACTTGGGCGTGCGCGTGTTGACGCCGCCCGGGTTCGGCGTGCGGCGACGGACCCTGTCCAGCTCGTAGAACTGCCCGGGGCCCCTGCCCCGCTTGCCGAAGCCGAAGCCGGCCCCCTCGAGCAGCGACACCGCACGGAAGACGTTCGTGAACGTGTACTGCATGAACGCCCGGTCGTTGCCGAGCTTGCCGAGCGCCTGGCGGGCCAGCGCACGGTGCACGGCCTCGGCGCCCATGAACTCGCCGGTGACCCGGGCGAACTTACCGAGGCCGGCGTTCCCGAACGCCGTCGTGCCGATGAGGTAGGCGTTGATGAAGATCTGGTCGCCGACCTCCAGCACGTTCAGGAGGTTCCGCTGGCTCCGGAAGACCGAGTTCGGGACCCAGATCTTCTTCGTGATCGCCTTGGCACCGAGCGGGCCCGTGAGCACGTCGTAGTGGATGAGCTCCTCGCGCGCGGCGGAGCGCACGTTGCGGCGGACCACCGGATCGAGGTTGACCTTCTCCGGCCCGACCGTGTTGACGATCGTCGCCAGCACCTCGACGGTCGCGGCGGCCGCGAGGATGTTCTCGGGCGTGTTGCCCGGGCCCCCGCCGCCGGCCTTGACGATGTCCGGAATGCCGAGGAGGCCGAGGCCCCCGATGGCGCCCGCGGCGGCGCCGACGAGCTTGCGGCGCGTCAACGCCGTCTCATGCTGATTCGCCTTGTCGATCGAGTCGTAGACGAGGTTGAGCTCTTCGCTCATGTTCCTGCCTTTCGGCGACGCGGGACGTCGCTTCGCTGGGTGGCGATCTCAGGGATAGATGTCGATCCGGTCGCCATTCCGGACCCACGAGAAGACGAAGTCCGCCTCGGACAGGGGTATGCGCAGGCACCCATGCGAGTCGGGGTAGTCGGGCACGAACTTGTAGCCGTGGAGGGCATACCCGCCGACGAAGTAGTTCGCGTTGTACATCCCGGAGGAGTTGAAGCCCGGGTCCTTGCGGTAGAAGCGGAACGAGCCGAGGATCGTGGGGGTCGAGCGCTTCCCGGAGCTCATGTGGAGGATGCGGTCCACGCGGCGCCCGTCGAGGAGCACGACGATCTGCTTGGAGAGGTCCGCCTCCACATGGTGGCCGTGGCCGGCGTAGCGCGCGTTGAAGCCGCGCCGTCCGTCGCGCAGCGCACGGATCGCGCGGAGGTTCGTGTGGGTGGGCTCGTCGAGGCCGCCGATGCCGTTGGCGCTGCGGTAGGCGAGCACGGCGACGCCGGTGGCGAGGTCCCAGCGACCCGTGGCGCGGTGGTCCAGGTAGCCGAGGTCGTGGAGCTCGGCCTGCACCCAGCGCACGAGGGGGCCCCGGATGCCCGCGTGGAGCGCGGGCTCATAGACCCCGACCCGCGTGCGCCCGCGCCGCTCGAGGCGGCCGGGGGCCGCGGGGAGCACCGCGCGGACGGTGAACGTACCCGGGTGGCGCGGCCGGAAGACGGTGGTGAAGCGTCCGCTGGAGTCGATGCCGACCCGGCGGGCGGCGACGACGCGGTCGCCGTGCAGGAGGCGGACGATGACCCGGTGCCCGTGCGCGGGACGGCCGGCCCGGCCCGCGACCGTGAACGATCCCCCCGCCAGCGCCGCCGGCCGGTGACCGAAGCGGAAGGGCGTGTGCGCGCTCACCCCGAGGGCGTCACGCGAGACGCGCCCCCGGGCAGGCGTCGCCGGGGCCGTGGAGGCCGCGGGGGAAGCCGGCGCGGCCCCGGAGGACGGGGCGGTTGCGGACAGCCCGAGGACGGCCAGGGGAACTGCAGCAAGGCGGATAGTCCGGGTCAAGACGTGGGACTCTACGCACGGTCCACGGCGCGCGGATCACCGCTACTCGGCGGACGTGCGAACCTTCAGGAGATCAACGTGGCCTGCGTCCTCGTCATCGACGACGATCCCGACGTCCTCCTGCTCGTGCGTCTCCTGCTCGAGCGCGAGGGCCATGCGGTCGCGGAGGGCCGGACGGGCCATCAGGCGGTCGACGGCGTCCGCACGCAGAGCCCCGACCTCGTGGTCCTCGACGTCGGCCTGCCCGAGCTCGACGGCATCGGGGCGCTCACGGCGATCCGGAAGTTCTCCCGCGTCCCCGTCCTGCTGCTCACCGCCCACGCCTCCGAGCGCGACGAGGAGCGCGGCCGGCGCGCGGGGGCCGACGCCTTCCTGGCCAAGCCGTTCGGCGCCGAGGCGTTCGGGCGCGTGATCGCCGGCCTGCTCGGAGCCGGCGTCCCGTAGGAGTATGTGTCGCTAGGCCACGACCTCCACACCCACGAGGTCCTCGGCCCCGGCCGCGCCCTCGCCTTCGACCGACAGCACCGCCTCCAGCGCGGTGAGCGCGACCGCGAGCTCGTCGCGGTCGGGCTCGCGGGTGGTGAGCTTCTGGAGCTGGAGCCCGGGCCACATGACCGAACGGACCCACGCCTTCCCGCGGTTGCGGCCCGCCCACTTGATCACCTCGAAGGAGAGGCCGGCGATGAGCGGCACGCCGAGGATCCGCGTGGCCACGAGCAGGTACCAGGCGGGCAGCCCGATCGGGGCGAAGACGAAGATCGCGACGATCATGACGATGAGCAGGAAGCTCGTCCCGCACCGGGGGTGCAGGCGGGAGTAGCGCTCGGCGCGCTCGGGGACGAGCTCGTCGCCCGCCTCGTAGCAGGCGATCGCCTTGTGCTCGGCGCCGTGGTACTCGAAGACCCGCCGCAGGTCACGCAGGCGCGAGAGCAGCAGCAGGTAGCCGAGGAAGAGCGCCGTGCGCAGCACGCCCTCCACGAGCCAGAACAGGAACGAGGAGTGGAGCTGATCCTTGATCAGCGACGTCGCGGTCACGGGCACCACGAAGAACAGCCCGACGGCCAGCGCGAGCGCGGCGACGATCGTCCCCGCCCACGCGGCCTTGGAGAGCTCCTGGGGCTCCTCGCCCTCGGCCACGAGCTGGGCGTTGGCCGAGATCTGCAGCGCCGAGAACCCGATCTTCAGCGACTCCGCGAGCGCCACGACGCCGCGGATCACGGGGAGCCGCAGCACCCGGTGGCGCTTGAGCCACGAGGTCAGCGGAAACGAGGTGAGCTCGATCCGGTTGGTCTCGGGCACGCGGACGGCGACCGCCCACGTGGAGACCCCGCGCATCATCACGCCCTCGAGGACGGCCTGCCCCCCGACGGGCGCGTCCCGGGAGGCCATGAGCCGCCCGTCGGGAGCCCGGGCGTCGCCGGCGAAGCCGGTGGTCGACTCCTGAGGAATCGGCCCGCCCCCCGCCCCCGCCCGCTACCGCGCGGCGGTCTTCGGGGCGGGCTTCGCGGCGCGGCGCGCGCGGCGCTGGAAGCGCTCGACCCGGCCGCCCGTGTCCACGAGCTTCTGGCGACCCGTGTAGAACGGGTGGCAGTTCGAGCAGATCTCGACGTGGATGTCGCCCTGGGTCGAGCGGGTCGTGAACTCGTTGCCGCACGTGCAGCGGACGTTCACGGCGGTGTAGTCGGGGTGGATTCCTTGCTTCACAATATGAAGATTAGCGCCCGGCCCGCACCCGTTCGACCGCCACCGCGCGGTTCCCGCTGCGGTCCGTCGCCTCCAATCGCACCGTGAAGGAACCCGCCCGGCGGTAGACGTGGCGGGCCGCCACGTAGCCCCGCCGCCCGGGGCGCAGGGCGCGTGAGCTCCCGTCCCCGAAGGAGATCCGGACGCGCGCGATCCCGCCGGGATCGACCACGTTGCCCCCGAAGCTCAGCCGCCGGCCCCGGCCCCCCACGGCGAAGGTCACCGCGGGCTTCTTCGTGTCGACGACCCGCACCCGCCGCCCGGCCAGGGTCACCGTGCCGTCGGCGTCGGTCACCTGCACCTTCGCGAACCGCACACCGGGCCTGGTGGCCACGAAGGAGATCCGCGCGCCCCGCGGCTTCGCCGGTCGCCCGGGTACCGCCCACGCGAAGGAGAAGGGACCGTTGCCCCGCGCAATCGCCTGATACCGGGCCCGCGTGCCCACCTCGACCCGCGGAGGACCGGAGATCCTCACGCGCGGGCGCGCCGGCAGGGGCAGCTGGTAGGCACCCCGCCCGTGGGTAGCCGCCAGCAGGACGCGCCCGTTGCCGGAGAGGGTCAGGCCGTACACCGCCACCGGCGGCAGTCCCGGCGCCGCCTGGACCCAGGAGCGCGACCCGCGCGGGAGGCGCAGCACGCCGAAGTCCGTCGAGGCGTAGAGGTCGCCCGTCGGCTCGTTGTAGGCCACATCGGTGATGGGCTGGTCACCCAGGTCGTAGGAGCGGTCCTCGAAGCGTGCGACGCCGCGGCCCGGGTCGTAGGTGACCTCGAAGACGTGTCCGGGGGTGTCGGGCGTGTAGGCGTCGTAGCCCGAGTACGTCACCCACGCGTGGTCGGGGTCGAAGGGGTCGACGGCGACCCCGGAGAAGTCCCCGGAGCGCTCGGGGCCGAATGAGTCCGAGGTCAGGTTCGCGCCCACGCGCACCCAGTCGCCGCACGGGTTCTCGCGGTCGGGATCCAGGTTCAGGGCGTTGCAGCCGTTCTGCTCGAGGTCGGCCTCGGCGCCGCCGTGGTCGTCCGTGCGCCACACGGACTCCAACCCGGTGTAGGCCCGGCCGCCCACGGTCGGGTCGGGGGTGAACGGCGAGTAGAAGGACTGCTGCTCGTCGGAGGCCTGGAGCACGTCGTAGATGTCCAGCCACTTCTTCGGGTCGTTGCCGTGGAAGTTCACCTCGGGCGTGGCGTTGAAGTAGTTGTGGTAGCGGATGCCCGGCATCTTCGGGTCGAAGCCCGACTGGCCGCCGTCGCCGCCCACCGTCTCCGTCCACGTCGGAGAGCCGGTGAACGCGAAGGTCCCGTTGTCCTGCGTGCCCCCGAGCGCCCGGCCGGGGTTCGTCGGCGAGACCGAGAGCGACTGGAACTGGAGGGTGTTCAGCCCGTCGTCGAGCGACTGGAGCTTCTGCGGGACCGCGGAGAGCAGCCGCTTGCAGTCTGCGAGGTCGGGCGCGCGCAGCGGTTCTGGGTCCGACTCGCAGACGTAGGTCCGCTTGTCGCACTCGCCCGAGATGTCCTTCGTCGTCGAGACGTCGACCCGCATCAGGCCGCCGTCCTGGCCGACGAAGGCGATGTTCCCGCCCGGGGCGAAGGCGATCGCGTGCTGGTCGGGGTGGATAGACTCGCGGGCCCGGGGGCAGGGCGTCCTGGGTCATGTCCTGTCAGGTGACGTTGTCCTGGAAAACACCCGCGTTGGTGGAGCGGATCACCGCGCACCCGTTGGACCGGGGCGGCGCCCCGCCGTAGGTCGGCAGCTCGTTCGTGGGCAGCGAGGCGCCCGGGGGCGTCCAGGTCCGCTTCGCGGCCAGGGCGTCCGACGTACGCCAGACACCTCCGCCCGCGGCGCCGACCCACACGCGGCAGGAGGTCGCCGAGCAGGCGGGGTCGACCGCGATCGCGGTGACGCGGCCCGAGTTCGTGGTTGGCGTGCCCACGTCGGTCTTCGGGTCGTAGGTCTGTGTGGCCTCCTTGGCTACCAGCGGGGTCACCGGCCCGAGGGCCAGCCACGAGCGCCGGGCCGCGGCGCGGGTCGCGGCGCGGAAGGCCGCGCGGGTGCGGAAGTCGGCCGGCCCGCTGCGGGCGACCACGCGGCGGAACGCCCGCCGGGTGGCCAGCGCGCGGCGGTCGTCGACGTACGCGCGCGGGTAGGCGCGCTGGGCGACGGCCTCGGCCGCGGGCGAGCGCGGGCCGCCGCGGCGCGCCTCGCCGCCGTCGCCGCCCTTGATCTCCGGGATCGCCCGGCGCTCGCGGCCCTCGTCGCGCCGCTCCAGGCGCGGGTTCCCCCCGAAGCGACCCTCGCGGGCCTGCTCGGCGCGGTCGCTTTCGGACTTCGACTCCCGCGTGGCGAGGACAACGCCGATGCCCGCGCCGACCAGCAGCACGAGCGCCGTCAGGGCCATCATCCAGCGTCGTCTCCCCCGCATGGGGGCGGCAGGCTAGCCCGGCGGGCAGGGGGCCGTACGCGAGTTGTTCGTCTCGTCGTGTTCGTGGACCCGGTCATCCGGATCGACGGTAACCGTGGCGCACGCTCCGACGAACACGCGGACGCTCCGGCCCGCCCCGAGCCCGCCGAACGGCGTCGTGTCGACCGCGAACGGCCCGGCGGCGGTGAGGCCGACGTTCCGGATCACCGCGGCGAACCGCTGCTTCCCGATCCGGACGAAGCGCACGACGGTGAGGTCGGGCCGGACGTCGGGCTGGAAGCAGGTCCGCGTGATGCGGTGGTCGGTGCGGACGATGCGGCCGCCCTTGGCGAACCATCGGGCCCGGACATGCAGGCGGTAGGCGGCCCGCGCCGGGAGGTTTCCGACGGTGTAGACGTGCTGGCTCGCCTTCCGGAAGCGTCGCTCGAAGGGCGGCGACGGGTAGCGCGAGAACCCGCTCTTGCCCGCCTGGCGCCAGAAGAGCTCGTAGCGCAGCACCACCCGCACCGAGCGCGGCACGAGGCGGACCGTCGAGGTCGTCTGGAGGTAGCGGTCCACCGCGTTGACGCCGTGGCGGCAGGCGGTGAGGTTGACCCGCAGGGGCTTGGACGCGGCCGACGCGGCCGTGGGCACGGCGAGGGCGCCGAGGAGGATCAGGGTGAGGGCGAGGCGGCGCACGTTCCCCAGAACAAGCTAGAGCGCCTGAAGTTGCGCGGACGTGAACGCCGCTCAGGTGATCTGGTACAGCGGCCCGTCGCCGCCCTCGGGGACCGTGAGCCGGCCGCCCTTGGCGGTGATCGCGCCGCACTGCACACAGTTCGTGTAGTTCACGACGAGGTCCACCGGACCCTCGGCCGGCGCATCGTCGGGGACCTCGTAGACGCCCGCGGGACACATCCACTGCCACATCTCGGCGACCTCGCGCGGCACGCGCTTCTCGATGCGGATGTGGCTCGGAGCGTCGTCGCGGGTCTCGTTGCCCGTGATGAAGACCGACGAGAGCTTGTCGAACGTGTACTTCCCGTCGGGCTTCGGGTAGCGCTTGTCACGGTCCGTGGACAGCAGCGCGGCGTCGGCGTCGCGGTGGGTCCTCCAGTGGCCTCCGGGGAACCTCCCCTTCGTCATCACCATCGCGTTGACGAGCGCGCCGCCGACCACGAGGCCCCTCGCGAAGGGCTGCTCCATGTTGCGCGACTCGTAGAGGTCTGAGCCGATGTCGGAGTCGTGCACCGCGGCGTCGTAGGCGGAGAAGTCCCGCGAGCCCGCCTTCAGCTGCTTGTAGATCGTCTCCGCGGCGAGGATCCCGGAGTGGATGGCGTAGTGGACGCCCTTGAGCTTCGGGACGTTCACCATCCCGCCCGCGTCCCCGCAGATGACCATCCCGGGCGCATGCAGCGTGGGCATGGCCCAGTAGCCACCCTCGGGGATCGCCTTCGCGCCCCAGCCCACGCGCTTGCCGCCCGCGAGGATCTTCCGTACGAGCGGATGGAGCTTGAACTCCTGGAGCACGTCGTGGACCGAGAGCTTCGCGTCGGCGTGGTTCAGCCGCGCGACGAAGCCGATCGAGACCTTCGGCTTCTCGCCGTCCCGGTTCATCCCGTAGATCCACGAGCCGCCGAACTCCCGGTACTTACGGTCGGGACGCAGCGGCCAGCCCAGGGTGTGGACGATCCTGTGGAAGGGCTTCTCGATCTCCCAGACCTCCTTGACCCCCAGCGCCCAGACCTGCGGGTCGCCGGTCTTCGAGAGCCCGAAGTGCGGGATCGCGGCGCCCGTGAGGTGGCCCCAGCAGCCCTCGGCGAGGACGGTGGCCCGGGCCACGACTTCCGCGCCGGGCTCGAAGTTCGAGAGCTCCTGGCCCTCCTTGCCGCGGCCCTTGTCGCCCGAGCGGATCCCGACGACCGCGCCGGCCTCCACGAGCAGCTTGCTCGCTGCCGTCTCGGCGAGGATGTACGCGCCGGCCTCCTCCGCCTTCCCGGCGAGCCAGCGGTTGAGCTCGGCCACGGAAATGACGTAGTTGCCGTGGTTGCGGAACGGCGGCGGCGTGGGCTTGAGGGGCACCGCGCGCTTCGAGTTCGCCATGAAGTAGACGGTCTCGCCCTCGACGGGGCCGTAGTTGGGCCAGTCCTCCGGACCGAGATCCGGGAAGAGCTGCCGGATGGAGACCGGGTTCATCACCGCGCCCGAGAGCTGGTGGGCGCCCGCGACCTTGCCCTTCTCCAGCACGGCCACGGGTACCTCGCCGAGCGACTCGGCCATCTCCGGGTCGTCCTCGAGGAGCTGCAGCAGGCGGATGGCGCACGCCAGCCCCGCCTGCCCGCCGCCCACGATCGCGACGCCGACCTCGATGCGCTCGTCGGGGTCGTCCGTGGGCGGGCCGATGAACTCCTTCTGCGGGTCGACGGGAGGCGGGAACCGGCTGGGGGCGAGCGCCGCCACGTCAGCCGCCCTTGCGCGCGTTCACCGCGTCGGTGAGCTTGGGGACGATCTTGTTCAGGTCGCCGACGACGCCGAGGTCGGCGAACTCGAAGATCGGGGCGTTCGAGTCCTTGTTGATCGCCACGATGTTCTCCGAGGACTGCATGCCGACCTTGTGCTGGATCGCGCCCGAGATCCCCGCCGCGAGATAGAGCTTCGGCGCGACGGTCTTGCCCGTCTGACCGATCTGCGCCGCGTAGGGGTACCAGCCGGCGTCGACCACCGCCCGGGTCGCGGCGACGGCGCCGCCGAGCGCGCCCGAGAGCGTCTCGAGCATCGCGAAGCCCTCGGCCTTGCCCAGCCCGCGCCCGCCGGCCACGAGGATCGTGGCGTCCTCGATGTTCACGTCGGCGCCGCGCTGCTCGCCGCGGTTGACCATCGTCGCCCGCGTGGAGAACTCCGAGAGCTGCACGTCGACGTCCTCGACCTGAGCGGCGCTCGTGCTCGACTGGCGCACCTCGAACGCGTTGATGCGCCCGATGATGATCCCGAGAGCGTCCTTGTAGTGCGAGCGCGAGATCTTCGAGTCCCCGAGGATCGGCCGCTCGGCGACGAGCTTCCCGCTCTCGGCGATGACGTTGACGACCTCCATGGTCACGCCACCGCCCTGGCGCGCGGCGAGACCGGCGCCGATCTCGAAGCCGAGCAGGCCGCCGCCGAACAGCGCGTAGGCGTGACCGTGGTCGTCGATGACCTTCGCCATGACGTCGACGACGGGCTGGGCGAGGCCCTCGGGCGCCTGGGCGCGGAAGACCTTCGTGGCGCCGTAGCTCCCGAGCGAGGCGCAGAGCTCGTCGGTCAGGTCATCCCCGCCGACGACGACCGCATGGGCCTCGCCGCCGATCTCGCCCGCGAGCTTCGCCGCCTCGGACACGGCGCCGAGGGAGTTCTTGTTGAGGGCGCCCTGGTAGTGGAGGACGTAGGTGAGGATGTCGGCCATGCTCAGATCAGCTTCCTCTCGTCGAGCCAGGCGAGGATCTTCGCGACGGTCTCGTTCGTGTCCTCGTCCTCGATGATCTCGCCCGCCGCCTTCGCGGGCGGGTCCTGGTAGGCGCCGCAGTCGACCTTGGAGCCCGCGGCGCCGACCTGGCCGGCGTCGATGCCGGCGTCGGCCACGCCGAGCTTCTCGAGCGGCTTCTTCTTGGCGCCCATGATCGCCTTGAGCGACGGATACCGGGGCTCGTTGATCGCGTCACCGACGGAGATGACCGCCGGAAGCTGGACGTCGACGGTGTCGTAGCCGTACTCGGCCTGGCGCTCGCAGCGCAGGATGCCCTCCGTGACCTTGATGTCGATGACCTGCGTGAGCGAGGGCATCTTCAGGTGGTCGGCGACGACGGAGCCCATCACGTAGCACTCGCCGTCGTCGGACTGCTGGCCGAGCAGGACGAGGTCGGGGGACTCCTGCTCGAGCGTCCTCGCCAGCGCGAGGCCGGTGGCGGCGACGTCGGAGCCGGCGAGCGCGTCGTCGGAGAGGTGGACGGAGCGGTCGGCGCCGAGCGAGACCGCCTTGTGCAGGGCGCGCACCGCGGTGGCGGGACCCATCGTGACCGCGACGACCTCCTCCACGGGGATGGCGCCGCCCTCCTTGATCTGCATCGCCGCCTCGATGGCGTGCGTGTCGTACGGGTTCAGGTTCCTCTCACCCGACCGGTCCATCCGCCCCGTCGATGGGTCGATGCGCTTCTCGACGGCGGCGTCCGGGACCTCTTTCACCAGGACGCAGATCTTCACGGTCTCAAGTCCTCCTCGAATCCATTCCGGGGCCGCATCCTACTTATTGACTGACGAGTCAATCGGAGCCCGGACGCCCGCCCCCGGGAGGCGACTGGGCCCCCGGGCTACGCGGTCGTCCGCTCGCGGATGAAGTCGACGATCGCCGTCGTGGGCGCGCCGGGCGTGAAGACCTCGGCCACGCCGAGCTTCTTCAGCTCCGGGATGTCGTCGGCGGGGATCGTCCCCCCCACGGTGACGAGGACATCGCCGGCGCCCTCCTCGGCCAGCAGCTTGACCACCCGCGGCACGAGGGTCATGTGCGCCCCGGAGAGGATGGACAGCCCGACCGCGTCGGCGTCCTCCTGGATGACCGTGGCGACGATCTGCTCCGGGGTCTGGTGCAGCCCCGTGTAGATGACCTCCATGCCCGCGTCGCGCAGCGCCCGCGCGATGATCTTGGCGCCGCGGTCGTGCCCGTCGAGGCCCGGTTTGGCCACCACCACGCGAATCTTGGAGCCGGGGCTCATGGCTCGGGGCATCCTACGGACGACCGGGATCATGGAGATCGTCGGCCGCGGGATGGGGCCTCGGCGACCCCCGCTGAGCTTTCCGGATCAGCGCGCGGAGAGCCGCACCACGAGGCGGCCGGACCCGCCGTCGAGCTGGGCCGCCGCCGACGCCGTGCAGCCGTCCGCGCCCCCGAAGGGCATGAGCATCGTCCGGCTCAGCGTCGTCCGCCCGGAGAACGAGCCGGTCCTCGACTCGGTGCGTTGTCCACGGCTGCAGATCACGATGTAGCTCCCCTTGACGCGCTGGCGCGGAGAGGCCCGGACCACGACGATGAGACGGTTGGGCCGGACGGCGCTCACGTTGGCGGCGGCCACCGCGAACCTGCCGGAGCCCGTCTGCGCCTTGCCGATCACCTCGGCCCGGGCCGTGGTGGCGCCGAGCAGCAGGACCGAGAGCAGGACGGGGACCGCGAGTCGTGAGGAGGAGAGAAGGAGGCGCATGACGTCAGCTTAACTGCGACCGCGCCGGAAACCGGCTAGAAGACGGGCACTTCGGTGTAGGTGCCCCACACGGCCTGGAGCGCCTGGACCATCTCGCCCTCGGTCGCGCGGGCGCGGGCGCACTCGAGCAGCGCGGGCATGAGGTTGCCCGTGCCCGTCGCGCCCTCCCGTAGGGCGGCGAGCGCGCGCTGCGCCGCGGCGTCGTCGCGGCGGGCCCGGGCGGCCTGGAGACGCTCGACCTGCTTGCCCTCGAGCGTCGCGTCGACGGAGTGGATCGGCGGGTCGTCCCCGCCCGACTCCGTGTGGCGGTTGACCCCGACCATGATCCGCGTGTCGTCCTCGAGCTCTGACTGGTAGCGGAAGGCGGCGTCGGCGATCTCGCGCTGGGGGAAGCCGCGCTTGACCGCCTCGACCATGCCCCCGAGCTCGTCGATCTTGGCGAAGTACTCGTACGCGCGCTCCTCGAGCTGGTCGGTCAACGCCTCGACGAAGTAGGAGCCGCCGAGTGGGTCGATCGTGCTCGTGACCCCCGTTTCGTGGGCGATGATCTGCTGGGTGCGCAGCGCGACGCGCACGGCCGCCTCGGTGGGAAGGGCGAGGGCCTCATCGAAGGAGTTGGTGTGGAGGGACTGCGTCCCCCCGAGGACCCCGGCGAGCGCCTCGATCGCCGTGCGCACGATGTTGTTGAGCGGCTGCTGCGCCGTGAGCGAGACGCCGGCGGTCTGCGTGTGGAAGCGCATGAGCTGAGAGCGGGGGTCCTTGGCCCCGAACGTGTCGCGCAGCTCGCGCGCCCAGATCCTCCGCGCGGCCCGATACTTGGCGATCTCCTCGAAGAAGTCGATGTGCGCGTTGAAGAAGAACGACAGCCGCGGCGCGAAGGAGTCGACGTCGAGGCCGCGCGCGACCGCCTCCTCCACGTAGGTCAGCCCGTCCTTGAGCGTGAACGCGAGCTCCTGGGCCGCGGTGGAGCCCGCCTCCCGTATGTGGTAGCCCGAGATCGAGATCGGGTGCCAGCGCGGCATCTCGGTCGCGCACCACTCGATCATGTCCCCCACGAGGCGCATGGCCTCGTCGACTCCGAAGCACCACTCCTTCTGGGCGATGTACTCCTTGAGGATGTCGGTCTGGATCGTTCCGGCGAGCTTCTCGGGCCCGATCCCCTTCTCCTCGGCGGCCACGACGAAGAAGGCGAGCATGATCGCCGCGGGCGCGTTGATCGTCATGGAGACCGACACCTCGTCCAGCGGGATGCCGGAGAAGAGCCTCTCCATGTCGTCGAGCGTGTCGATCGCCACGCCCTCGCGGCCGACTTCGCCCTCCGAGCGGACGTGATCGGAGTCGTGGCCCATGAGGCTGGGCATGTCGAACGCCGTGGAGAGCCCCGTCTGCCCCTGGGCGAGGAGATAGCGGAAGCGCTCGTTGGTCTCCTCGGCGGTCCCGAAGCCCGCGAACTGCCGCATCGTCCAGAGACGGCCGCGGTACATCGACGGGTAGACGCCGCGGGTGAACGGGAACTGCCCGGGGAGCCCGATGGCCTCCTGGTCCGGCAGGTCCCGCTCCGTGTAGAGCGGCCGGATCGGCTCGCCGCTCATCGTCGAGAACTCGGCCTCGCGCTCCGAGGTAACCGCGTAGGCCTCCTGCCAGCCCTCGAGCGGCGTCTGGCGCGTCGCGGCCATCGGCGGGGAGTCTAGGTGGGCGAGGCTCCGCTGGGGGAGCGAGCATCAGGCGAGCTCATCGAGGCTCATGGCCGCGATTCCCTCGACACGGCAGGCGCGCAGCAGCCGGCGATCGACCGTGAGCAGCGGCACCCCGAACGCCTCGGCGGCTGCGGCGTACGCAGCGTCGTACGAGCTCATCCGGTCGCGCAGCGCCCAGATGCGCCTCGCTCGCGGCGCCGTCGCGTCGAGCACGAGGTCGAGCTCGGCGAGCCACGCGACGGCCGCCAGTCCGTCCTCAGGCTGGAGGTCGGCGCGCAGGACCAGCCGACGGAGGGCGCTCATCGCCTCGATCAGCCCGTGCGCCGCCGAGATCAGGGTCAGCCCGGGCGATGCCGCGTAGCGCGAGAGCAGCGCCTCCGCCCCGCGACGGTGGCGACCGGCGACGACCAGCTCGACGAGGACGGAGGCGTCCGCCACGAAAAGGTCGGGCTCAGGTGTCGCCGCCAGGACGATCCCCGCGGATCACGCCGGCGAGGTCGACGTCGACCCGACGGCGACCCTGCCGGATCTCGTCGACCAGCCGGGAACGCTCGACCTGGTCCAGACCCAGGCCGCGACGGAGCGCTTCGATCGCGCGCCGGTTCTTGGACACGCCGCGGGCCCTCGCGTCCGCGACGAGTAGGGCATCCACCTCCGGCGGGACGTTGCGCAGGTGTAGAGTGGCCATTATCGAGATGCTAGCGGAGTGGCTACTTTCTGCTAGCAGGCGTGACCGACCGCCTCGATCGCCGTGCGCACGATGTTGCTGAGGTGTCGCGCGGCCGGTCGGCGCGTGGGTTCGGGGCGATGGTCGGCGTCTGCGTCTGAAGGCTCACCTCCCCGTCTCGACGCACTCCTCGAGCGCGCCGCGGCGCACGAGGAGCGGGGGCGGCGGCGACCCGGGGTCGATGACCATGAGGGCGATGAGCGCCCCTCCGGTCCCGAGCTCGCACGCGATATCCCGGTCGCCGGCGCGCACGTGCAGCTCCTCCACGCCTTCGACGGCGCGTCCCGCGACGCGCATGACGGCGGGAGTGCCGTCCCCGCCGCTGACCGCGACCGCGACGCAGTCGGCCAGCGGCTCGCCCGGTGCATAGGGCGCCGGAACGAAGCCCTCGTCGAACCACGGGTTGCCGTCGAGCGCGAGCTCGGCCCATTCCCCGCTTCCGGAATCGCGCTCGAAGAGCCCGGAGAGGACGCCGTGCTCCCCTCCGCGCAGGCGCAGCGCGAACAGCACGGCGCCGAGGTCGCCCACGCGGTGGCGCGCGACGGGCTCGGGATCACTGCCTGCGGCTGAGATCCAGCGGGGGAGCTCAAGGACCTCGGCGGCGCGGGCAGTCAGGGAGCTAACGGGCGACGCGGTCTCCCTCGTAAGCCAACTAACGAGCTCGGATCTGGGCTTGCAGGGCGACGAGACCGAAGAAGCCCATTACCTCACTGCTCTGGGCGGTGTTGATCGTTTCCACGAACCGTCGGGCGAGCGCGATGTCGTTGAGCGTGTCCGGGCGCTCGAAGACCGCGTCGTGGGCGTAGTCGGCCTGCTGTCGCTTCTCGTTGAGCTCGAGGAAGCCCTCGGTGATCGCAATTGAATCGGCATCGATGCGCCGCGGGGCCTCCGGCGGAGCGAGCACGTCTCGGACGCGGAGGCGTCTGGTGGCTGCGGTTGCCTCCGAGGACGGCGAACCAACGGGCGACGGACTTCATGTCACCGTGGCCGAGCCACCGGCGCACGCCCTGGCGAAACTCGGTGTCGCCCGCCGGGAACACCAACTCCGCGACGCGAGCGGTGATCGCGTGAAAGACCGCGTAGTAGGCCGTCGAGACCGCTCGTCGGTCAGCGGTATCGCGCGGACGACCAGGTCCGCCAGGCGCCGTAGCGAGCCGATCCGCGGTGTCGAGCAGATGCTCCGGCTCGATCGGATCGCTCGGCACCCGGCGCCCCCGCTACCCGAAGAAGCTCGCTCGCGGCGTGACCGCTCTTGGCCACGAGCGTGACGCTGACCGGTGGGAGACCGACGTCTCCCGCGTGGTTTCCGAGCGCGCGCCGAAGCGCAATCACCTGATCGAGGTCCCACGTCTCGTCGGCGGGGTCGTCGAGCAGGAGGAGGATCCTCACCACCGGCTCCCCGTCCTGGCGCTCGTCAAGGCGAAGGATGGCCCCGTGGGCGGCGATGCCCTCGCTCCGGTAGGCGGAGGCAAACTCCTGGAGGTCCTTGAGCGCGTCCGCTTCTGGGACCACGAAGGGCAGCGTAGATCGGTCTGCGGTCACGGCGCGCCGATCGGGTACGTCTTCAGCACCTCGTCGCCGTGGTGGTTGATGACCTTGACGGCGATGGTCCCGGTGTCGGGGACGGGGAAGGGCCGGCTCCTGGTGCGGTAGAGAGATTGCCAGGCGTCGTGGTCGATGTCGGCCTTCAGGGCCTGGCGCAGGCGCTTGTAGGGGTCGTTCGCGCCCGTGAAGTAGGCGTCGCGGACGAAGAAGGACTCGCCGTTGTAGTTGGTGTCGACGAACCAGCAGGCGATCTCGTCGGTCGTATCCGAGCGGATCTCGCCGGTCGTCGGGTCGTAGACGTCGACGCCGTGGACCTCGACCTCGAGCATCCCGTCCTCGCCGCGCTCGATCTGGATGTCGGGCTCGCCGAACACCGTGAAGAGGTTGCCCGCGCCAGTCTGCTTGAGCAGCTCCTCGCCCATCGAGAGGTCCTGGTTCATGCGCACGAGCAGCACGGGCAGCTTCCCGAACTTCCGCTCCTCGGCGGCGACGGCCCAGCCGCCGTGCTGCTCGGGCTTGAACTCCCTGGCGGCCTCGCCGGAGTGTGCGTCGAAGGCGAAGCCGCACACGAGCAGGAGGTCGAACCCGACGCCCTTGACCGCCTCCTTCGCGGCCTCGCGGACCTGGTCGGAGCCGACCGTGCCGTACTCCGGCCCGAGCGAGACCGCCACCCGGCGGGTCTCGCCGCTCTCGTCGGTGAACGTGCCGCGCGCGTGCAGCCACCGGCCACCGGCGTAGGGCTCGAGCGTGTCGAGCTCGAGGCGCTGGTCGCGGACGCGGTTCTGGACGCCGGCCTTGCGGAGGTTGGAGAGGATCGTCTCCTCGAAGCCCTCTCCGGTGTCGGGCACCTGCTCGGCCTCGGGCAGATCCTCCGCGGAGAGCATCCGGTGTGGTGAGAGGCTCTCGACGGTGAACGGCCCGCAGACGCGGACGATCGAGCGGTCCTCATGGGGCTGGTCGAAGAGCAGCTCCTGCGCGGAGTGCCGGGTGACGGCCTCCTCGATCTCCGCGCGCGACATCCCCTCCTGGATGTCCGGGTTCTGCGCGATGTCCTTGAGCATCACGTGGGGGACCCGACGGTAGACGAAGCCCTTGCGGACGTCGTCGGCGAACGGCCCGCTGCTCCCCGGCCGCCCGGTGACCTTCTCCTCCTGACCCTGGCCGGCCGCGGAGTCCGCGAGGAGGTAGTAGGGGAGCTTGAGCGCGGCGAGCCGGGTGCGCGTCAGCGCCACGGCCACCCGCGAGGTGTCGACGGAGATCCACCGCCGTCCCCACTCCTCGGCGACCACGGCCGTCGTGCCGCTGCCGCCGGTGGGATCGAGGACGAGGTCCCCGGGGTCGGTGGTCATGAGCAGGCAGCGCTGGATGACCTTGGTGTTGGTCTGGACGACGTAGACCTTGTCCATGCCGCTCCCCGACTGCGTGTCCTCCCAGAAGTTGGTGAGCGGAAAGGCGGGGAAGTCGTCGTGAAGCCGGACGTAGTTGAGGGACTTCCCGGACGGCTCGAGGCGGTCGGCGAGACGGAGGCGTTCCATCCCCGCCTCGTTGGTCTTCCAGACTCCTGCCCGCGGCTCGTATGCCTGGCCCCCGAAGGCGAAGCAGAACGTGCCGACGCGGCTCTCGCGAATGCGCGGACTGATGAGGGTCTGGAGGCGGTACGGCCGGGCTCCAGCCGGAAGCAAGGACAGATCCTCGATCTCGGCCTGCGTCAGAAGACGCTTGGTCCCATCGTCAAGCAGGACGCGCGTGTAGGCACCGCCGCCGAGGCCGCCCACACGCCGGTCGCGGTAGAGCCGGCGGAACTTCGCGACTGATCGGTCCTTCGCATACCAGAGGATGTAGTCGGCAGTACCCGCGAGGAAGTCGGCGGTCGCCCCACCCGTCTTGCGAAAGGAGATGAGGCTGACGAAGTTCTCGGCCCCGAACACCTCGTCGAGCAACGAGCGGACGAGGTGCACGTTCTCGTCGCCGATCTGCACGAACGCGCTGCCGCTCTCAGCGAGAAGGTCGCGGGCGACTGTGAGCCGGTCGCGGAGATAGCTCAGATAGGAATGGATCCCGTCCTTCCACGTGTCACGGAAGGCGCTGATCTGCTCAGGCTGGCGGCTGACCTGATCGAGCTTGCCGTCGCGGACTTGGCGTTCACTGGTCGAGACCTGCCAGTTCGATCCGAAGCCGATCCCGTACGGCGGGTCGATGAAGATCGTCTGGACCTTCCCGCGCAGGTTCTCCTTCTCCGCCAGGGAGGCCATCACGAGGAGCGAGTCCCCGAGGATCAGGCGGTTCGTCCAGTTCTGCGGGTGGCGGTAGAAGTCGACCGCGTCCTCGAACTCGATCCCGTTGAAGTCCCCGAACAGCAAGAGCTCGGGCTCGGGCTCACCGGCCGCCGCGGTCTTCCGGAGATTCTCGATCAGGACGCGGGGGTGGACCTTCTCCTGGATGTAGATCGGGACGGCGGGGACCTCGAGGCCCTCGGAGTCCTGCTCGTCCTTCCCCCGCCAGACGAGCTGGGGGTCCAGTGAAGTGTCGCGCGGATAGACCAGCCCGGCCGGCGCGGCCTCCTCGTCCTCGACGAACGACCGCAGCTCGTCGGTCGGGATGTTCGTGCGCTTGTCGGCGTGGCGCAGCACCTCGACCTGCGTAGGGCCGGCGGGCCGGCGTCTCTTCCCCCGTGCCGCCATCAGGCCGCCACCGCCTCGCGCTCCCGAACGAGCAGGGCGCGGATGGCGCGCTCGGCGTCCCACGGGTCGGCGATCTCGATGAACGCCCAGCGCCCGAACCCGCCGACGTTGTTCACCGCCGGGACCCAGAGCTCCCGCGCGGTCGTCACCTTCGCCTGCTTGGCCTCGAGGTTGGCGCCGGACACCTCGACGATGAGGTGGAGGGGATCCTCGGCGCCGTGGCCGTCGTTCACGCGCGCGAGGAAGTCGGGCACGTACCCCCGCTGCTCGCCCGCGATGACGTAGGGGATCGTGAAGCCGAGGCCCTCGTTCTTCACGTAGGCCAGCACCTCCTCCATCCCCTCGAGCACCTCGGCCATCTTCTGCTCCCAGGACTGCGTGTCGGCCACGACGTGCGAGACGTGGCAGCGGTCGGGATCGGTCTCCATGACCGGCTTGGCCGTGTCGAAGTCCACATGGGCGGTCGAGCCCTCTGAGTCGTAGGGCGCGAGCATCGCCCGCACGCTCGCCTCGCCCTCGTCGGCGCGGACGATCGCCTTGTAGATCCGCTCCACGGCACGGTCGGCCAGCTCGTGGAGCAGCAACATCTGCACGAAGGTGTGGTCCTTGAGCGTCACGCACTCCGCGAGCCACGTCCGCGCGATCCGCACGAGCTGCGGGAAGGTCCACGGCTCGTCCGGCCAGTAGCGCTCCATCGTGGCCTTGGCCAGGGCGAACGCGACCTCCTGCTCGCGCCGTGAGCGCAGGTCGTCCAGCGTGTGGACGGCCTTCTCCCCCACCGCGGGATGGACGTCCGTGGTCGACGGGACGTCCTGCGTTGAGAGCGACAGGGAGGAGTCCTCCCCGAAGCGTGCGTCCAGGCGTCGGCCGGTGGTCTCGTAGCGATACCCGCGCACGCGGGGGAACGTGATCGCCAGGTGGGCGCGCTCCTCCAGCGCCCGGACGCGGGTCAGCGCGGGGCCGGGCTTGGGCTCCTGATAGGAGCCCGCGGAGGGGATGAAGGAGAACGGGACGCCGTAGACCTCGGCGTACTCGGGGTCGAAGCGGCCCTCGTCGTTGAGCACGTAGGAGCGCCGGCGCAGCCCGCGGCCGACGACCTGCTCGCAGAGGAGCTGGGTCCCGAACGCCCGGACTCCGAGGATGTGCGTGACGGTGTTGGCGTCCCACCCCTCGGTGAGCATGGAGACCGACACGACGCACCGGACGTGCTCGCCGAGGCGGCCGGGCTTGCCCACGGTGTTCATCGCCTCGCGCATGAGGTCCTCGTCGGTCAGCTCGTCGGCGTCGCGGCCGGGGAAGCGCTCGCGGTACTCGGCCTTGAAGCGCTCGATCTCGAGCGCCGCCACCCGCTTGAACTCAGGGCTCATCCCCTCGCCGGACTCGAGCTCGGCGGAGTCGACGAGGATCGTGTTCGGCCGTGAGGAGAAGCGGCCGTCGACCACGTTGGAGAAGCGCTCGAGCTCGCCGCGGACGCAGACGGACTGCTCGTCGTCCACGGGCTTCTCGTAGCCAGGCGACGTAGTCGAACACGAGCTTCGAGACGCTCGTGTTGTTGCAGACGACGATGAAGACGGGCGGGGTCGAGCCCGTGGGCCGAGCCTCCTCGCGCTCGCGCCAGCGCTCGTAGCTCTTCTCGTAGTTCGAGTACAGGGAGTGCAGCGCGCCCTGGAGGGCGGCGGGGAGGTGGGGCGGCCCGGACAGCTCCTGGGCGCGGACGTTCTTCTTCGGGAGGTCCTCGCGGATGTGGGTCCAGAGATCGCGGTAGACCGGTCCGGTCCTCTCCCCCGCGTCGTCGGCGACGGGGACGCGCGGGACCTTGACCAGTCCGGCCTCGATCGCGTCGATGAGCGAGAAGTCCGATACCACCCAGGGGAAGAGCGTGCCTTCGGGGTAGCCCGAGCCGGCGAGGAAGAACGGAGTGGCCGAGAGGTCGAAGACGGTCCTGACGCCGAGCTTCGCGTGGACCGCCTCGAGGCCGGAGAGCCAGACGGCGGCGTGCTCCTCGCGCTCCTTGGCCTCCTTCTTGTCCTCGCCCTTGAGGCCCGAGAAGAAGTCGGCCTCGTCGCCCCCCACCCGGTGGCGGTAGCAGTGGTGGGCCTCGTCATTGAGGACGACGATCCCCTTCTTCGTGCCGAGCGCGCGGCAGACCCGGCGGACCATCTGCTCGGGCGTCTCCTGGAACGGGCTGCGCCCGGGGCCGGCGAGGAGCTGCTTGGTCACCTTCGAGGCCTTGGAGCGGTCCCGGCGGAAAAAGGCGTGGAAGTTCGTGATGACGATCTTCGCGTGGGCGAGCTGCGCGCGGTCCTCGGACGGGACGAGGTCGCGCTCGCGGTAGTAGTCGTCGGGGTCCCCGGGGAGCAGGACGCGGAGGCGGTCGCGGATCGTGATGCCGGGCGAGACGACAAGGAAGGCGTCGGTGAACCGCGCGTCCTGGCGGTTGGCCGCCTTGTTGAGCGCCTGCCAGGCGATGAGCATCGCCATCACCACCGTCTTGCCCGACCCGGTGGCCATCTTGTGCGCCACGCGGAAGAGGCCCGGGTTCGCGTCGTCGGCCCGCTCGCGCAGGGTGTTGACGATCCACGCGTCCTGGTGGGTCTGCTTGTTCACGACCTCGGTGATGTAGATCGCCGTCTCGACGGCCTCGATCTGGCAGAAGAACAGCGGGCGCTCGCGGTCGGGGTGCGTCCAGTAGTCGAGTAGCCGCCGCGTCGTGGGGGTGACGCCCGGCCAGCCTCCCTGTCGCCACTGCGCGACCTGACCGCGGACGCGGTTGATGAAGTGGTTCGGCTCGATGCGGTCCGCCGTCCACTCCGTCTCGAACTGCGTCTGCGCGCCCTTCTTCTTCGACTTCGCGATCGGCATGAAGTAGGAGGAGATCCGCCGGTCCTGGACGGTGTCGCCCGTGATCCCGCCCTCGCCGAAGCGCCAGTGGCGCTCGGGCTCGTCGTAGGGCGAGTTCAGGATGGGGTTGTCGATGAGGGCGTCGGTCATGGGAGGGGTTGTTGAGAATCAGCCAGTGATGTCGGCATCTTCGCGCAAGTTCTGACGTAATCGCGTCACATCCCTCAGGAGACCGCGCGACGACGCGACCGTCACCTCATGGGCAGAAGGCGAAGCACGCGGGCCGGAGTGGCCCGCCTTCGCAAAGGCCTGCGACACGGAGCGACGAATTAGGCTGTCGCCGTGAGCAGGGTCCTACGCATCCGCCTGACCGGCGAGGAGGCCGAGCTCGGACGCGTGGCCGCCGGAGACGTCGCCCGGATGCTGCTGGGGATCGAGCGAGCGGTCGCGCGCGCAGCCGGACATGTGCTGGGTCGACAGGTCAAGCCCACCGGGCGACGAGGTCGCTCCATCGAGGAGACGACGCGCCTCCGTCTCCTCGGGATCGAGGAAGGCAGCGTCGTCGGCGTCCTGGAGCTTCCCGACGCGACCTGCGAAGACGGGACTCTTGACCTTGACGTGGTCTCTCTCGGAGAAGCTGCCCTCGACCAGGCTCTAGCGACCGCGAACGGGGAAGAGACCGAGCACCGGGACGTGGCGGAGGCTTTCGTTCGTCTCGCCGACGACGTAGGGGTCGGCGCGCGGTTCACCGCCCTCCAGCTCGACGCCGACGGCGGTTCCCCAGGGGTGACCCTCGACCGCGTGGCACGGGATCGCCTGGACCAGTTCGCGTCGAGCGCCCCTCCGGCTCGCGACGACAGCTTGATCGGCGTTCTCTTCGAAGCGAACTTCGAGACGAACACCGCGAGATTGCGCACGCCGGGAGGGCAGCAACTCGACGTTCTCTTCAGCTTCGAGCTCGCCGACGCCATCCAAGAGGGTCTGCGTCGCCAGGCCGAGCTCGTAGGCGAGGTCAGCTATGACCCGAAGACGATGGAGGCCCGCTCCGTCGACCTGCACAAGATCGTCCGCAGCGAGCAGCTTTCCATGGGACTGGAGACCAGCGACTTCTGGTCGACGCCGACGATCTCCGAGATCTCGGAGGCACGCGGGCTCGGCCCGGTCACCGACATGGCGACGCTGCGCGACACCGGGGCCTCCGCGGAGGAAGTCGATCGCGTGCTCGCCTTCCTGGATGAGATGTGAGGCCGAAAGAGGTTCCTCCGGGCCCCCTCCTCGTCGACACCGATGTCTTCTCGTGGGTCACTTGGCAACGCGGACGCTCCGCCGAATTCGAGCCGTTGGTCGAGGGGCACGTGCTCGCGCTCTCCTTCGCGTCGATCGGTGAGCTGCGTGCGGGTCCCCTCGCGCAAGGCTGGGGCGAAAAGCGCCGCCAAGCGCTCGAAGAGCGCATCGCCCAGTACGTGGTGCTGGCCGCCACCGATGCCGTGACGTGGCGCTTCGCCGAGATTTACGCCCGTCTGCGCGATCAGCTCAAAGGGTGGGGGAGTCAACGACATGTGGATCGCGGCGACGGCCCTCGCCCAGCCCACGCCGCCTCCGCTCGTCACCGGTAACCGGTCGGACTTCGAGCGCATCGCGATGGAGTTCCCGTTGGTGATCATCCACCCCGATTCGTCGGCGCCGACGCCACCGTCCGCAGGATAAGCAGCCGGGAAGGAGCTCGCCATGGCGGAGCACGACACTTGGGACGATCTCAACGGAGACAAAGAGGTGGTCGTCATCCCCATGACGGAGGAGCTCGACGCAACCATCCGCCGGATGCGTGAGCAGAACGCTCCCTACTTCCGCAAGGGCGGACCGCTGAACCCGGATGCCCGGGAGGCGCCGACGCGGCGCCACTCTCGGGGGGTCACGGCCCCGCGACGTTGGTTTGGACGTTAGAGCGGCAGGCGTGCCGGGCGCGAACGCTGCGAAGTACGTGCCCTGCATCAGCAGCCGGTGGAGGGCGCCGAAGCTCCACCTCGG
>JAABUS010001042.1_pt1 | contig 64289 bp, 57 predicted proteins | sample 5560161 | NCBI WGS metagenome assembly JAABUS01 (sample SAMN10711885, study PRJNA513376) | rock metagenome | isolation source: Antarctica rocks | place: Antarctica: Victoria Land, Trio Nunatak nord | collected 2016-01-04
TAAGAACCACCAGTGTGATCAAAGACCTGGACTGGATATGCAACAAGGGGGACTGGAAAAAGCTGGCTTGCATCGTGATGGTTTTCTGCAGACGCATTGATAAGAAGACAGGAAGCGAAGAATCGTCCTCACGCTATTATATCAGCAGCAAGAACACTTCAGCCAAAGAATTCGGTCAAGCCATCCGCTCTCATTGGCAGATAGAGAACAAGTTACACTGGCTGATGGACGTGGCATTTGGAGAGGATCAAAGTCGAAAGCAGGCAGGCAATGCCGCCCAGAACTTTTCTTTGATAAGCAAAGTGGCATTGAACATGATCAGAAATCATGAGCCTGATATAATGCCAGGTTCTAAAAAAATCAGTGTGAAAAGAAAACGGCTAATGGCTGCCTGGGATAACGATTATCTATTAAGCATCTTACAATCTTTTTAAATTGGCTTCATCTCGAAATATTTTAATGCGTCTGCCCTGATGTCATTGGTCAATATTTGCCAATCCATATCAGCTTCGTAACAATTGTATAATGCAACAACAAAAACGTTTTCGTTTGATAGATAAATTTCGTCCGACTGAAAGCCGTCTGTTGAACCACTATGTTCAATAGTCTTACTGCCGTCTATGTTTTTTACAAACCAACCATAGGCATATTGAGAAAACGTACCATCGTTAAATTTGAACGGTGTTGTTGCTTTTTCTAATGTTTCTTTTTTTACCAATTGCTGACTATATAGAGCTTGGTGCCATTTATAAATATCTTCTGCATTGCTAATTAATGCTCCTGCGGAATACATTATCGTTACTTCTTGTAAAGTTGCTTTTTCAATTTTACCGTCAAATTTAGAATAGCCTTGAGGCATATCAGGAATATTTTTTTCTGGATGGATATAAAAAGTATTTTTTAAATCTGCTTTGTCTAAGACATTTTCCTTTAAGTAATTTTCAAACGTTTTTCCTGTTACCATTTCAATTATGTAGCCCAACAAATAAAAATTTGAGTTGCTGTATCGATAACTGCTGCCTGGTTTGAAGTTAAGAGGTTCGTCTTTAATGTAATCAATTCCATTTTTTGATGTGTAGGATTCTTTTTGCTTTGAAGGATTGGAAATTTCGGATAAATAATCTTTTATTCCCGATGTATTTGTCAAAAGGTTTTCAATCGTAATTGTAGAACCTTTTGATGGAAAGTCTTTAATATATTTCTGAATACTGTCTTTCAGACCAATTTTGCCTTGTTCTACTAATTGCAGAACTGCAATTGCTGTGTATTGTTTGCCCATAGAACCTGTCCTAAAAACCATATTAGGTTGCATAGGAATATTCAGTTCTGTGTTAGCTGCCACAAATGCTTTCTTATAAATAACTTTGTCATTTTTCACAATCATTACTACGCAGCCCGGTGCAATCTCGGTCAACCGTTTAGGAATTAGTTCGTCAAGACTTTTTAATAGTTTTTTGTCTTGCTTACTTTGTCCGTAGGAACTTGTCAGCAATAAAAGAAAAATAAGAAAAAAGCAAAGTGATTTAATCATGTTTGAATTGTTAGAGAGTGTCCAATAGCATAACACACAATGGTAAGGCTTGGCGATGTGGCGGCATTTGTAAATTATCAGATTGTCTGCGGCAATGTTGTCAAACTTTTCATTAAGATTAAACTTGCCTTTCATGTAGTAAATGGCAATGTTAGTGTCAATTAAATATTTTTTCAAATGTCCTCTATTTGTCGCGTAAAGGTTCTGCTGCTTCGGATCTCATTAATTATTTGATCTGCATCTTTGTCTGATTGAAATGCGCCAAATGATTTTTTGAAAGAAGATTTTTTATTAGTTAGATCTGATTTAACAGAATCAGTGAGTTTGGAGATCAAATCAAGTTTATTACTTGGGCTTAAATTTTCAAGTAGTCGAAAATAACCTTCGATTATTGTTATATTACTATCAAATGCTTCCATGTTGTAAAGATAAGAAGATTGAGAATTTGTTTAGACTTTTATAATACTTGAGCCCGATCTGCATGACCACCAATGGTACGGCTTGGCGATGTATCGGTATTTGAAAATCGTCAGCCCGTAACCACTGCTAAATAAGGATATAAAAGTTGATGTTAAGAAATCTAGCTTGGCTTTATTTGCCGGCTCAAGACTAAAGCTGAGTATTGAATAAAAAGCTGAAAATGTATTCGTCGCCCCGCCATATTACCAAACCGAATGTTATGCGCATACTCTATTCTCACCACGAAAATATGTCGTACAATTAATTTTAAGGTTGTCAAGTCTGTATTGGATAATGAACACCTGTAATTTGTTCTGCTAAATCCCATAGTTTTTTGCCAACAATTTTATCTAATGCATTTTCATTAATAGTTGCCAATGTTGGATATCCTCTGTATCCACCATTATCAGGTTGGTACAAATTCCCTCCGCTCACTTCATTTGATAGGGATGCATACAATGACGACAACGCACCCTGCCACGGTTCCATAAATTCACCGAGACGTTCAATCCCTGCTGCAATTGCTTCTTCGCTCAGGTGTCGTGTTAATTCGGTTTTATTTGCTCCAGGCTGTGCCGCAACAGAAAGCACGTTATCTTCTTTAGCTGTAATTCTGCGCTGTAGCTCAACCGAAAACATTAAGTCTGCCAATTTGCTCTGTCTATATTCACGCATAGGGTCATAGTTTATTTCTGATTTTAAATTGTCAAAATCAATTATCGCAGCTTGGTAACCATTGCTGGTTAGTGTAACTATTCGTGAATTCGGTGTTGCTTTAAGTAAAGGATATAAATAACCAGTAAGTGCAAAGTGTCCTAAAAAGTTTACTCCAAATTGTAACTCATAACCTTCAGTTGTTTTTGATGCTGGTGGCATCGCGACACCTGCGTTATTAATTAACACATCAAGTCGTTTATGTTTTTGAAGAAAGGTGTCTGCAAATTGTCTAACAGAACTTAAATCTGATAAATCCAAAATGCCTGTTTCAAGTGTGCCTATTCCATTTAGCTCTTGTAATTTAACAAGGGTATCTTCTGCATTTTTCTGATTTCTACAAGCAAGTACAACATGCGCACCTGCTTCATATAACGCGAGTGCAGTTTCATAACCAATACCAACATTAGCCCCTGTTACAATTATCGTTTTACCAGTTTGGTCAGGGATTTTATTTCTTGTCCACATAATAGTTTCAATTAAAGGTGGTTAGTTTCAAGTTAACAGTGTCACCAAGAGTTGCGCATAACGGACAGGGCTTTGGGCAAATGCGGCGGATTATTCCGTCCCATGATAACCGCTGCTGAATTTATAACTAAATGTTCATTGATTAATCTAATGCCCGGTTTTATTCTACCGCCTGAACAGATGCTGATGTATGCACACAGTTGATCATAATTATTCCGTCCCACTTGCCCAAAACCGGATGTTAGTGGCATACCCTTCTCTGGTAACCGTTAGTTACCAAAATTTCCAAAATGGTTTTTTTACTTTTTCAAAGTGATGGCGTCTGTAGCTACCTTCTATAAATTTTTTTGTGTCAAGATTAAAAGAGAAATTAACCCATTCTTCTGACTCGTGCATAGGATCATAAGCAAGTCCGCTTATGATATTGTCAAGAAGAGTTAAGTCTTTTATTCCATCCCATGAAATTCTTTCACTTCTCCAAATTGTCGCATCACTATTAATAACGATTAAGTCAGTAATGTCTGCTCCAATTAATCTTCCGTCATTTGTAGATATTACTTCCGTTATTGAATGTCCAAAAGTGTTAACTGGGTTTTGTAGATCAGGTGTCATTGTGTAACCTTGTCCATTTGCAATAACTACTATTATGTCTGTCTTGGGTAATTCAAAAACAGACGAATAGCTTGTCCCGCCCGTTTTGAAATTAGCAACCCAATTTGTTCCATCACTTCTAAAAAGGCGAACCACAAATCCTTCATGATAAAATTTAATGCTGTCTTTAGAAATAGGAACATACATAGGTCCATAAGCTGGAAGTCCATCTAATATTTCATATTTTTTTTGAGATTGCATGATGTGTCCTACAGGGTTGCCACTAACGGTGACGCATTGACGATGTGGTGGTATTTTATAAATGTCAACCCACAACCGAAGCTGATTGAAAAATTAAAGTTGAAGTTAACAAATAAAAATCCATAGATATTCGTTGACTGGAACTGTTGCTGATAGTAGCACACAGTTGAAGTTTCAACGTCCTGCCACCATATTGCCAAACCTTTTGTTGCCTGCAGGTAAAGTCAAACGATTACTTAATCGAAACGTATGTGTCAACTTCTGCGTTTTCTGTATTTTGTGACTTTTGTCCATATACATCAAAGTCTGCAACATATTTTCTACCTGTATCTGACTGCCAAATATTTGTCCATGTCTTTAAAACACTGTCTGGAAGTTTGCCTGTTGATTTATAAACTTGATATTTTGTTTTTGGTATTGTCCAACTAATGAAACCCTCTGGAATATTGTCAAAAGAATTTACTTTACAACCGAGTATTGCAGTGTAAAGTCCATTGAAATCACTTTCATAATTTGTATAGATACAATAAATGTCAAGTGAGTTCTTGTTTGGAATTTTCCCAATAAGATTTTGTTCTATAAACTTACCCCAAAGATTGCCAATGTCGTTTTGGGATTGTCTGTTTTGATTTGTAGTTCTAACAGATATTCCGATTACTTTAAATTCCTCAATTTCAATGGTCGTGGATTGTGTCATTATTAATAACTTTTTGTCAAGCTATGATTATTAGGCTGTGTCAAAATTACTTGCAGGCAACGACTAAGGCTTGGCGATGGGCTGATATTTTATGATGTCAAGCCCAGTACCAAAGCTGAAAATTGTTACAAAGGATGAAGATAATAACTAAAGCTTAAACTATAATGTCGAGCTATAATTACCGCTGATATTGATTTATAGCCTATTGTTATTCCGTCAGCCAGCCTATTGCCAAACCTTTTGTTGCCTGCTGTATTTTGTCTTTTTAATTAATTTATATTTGTATAACTTGTCAACAAAAAATGAAACCGGTTGTAAAAAGATATTTTACTCAGGATAATTTGTATTGTCAATCATTTTTAGTGTTAGGAAATTCACTGTCCAATAAACAATAAACAATAAACATTAATAAAAAAATAAAGCAGTTTAAAAGCAGCAACTTTATTTCATAACCTTTTAACAAGCTAATTAGAAAAATTAGAATAAATATTATTAGTGTAATAAGTCCAACGATTTGCCACAAGTTAAGTTCCAACATTTTTTTGCGGCAATTGATTTTAGTCCAAAAAGGAACAACAATAAGTCCTTGAAAAAATATGCAGAATAAATACGGCAATGTCAACGCAATTAAAAGTAAAAAGGTACTGTCTATTTGTGGTCCAGAATTAAAGTTTGAATCAACAGTAAAGATTTGATTGTGAAACTTATCTTCTAATTCAATAAGTCCAACAAATGCCACAAACGCTGTCGTTGTTGGTAATAATATTTTTGAAATTTTAAAGGTCATAGAATATAGCAGCTAACGGTACGGCTTGGCGATGTGTCGGTATTTGAAAGTCGTCAGCCCGTAACTGCTGCTGATAAAGTTACAAAAGATGATGATAAGAACTACAGCTTAGCGTTATTCGTCGGCTGGAATTGAAGCTGATTAGCGAACTGAAAGTTGAGAATATATTCGTCACCCTGCCATATAGCCAAACCGATTGTTGGCAGTAGTGTTTTTTATCCGTTTGCTTGTGTGCTTTTATATTGTTTCGTACTTTTGTGCTATTAAAATCTCTTTATAAAATATTGATTCTCTTTTTTACAAAAGTCCAACGGCTTTTGTTAGTTCGTATTGTCTCATGGACAAGTCCGAATCATAATTGTATTTTCAAATTTTATAAAGAACAACATGAAAAATAAAATAACTATCGCTGTCATTGGCGGTACTGGAAAATCAGGTAAATACCTTGTCAAACAACTAATAAAACAAGGTTTCCAACTCAAAATTCTTCTTAGAAACCCTAATAATTTTCAAATTAATGACCCGCTTGTCGAAGTTGTCAAAGGTGATGTAACCAATTATAGCTCCATCCATACATTGCTTAAAGGTTGTCAAGCTGTGATTAGTACATTAGGCTTAGGTGTCCCTGCAAGCGAACCTACAATTTTTAGTCAAGCAACTACGAATGTTATCCAAGCAATGAATGAGTATAATGTCCTTCGTTACATTGTAACAACAGGAATAAATGTTGATACTCCTTATGATAAAAAAAGTCCTAAAACTGCTTTCGCAACAGACTGGATGAGAAAAAACTATCCAACTTCAACGGCTAACAAACAGTCCGAATATGATATTTTGTCAAACAGTAACGTTAATTGGACTTTGGTAAGACTTCCTTTAATTGAGCAAACAGACGAAAGTGGTCAAATAATTGTCAGTTTGGAGGATTGTCTTGGTAATAAAATAAGTGCAACTGATTTGGCAGATTTTCTTATCGAACAACTGTCCACCGCTACATTTGTTAAAAAATCTCCGTTCATTGCAAGTGTCTAAATTTATTAATAGTGAGTCTAAAAATAGCTCACTATTTTTATTTTCGGGGTCTTAATAACATTACTGCCAACGTTAAAGTGTTTGCGCTGTGGCAGCAATAGAATTACCTCCGCCTGGTTAAAGATATAAAGCAAAATTGAAAAACTAATGACCAACTGCGTTCCGTCCGCCGACATAGCACAAACACAATGTTGCCTGCTGCCCTGTCTATTTTAGAACGTTTCTTATTTCTTTTAAATATTCTTGATTTTTTGTAAAGTCATTGTGACCCTCACCTTTTAAAATGAACAGTTTGTCACCCTGTTTAAAAAGCTTACTCAATTTTTGAGAAGAACCACAATAAATAGCGTCGTCAGTGTCTCCATGAAAAATTATGACAGGTGCTTTTGTCTTTTGCAAAAATTCATAAGTTTTGAATTGATATTTCATACTTGAAGTGTCTATATCTGGAACAACGTTGTGTATCCAATCAGGTAAACTGTAATAGGGTGCTTGTAAAATAAGTTTTCGAGGATTATTATTGGCTGCAAGCATGGCAGCAGGTCCTGTACCTACAGACTGACCTATTAAAATAATCTTTGTTTCAGGGTAAGTTAGTTTCAGTTTGTCATATGCTTCTTGCACATCACTATACAATTGACTTTCACTGGTTACTTTACCTCCACTTTTTCCATAACCTCTGTAGTCAAGTATGAATATGTCGTAATTTAGATTATTATAAACAGGTGCAATTTTACCCCAAGTGTTTAATGCGTCATTGCTACCATGCAAATAAAATATTAGTCCTTTTGGCTGTTTTGCTTTAAAAAGTAACCCATTTAATTTGTAACCGTCTTTTGTCTCAACTTTTAGTTCTAAAAAAGTTCCCGAAAATTTAAAAATGAAGTCTCTATCAAGCTTAGAGCCTGGGAATAACTGTTGTTCTAAAACTTTTTGTATTTCATCATTTTGTAAACTGTCTACGCTTTGTCCATAAGCAAATTGAACTAGCATTTGAAAAGCCAACACATAAAAGAATAGCTTCATTGATAAAGATTATTGAGTCACTACTTAAATTTCCAATTATCCATACTTTGAAAATGTTCAATTCGGGTTGCAGGCAACGTCAGACTGTGAAAATACTAAGATCATTTCAAGAATGTCTTGAATACCTGATGGAGAGCTATAATTGTTTAAGCAAACCTCAGAGGCTTTATTACGTTTTTTCACAGTCTGACGTTTACGGCTTGCAGCAGGTGTGGAAATAGAATTCCGTCTGCCGGAACCGTTGCCACATTTATAATTAAAAGTTCATTGTTTATTCTATCGTTCAATAGAGTTTTTCCAGCCGGAACTACCGCTCAAGAATGTTACAAATGCTCATTGTTATTCCTTCAGCCCACTTGCTGCAAACCGATGTAAGCGGCAGGCTTGCTTGGTGTCAAAAGACTTGGTGATGTCCAGCTCGCCTTTATTTATTTGTACGTTTTCTACTGTTTTATGAAAGGAAGTTCTATGTTTAATTTAATTCGCCGGGCATTATAATTTTTTATTGAGCTTCCATAAACCAAGGCCAATTCTTGAACCAATAAGAAATTTAGGCTCAACAGTAGTTAACTTGTAGTTGCTGATTGCACCTAAACCCATATAAATGTCGCACAAGAAGTTGCTTTGCTTCCCTAATTCCACTTGTCGGCCAAATAAAGCTGCAAACTGATACGTTTCCCTAAAAGGAGTCTTTGGGTCATTATCTATCCAATCTTTCAGTCCGTGTCCGTTATATTTTAATTGAAGTCCATAGTAAGTGAAAGTGTTTGCATAAGGGGATGATTCATATTTTATTCTGCTGCGCCCACTGATAATTCGTCTTGCTTGAATGGAGGTATAAGGGCTCCACCATTCTCGCCAAAAATTCAGGAAATCTCCAAAATTTCTATTGTATTCGCTATAGTTTTCGTTGAACTTATTGTAGTAGTTGGAATGTAAATGAACTATTCCTATTCCGAAATCAACGGAAGCTATCGTTTTTGGATTTAAGCGGTATTCTAGGTTCAGACTTCCATTGACCAAACCGGCTCTCATGCTGGTCTGGACTAATCGCGGATGATAAATAAAGCGTTCTTTTTGGGCGAATGAACCAAACGAAATGAGAAAACCCAATAATGTAAAGAATGTCGCCTTTTTCATGATACTTTTTGGCTCTTGGTTTAGATTGCGGTCTGCTTGCCGCTTACGTTTAACGGCTTTGGGCAGATGGGGCGGATTGTTCCGTCCCATGATAACCACTGCTGAATTATGATTGAAAGTTCATTGATTATTCTAATGCCCGGCTTTATTCGTCGGCACGAACAGATGCCGAATCTTGCACATAGTTGATGATATTTATTCCGCCCCGCTTGCACAAAGCCGCCCGTTAGCCGCCATGTCAATGCCGGGACAAATTCATCCAACTTTTATTGCAGGTTTGATCTGGCGATTATTTAATGGTTATCAAAAAAACTCATTCATAGTTTAATTGCCATCCTTACTCATTTAAGGTCAGGTACTCCGTTTTATTCTATGAGTGAATTATTTTACTTGAATAAATTTATATTTACCCTGCGCAATCCAGGATCGGGTAAATAAAACTTCAGGAATTGTGTCGACAAAAATTTCTTTATCGTTACTATATCCATTGTCTTTGTTCATATTCAAAACGTAAAAGTAAATTTCTGAATTGTAATCTTGGGTTTTCATTACCAGTACTGAGTCTTTGAATGCGTATGCCTTTAATCTAGAATGCGGAGGAGTTCTGTAAATAAACGAACCATCAATTTTATACGCAATGCCATAGCCGCCATCTTCCTGTTCGACCAGATAGTAGTTACCCGTTATCTTCTCCCTTTTTGCCAACATATCTCCTGCACCAAGACAGGATTGAAAAAGAATAATTAGTGTGAGTATTTTTTTCATATGATTTCTAATGTAAGCTCACAGCGGCTAACGGCTACGGCTTACTGCAGGGCTGGCTTTTGTAAACGTCTACCCATGGCTAAGCCGATTGAAAATTTGCAGTTGAAGATAAATACAAAAGCTAAATTGTAATGTTCAGCCGGTACTTAAGCTCAATAGAATATATAATGACGAGATATATCCGTCGGCCAGCCTTGCAGTAAACCGCCCGTTACCGGCAGGCATTCGCCAGATCTTCTTTTACTTCGTTGGTTAAGTCGATTTGATGGTCTGAATTAAAATTTCCTAATCCAATTGCGGCAATAATTTTTTCGAAAAGCGTCTTTGGTAATTTATAATTGTCTGTCTGCGTCAAAGTAAAAAGCGGCTGTCCTTTTAAGTAAGTTGGATAATGAATAAACGATTTCCATTCCATTGAGTTTGCCAGATAAGAAACATTAACGTCTTGATGAAGCTTCTCACTTAAGTATAATGTCAATTCGTCAATATTGTCGGCGTACCAGGGGATACTTACCCATCTTCCGTCTTTGGTTACTAAAGCCAAGAAGTAGTCGTCAAAATATGGCCCATTAGTATTTGTATATTCCCCAATTACGCAAACTTGATTTAAGTCTATTTGAAGAAGTGATTCGTTCTTATATTCCCAAGAAACATGTCCGTCGTTGACACGAACTATTCCAGATCTATTATCTTTTTGTGTCTTTCTTTCCATTTTTAGAGTATGTCCAATATGCTTGCAGCTAACGGAAAAGTATTTATGAAGTTGTGGCAATTGAAAAACGTCCCGACCAATTAACCCCATAAGCAAAATAGCGATTTAAAGTTGAAAGCTCAATACCCAGCCACAATTTTATAAACACATAGTTATGGACAGTTATTCTCAATCAGCACCCAAAAGCCACACATATCTAAATTTACACTTCGTAGCAGACTTTCCAAGCCACACTAAACTTTCCTGTTAGATAAAAACCCCATTCATTCATAGGTTTTGTTATGCTTATTTTCTTTTGGATTGAAGTTTCCCTGTTCAATGGTTCGCATAAACCGCACCAGTTGCATCTTCAGTTCATCAGCTGTATTTAGTCTATGATTTCTGTTGGAGTTTTTTTGTCAAACCGTTAAAGTTAAAATCATCGGGAGAAATTAAGTCAACATTCTATTAGGCTTGCCAAACTAGCAATTAGTCCATTTTCAAGTATTTCTGCCAGTTATGTTGTTCTCTGAACCCCAAAACTTCACGGATTTTGCGATTTGAAAACAATGCTTCATGTTCCTCCAATTCACGGGTAATTGGCACACCAGGAAAAAACTGTTCAGCCAATTCTTTGCTGGGGATAATCGCACCGTTGTGATCATTTCCAGCATTAAAAATTTGATAACCAAGGTCATCTTTTTTCAAACATAAATCCACAATCTGTCCCAGGTCACGCGTATCAATATAGCAGAACGCATTCCTGCGACGCACTTCAGGGTTTTTGAAATAATGCGGAAACAGTTCAGCGTATTCGTGAGGCTCAATCACATTTCCAATACGAAGAACATAAATATCAAAGCCTGACCGTCGCTGGAAGCTGCGTGCCGTTTTCTCATTCACAACCTTTGATAATCCATAGCTATCCATGGGATCAACATCATAGTCCTCCTCCAAAGGCAGCGCATTAGGGTTGGTTTTGCCGTCTGAAAAACAGATACCGTAGGTGGTCTCTGACGAAGCAATAATAATCTTTTTAATTCCAAGCTTAACAGCTGCTTCAATCACATTGTATGTGCCCATGGTGTTGACTCGAAAAGTTTCATTATCAGGTCTGATCAAGATCCTGGGCACAGCAGCAAAATGTACTACAGCATCAAATTTTGATACGCCATTACCTGGTTCTAACTCATCTAACCCGGCATATGAACTCATGGCATTAAACATTTGTCCGGAATCGGTAATATCAGCTATCAGATTATCTACCCCTGGGTAATCCAAAGGCACCAGATCTACATTCATCACTCTATGTCCTTGGTCGAGAAGGTAAGGTATCACGTGCTTTCCTGCTTTTCCCGATCCCCCCGTAAAAAATAATCGCTTTTTAGTCATGTATTCTCCTGTTTTATAATGATTGTATTTTTCGCCAGCTATGAAGGTGTGCGCTGCATATTCCATGTCAGTTTCACCATTAGTGTTTAGAAATGTAGGAATAATGGAATCTTATTTTTAGTAACTTTTAATGATTAATTGATTTGAATTGTTTTTTATGTATCACTTGAATGATTTATCCGGTACATGTCATCCCGATGGCTATCGGGATTGCGGCAGAGGAAAGGAATATCTTCCGGTTGCAGTATTCTTTTCATTGACTATAATTGCCTATAGCGATATAGGCTTGGCGATGTGGTGGTATTTTGTGTTCCGTCAGCCAATAACTGTTGCAGATTAAATGTACAAATGTTCATTGATTTTTCTACTGCATAATTTATAATGTCAAGCTGGATATGCAGCACAATAGCGAAACAAAAGTTGATGATGCATTAGTCAGCCGCCATAACGCCAAACCGATTGTTGGCGGTTCGTGCTTTTTGTTAGGTCGCTTGCTTTTTCGCTCTTTGTAATGACTTTTCTTTGCGCTTCTTGTTTTTCTGTTTGATGTCTTGCATGATTTTTCTAAAGTCTGCAAGTTCTTTCTCTGTCCATGGTTCAGACTTGGTTGATAAATCTATATGCTTCGGTTCTTTAATCAGTCCCATAGTGTTAACTTTTAAAATATTGTGCAATAAATCTTAATGCAGCATTGGTTTCAATAAACATTCTACGTCCACGAAAATGTGTCGCACTAAGTGATTGTTCATAATGTTTAATAAGCATTGTTTTAGCGTCAAAAGCAAGGAAGCCTTCATAGCCTTCGTCAACTGAAACCTTACAGGCATAGGCAACCAGATTGCCTGGCACACCCACATAGACCTTTCCTTTTCCTTTGTTGAATTTTGCACTTTCAATCAGGTGCATGAAGATGTGGTCTTGTTTATCTTCAATGCTTAATAGTCCCTGAATGATAGTGGGATTGTTAATAGTTGTCAGCTCATAAACATCTTTGGTTTTGTCCTTAAGTTCTGCCTGCCAATCAAATTGCCATTCACTCTTCTTGATTTGTTTTGAATCAGCACTTGTCAGACGAACAATTTGTGTGTCAAAAACTTCACCTGTTAAAGTGTTTTCAATAGAATTTGTCAGCCTGTCAATAACGAAATCAAGTTCTGGTTTTTGTCGCTTTTTCACCAAGCGAATTTACAAAGAAATACGCCATATCCTGTTGTTGTTTTGAAGTGAGTAAGATGTCCAACAGCATGACCGCCAACGTCGAGTATTTGCAAAGGCAGGGAATTCAATGCTCGTCTGCCCGGTACAAATGCCTAATTGAAAATATGTTGTTGAAGTTATGAACTAAAGCTGAAAATTGAATGTCGAGCCCAAGCTACTGCTAATATTTGCACATAGCTGATGTTACATTGTCCAGCCCTGCTTTTGCAAATACTTTTGTTGCCTGCTGTGTTATCTTTTAGGCGGTTCATAAATATTTTCTGGATATTTTATTTTTTCCTCTTCAAACTCTTTCTTCTTTATTTTATCTCGCTCAATTCTTTTCCATTCGTCACCTGTCCAAAAACGAATGTCGTTAAGGTTATATTTCTGTCCATATTGCTCAGTTGTGTCTTTAGAGACAAAGGTTCTAAAACAAGCTTGCCTGATATCTTTTGATAATTCTTTTCTGTTGGTTGAGTTACTAAAATTTGGTCCGAGCCAACTTAAACTTATAATATCCTTTTGCCTAACGCCCAAATAGGCTGTGGCATTGTAATAAAAATCTTCGTTTTCTGTAGGCATCAACTGTCTCGATGTTGGATTTTTTGTGATAAAAAGTATTGCCAATTTGTTGAAGTCTGGACTGTATATAATTGTGTCAATTATTATAAGAGTGCCTTCAAAATATTCTTTGCTGTAAAAGAAGTCTTCGTGCTGCAATAGAATCTTTTTTAAGTTATGCGATATTTGCAAACTGTCCTTTGAATAATTTTCCCTTTTGTTTGCTGCGTTATTTAGAAATTGGTCTAGCGTATCGGTGTTTTTGCGAAACTCCATCCATCCATAAATATGTTTGAAGTAATAAAAGGTTGCACCTAAAACAACTGTAGAAATTATGATAAAAATTGTCTTTTTCAAAAGTCTTGATAAGCTCTTTTTGTTATTAAAGAATGTTACAAATTGAGGACTGTCCAAACATAGAAGGCAACGAACAGGGCTTGCTGCTGTGCTGGCGTTCTGTGTTCGGTCAGCCGATAACCGCAGCCGATAATTGATTCAACGATGAAGATAAATTACTAAAGGCAAATTGGAAAACGTCGTGCCCGGGCCGCAGATGAACAGCTATAAAAATGCTGATGGCTTATTCGTCTGCCAGCATAGCAGCAAGCCGCCTGTTGGCTGTAGTAATTATTTGTTTAAATGTTCTGCAATATCTAATACTCTTAAGATGTCTAAATTTTTAGTTTTCTTTTTCATCTCAGTATAAATATTAAACACGTCACCATTTAGAATTCTTGTAAGTAGAATGGTATCAAATATTGGTGTCATGTATTTAGCAAGACAATTTAGGGCTTCTTTCGAATTCCTTTTTCTATTACGTGTACATTCTAAGTGCCTTGAGTAGTATGTAGCCAAAAGGTGATCTTTAACATTATTAGTCCAAATAAATGCTCCTGCATTCCAAGCGGCACAACTTAATAACATGTCTATTTGAAGCTTTTTTGCGTTCTATGGTTTTGTCCCTTGTTCAGTCATATATGAAACGAGCGATTTCTTTGCAGCGTACCAATTATGAGAATCTGGAGATACACCTACCCATTTTCCTTTCACATGAGTTAGGTGTCCTAATTTTAATTTCATATGAAAATCACTAACGAAAATATCGCTTTGTAAAGCTGACTTACCGTATAGCCCTTTATAGAAAGTTTCTTCTTCTTTTGGCGTTAAATGAGTCGGACCAAAACCGAGCTCCATGATACTTGTTAGAGAGTAAAGCAGTATTACATTCCTTTTTAGTAGCTCTTCTTCAGTCTTCTTACTGTCTCCACTTTTGCAAATATTTGATAGGATATCGGTGTCTACTAAAAAGATAGGTTCAATAATTCTTGAAGTATAGTAGTCTGGTATTTTGAAAGTTGTAAGCATTTGATATTATTACAGCCAATGGTTGTATTAGCGATATAACCCGAATGCGCAAAAAAAAATTGTTATTGGTAATCAACTGTCTGACTTGTGCATTTAGAAATTGTTAGTTGCGGCAATACAATCAGAAATTTTGAATGATGATTGAATTGATATTGGTTGAATCAGCTAAACTAACCACCTCCTTTTATCACAAGGTTCATCAGTAATTTGTCTTTTTTAATTTAAGCAATATAACATTAAATAATATAAAAAGTGGTTCCAAAGCAACGCTATCCTCAGTCCCATTTATAAACTGTGGACGAAAGTAAATCCGTCTAAAAGCATAAATAAGGTTAAGGGATTCATAGATTACTGAATGATAAAATTGTCTTCCAATCAACGTTATACAAAATACAAGTTTTGTTTATAAGATACAAGTACGTGAATAATAATGATTTTAGTATGCTATTGCCGACTAACGAAGATTACTCCCTTCATGATCATTGAGGTCAGGTCAAACCATATTTTAGCTGGAGCAATTGAAGATATGAAATTATGGCTACATTTTATAGCGTTATGCCAGAGCACAAACTGACGCTGAATTGAAGCCCATAATATAAGACATAGCAATACTATAGTTAAACACTGTTTGCCAATGCGGTGATTGAAATACTTTTATACCTAATAGGTCGATGGTGTTTCAATAATATTTTGCCAATCACCTGACTCCGCCACTTGTTTGATCATCTTGTTTCTGGTTAGCAATAATTGTTTCATGTAATTATAAAGAATTATTTTGTTAAACACTTTGCCAACTATTCCGTATGGCACCTCATATTCGAACATGTCTTCCATTAAAGTACTACCATTAAGTACTTTAAAATAATGCTTGTGAGTAAACGATTTAAATGTACCGCTAACCGTCTGGTCTTCGAAATAACATGGATAAATACAACCAGTAATCCGGACAGTCAATTTCTGATAAATTCCAAAATGTCTTGCTCGCCATGTTACAGTATCTTCGATGTTAAATAATCCTGAAACCTTTCCAGCTACCGCTTTTTCTTTTGTATGTTCAGTTGATAAAATATGAAGTTCAACACTTCTTGAAAGGTCAAAGCAAATTGCAATAGGTGCCTTTATGTTAGTTTGCAAATAAATTATACTCATGTTATTTAATCCAGGTGTTAGTAGTCTTTCTCTTTCAAATTCTTTTACTGCTAAACCTGCTGTTGTACGTTCGTATTATCAATTCAATAATTTTTGAATTTCTTGTCTGTATTCCGGATTTTCTGTTATTCCATTATGTCCCTGACCATTCAAAGTAATTAACGTGTCTGTCTTTTTTAATACTTGCTTTAATTTAATAGAAGAATTATAGTAAATCACTGCGTCCTGATTGCCGTGGAACATGACAATGGGCATTTTACAATCCTTAATGTATTTACATGTCTCAAATTTATATTTTAAAAGAAGCGTAGGGATAATCGGGTAAGTGTGTTTCATCATGTCTGTCAAGCTGTAATAAGGAGCTTGTAAGATTAATAATTTTGGTTTGTTCATAGATGCCACTTTAGTTGCCGGCCCTGTTCCAATTGAGTATCCTAACACAATAATCTTGTCTTCATTATATCTTTCCTTCATTATATTATAGGCATTTTGCACATCCTGAAATAATTGATCCTGGTTATTAATAGAACCCTGGCTTTTCCCATATCCCCTGTAATCCAACATGAAAATATCATAGTTCAGGTCTGTATAAGTTTTTGCAAGGTCTCCCCATGAATTTAATGAACCTGCATTGCCATGCAGATAAAATATAAGTCCCTTAACACTGTCTGATTTAAACAAAAGGCCGTTTAATAATTTATCATCTTCCGTCTTAATACTTATTTCTTCAAATTTTTGATCAAAATTAAATTTGAAATTCTCGTTCAATTTGTCAGGGAAGAAAATTAATTTTTCCTGTAACAAAAACAACAATCCGCATATAAGAAAATAGAGAACGAATATTATTTTAAATATCATTAAAAGTGTTTTTTCCATAGCAGAGGTTTTTTTTAAATAACGCTTGCAGGTCAATTTCATTTTGTTAAGGGAAATTGTTGTAGATATCGGCATTCTGTCAGGAATGCAAGGTGGATAGAAATATTTAATAATGATGTAATCGTTCCGTAAGAACGTAAGGTGGGTAATAGCACAAAAATTCAGGGATTACGACTAAAATAGATCATTTCCCACCTGCCGTTCCTATGGAACAGAACAACTTATTTATTTCTACCTACCTACCTTCTGTTCCTGATGGAACGAAGAATTTCACAGTTATTATATCTTAGCTAAATGATATTAGCCTTACGGGTTAGCATTGCAGTCTGTACTTCGTCACTCAGTCGTTTTATGTCCACAATAAGGACAAAAAGCAAAAAGCTTTTCAAGTTGACTGAAACACCTGGGACAAGTAATTACTTTCTCAACAACTGATTTTAGTGGTATGCTTGTCTTAACGGTAAATATATCGGGAATCTCTTTTAAGAAACTTGATTCGTTCCCTTTTTCTGTTATGAGGAAAAGTTTGTCTTTAGCTCTGGTGATTGCAACATAAAAAAGGCGTCTTTCTTCTTCCATAAGCAAATCATGATTTGCCTTTTTAATAACCTGAAAAATTCTGTCCTCTAACCAAATGTCCGGGAAGCCGCCGTTGCCTTCTGTCAATCCAATAATGAAAACAACTTTTGCTTCAAGTCCTTTAGCTGCATGAATTGTTTTTGATTGAACTTTTAAGTTCTCGTTTTTAAAACGAAAGAAGTAAGGAGAATACATTTTACTTCTCCGGTATAGAAATAAAATATCATCGTTAGTCAGTCCGTCCGCTAGCAATTCTTGCACTTTGTCAAAACAAAATTGGATGTTTTCTTCTTCACTGTTACCCGAATACACAACAATTTTGTGTTCGGAATGCTTTGAAGAATGAATTTCCTTTTCAACCTTAAATTTATTGTACTTGATTACTTCGTTGCTTGCGCCAACAATGTTTTGCGTGCTTCTGTAATTTAAATTTAGTGTTATAACTTTTGAATTTGGAAAGTGGTTTTCAAAATCAACAATGTAACTCACATTAGAACCTCTGAATCCATAAATGCTTTGCCAATCGTCTCCAACACAAAACAATTGTGTTTCGTTGGTAAGTAAAAGTTTGATTAACTCAACCTGCAAATTATTTACATCCTGAAACTCGTCAACTAAAATGTATTGGTATTTGCTTTTATATTTGTTTGCTATGTCTTCATGGTTTTTAAATAGGGAAGTGCTTCGTGAAATCAAATCATTAAAGTCAAGATAAGATTTGTCTGTGCAGTACTGAATATATTTTTCAACGATTGGAATTGCTAGTTCATAAAAATTTCTAACTCTTTCGTGTTGGTCTTTCCTTGCGTTTTCTACAACTGATTTCAGGTCAATGTTCTCCACCTTAATCATGTCTGTGATACGCATAATTTGAGTAACGAAGTCCTTTACATTTTCGTGATAGCCGTTAAATTCTTCTTTATAAGTAAGTGAAGCTGTCTTGTGATAGTTTGCAGGCAAACGATTTTTTACAACCTTGTCCAAAGTGTGATTAAACAAAGCAGAATCTTTGGTCATGCTTTCATAGGTCTTTACTAAAAGTAAGTTCCCTTTTTCAAATTGTTCTTCTTTGTCTTTGGTTGAAAAGCTTTTGTCGCTTACATGCTCAATGTAAAGGTTGGCTTCTGGAATAAAGAAGTCAGGATGAAACGCAAAGTCCTTCACATTAAGCAAAGGTTCATACTCGTATTTTATACTGTGCCGGTAAAACCAGTCGGCAATAAACTGTTCTGATTTGGAACGGACTTTTGTTCCGTCAAGTGTTGTGAAATACTTGCCGTCTTTAGGTAAATACCTGTTGTCGTTTTTCTTAAGATGAATTTTGTTTACGATGTAATCTAAAATGTACCTTTTAAGTTGAAGTAAAAAGTCTGTGTCCTCACATTGTTCAATCAAAAGCTTATGTGCCACTTCAAAAACCGTTTCGGGTGCAACATGCTTTGAAAGTTCATCTTCTTCGTTTCGTTTTTCGTCACCGATAATCCTGAATTTATTATCAAACTCATTCACTCCGTAATTACGCAGGATACTATAACAAAAACTGTGAAATGTTCTGACTGTTAAACCATCAATCCATTTATATTTTTTCTGATTACTAAATCTTTCTTTGTCCTTATCAACTTTGCTCATTCGTTTATCAAACAACATGCTTTCATATTGTCCTGTCGTGTCTGCTGAAATGATCAAGCGGTCAATCATTTCATTGGTTGCGTTCTTTGTGAAAGTGATGGCAAGAATACTTGATGGACTTACCCCTTTTTCTTCAATCAGGTAAATGATTTTTTGCAAAAGTGTTTTTGTCTTGCCTGAACCTGCACCAGCCAAAACCAAAAGGCGCTTGTCTTCGCTGACAACGGCTTCTCTTTGTTTATCATTTAAGTTGCTTAAATCTGTTTTGGTTGGATTCACTATCTGAAAATAATCTATTGAACGATGCTTTGGCTTTGACTTAATGCATAAAATTCATTCTTTCAATTCAAGAATCACTTTGGCATTTTTCTGTTCGGTGGAAGAAATAAAAACTTCATAGCGTTTAGTACCGGCGGTTATGACCATTAGGGAAGTATTGGGTGGAATAGACCCTAAGTTGTCTGCAACCATAATCAACTCATGATGTGGATGTGCGGCATCAATGGCAATGCTGAACGAGATAGGTTTTTCAGAAAGCCTGGCATGCGCCACCAGCAGTGTATTGTTATGATAAACACTAACGGTGTCGCCGTCAACTATACCATTGTCATAAAGGTTAAACCTGATTTCGCCGGCTTCTGTTTCAATTTGTTTTATTAACGGATTTGCCCGTGTTTTCAGTACCGCCGGTGGGGCAGGAAAGACAATTGGCGGCTTTTTTATAACAGCAATGGTATCTGCAGGAATCTCTGCCGGTGGTTTTGCGATTTGGCTAGTCTGCGGCTGTTTCTTTTCAGGTGCGGGAATTGCTTTTTTTGGTACCGGTTTTGATATCGGGGGTTGCCGTTTTAACACTGCTACGGGTGCTTTAGGTGAGGTAGTTACAACAGGTTTTTGCTTTACACATTCGCGAAAGCTGATATCATCCAAAACAAAATCATTTCCGCAACCTCCGGGGGCGTTATCAATCATGATAAGGGTTAAATCTGTTTCGGATGCTGGTGCAGTAAAAAGAGCCTGATATTGTGTCCAGTGAGGTGCATCACGCCGCACCAGCTCGCCGGTTCCAAACTGCGCTACAATTTTTCCGGCAGCTGTTTGCAGACGGACGGTAATATTAGGTAACAGGGGAAACGGACACTTGTCGGTAGGTCTGCACACATTCATCATCCATACAGAGAACTCATAGATGGTAGCTTTTTTTAAACCGGTTATCGGTGTTTTCAGAAATGCACCGCTGCCTGGCGACGCATTCACCAGCATCATATTGCCGGCTACGTCACCGGGGGTATGGTCTTCCGGCAGTGTTACCCAGTCGCCGCGAAAACAATCGCTGGTATAAGAAATGTAGGAGTAATGACCATCAGTAGGACAGGAGCTTGTTACACGCCTGTAGTCAGAAGGATCTTCTGTATTCAGGTCAGGTACATGGCCGGCGCCAAAGTTGATGGTAATAACCGGTTGTTTAAAAATGCAGTTAGCAGGCTGCGCTTTTAGTTGAGAGGTGAAGGAGAGAACTAACAGTAAAGAAAGTAACTTTTTCAAAATCTTATATTCTTTGCTACTAAAGCTACTTCAAATTTGGATTTGTTGTAGGGAAGAACGAACAAATCGTTATTTAAAGCTATCAGCTATCAGCTATCAGCAATCAGGAGGAAATACATTACGTAGTAGCGACCTAAAAGGTGACGGCTGATAGCAACATTTACAGACATTTTAAGGTGGACATGGTAGTCGATTCCTGACGTCTTACTACTACAGAGTCCTTATTGAATTGGCAATTCAAACATCAGGTTAAAATAACTGATTAAGTCGCAATGCGCATAAGTTATTTTTAAACCACGAAGGCACGAAGAGGCACAAAGATCTTGTTCATTTGTTTTACTTCTCAAAAAAATCCTTTGTGTTTCTTTGTGCCTCCATGTCTCCGTGGTTCAAACTCTTTGCGAACCTGAAGTTTAATTTGTTTTCGAATATAGTTATATAGGAGTTATTTATTCTGGATCTTCACGGCCGGTGCTAACAAGGTATAAACTTTGACTATTAACACATTATTATTTAAAATATACTAAAAATATTTAAATAAAAAATTAAATATTATTTTTTTTCAAAATAAAAGCACATATTTTATAAAATAAATTAATAAAATAAACGTTTATCCTACAAATAGGTTAAAAGAATCCATATAGATTTTTTTTTAATTTGTTTGATTTCTTGCCATATTGATTTTTATCTCATTAATAATTTTGTATAAATGAAGATTGTAATCATTGGCAATGGTATGGTTGGCTACAAATTATGCGAGAAACTGGTAGCTAAGATAAATTCAAACATCGTCACTTCTATCATAGTATTTGGGGAAGAAACAAGACCAGCTTACGACCGGGTACATCTAAGTGAATTCTTTGCCGGTAAAACAGCTGATGATCTAACAATGGCACCTAAAGAATGGTATGCCGAAAATAATATTACTCTCTACCTTGGTGATCCGATACAAAGTATTGACAGGGAAGCAAGAACAATCCACTCCTTTCACGGCCTAACCATTCCTTACGATTATCTTATCCTGGCCACAGGCTCTGCTGCATTTGTTCCATCTATCCCGGGAGTGGAAAAGAAAGGGGTGTTTATCTATCGCACTATCGAAGATCTGGAAATGATGAAGGATCATGCTAAAACAGCCAAAACAGGTGCTGTTATTGGCGGTGGCTTGTTAGGTCTTGAAGCTGCTAAAGCGATGCTTGACCTGGGAGTTTCAGATACACACGTTATAGAATTTGCACAACGTTTAATGCCCCGCCAGATTGATGATTCAGGATCAAATATACTTAGGACCAAGCTTGAACCACTTGGGTTAAAAATACATACCAGTAAAAATACATTGGAGATATTAGGGGATGATACTATTAAAGGAATGCTGTTTTCTGATGAAACACACATAAATGTAGATATGCTGGTTATATCTGCAGGTATTAAACCAAGAGATGAACTGGCAAAATTGAACGGCCTTGAAGTAGGACCGCGAGGTGGCATTGTGGTAAACGACCACATGCAAACAAATGATCCTTACATATATGCTATTGGAGAATGTGCTTTATATAAAGGAATGATCTATGGTTTGGTTGCCCCGGGTTATGAAATGGCGGATGTGGTGGCAACAAACTTAACGGGTGGTAGTAAAGCTTTCACCGGTTACGACATGAGCACCAAACTTAAACTGATTGGTGTTGATGTTGCCAGCTTTGGAGACCCATTTATTTCTACTGACGATTGCAGAAGCGTTGTTTTCCAGGATACTGTAAAAGGCATTTACAAACGCATTAATGTTTCAAAGGATGGAAAATATTTGCTGGGGGGTATCCTTGTTGGTGAAGCAGAAGAATACAATATGCTTTTGCAAACAACAAAAAATAAAGTCGTTTTACCTCCACATCCTGAAGATGTAATATTAGGTTCACGCGGTGACAGTGAAAGCCAGGGTGGGGCAGGTGTTTTAAGCCTGCCAGACGCAGCAATAATATGCAGTTGCGAAGGTATAAGCAAGGGAAATATTTGTGAACAGGTAGTAGACGGAGCCGAAACCGTAGATGCAATAAAGAAATGCACCAAAGCTGGAACCGGTTGCGGAGGATGTGTGCCAATGATTAAAGACCTTGTATTAAGCACGCTAAAATCACAAGGCAAATATGTTCGCAATGTTTTATGTGAACATTTTAGTTACTCCAGACAGGAAATATTTGACCTTACTAAAATAAAAAAATTAAAAACCTATGATGCTGTTCTTAATGAGATAGGTAAAGGTGATGGATGTGAGGTATGTAAACCTGCCGTTGCTTCTATTCTTGCAAGTTTATGGAACGACATGGTTCTTAATAAAGGAATTGATACTGCACAGGATAGCAACGACCGGTACCTTGCTAACATTCAAAAAGGCGGAACTTATTCGGTAATGCCGCGTGTAGCTGGCGGAGAAATAAAACCTGATGCGTTAATACTTATAGGAAAGGTTGCAAAGAAATATGGGTTATATACAAAAATAACCGGCGGTCAACGTATAGATATGTTTGGCGCTCATGTTACCGACCTTCCCGATATTTGGCAGGAGCTGATTGAGGGCGGCATGGAAAGCGGCCACGCTTATGGTAAAGCCCTTCGCACTGTTAAAAGTTGTGTGGGCTCTACGTGGTGCCGCTTTGGTTTACACGATAGTGTTGGATTTGCGGTACAAATAGAAAACCGTTACAAAGGTCTTCGTGCGCCCCATAAAGTAAAATCGGGCGTATCGGGTTGTATACGCGAATGTGCTGAAGCTTTAAACAAAGATTTTGGATTGATTGCAACAGAAAAAGGCTGGAACTTATTTGTATGTGGAAATGGGGGTTCAAAACCACAACATGCTGTTCTGCTTGCAAACGACATCAATGAAGAAACAGTTATCAAATACCTTGACCGCTTCCTCATGTTCTACATCAGAACTGCAGACCCGTTAACGCGTACAGCAGGATGGCTTAATAAAATGGAGGGTGGTATTGATTATCTTAAAAATGTTGTCATCAACGATAGCCTGGGCATTTGTGATGAACTGGAGCAGGACATGCACAGGTTTATTTCTACCTATACTTGCGAATGGAAAGAGGTTGTTGAAAATCCTGAGCTCCGTAAACGCTTTACTCATTTTGTAAATGCACCAGGAGAAAAAGATCCAACTGTAAAATTTGATATAGTAAGAGGACAAATAAACGCTGCTGACTGGAAGTAGTTTTTTGGTATTGAATATAAAACCTCCTTTCAACATCGTTGAGTGAAGAATGTCAAACACAGATAATATTCAACAATCAATAAGCAACGTTCAATAGAATACAGAAGCGATTTTTTCAAAAGTTCTTCAATGAGAATTGAATAGTGGTAGTTAGATATTGAATGTTTTTCTTAAGGTCAACGATGTTACATCTCTTTAACCTCGTTGTATCATAAAACAAGTTTAATACAATTTTATTTAATACTATGTTAACTCTAAAGTGACGCGTTCAGCAGTCAGCTATCAGCAGTCAGCAGATCAATGTGTATTAAGTTTCCTCCTGATAGCTGACGGCTGATAGCGAATACGTCAATTTACAATTCACTTAACACTAATAATAAACATCAAAAACCTTTCTCGCATGAGCAATACACTAACAGTAAAAATCACCTGGTTTCTTGCCTGCAAAACAAATGATGTTGCTGAAAATCTTGGTGCCTGTGTTAAATATAAAGACGACCAGATTGCTATCTTCAATTTCAGCCGCCGCGGAGAGTGGTATGCAACTCAAAACCTTTGTCCACATCGCAGGCAAATGGCAATTGGCAGGGGTATGATAGGAAGCACAATTGAAAATGAACCGAAAGTAGCCTGTCCTTTTCATAAAAAAACATTTTCATTAGTAGACGGGCATTGCATTAATGACGACCAGCAATGCAGTCTTAAAACTTATCCTGTAAAAATTGAAAATGATAATGTGTACATAGGAGTACCACACGAAGATAAATTCCTGGGAATATTTTAATGAAAATAAAGCCCGCAAGGTTGCACTCTGTGCGGATTTTTATGATTTTCAGTAATTGCGTTCACCTAAAACCTATCAAAAATAAATGAAAAAATTTGTTACCTGTACAAGTCTGTTTATAATATGCAACGGACTTTACATAAAACAAGTATCGGCACAATTTACCCTGAGTGCCCAGCTACGAACGAGAACAGAGCTAAGAGACGGACAAGGATCACCATTACCAAAAGGCGCTGATCCGGCCTTCTTTACATCACAGCGTACAAGGTTACGTGTCGGTTATAACATGTATAGATTAAAGTTTGGAGTAGCCCTTCAGGATGTGCGGGTATGGGGACAAGATGCATCAACTATCAATCGTACTACTACTGCAGACAACAATGGTTTAATGCTACACGAGGCATGGGCGGAAATGTTATTAACTGATACCACTCTTAAAAACAAAGCGCTTAGCCTGAAAATAGGCAGGCAGGAATTAGTGTATGACGACCAAAGATTAATAGGAAGCCTCGACTGGCAACAACAGGCAAGAAGGCATGATGCAGTAGTTGTAAAGTATGAAACAAAAGGCTGGATGCTTCACCTGGCTGCAGCATTCAACCAAAATAAAGAAAATAATTCAGGAACGATTTATAACAATACGCCTGCAGTAAATTATACCGCTACTACCAATGGCGGAGCCATGTATAAAAGCATGCAATTTTTATATGCAGGACGAAAACTTACAAATGGAAATGTATCCTTCCTGTTTTTTACTGATCAGTTCAGCAAGTATCATATGGATAGTGTAAACTACATAACTGTAAAAACTTATGAACAAGGAAGCTGGCAAAGGGCAACCACAGGTATTTATTTTAATAACACTTTTAATAAACTTACCACTACAGCTTCAGCATATTACCAGTTTGGAAAAACAGCTACTTCGCAAAAACTAAGTGCGTGCCTGATAAGTGGTGCAGTGCAATATTCTTTTTCTAAGAAGGTCAGTGCTGCTGCCGGTATTGATTATACTTCCGGTGGAACCAATGGTGCAACAAGTAAAGCTTTTGATCCTTTATACGGTACCCCTCATAAGTTCTGGGGCCTTATGGATTACTTCTATGCAGCAACTCCTTTTGGAAAGAATGGGTTGACGGATTATTATGTAAAAACAAGGTATACATCTTCAGATAAATGGTGGCTTGCAGCAGACTTTCATCAGTTTGGCAGCGCTGCTAAAATTACCGGTCTTAATAAGAAAAGTTTCGGACAGGAGATTGATATAGTTGGTAACTACAGCTTAACGAAACAAATAAATATTGAAGGAGGATACAGTCATTACTTTACAACTTCACTTCTTACTTCTCCAGCTGTTAAAAACATAACCAATGCCCAAAAAAATAATAACTGGGCTTACGTAATGATTAATATCAAACCGGATTTCCTCTTTAAATAACTGACTACTTGCCTGCCGAAACCTAAAAAAATCATTCACTCGTAACACTTATCTAATGTCAATTTTAACAACTCAACAACCACTGGCAAAATTAAATATTTTCAGTCTGGAAGGCATTCAAATGAAAAGCTTTCACGTAACCTGGCTTATGTTCTTTGTATGTTTCTTTGGCTGGTTTGGTCTTGCACCGCTAATGCCTACCATTCGTGAAGACCTTCATCTTACCAAATCTCAAATTGGAAATCTTATTATAATTTCGGTTTCATCAACTATTGTCGCCAGGTTAATTATAGGTAAACTTTGCGATACCTGGGGCCCTCGCAAAACTGCTATCAGGTTATTACTTGTTGGTTGTTTACCTGTTTTTCTTGTTGGTCTTGCAAAAGATTATACAACATTTTTAATTTTCAGAGCTGCTATAGGTATCATTGGCGCTTCGTTCGTTATTACCCAGTTTCATACTTCCATGATGTTTGCATCCAACATCAAAGGTACCGCAAATGCTGTTGCAGGTGGCTGGGGCAATCTTGGAGGTGGCATTACCAACATGCTGATGCCTGTAATTTTTGCTACCATTGTTGGCATGGGCTTTACCAAAGGAGAAGCCTGGCGTTATGCTATGATTGTTCCAGGAGTAATGATGCTGGTTGTTGCTTTTTTATATTACAGATTTACAAAAGACACTCCCCTGGGTAATTATGATGAGATTGGCAGAACAAAAGGAACACAGGCTAAAACTGATTGGTCCGTTCTTAAAGACTGGAGAATTTGGGCGCTGACTTTTGCTTATGCTATGTGCTTCGGTATGGAAATAACTTTTGATAATGTTGCTTCCCTGCATTTTGTCGACACTTTTAAATTGTCACAATCTTCTGCGGGTTTGTGGGCCGGTGTGTTTGGAGCTATGAATCTTTTTGCACGTGCATTAGGGGGTATTATTTCAGACAAAACGGGAAAAAGATTCGGAATGGCCGGTAAAGGATATTTTCTCTCAATTGTTTTATTGCTCGAAGGCTTGGGTATCATTCTTTTCGCTCATTCAGACTCCCTGGTATTTGCAATTATATCAATGTTAAGTTTCGCTTTATTCCTGAAAATGGCTAATGGTGCTACTTACGGAATTGTACCATTTGTAAACGAAAAAAATGTAGGTCTTATCAGCGGCATTGTTGGTGCAGGCGGAAACTATGGTGGAATGTTGTTTGGATTTTTATTTAAGTCAGAACATATTTCTTATGCTCAGGCTTTTACTTATATTGGTTATATGATAATTGCGGTTGCTGCTATTGTTTTAATTACCCGGTTTAATAAAATACCTGGTGCTGCAAAAAAAGAGGTTTTGGAACCAGGTGTCACCATCGCATAATAATCACAATTAAAAGCTTACTTATTTTATATGTCTGAAATGTTTAAAACAACGTGCTGTTATTGCGGAGTAGGCTGCGGTGTTGTTATAAACAAGAACCGTGACGGGCAATTGCACCTGGAAGGCGATAAAGATCATCCTGTAAATAAAGGCATGCTTTGCAGCAAAGGCATGAACCTGCATTATACTGTGATGGACAAAAGCGACAGGCTGTTGTACCCTGAAATGCGTTACAATAAAAACATGCAGCGTCAAAGAGTATCTTGGGATACCGCTTTGGAAAGAACAGCTGCTGTTTTTAAAACTTTGATAGATAAATATGGACCTGATTCTGTAGGTTTCTACGCTTCCGGCCAGTGCCTTACAGAAGAATATTACGTAGTAAATAAACTGATAAAGGGATTCATAGGAAGCAATAATATTGATACCAATTCGCGGCTTTGCATGAGCAGTGCAGTAACCGCTTATAAAATGAGCCTGGGCGAAGACAGTGTTCCGGTTAGTTATGAGGATCTGGAATTAGCCGATTGCATTTTTGTTGCAGGTGGTAATCCTGCCTGGTGTCATCCGATTATCTGGAGAAGGGTTGAGGCCGCAAAAGCAAACAATCCTAATCTGAAGATTATTGTAAGTGACCCGAGAAAAACACAAACATGTTCTTATTCAAATGTTCACCTTCAGTTAAAACCAGGAACAGACGTAGTGTTGCACCATGCAATTGGAAGGATATTAATTGAAACCGGATATATCGACATAAGCTTTATAAGGGATCATGCGGATGGTTTTGAAAAATACCGTGATACTGTAATGCTGCGTACCGTTACAGAAGCAGCAGCCATTTGTGACCTGGCTGAAGAAGCAATCAGGGAAGCAGCATCGTACATTGGTAATGCAAAAGGTTTTATTACTATGTGGACTATGGGTTTGAACCAGAGTGTAATTGGTGTAAACAAGAATCTTAGCTTAATAAACCTGAACTTAATTACAGGGCAAATTGGTAAACATGGCAGTGGCCCATTTTCACTTACCGGTCAACCGAATGCTATGGGTGGAAGGGAAGTTGGCGGAATGGCAGCTATGTTACCTGCACATCGTAGCGTAACCAATGCGGCAGACCGTGCGTACATGGAAAACTTTTGGGGAGGCGGTGTTATCGGAGATAAGCCGGGCTATACGGCAACAGAAATGTTTGAAGCTTTAAACGATGGCAGGCTTAAAGCAATATGGATTATGCTTACCAACCCATTGGTGAGCCTGCCAGATGTACGGATGGCAGAAGAAGGACTGAGGAAAGCAAAGTTTGTGGTGGTACAGGAAACAAGCAACATACCTGAAACGCTTAAATATGCAGATGTGGTTTTACCTGCGGCAACCTGGGCAGAAAAAGAAGGAACCATGACCAATGCCGAACGCCGCATATCGTATTTGAGAAAAATTGTTGATGCACCCGGAGAAGCACTTCCTGACGCTGAAATTATTTGCCGCTTTGCTAAAAAAATGGGCTTTCATGGTTTTGATTATAACAATCCTTCAGAAATATATGATGAACACGCTAAAACAACTGCAGGAACAAACCTTGACATAAGCGGATTGAATTATGAAATTTTAAAGGAAAAACAAAGTGTACAATGGCCTTTTATAAAAGCTGAAAATGCAGGTACACCAAGATTATTTACTGATAAGCAATTTTACACTGAATCAAAAAGAGCCATTATTCACACTTTTGATGATGTAAACCAGTCAGAAAAAACAACGCCTGACCTGCCACTGATATTAACTACCGGTCGTGTTCGCGACCAATGGCATTCCATGACTAAAACTGGCAAGGTTAGCAAGATTAAACAACACATACCCGGCTCTTATCTTGAAATACATCCCAATGACGCAGAAGAGAGAAACATACATGAGGACGACCTGGTACAAATACACAATGGACGAGGCAATGTAAGAGTTAAGGCAAAGATTTCCGCTGATATTAAAAAGGGGGTTGTTTTCCTGCCTATGCACTGGGGCAAGATTTTAAACTGCGATCTGAACAGGGCTAATAATCTTACCAATAATCTTGTTGATCCTGTATCTAAAGAACCGGATTTTAAATTTTCAGCAGTACAGGTTGAGAAGTATAAAAAGGCAAAACAAAAAGTTGTTGTAATTGGCGCAGGCGCAGGCGCATTTGGATTTGTAAAAAGTTACCGGACATTAAACACAGAAGATGAGATAATGGTTTTCAGCAAAGAAAACGTTCCATTTTACAACAGGATTATGTTACCTGATTATATAAGTGGAGCACAGCAATGGCAACAACTTATAAAATTGCATGATCATGAAGAAGCAGCACTAGATATTACACTGCACAGAGGTGTAAGTATCGAAAACATTGATCGTGAAAACAAACAGGTAACAGATTGCAAAGGCAAAGTGCATAGTTATGATGTATTGGTAATGGCTACAGGCAGCAGGGCAACAATGCTGAAAGACATTCCTGAAATGAATGGGATATTTACAATGCGAAGCCGTGCAGATGCTGACAATTTCAAAAGTCATATAGACGCAACAAAAGGTAAAGTAGTTATTGCAGGTGGCGGTTTACTTGGTATTGAGCTGGCTGCATCCTTACGCGAAATAAAGGTAGCGGTAATGATTATCCAACGAACCTCTAAATTAATGGAACGGCAGCTTGACGTTTTAGGAAGCCAGTTATTGCATGAAGAACTAACTGATATTGGAGTAGAAATTTTTTACAACGATCAAATAGAAAGGTTTATAGGAAAGCAAAACATAACCGGACTGCGGTTAAGAAGCGGACAGGAAATTGATTGCCAGGCAATAGTTTTTGCTATTGGAACAACGCCAAATATTGAATTGGCTAAAACTTGCGGACTGGAATGCAAACATGGAGTGGTTGTTAATGAATACTTACTTACAAACGATCCAAGCATTTATGCTGTTGGAGAAATTGCCGAATTCAAAGGTTCTTTATATGGAATCACCGCAGCTGCAGAACAGCAGGCTGAAATTGTGGCGAGACATCTGGGCGGAGATATATCAACCTTTTATCAAGGCTCTTTATTAATGAACATTCTTAAAATGAACGGCACAGACCTGTGTTCATTAGGTTTACCTGAAGCGCCTGCTAATGATCCATCTTACGAAGAGGTGGTGTTTATCGACAAAGCAAAGCTTTATTATAAAAAATGTGTTATTCATAATGACAGGTTAGTGGGTGCAATATTGATTGGAGACAAAACAGAATTTTTAGAGTTCAGGGATCTTATTGAAAACAAAATTGAGTTATCTGACAAACGGCTGGCGCTATTAAGGTCCGGCAAAAAAGCAGAACGGGTTATTGGTAAACTTGTTTGTTCATGCGGTGGTATTGGTGAAGGCAACATTGTAAATAAAATAAAAGATGGCTGTACAGAATTCAAAGCTTTATGTATAGCCTCAGGTGCAGGACTTGGTTGCGGTAGCTGCCGGTCTGAAGTGCAGGTAATTTTAGAGAAAATAATTTCTTCCGATTCTAAAGCGGAGCTAATGGTTTTTCAGAAAGAGGGGTCCTTACAAACAATGTTGTGAGTTGAGGCTTGTTGTGTTAAAAAAACATGAACTTCCTTGCCTCAACGACATTAATTCACAATTCAATGTTGTTATATTAAGAAATTTGTTATGTTCTCTACTGTTTGAAATTACAATTTGGTTAGAAGTCTTCGTGCCCCTCGTGGATTATCTTTGTGTTCCTTGTGGTTAAATAAGGTCTATGATATCAAGAGTTTTAACCACGAAGAACACAAAGGTAATCCACAAGGTGCACAAGGAACGCCAACTAAAGACATGCTTCTTAATTCATCGACATTGATTCACCATTCACTATTAAAACTATCAGTTTATAATTTTTAGTTTCAACTTATATTATGGCATCAACAGAATTAATCTATATAAATTTTACAGGTGGAATTGTTTCACCAGGTTATCTAAAAGATGTATTGGAAATAGCTGCCGCTAATAAAGTATCTCATGTAAGTTTCGGATTATTACAACAGTTAATGATGGATGTGCCGTTAAAAAATTTCTCTTCTTTTACCTCAGCCTGCGAAGAAAAGAACATAAAATTTTATAAAAGGAAAGCAGCTGTACCAAACATTGTAAGCTCTTACCTTGCCGCGGGAATTTTTACAAGAGATAGCTGGCTTCGCGAAGGTGTTTATAAAGATGTGTTTAATTTATTCGATTATGATCCAAAGCTTAAGATTAATATCTGTGACAGCACCCAAAGTTTCATTCCTTTTTTTACAGGACACTTAAACTGGATATCTTCTGAAACTCCGCACTTTTGGTATCTGTATATCTGTTTACCAAAATCACAAAATGTAGTTTGCTGGCCTGATTTAGTTTACACTAATGACGTTGCTTTGCTATCTGCACATTTAGAACAATATCTTTTAAATGCAGGTAAAACTAACATAAACAGTTTATATAAGAAGGTCAAGCCAACCATTTCTTATGTATCCAAAGCTATGGATAAAGAGCTGGAGCTACCTTGTTTTTCCCTGCCTTATTACGAAGGATTTAACAAGCACGAAAATACCCAATGGCTTGGAATTTACAGGCGCGATGAATTGTTCCAGGTTCAGTTTCTTCTTGATCTCTGTAGAATATGCCTGCAATGCAAAATTGGTGAACTCTATACTACTCCCTGGAAGAGCATTATTATAAAAGGCATTGAAAGTTCACATAGAAATTTATGGGATTACACGCTTGGGCATTACAGGATAAATGTTCGCCATGCTGCAAATGAATTAAACTGGCAGATTGAAGATTATGACGAAGAGGGATTAATGATAAAAAGGCATATTATCCGGCATTTTGATAAAGAAGATGTACGCACTTACGGGCTTGGTTTTGCAGTTCAGACTAATGCAACGTCAAACCTTTTTGGTTCTATCATTATTCGAAAGCAACAGTTGAAAAATTCAAACCGTTTAAAATCACTTGATCGTTTTGATATTTTGCATACCGGTGATTTTAATCCTAACTCATCTAATCTTGTTGTATACAGGCAGGATATAGTGAAAGAATATTTAGGACCCTACCTTGTTTCGTTATGTAAGTTTTTCTATGAAAGGCAAAGTGCAGAAAAGTCTGTTCCTTTGGAAACAGTTTATCCACCTGTAAATAACGATGCCAATACAGCATCCGCTAAAATTATTTACCAATGTAAAAATTGCTTCACTGTTTATGATGAAGCTTTTGGTGATGCTGAAAACAATATTGCTCCCGGTACATCTTTTAATAACCTGCCGGAGAGTTATCTTTGCACATTATGTGAAGCCGGTAAAAACAATTTTATAACTATTAATGAAAGCAGCCTTAAATTACAGGGCGCTTAAATCAGATGAGGAATTATAGTTGTTAAAATAATTATTCCATTCCTGGTTGACAGGTAAATAACAGGTTTGGATTCTTTCCAGGATAGAGTGCATGCTGTTTTTTTTCAATTGTCCCTGGTTGTAAAGTTGGCATATTTTAGTAAGGCCCTTTGCTGTATAAATGGCACAAAGTGGTTCAATATGTTTATTAGTTTGAAAAACAAAAGCATCTTCCTCCTTTACAGAACTGGTATTAATCAAATATTTCAGAACATCTGTATGCATGGAGAGCATATCACAGGCAAGAACCAGCAAATCCACTGCAGGGTATTGAAGGTGCACAGAAAGAATACCTTTTAATGGTCCATATACAGCTAAAGCCATATCGTCTTTTACTATAACCAACTCAGGAAATTTTTTTGCATAAGAAACATATTGTTGTTCATTAACAGATAATACAACCTGCTCAATGGATGCTGCTAATTTGCTTATAACGATTTCTGCCAGGGTTAAAAATTTATATTGCATTAAACCTTTATCAGATCCCATCCGGGTACTTTGTCCGCCACATAGAACAACACCTATCATTTTTTATTAACAGGCTTTTAGAGGATTTTCAAAATAATCAGATTGGTCTTCTGTTACTTCACTATCTATACACTTAAAGTCTTTTTCCAATAAAATAAACAAAAACTTTTCCTTGTTAACAGGCATGTTATGATGTAGTGCTACCAGGTTTGTGAAAGCCCATTTATTAAGCATATTTACCGGAACAAACAAAGTGAGGTTTCCACTGGTATAGTCAGCAGACAAAGTTTCAGCATCTATGGTTTTAACCGAATAAATTAAAGTGCTGTTTGCAAATTCAGTTCTTTCTTCAACGTAGCCTTTTTTTGCAAAAAGTTCAACTTCTGACCTGGATAGTCTCATGCGGACAGCGTTACCCTTTAAACGAACTTTCATAAGCTAAAGTATTATGTAGTGTTATGTTAAATGTAAATTGACGTATTTGCTATCAGCCGTCAGCTATCAGGTATGAGGAGGAAACTTAATATACATTGATCTGCTCATAGCTGACGGCTGAAAGCGGAACGCGTCACTTTAGGGTGAACATGTGGGATCTCTTATTGCAGCGTTTTCTTTTCCATAGCTTCATTCATTGAAAGTCCGTTGACTAATTTATCGGAGTAAATAATGGCTTCTGAAGCTTTTATTTCTTCTTCTTTTGTGAGGTTCAGTATTTTTAATTGTACGGAATGTTTTCCTTTGACCAGATCGTATTTCCAGCAAAGTTCATGGCGGCGGCCCGTGAAGCTCACGGGAAGCTGCGGCGACTCTACTAATTTTCCATCTACGTACAGCTCTGTATTGAATATATAGGTAGATGTGCTGTTCCCCCGGGAAGCATCTCCTCTTATTACAAAACCGGTACCTTCGAAGTCAAATGAAATGGCATCTTTAGTAACCGGCCATTTTACCGGTATTTTAGCAATAGGATATATCCCGTCAAAAGTTTTTTCAAATTTTACGGCTTCCGGTAGTTGTGCTTTGATATTGATATTGTTGCCATCCACCTTACCTCCATTGCGTTTTATATTTTCCAACGCATGTTTTATACTTACTTCATATACCGTGTTTAGCGACATAGTAGTGTATTTAAAATTGATGGATTCCGCATCGGTCAATCCCATTTTCCAGTAGGCCGGAATATGATCATACCCTAATACCGCGCCTAATATGCCACCGGCACTCGAAGGATTGCAGTCGGCGTCCTGCCCGCAGCGGGTGGCTATTTCCAGGGTTTTGGTAAAATCTTTATTGCCATATAATAAGCCCATTACCACATAAGCAGCATTTACTTTAGCATCAATATTAAACGGAGCAAACACCCCTTCAGGACAACCTATGTCATTAGCCCATTTCTTTTGCACCTCCAGCCAGGTTTGTTTCCAGTCAGCAGGAAATTTTTTATGCCACGCAACCACATCAGCTATGCATTGATAAAACTCACTTTGTTTAGGCACTGTTTTCAATGCTTCTTCAACAATGTAATTCATGTTGCCGGAAGTAAAGGCCAGCGAATACATAGCACCCACGTATACACCGCCATACCAGCCATCGCCATAGTTCATGATATGCCCGATTTTATCAGAAATAGCAGAAGCGGTATTGGGCATACCCGGACTCATGAGCCCGGCAAAGTCTGCTTCAATCTGGTAGTCTATACAATCCGCGTGAGGGTTGTTTTTCCAATAGCCGCATTGCGGTGCCTTAATGCCGTGAAGGATATTATACCGTGCCGCCTGATTGGCATGCCACAAACTATAACCAGCATGGGCAAACGCATAAGCAAAAGAATCTACGGGGGCATCCAATCCGTATTTTTCAAACACGTCTACAAAGGTCAGGTCCATATATAAGTCATCATACAAACCTGGATTATTGAGCATAGTTTCTTTTAAATATCCGTTGTACCATTTCAGTGGTTGATAATCGCCTATGAAGGTGCCCTGAAAACGAAACTCATACGGGCCGCCAAAGGTCACGCCGATGGTTTGTCCGGCCCATCCACCTTTAATTTTATTTTGCAGCTGTTGCCTTGTAATACTAATAGTTTGAGGTATTGCTTTGGTGGAAATAGGTTGTTGTGCCAATACAAATAGCGGCAGTAAGAAATTGAAAAGTAACATATAAGTAACGTTTTTTTTCATATAGCTTATTTAATTGGTTATGGGTGATTATTCCGTTACGGTAAAATACAGAGGCTATGCGTTTAAAATGTTACTCCCATAACTGCCGCCTGACTGTTGCTGCATTCACTCCTGACAGCTGATAGCTGACAGCTAAAAGCGAATACGTCATTTTATACATAACGTAACACCAGCACTGACAAGCACAACAGAAAACCAGGGTCAGGCCTATCCTTTACCGGGTATAGAGGGCCTTATTTCTATTTTGCTGGGCAATGTTCGGGGATGCATGTTCAAAAGGTCCGCTACCATCTGGCCAATATCATCAGGTTGAATTTTCCAGGCATCAGCAGCAGAAGTTGTATGATCACCGAAATTCGTAGCAACAGAACCGGGCATTATGGTTGTTACCTTTATGCCGTATTTGCGTAAGTCGAGCATAATGGCTTGTGTAAATCCTACAAGACCAAATTTACTGGCATTATAAGCAGAACCATTTTCAAAGAAATTTGCACCGGCAAGGCTCGCAATGGTAATAATATATCCTTTGGATTGTTTCAACGCCTCCAGACTTGCTTTCACACTGTAAAAAACACCGGTAAGGTTGGTATCAATAGTATTTTTCCAGTCTGCCTCTGTTAAGCTTTCTATAGAGCCAAAATGACCTACCCCTGCATTGGCAACAAGTACATCAAGCTGGCCGAAATGATCTATGACTTTCTTAACAGCTTCTGTTTCAGATGCAAGAGAGCTTACATCAGATTCTATAGCTAAAACTTTTGAAGCATCTTCACTTAATAATCCGGCTGCCTGCTCTGCCGTTGATAAACTCCGGCTTGTAATAGCTACCCTCATACCATTGTTAAGTAATGTTTTCGCTATTCCATAACCTATTCCTTTACTTCCGCCTGTTATATAGGCAACTTTGTTATTTTGATTATTCATAAAATATATAGTTTAGTTATTTATGCAGATAAGAAAAAACACCGGTTCTTATAAACCGGTAAGCCACCATTGTAAAAAAGCAGCATGAAGATAATAAAAGGAAATCAGGGTATACTGATAATTGTGCTTTATAATTAAATATTATACGAAATTTAAATATTTGATGATATTGGTTAACTTATTACTTTGCACTTGACACAATATATTTTTAAATCAACTTAAATATGCAATGAAACTTACAAGAAATTTAATTGGCGGACTTGCCGGTGCTATCGCATTAAATATTTTACATGAAGTAGTTCGCAGGTTCGATGCCGATGCACCTCGTATTGAGCTGGTCGGTGAAGAAGCATTATCTAAAATAATGAAAAGCGCTGGTATAGATCCGCCTTCGGGAGAGCCTTTATATGCTGCCACGCTTGCGGGTGACATAGTAAGCAATGGCCTTTTTTACAGTATGATTGGCACCGTAGAAGATAAGGACTTGTTGGTAAACGGTGTGAGGTATGGTATTGCTGCAGGGATAGGAGCTTTAGGTCTCACAAAACCGCTAGGGTTAAATGATGCACCGGTTAACCGTACCACCAAAACAAAGATAATGACGGTAGCTTATTATGTTTTTGGAGGATTGGTAGCAGCAGGAGTTATGAAAAGGTTTGGTAGGTAAAGTAACCTGAATTTTACTTTCACTTTGTTTTAGCCTTGTAAAGATGGGAGCAGTTCTATCATCAATAAATAATTAAGTTGTGAAAATGAATATAATTACACTTAAATAATTCCATGGGTATATACTCAATCAAAATACAAAACTTCAAATCAATTAGAGATAGTGGCGATGTATTAATTAGACCTTTGAATGTCTTAATAGGCCCTAACGGAGCAGGTAAAAGTAATTTTATAGCTTTCTTTAAATTCCTGAATATGTTGTTTAATATGCAATTGCAAAATCATATTGCGCGAAAAGGGCGGGCAGATGGTTTTATGTATTTCGGCAGGCAGTCGGAATTTATTGCAGGCGATATCATTTTTACAAATAAGAATGATAGAATCAGTAACCGCTATTGTTTTAAGATGGAACCAGACCAGTCGAACAGTTTGTTTTTTACTGAGGAGTATAGCGACTATAATATGCAGGCTCAACAATCAAATAAGCTTTCATGGAGCATTAAACCTATAAATTTTGGTGGTTCGCCCGAAACCAAAATGCATGAAATTGGAAATTCAACACATACTAATTTTTTAAAAGAATTTTTAGGTTCTTTTAAGGTTTTTCATTTTCATGATACAAGTGATTCATCAAAATTAAAGGGGTTCTGTAATGCTACAGACTATGAATACCTGGTGGAGGACGGAAGCAATCTTCCGGCATTCTTGTATAGAATGAAAGAAACTAAACCAAAGCATTTCAAAATTCTTGAATTTACAGTAAAGTCTATTGCTCCTTTCATTGATAGTTTGTATTTGCAACCTGATCAGATAAATCCTAACCAAATAGAATTGCGCTGGAAGGAAAAAGGGCATGATAATTTGTTCAATGCATATTCTCTCTCTGATGGCACACTTAGGTTTATTTGTCTGTGCACTTTGCTGCTGCAGCCAGATCCTCCAAGTACTATTATTATAGATGAACCTGAATTAGGTTTGCATCCTGCAGCAATCAATAAACTTTCCGCTATGATCCAGAGTGCATCTGAATCTGCGCAAATAATCGTTTCGACTCAATCTATAAATTTGTTAAACCAGTTTAATCCTGAAGATATTATTGTAGTGGAAAGAGAAGCAAATCAAACAGTTTTAAAAAGGCTAAGCAAAGAAGAGTTAGGCGAATGGCTGAATGAATACACATTAAGTGAATTGTGGCGCAAGAATATATTGGGAGGCAGGCCATGAAAAGAGGAATATATTTTATAGCCGAAGGAGCAACTGAAGTACAGTTTATTGAATCAAGCCTGTGTCATTACTTTATTGCTAAGGGTATTTATGATATCAGGGCTTTTAATATGGGAGGCTCAAACAGTTACAATCGTTATTATAACGATGTTACAACTTTTTTAAAAAGAGAGAACGATATTATAGTAACGACTATGATAGATTTTTTTCGCTTGCCTTATGATTTTCCCGGATATAAACATGCAAAAGAAAAACTAAATGGTAATCAATTGCAGATTGAACATATAGAATCAGAGATTGGTCAGCGAATCAATCACAGGAGGTTTGTACCCTACTTACAACTTCATGAATTTGAAGGTTTGTTGTTTACAGATATGAGGGGTTTTAATCAGGTTCCTAATTGTAATTCTGAAGTATTGGCAGCATTAAAATTAATTGTAGATGGTTATCCAAATCCCGAACTCATTAATGATGGGCCGGAAACTGCACCGTCTAAAAGATTAAAAAGGATAATACCAGGTTACGATAAGGTACTCTATGGAGCCTATATCGCTTTAGAAAACGGGTTAGATTTAATAATTAATAAATGTCCTCGTTTCAAAAATTGGTTGGAAGTATTAGAAGCTAAAGTAAAAGAATGAAATTTCCTGCCAATAGTAAACAGGAATACATGGGAACCACATCATCATGCACCCAAATAATTTACGTATAAACAGCATTATTAATTACCCATATTTTTAAAACTTACTTATCAAAAGATCAAGATTGTATTAACTCTTCCACCTGGCAGGAACAGCATAATAATCGAGATTCCACATGTTTCCTTTATTCATCACTGTTCCGATCACTTAAATCAGAAGCAGAGAAAAAATAGAAAATTCAACTTATCTAAAATTTACCGTTTCGATGTTATCTGATCGAGCAGCAAACTGGCCCTTGCCCCTGAGATGCCCGTAGACGGACTCTTGCCTTCTCCTCTAAGCTCTTTTACTATAAGCTCAATCAACGGTTGCTGTACATGCTCAGGATAGGGCATGTTGAAAGTTTCCGTATCACCGCCTTTTTCTACTGTTATTATAAAGTTGTCGAAAAAGGAAAAACTGATCCGTCCGTGGGAACCTATAATCTGTGTTTCATCAATTTGTTGTTCTTTGTTAACCGTGAAGCACCAGCTTCCATTTCCTACAATGCCGGAATCGAATTCGAAATTCGCCATTACTATATCATCCGCCTTATATACGCCAGCCTGGTTACGCGATATACCTGAAGCAAATTTCACCGGACCAAAAACAAATTCCAAAAAATCAAACTGGTGTGAAGCAAGGTCGTGAAAATGACCGCCACCCGAGATCTCAGGGGACACCCGCCAGCGTGGCTGCGGATTTTCACCTGTTTCTTCCGCATAAGGCGGTTTGTGAAGACGGATGTTAATGCAACGAATGTTCCCGATTGCGCCCTGTTCTATCAGTTCTTTAAGCTTTACAAAATATGGAAGTGCACGCCGGTAGTAAGCAACGAAAAGAGGTATGCCTGTCTCCAGGCTGATCTTGTTCATCGCATCGCATTCAGCTGAGTTCCTTGCCATTGGCTTTTCTACATATACAGGCTTGCCGGCAAGCATGGCTTTCCTGGCATATTCAAGGTGCGAATCGGGAGGAGTTGCAATATAGATTGCGTTTACAAGGGGGTTATTTATCAGGTCATCTGCATTGTCGTGCCAAAACAGCACGCCATGCCGGGATGCATAGTCGTAAGCTTTTTCAGGATTTCTTCCCATGACTGCTACCAGCTTTGAATTAGCAACTTTACTAAAAGCGGGTCCGCTTTTTTTCTCGGTTACGTTTCCAATACCGATCATACCCCAGTTAATTTGATCCATCATAAGGTTGTTTTATTATATTAAATTAAGGGAGACTAAATTACAGTTTATAAAGATTCCATTATATTTCACACCTGGTAAAAAGTGTTTGCGTAAAAGAATTTTGAACCACGGAGTCCTAATTGAATTTGCAATTCAAACATCAGGTTAAGATAACTGATTAGGTCGCACTACACATTAGTTATTTTTGAACCACGGACACGAAGGGGCACAAAGATCTTGTTCATTTGTTTTACTTTTCAAAAAAACTCTTTGTGCTTCTTTGTGCCTCCGTGATTCAAAAACTCTTTGCGAACCTGAAGTTTAATTTGTTTTCGAATTAGTTATATAGGAGGTAAGAGAGGATCAAAGGCACACAGAGACCTCTGTGCAATCTCTTTTTTTTCTCTGATTTGTGGTTAAAAACCTTTCCAGTAATTCAATATACCTTTAATTAAACCCTACAAATTGAAAATATTATTTACCTTAATCTTTCTCGCAATCTATTTAATTGTACCGTCTCAAAAGCCACACTATTCATTGCTTACTTCCCTTTCAGTAGATTATAATGAAATAAAAAAGGGATTTGAAACACATCCCAATGAAATCAGTTTAAGATGTTATTTATTTAACGACCAGCCCTGAAAGGGGCTCAATATATTAGCACAGGGTGAAGCCCTGTGATTAGAAAGACGATGCAACAAAGCCCTGTAAGGGTTTAATATTTTTGATGCCATGCACTTGATCTTTATATTTCGCCCTTACAGGGCTTAGGTTAATGGCAACGTTGTTTCACAGGGCTTCACCCTGTGTTAATATGTTATGCCCTTACAGGGCTGGTAACTTTTCAAACGCTGAAGTGAAATCATACACTACGTTAACTTGCTAAAGCGTATTAAACGTTTACATAATTACATTGCCCATTAAAAACCACAAAATAAATTATGGTAAATTTTAATTCCATAAGATATAACCTCGATAAAGCATGTTTCATAATTAAATTGACATGACACTAGTGTCGTGTCAAGCATAAAATATCACGTTAATTGCTATCAGCCGTCAGCTATCAGCAGATTAGAGCCTAACAGGATTCCTCCTGATAGCTGATATCAAATTAATACTCAGTTCATAAATGACATGACACTACCTTTGATCTTCATTCACTTCAAATGACCTTTACTGATTTTAATCTCAGGAAACAATTATCAACAGCCCTTACTGATCTGGGTTATACTACGCCTACTACCATACAGGAGAAAGTCTTTTCAGTGGTTATGAGCGGCGCAGATGTATGTGGGATAGCCCAGACGGGCACTGGAAAAACTTTAGCTTATTTACTTCCGCTGCTTAATCAATGGAAATATTCAAAAGACAAGAATCCGTCTATTCTTATTGTAGTACCAACCCGCGAACTGGTGGCGCAGGTTGTTGAAACTGTAAAAGAGTTAAGCAGCCATTTAAGTCTTGATGTAATGGGTGTATATGGAGGTGCCAATATCAATACTCAAAAACAGGAGATGCTTAATGGAATGGATGTATTGGTAGCAACACCAGGCAGGTTGTACGATCTTGCCGTTGCAGGTGCCTTGAAAGTAAAGTCTGTAAAAAAACTGGTGATAGATGAGGTGGATGAAATGCTGAACCAGGGCTTTCGTACCCAACTGAAAAATATCCTGGACCTGTTGCCGCCTTCAAGGCAAAACTTATTATTTTCCGCTACGCTTATGGAGGAAGTTGTAGACCTGATGAATAGTTACTTTAATAATCCTGTAAGGATAGAAGCCGCTCCGTCAGGAACTCCTGTTGAGAATATTATTCAGTTAGCATACCAGGTTCCTAACTTCTATACCAAGGTGAATCTAATAAGGTTGCTGCTTGCAGAAGATGAAACCATGAGCAAAGTATTGGTATTTGTATCTTCAAAAAATATGGCAGACCAGCTGTTTGAACAACTGCAATCGGATTATCCGGAGGCAGCAGGTGTAATTCATTCAAATAAAGAACAAAATCACCGGTTCAATACCGTTAGGCAATTCAAACAAGGAACGTACAAATTTATAATAGCTACAGATATTGTTGCCCGTGGAATTGACATTGCTGAAGTAACTCATGTTATAAACTTTGATTTGCCTGAAGTGCCGGAGAATTACATTCATCGTATCGGCAGAACAGGACGTGCAGATAAAAAGGGTATAGCTATTAGTTTTATAACGGAAAAGGAAAAAGATCAACAGGAGAATATTGAAAATTTTATGAAATGTAAGATGGTGTTTTTACTGCTGCCATCACACCTTCAGTTATCAACAGAGCTTACAGAAGATGAGCAACCAAAAGTATTCATCAAAGAGATACAGGTTAAAGTGCCCACTAAGATAGAACGTGGCGCATCCTTTCACGAAAAATCAGCAAAAAACAGTAGGGTAAATAAAAAGATCAGCAGGAAGGATCAAATGAAAAAAAAGTATGGCAAACCCATTACCAGGCGTGGGAAGAAATGATAAACCATAAAGGAAAGTCCAGAGGGAGAAGAAGAGGTTACACTGAGAAGTCCTTTGTGTAACCTCTTCTTCTCCCTCTTATATTACTCCTATATACTAGATCGGAAATCAGTTAACTACCGAAGCAAAGAGTTTTGAACCACGAAGACGTCAAGACACGAAGGAGCAGAAAGTTTCAATATTCTTTTATATTTGTTCGAAAAAAATCTTTGTGCCTCTTCGTGCCTTGGTGTTTTCGTGGTTCAAAAATAACTATTGTGCAGGGCGGCCTAATCAGTTATCTTAACCTGATGTTTAAATTGCAAATTCATTAAGGACTCTGTGGTTATAATAAACAGAGAGGCTAATACCCGGGCAAACTTGCAACTGGCAATAATACAGCAACAATTCCGTTTATAGTTTTTTAAATCCTATTGTATGAAGTTTGTAGGTTTTATAAGCCTTTTAGCTCTAAGCCTTTTTATAGTGCTATCATGCCGGCGGGAATACTCACTTGAAAATACGCTGGCAGGTTCTTCCACAGGTTCTATAAAAACGTTTAATGGAGATTGTATGCCTTCAGGTTCATCCGGTATATTTAAAAAAAGCGTAGCAGTAGATTCCTTCAACTATATTTTTGTAGACATTAATGTGTTTACTACCGGTACATACATAATAAAATCTGATACTGTTAACAGAATTAGCTTTAAAGGAGAAGGCTTTTTCGAAGCAACAGGCATTTATACAGTCCGCCTCATCGCATCAGGAACACCTTTTACAAACGGAACTGTTCCTTACTCAATTAAATATGGTGGTAAAAAATGCATTGTTAATGTGTTTACAACCGACTAAGTAATTGCTGCCAGCAGTCAGCTATCAGGAGGAATGCTTACTGGTATCGGTTTACTGACTGCTGAACACCTATGTTTGCAAAACACTATAAAGTAAATCCTTTACGCCTGAGCGAGATGTTTTTATTTTGAAATTCCATACATAACCGGAGCAATTATATTTATAAAACAACAGCACTATAAATATAAAATTGATGTGGAACTTTTATAAAAGTGACTCTTAACTAAAAATCATTTTTATGGAAATAAATAAAATACTAAGCTCCGATTTGCTTGACATTGTTTTTGAAGGACGTAACAAAGCATATGGTGCGTATGAGTTGCGAAAAACTTATAATGACCGTATGATGAAAGCAATAATAATAACTGTTGTTATTCTTTTTTGTCTTATCACCGGTTATCTTTTCGCATATAAATTTTCTGATAGTTCATTGCCAACTACTTATGTGAAGGACATCCAACTAACAGAAGCTCCTGTAGAACCCAAACAAGAAGTAGTAATACCACCCAAAGTTAAAACTGAACCACTAAAAGTAGAGATGGTTAAAAATGTAGTTCCGCTCATTGTAAAGGATGATTTTGTGCCGGAGGATCAAAGACCTTCTGACAATAATGCTCTTGAAAATGCTCGTATTGGCTTTGTAAATTCGCATGGTATTAAAGATGATGGAATAGAAGCTCCTCCAGCTGAGGATAGGAGAGGCATAATCTCTCCACCGAAAAGCGATGCTCGTGAACGAGGTATAATCTTCACTAAAGTGGAGATCGAATCTTTTTACCCTGGCGGGATGTCTGCGTGGATGCAGTATTTAAATAAAACATTCAGGTATCCTAATGAAGCACAGGATGCCAATTTGCAGGGGACTGTTACCGTTCAGTTTATTGTTGATACGGATGGGAATGTAAGTGATGTTGTAGCTATAAGCGGACCTGAAACAGGTGAATTAAGAGAAGAAGCAGTAAGGGTTATAAAAAGGAGTGGTAAATGGACGCCTGCCATTCAGAATGGGCTCCAGGTGAAATCTTATAAAAAGCAGCCAATAACTTTTAAGTTGGAGGTGGAATAGACATTCAGCTATCAGCAAAGGAACAAGTTTAAACTTTTTATAAATTCAGGAATATAATAAATAGTGAACAACCTGATTGCTGATAGCTTTTAAGGTTGCACTTTATACCATCTGTATCCATATCCCTCTAATCCCACATGAATATTAACCTTGCCTGTTTTTAAATTCTCACCTGAAGAAAACAAGTTTATAAGTTTGCTCCCTCCGGCATCCCTTTTAGTAAGGCTAAGCTTTTGACCTTCTTTACTAAAGTTATGAATCACTAATAATTTTTTACCCTGCCATTCATACCTGATAGCAAGTATATGTGAATTACCTGTTTCCAATATTTCCCTGTTGCCGAAGCTAATTTCAGGACATTGTTTATGAACTTTAATTATTAGCCTTATCCAGTTCAATAATGAGTTTGGTTGTTTTGTTTCAATATCCACATTAATACTCTTATACCCGTATTTGCCTGTATCAATAACCGGAATGATCGCTTTGCCGGTAGTAGAGAAACCGCCCGCTGTATCTGAAGTCCATAGCATCGGCGTTCTTACCGATTCACGCTCTTTCAAAGCAAGGTTATCACCCATTCCAATTTCATCTCCATACCCGATAACAGGTGTACTCGGCAAAGAAAATAAGGTGCTGTATGCAAGCTCTATAAGTTTCCTGTTGTTATTCATCATTGGCGCCAACCTCCTTCTTATTCCTCTTTCATATAGCTGCATAATCTTTTCAGGTCCGAATTTTTCATATACTTGGTTGCGTTCTCTTTTACTCAGTCTTCCCAGGTCAAGTTCATTATGATTACGCAGGAACTGTGCCCATTCAGCAGATTTAGGTATACTTTCTGTTGCTTCCAATGACTGCTTTAACGGTTTTACTTCACCTGTTGCCAATGAATAAAATAAATGCTGGTTTACATTAAAGTTGAACATCATCTGCATCGCATTACCAGTGATGCCAAAATATGGTTTGATTTCCTTTGGCAACATATTAGCATCACCGAGTAAGATTGCATCATCCTTCAAGCTTTGTACATAGGTTCTTAACTGTGTTAGCAGCTCAAACTGATGATCAAATTTTTCTCCCTTTGTTTTAGGTACTTCTATAAAAAAAGAAACTGCATCAAGCCTGAAACCTGCCACACCTAAATCAATCCAGTATTTAACAATCTTTCGAACCTCTGCCTGAACCGCAGGATTTTGTATGTTAAGATCAGGCTGAAAATTATAAAAGCGGTGATAGTAATATTCTTTTGCAAGACTGTCATAAGTCCAGGTCTCTTTCTGAACGCCGGGAAATACCATTCCCGCGTTGTAATTTCTTGGTCTTTCTTTTGACCATGTATACCAGCTTCTGTAAGATGATAATACATGGCTTCGTGCCTGTTTAAACCAGGTATGTTCACTGGAAGTGTGGTTCAATACAAGATCCATTATAACACGGATATGATGCTTGCGGGCAGCTCTCATGAAAGCTTTAAAATCATTCATTGTTCCCAGCCTTTTATCTACGCCCAGGTAATCAGTAACATCATAACCATCATCCTGATTAGGTGTTGGTTGAAACGGAGCAAGCCAGATAACATTTGCACCAAGTGAATCAATATAATCTAACTGTTGTGTGAGCCCCTTAAAATCACCTATACCATCTCGATCAGAATCTTTAAACACTTCAACATCCAACGTGTATATAACGGCACTTTTATACCAGAGTTTACCTGTTGAATCGGCAGGTATATTTTTATTAGCATCGGAAAGCTCATTTTCCTTTATTATAAAGTGAAAAAAGGCCCAGCCTATGATTGCTGTAGTTAATATCAGCAAGCAAATTAAAATAGGTTTTCTCTTTATAATCATTTTACAAAATAATTTTATAAGGTATAGGTGCAATTCGTTTATACCGAATTGTTAATACAAATAGTATTCCTCCAACTTCACCTGGAAAAATATTGAATGAAGTGTATAAAAAGTGTAAGTTATTTATGGAAGTATAAGAAAAGCTCAAACAAGCTAAAAAAACTACATACATGTTAAGAATTGCAATTTCCCTGTCTTAATGAACATCAAGTGTCAGCCCTCATGAATTTTTCAGAACGGAAGAGATTTTTTTACTTGGGTACATATAGTTTTTATCGGAAGACAAAATAGTTAATATCCTGAAAATCATCCGATGCCTTAAAGTACTGAAATGTCTTGATGCCCTCGTCATTTCTGTGCCTCATAATAGCATAAGTTACCTGTTCTCGTTTTAATAAAATAATTCTGCGGTTCCTGTTCCAAAATCCAGGATATATTTATTAGGAGAAGGCTGTACCTGGCGCACCAAAATTTCTCTGAATCCAAATGGTATTACTATTTTAATAATCCTGTAATAATAATTCGTCAAGAAATCAAAGCTTAACGCAGGAATAAATTTTTTATCCATCAATGTATGTTGATTATATGTTGCTTTCAATGTGGTAGCCTGGTAATGATGGGCCTTTAATCAGTAATTACTTTTTTAAATCTAAAGTCACATTTTTTGGCGCCTAAAGCGATGGTTCCGGTTCTTGTAAGTTTTAGTCCGGCCAAAGCTGACGTTACTTCATCCACTTCACAAAGTATAGAGGAATATTTTTCGTAATTGTGCTTTTTGAAAAGTTTACAGATACCACATTCTAAAATGTCGAATCCAAAATCAAAATCAGATGTTTCAATTTTGTCTGTTAAAATTTTTGCCACAAAACCATCATTATGTGCTTTTCGGCTTATTTTCTTATTCATTGCTTTAAGAAATATGTTGGCGAAGTAAGTATTTATAAGTTTTATGGGCAGTCGTTTTATAAATAGCTGAAATTTGTTTTTTGGCCTTACGTATTCCAATACTATTTCAAGACAAATACTTCTTATAGCTTCATAAGTTTCTCCGTGTCGGTTTAATGTTTTAACAAGGGCTAAAAAATAGGCACTAAAGTCAAGCCTTCTGTCCATAGGATTAGCTGAATTCAAAGAAAAATTAGTATCATTAGAAATGATATAATAATTCCTGTCAGTTTCGGCAATTAAAAAATCTGAATTACCTGGATAAGTATTTTTAATTGCGTTGGCAAAGTATTTTTTGTAATTAACCATTATGATTCCATGTTATTGACATAAGATAAGAATCTTTATTGAATAATCAAATGTAAATGATGTGGCTTATTGCAAGCAGCTTTTTCTAAGGCTTTTACTGCGCTTTCGTTCTATTTCAATTCTTTTTCAAAGCATACACTGTTATCAATTTCAGCATACTGTCCATAGTTGGGAACAGGTTTGTATCCGTTCTTTTTGTAAAGTTCTATTGCTTCCGGTTGTCTTTTCCCGGTTTCCAGTATGCACTTATTACAGAACAATTCAGTTGCCCATGTTTCTAATTCAGTCAAAACTTTAGTAGCAACCCCTTTGCATCTACTTCCGGGCGATGTGTACATTCTTTTAATTTCCATAGTGTGCGGGTTGTAATCTTTTACTGCACCGCAACCTATTGCTTTATCATTTTCGTACGCTATCACTACATATTTAATTTTGTCGATTTTATTGAATCCGGAGTAAAATGAATGATCATTACCGTCTCTTTCGGCTAGGTCAGCGTCAAGGTTTCTTACGAGCCCGATAAAGTCTTGATTGTCGGAATTAGTTCTTATTATTTTAATCATCTGCAGTATTTAATGGTGAGGCACAAAGCTGTACATCGAACAGCATCGGTATCAGAATTTATCATTACTGTATAATGTACACGGTAAATTTAAAAACAAATGATGAATCAGCTCGTGTTCACGCCATTTTTTGATTTTGTATGTCATCTTTCAGTACATTCGGTATTATCAAAAAGTGCTTATGAAACTTTCAATATTAGTAGTTGCTTTCCTGTTATTTTCTTCCATAACATTCAGCCAGACTTCTTTTCAAAAAACATTCCCGGCTATTGATAAGTATATTGACAGCCTTTTGAAAGACTGGAATATACCCGGACTTGCCTTGGGTATTGTTTACAAAGATCAGCTGATATATAGTAAAGGCTATGGCTATCGCGACCTGGAACAAAAGCTGCCGGTGCAGGCGACTACACTTTTCCCGATTGCTTCTAATACTAAATTGTTTACAGCTACTGCGGCAGCCATGCTTGAACAAGAGGGAAAGCTTAACCTGGATAAGCCGGTAAAAAATTATATGCCCTCACTTACTTTTAGCAATGATGAATTGAACGCGAAGGTTACACTGCGTGATATGCTTAGCCATCGTACCGGCCTTCCGCGTTACGATGCACTTTGGGCCGGGACAGATATGAGCCGCAAAGAAGCCATATCGAAAGTGGTTTACATGAAGCCCCGACTTGGTCTTAGAGAGGGTTATATCTATAACAACATGATGTATGCATCTGCAGGTGTGGTAATGGAACAGGTAACGGGCAAAAGCTGGGAAGATATTATTCGCGAAAAGATATTTACACCATTGCAAATGAAGTCATCGGTATTTAATACAGATGATATGAAAAAATCCGGCAATTATTCAATTGCCTATTTTGAAAAAGACAGCACGCGAAAGCTATTGCCAAGAAAACATGAAGTACGAACCGATGTCTTAGGCGCTGCCGGCATCATCGAATCTTCCGTTGATGATATGAGCCATTGGATGATTGCCCAGTTAAATGACGGCATGTACCTGGGGAAGCAGGTTATTGCTGCAAAAGCAATTAAAGAAACAATGGTTCCAAATATAATAGCCGATAAAGAAGGAAAGTATGATGAGCTATCCAATGCTTTATATGCAATGGGCCGTTTTATTCAAACATATAAAGGTTATAAGATAACCACACATACCGGTTCTGTTGATGGGTATTATTCCAGCCTTACTTTTGTGCCGGCATTAAAGCTTGGAGTATTTATGATTCTTAACGGAGAAGCTGGCGGGTTTATCCGTACTGTAATGACGTTTCCCGTTATTGACCGGTTGCTGGCGTTATCAAATACGCCATGGAGTCAGCGGTATCTGGCAGATTACAAAACATTCCTTGATCTGGATAAACGGGCTACTGATTCTATAAATGCTACCCAGGTAAAGGATACCAATCCTTCGCATCCTTTATCATCTTATGCCGGTACATATACAAGTTCATTATATGGCAGTATAAAGATTGAGCTGATTAATGATACCTTGATGATATCTTTCAGAAAAGTTCAAGCTTCACTTTCACATTTTCATTATGATCGGTTTATAACTAAAGCAGCCGGTACTGATTTGCCGGAGTTCAGGTTGAATTTCTTAATGAATAATAAAGGGGTAATTGACAGTTTTTCAATGAGCCTGTTTGGAGATCCGGTGGAAGTTTTTGTGAAGAAATAAATATTGATGACAAATAAAGGTACACTAGTGTCATGTCAACCTTAAATTGTCGCTTTTGCTATCAGCCTTCTGCTATCAGCAATCAGGAGGGAATACATTATACATTAGCGTCCTGATAGCTGACGGCTGATAGCAAACATTTACAGACATTTTAAGGTTGACATGACACTAGGGACATCTGCTGACCATCCGCTAATAATAACAATGATATGCCTATTATTAGTTATTAACGTCTGCTTAAACATTTGCAGTTATGGAATATTTACGTCTTAGCTTCCATAAAAGCTATATATTGTTTCAAAATGCATTTGCTAAGTTTTGTTTATTTTTAACTTATGGAAAAACAACCATATCGTTTAGATAGAGCAAAGGTTACTTCATTAACCTTCAATGAAGCCGACAATCATATAAATTATTGGATGGAAAAAACGGAAGATGAAAGATTGAATGCTGCCTGTTTTATTATAAATCAGATTTTTGGCGTTACTCCACAAACAAAAGTAGATCGCACCATTACCGATAAGAGAAAACAGCCTTAATGGCAGATTTATTCAACCAGGATTTTCAGGATTTTATTAAATCGCTGAACAAGGCAGCAGTAGAATATATTCTTGTAGGTGGTTATGCAGTCATTCTTCACGGTTATATCCGTAGCACAGCAGATTTGGATGTTTGGGTCAATAAAACATCAGGTAATTATCAAAGATTAAAAAAAGCTTTTAACCTTTTTGGCGCTCCTATCTTTTCTGAAGAAGATTTTTTAGGTAATCAATTTGACGTATGGGGTATAGGCATGGAACCAAACCGGATAGAAGTGCTAAATAAAATTAAGGGGATTGAATTTTCTGAAGCATACCCCCTTTGCAAAACGTTCATTCAAAATAATATTGAGGTTAAATATATTCACCTCAATCATCTTATACAAGTCAAGGAAGCAGCAGGCAGATTTAAAGATAAAGCCGATATTGAAGAACTGAAGAAAAGAAATAAAAACCTTTAGGCAGGTGTTCCAGAAAGCTAATCTCCCTTAGAATTAACTTTCAAGAGTTGCAATGGAATCTTCATCTTCACTTGCTGAAACAACAACTACCCAAAGGTTGTGAACAGTATTAAAGAATGATGAAAAATCTACCAGATTTAAAATTCAATTTCCTTATAATTGAACTAAGCAAATCCAGGATTAAAAGTAATGTGTTTGTACTCAAGAAAATCTTCTAATGCAGCTTCTCCATTTAAGCGGCCACTGCCACTTTGTTTATAGCCACCTTCTTCAAACTGAGGGAAAATTTGCGCGTATGTGTTAATCCAAACAGTTCCGGCATGTATAGCTTTAGCAACCCGCCAAGGCCTGTCTACATCCCGAGTCCAAATGCTGGCAGCAAGACCATAGTCATTATTGTTTGCCAGGGCAATTGCTTCTGCTTCTGTTTCGAAAACCTGTAATGTAGCCACAGGGCCAAATACTTCCTGCTGCACAATCGGCAGTTCAGCGTTATTTACTTCCAGCAATGTAGGGCGGTAGAAAGCACCTTTAGACAATGCCCCTTCTGTAATAGAACCACCTCTTACAATTACTTTGGCGCCGGCAGCAATGGCTTCTTCTACCACATTATTTACCCGCTGCACATTTGCCTTATCAATCATAGATCCCATTTCACTGGAAGGATCAGATGCCGGACCTACCTTGACGTTAGAGAGCCGCTCAGCAAGCCCGTTCCTAACACTTTCTGCAATGTCTTTCTGTACCAGTATCCGGCTGCCGGTCATACAAAACTGTCCGCTAAAAATGGTAATAGCTTTCTCCATAGTAAAAATGGCTGACTGCAATTCCGCATCATTAAAAACAATCATCGGTGTTTTTCCACCGAGCTCCAAACTAAAACGTTTCAATTGTGCTGCGCCTGCGGCTACAATAGCTTTTCCGGTTTTGGTGCTGCCTGTAAAACTGATAACCTGAACATCAGGAGATTGCACCAGGAATTTTACTGCTTCATTACCGCTTTCTGTGATCACGTTTATTATGCCCCTAGGCAGACCGGGTGTTTCTGAAATGATTTTGCAAAGAAGGCTATTTGTCTGGGCTGTTAGGCCGGGCAGCTTTACTACAGTTGCAGTACCAGCAGCCAAAGCAGGGGCAAGTGCCCGTATAGACAGAGCCACCGGTGCATTAGACGGAGCTATGATGCCGGCAACCCCCACGGGTTCACGAATGGTAATCGAAAGGCTGCCGGGCTTTGCTTCGCCGGAACGCCCCGCTGTAAATGTTTTTCCAGCCCAATAACGTAAGAGAGCTGGTGCTGCATTCACTTCCATAGTTGCTTCTGGTGCTATCTTTCCACTTTCAGTACCTAGCATCTGAATCAGGTCTTTGCTTCTTGCATCAATTTGATCGGCTATTGCCAAAAGAACTTTAGAACGCAAGGAATGATCGATCTTCCAGGATGTTTCCCTGAAAGCTCTTACTGCGGCTTCAACAGCTTTTTGGGCTTCTTTCTGACCACCATCAGCATAGCTGCCTATTTGTTCGCCCGTTGCGGGATTAAAACTTATTCCGGATTGTTCGGCATCTACCCATTCACCATCAATCCAGTTTTTTGCAATGCTATTAAGATTGTAAGCAGGTTGTTTTTTTAACCCCAAATCTTTTTCAATTGTTTCCATGATTTTTATGGTTTATTATTAAAAATGTTATTTATAACCAGTATCTACCTATTCTGCCTTTAGATTATATTTTCAGATAAACTGGTTCAAATGATTTCAACTACCATTTGCAATAACAAAATTGAAAATTACTTACTATGATTAATGGTACAAAAAGGACATTTTTAAAGCTTTACCAGGTTGCTCTGAAACGGGTATAGTATAAGCTTTTTGTAAGTCCGAGCACGTATTCGGGAGAATTATTTTCAAGCAGGTGAAGCTCAGGTGGAGTGAGACCGGTGAATTCTTTATAATCTTTTGCCAGGTGTTGATAATCTGTATAACCGCATTCTACAGCTATTCTTGACCAATCATTATCGGGAGACCAATTTTTAAAGTTGTACGCTTTGTTGAAGTGGATAATTCGCATATATGTTTTTGGATTTACACCTGTTCTTTCATAAAACTTTCGTCTGAACTGCCTGGTGCATAAGCATGATTCTTTAGCCAACCCATCTATTGATATGTTGCCTCCGCTTTGCATCATTTGTCTGCTGATGAAATCAAGTGGAAGAACGTCCGTGCGGGAGTGGCAAATCAGTTCCAGCGCAAAATGATTTACAATATGAATCAGCGCTGTATAATCTTTTGCTGATTGCAACTTCTCAAAAGTAAATTGTATATTATTTTGAAAAATGTTGGAAGCATCTAAAAGCCGGTTAGTAAGTTCATAAGCGGGTATACCTGTTAAACGGAAAACAGCCATAGGCTGAAATACAATTTGTACATTTAATAAATTGCATCCATTAAAAAGTCTAACCAGGGAAGTTCGTTGCCCTGTCAGAAGAATAGAAGGGTGGTAAGATCTTTTCAGCCCTGCACTTTCTATTGCAACAGGATCACGCAGGAAAAAATGCAGGCATTGTTCAGGTTTTGGGGGTAAGGCCTTAAAAGGAACATTTTCAGCTTTGTCAAATTCATAATGAACTATTCTGAAGCATTGTACATACTCGCTTACTTCTGGTCCTGGTAAAAAATCACGTATGATCATAGATTTTTAGATCCTCTTTTGATTTTTTTAAAGTTACAGTTTTTAAAACTGTCTTCCTAAAATTTGACCGCCAATGTTGAAGCATTGGCGACCGGCAGGGCAGCCACTAAAAGAAAATTATCTTTCGGTTCAGGGCATCGAAACACGTTTCCGTAAGTTATAGTTTATAACCAGGCCAATGCCATATTGTATAAAACCATTATGCTTTAAATAAGAAGGATAGATTTTATTGTTATAAATTGGCAGATCGTTAATGGCAAAGTCAAAGCCTAATCCATAATCAAAATTTTTATTTTTTGCTTTTTCTCCTCCAAACAACACTTGTAAGTTATTAAAGAGTCCAAAGTTTAAATTTTTAAACGGGCCTCCTGAATATGTGTCGTAACCCGAAATTGATGAAGTAACACCCACTAATGTACCAAGCGACAATCCGCCTGTATACTTTAAGTAAAGCCCCTGAGCAAGATCAAATTTTCTTGTTTTTCCAATAAGTAGCGATGCAAAGGAGAGGTCAGTTTTTTCACTAAGGGTAGGATAATAATTAAGGGCCTGCATTTCTATACCTAAAAATAAACTTCGGTTACTTCTTTGTATAAGATTAGTAGAAAGACCAATATTTATAAAAGAAGAATTGGGAATATTCAATGAGGTTTCTTCCTGAGAGAAGTGCTTCATAGAAATGCTGTTACCCGCCCCAACACGTAAAGATATATTATGGGGTACTTTGTCTTGAGCAAAGCTGCAAAGAGTAAGGCAAGTGATAAAACAGATAGTCGTAAGGGTTCTTAAAAGTAATCTCATAAATATAAAATTTAAATGAAGGATTTATATTTCTATCAACGTTTAGAATAATTTTTTCATAAGTCTTTATTAGATGACAATAGTATATTTGTTTTGGTTGCATTCGCAGGTTTTTTAAAAGCACACAACATGTATGGTTTGTATCGGGTGGGGATTGGTTTTCCGTCTGCTTATAACTGCTGTTGAATTTACAAATAAACGTGGATTGTATTGTTCTGTTGCCGGCAATGTTCGTTTGCCAAAACATATACCTAAGCTACGCTATAGCTGATTGATAAACTGTCAGCCTGCTTGCTTAGGCAATGTTAGCTGCCGGGCTGTCGAGTTTGTAATGACTCGTGCTCCAAAAAAAAGTTTAACAAATTGTCTGCACTTATAAATAAGTCTACTTGACTTTTAAGCATAACTGCTGTAGAAAGTTGAATGCTATCTAATGCTCTTAATCCTTTACTGCCATGTTTTTTGAGCAGGTCTTGGGCTTGTTCGATAATAATATTGTCAATTTGAATGAAGGTGTATTTGTCAAAATCGTATTTAAAAGACTCAAGTAGCGTTGTAGCTTGTAGTTCAGTTATGTCCCGTGTCCTTAACTTTTTCCATACTGTAGATGCAAATTCAACTTTAGTAAGGTCGGAAAGAAAGATTGTCCTTACTGTATGTGCTGCAAAGATGCCCTCGATTAGATTTGAATCTATCTCCTGATGATAGAGTTTAAATAAAGAGGAAGTGTCTAGAAACAGTTTCATAGGTTCATTCGTCTTTCTTCTATTAAAGAGTCAACAAATGATCCGGTATAATTCTCCAAAGCTTTTCTGCTTTTTGAAAAGGAGAAGTCGGCTAAAGAAAGTCCCTTTGCAGAAGAAACTTCAATGTCTTCTAAGAATGTAACAATGACCTTAACTGGTTTCTCAGACAAGTATTCATGATCAAGCTTTACATATCCATTTTGAAAAGTGCCCATTATTGCTACCATAATCTGTATTTTATACTGTCAAAAATACAAAAGGTATATTACCCATACAAACTGTTTCTAGTCATGCCTATTATTTAAAGATGTTTGATTATAGCCTTGCCTGCAACGAGTATTAACTATTTTTTAATACTTTTTCCATTTACCAATGGGGCAACCTTGGTACCTATCAGCTCAATAGCTTGCAATAGTTTTTTATGCGGTAACAATGCATTGTCCATTTGAAAAGTGATTCTTGAAATGCCGCCTAATGCATTACTATGCCTGACAATTTTTTCGGCTATTTCTTCCGGCCCTCCAATTAACAGCGCACCTTTTGGGCCTCTCTGCGCATCAAAATGAGCCCGCGTTACCGGTGGCCAGCCACGCTCTTTTCCAATCCTGGTAAAGGTTTCAGCATAGCCCTGATAAAAATCATTAATAGCTTCTTCCGTAGTTTTTGCTACATAACCAAGCGAATGTAATCCCACTTTTAATTGTTCCGGTGAATGGCCGGCTATTTTTCCTGCCTCCCTGTAAAGGTCTACCAACGGACGAAAGCGTTGTGTTTCGCCACCAATTACAGCAACCATTAACGGTACTCCAAGAGTTCCTGCACGAATAAACGATTCGGGTGTTCCACCTACGCCAATCCAGATGGGAAAAGGATTTTGCATGGGCCTTGGATAAATAGGCTGGTTCTTTAATGCCGGACGGAATTTACCCGACCAGGTAACAAATTCATTATCCCGAATATTAAGTAAGAGGTGCAGCTTGTCTGTAAAAAGCTCATCATACTCCTTGAGGTTCAAGCCAAAAAGCGGAAAGGCTTCTATAAATGAACCACGCCCCACCACCATTTCAGCACGGCCACGGCATATCAAATCCAGCGTAGCAAAATTTTGAAATACCCTTACCGGGTCGGCTGCACTAAGCACTGTAACGGCACTTGTAAGACGTATGCGACTGGTGCGGGCAGCAGCAGCTGCAAGAATCATGGTAGGCGCTGAATCAAGAAACTCTTTGCGGTGATGCTCTCCAATTCCAAATACATCAAGACCTACCTTATCTGCATGTTCCATTCTTTCGAGCAATTGAGCTATGGAACTCATGTTATTAATTGAACTACCGGTATCCTTACTAACCATTGCCGCGGCGAAACTATCAATTCCAATTTCCATTTAAGTGTTCTTTAGATGATATTTTATTTCAAAACCAATCTAAAAACGATTGACATTAATACGAAGAACAGCATGCAATATTTCAGAAGTTGAATAAAGATGCTACATTGTTAAAAAGAAAACATTTTATAAAAACTCCGAAGAGGTGTCATGATTATAGAAATGATAAATACAAACGCAAACCCTAAAAGGGTGACATAGAGGCTCTTTAATTGGAAGAATAATGCCACTCCTCAGGGTTTTGCTAAATCATTAAATGTTTTCTATAATCATTTCACCACTTCGGAGTTTTACTGTATGAACAAGACAGTGATTAATCGTTATTCACGTTATAGCTTTTAGCAGCATCATATAATGCCAGCACCCAATCCTTACCGTAAGAAGATGAAGGCGGCGTGAATTGTTTACTGCCTGAATTTGTAATATCTGTAAGTGTAGTGGTTTTACCAGTGCGCGGATCATACCAGAAGCCCTGCAATCTTGTGCCGGTTATCTTTCCCATAACAATGTTGAAGGGCTTTCCTGCCGTACTGTACACCAGTAAATAATCATTGCCTCTTGTGGCTTGTATTCTTTCAGCAGGATTTAAATTGTTTTCCAGAATGAGCGATTGATCCGGCAAGCGGTCCGTCATTGGAAATGCTTCCATCAGCCTGCGTAAATAAATCATTTGATTTGCAGCAGGCAGGTTCAGCGCATCCTGCCAGGAAAAATGCGGACCATTAACAGGATCATGTTTTGGTGAATTCATTTGCCAGATATCATGACAGCCATAAGTGTGACCAAAAGCGCCGGCAAACAGATCAAGGTAAGCAGACCTTCTTACATCATAGGCATTTGAAGTGCCAAGGTCTTTAACATTAAAGCATACAGGGTGATCTTCGTAAATGGGTTCTGCATCTATCACCGGTTTAACAGGGGTCATATTATATGCAGCCTGTATTTTATCATACACTGCCTCATCCCTGCAGTGGCCTGTTTGAAACATGTTGAAGCTAAGCCAGGCGTCCTGGTGAAACCATTCTGCTGATCCCAGTTTGTTAGGCTGTGGGTGAAAGCTTATCACTGCTTTATTAGCAGTGGCTTTCATAATAGCATTGCCCATAGCACGCCAGATAGAAACATCCGATTCATTACGGGGGATGCGATCACCACCCAATATCCAGATAAGATTTTTCCTGTCCTTATAACGGTTGGCAAGCCATTGCGCATATACAGCAGCGTTTTGTTCGTTGAAGATCTCAGGCCCTTTTCCCCAGCTACTTTTAAAAACTTTATCACCCCAGGTTGGGAGCATAGCGATATTGATATTGTATAATGCGGCTTTGTCAATTATATAATCAACCTGCTCGAAATATTTTTCGTTAGGTTTACCGGGATCATCGTTTAAAAGAGGCGTATCTCCATTGGCATTTGGCGTATGCAGACCATCCAGTTCAGCCAGCACAACAGCCTGTATAACAGTAAAGCCTTGCTCACTACGTCTTTTTAGATAGGTATCCGCATCGGTGCGGTTAAGCCGGTGAAAAAGTTCCCAGGCAGTATCGCCTAACCAGAAAAAGGGCTTGCCATCTTTAAGCAGGTAGCGTTTATTAGTGCTGATGCTAAATTGTGCAAAGCTTTGAATGGAGAGTACGGTTAGTATAACAAGCAACAGGAATTTATACATCGTTAATACTGTTTAAGATGGATCGTAAATATTTATCTATAAAATTAATGATCCTTTGGGAATGATTAATGATTTATGTTAAGATTGACTTTCAAACAGCAGACGCTGACTTCCGAAGTTTTGATTGGATGCATCTTTCCATACAAAGGCAGACTTCGAAAGTCTTGAATAAAGGCATCTTCAAACAGATAAACTTTTCAGGCCTTGAGGAGCGGCGTATCCATTCAAGACTTTCGAAGTCTGCCTTTGTGGGATGAGATATCGCAATTCAAAGACTTCGGAAGTCAGCGTCTGCTGTTTGAAAGTCAGCTTCTTCTGTTGATAGTTATCATCTTCTGGGCAAAGTAAGCGTTTGAAACTTTGTATTTACGTGTTTCGAATAAGTATATCTAATACAATATAAAAAGCGATAAAAACATATTTTTACAATAACTATCTATGCGTAAACAATGATAAAAGAACTACAATTACCATTTGATCTTGATCTGCCGCCGGCCCAGATTTTAAAAGCAGGCTCACTTAGCTGTATGTATGAAATGGGTAATCTGCGCTACATCTGCCTGGGAAAAACAGAGCTGGTAAGAAGAGTATATGGTGCCGTTAGAAATGAAAACTGGACCACCCTACCTTATACAATACAAAATGAGAATGTAATAATTAATGAATCTGGTTTTACTATTAGTTACACCGCTATTTATACCAGTGATATAAACCTGTATAAGGCTGATTACCATATTGAAGGCAAAGCAGATAACAGCATCAGCTTTTCAATGAAAGGAATAGCGCTTGCAAGTTTCAAAAGAAACAGGATCGGGCTATGTGTGCTTCACCCTTTAAAGGAATGTCATAACAGGAAGGCTATTGTTACAAGACCCGATGGAAAAGATTATAATTCGGTATTTCCGGGATTGGTAAGTCCTTCGCTGCCCTTTTTAGAAATGAGCCAACTGCAATGGGCAACCGAAGATAACCTTACCGTGCAGTTACATTTTGAGGGTGATATTTTTGAAACCGAAGACCAGCGTAACTGGTCAGACAGTTCTTATAAAACTTATTCTACACGGTCTGATATACCTATCCCTGTTGATGTACATCAGGGAGATACCATTGAACAAATAATTACCATTCATATATCAGGTACTGCAAGTAATACCCTGACTGAATTGCATAATGAAACCAGTGAAGTTAAAGTTCCATTTCCGCAAATAGGTTATAGCAGATCACTTAATGGTCCGTTGATCAATGACGATACAATTGATTGGATACATAAAATTTCTTTTGATCATTACAGGGTAACGATTGTAATGAATCAAAATAAATGGATGCATCAATTACAGGGTGCCCTTACCGAGGCAATTCAGATTAATACAAGACTGGAACTGGTTGTATATTTTTCTGATGACTATAAAAATGAAATTACTCGATTGACAGATCAGCTTACTGAAAGGCAATTGCTTGTACGAAGTATATTGGTGCTTCAGCAGCATCATAATATTTCTTCATCTGGGTTGGTTCAGTATTTGTATCCGGTCATAAAAGCAAAACTGCCCGCAGTTAAAATCGGTTATGGAACGGATTTGATATTTGTAGATGTGAACCAAAATCGTCCCGGACAAATACCGTTTGATTTTATAAGCTTCGGAATTCATCCTCAGGCCCATGCTTTTGATAACCGGTCTATTTTGGAGAACCTCCAAAACCAGCCTGATATTATGAAAACAGCTATGCATATCTCAGGAGGAAAGCCTGTCTGTATCTCTCCAATAACTTTAAAAGACCGCAATTCAGGAACCGATGAAAGACAGTACTCTTCTCTTGCAGCTTTTTGGACATTGATTTCTTTACAGAATTTTAGTGAAGCCTATAGTATTACGTTTTATGATTTGTTCGGTAAGGCTGGTATACTGCTAACTGAGCAAAATGATAATGGTCATAGTGTTACAATCAAGCCATCACCAATATACGAAGCATTGTCAACCATCTATGATTTTCAACCGGTCTGGATAATTAAAAAATTTACCGGAGATGAATTATTAATGGATGGATTATTACTTGAAAATGATGAGGGGGACAGGTTGTTTTTAAAAGGGCCGGAGGAGTATAGAATAAGAATCTGATAACCTGTGAGGCAGGCTGTTCAATAAGTCTATAAAGTATTCATACAGTAATTTTCTAAATTGATACAAACAGGGTTCCCTTGGTAGGCATCTTGTTTTAGTTTTCCTACCAAAATATTTACGCTTAATTATTACCTTCAGTTTCAACAGTCACCTTAAAAATATGAAATCATTATCTGCAGTCGTTGTTCTGATTATTCTTCATTCATGCCTGCTTGGACAGTCTTATACCAAAATACATTCTGGAGCAGTACTCATCGATACCCATAACGACGTACTGTCGTCGGCATCTATGAAGGGGATGGACATTGCATCCGACCTTAAAGGTAAGACGCATTCAGACCTGGGCAGGCTGATAAAAGGCGGCGTTGATGTACAGGTCTTTGCAATATTTTGTAATGAAACATTTGGTAAGGGTACTGCATTCAATTATGCCAATTGCGAAATAGATTCGCTTTATTCGATCGTTGCGCGCAACACGGATAAAATGATGATGGTGAACAATCCGGCGTCATTAAGAAAAGCGATCAGGAGTAGAAAACTCGGCGCGATGATGGGCGTTGAAGGCGGCCACATGATTGAAGATGATATCAGCAAGCTCGATAGTTTTTATAAGCGTGGAGTGAGGTACATGACGCTTACCTGGAACAACAGTACTTCCTGGGCCAGCTCTGCCAGAGATGAAACACTGCATCCTGATTCCCAGCAAAACGGGTTGAGTCAGTTCGGCATGCAGGTAGTTGCACGTATGAACCACCTTGGCATGCTGGTGGATCTTTCTCATGTTGGTGAACAAACTTTCAATGCTGCTATCAGTGTCAGTACAAAACCGGTGCTTGTGTCGCATAGCTGTGTATATGCATTGTGCCATCATTTTCGTAATCTGAAAGATGACCAGATCCTTGCTGTAGGTAGAAATGGTGGTGTGATTGATATTAATTTTTATTCCGGGTTTGTAGATAGCAATTACATAAACAAGATGGCCAATATGAGAAAGGCACATCAGGTGGAAGTGGATTCCCTAACGAAATTAAAATTGCCGGATTATACCATAGCTGAATGGCTTACAGCTACCTATTCCCGGGAAGCTGCTTCGTTAAGGCCGACTATACAACAACTGGTAGATCATATTGATTATGTTGTAAAGTTAATTGGTGTTAATCATGTAGGTATAGGTTCTGATTTTGATGGTATTGAATCTGCGCCGCGGGAGTTGGATGATGTTACAGGTTATCCGCTTGTTACAAAAGAATTGCTGAGAAGGGGTTATAGGAAGAGAGATATTAAAAAGATTTTGGGTGGCAATTTTATGAGGGTTTTTAAGGCGAATCAGAATTAACTTTTGATGTAATTTTTAACACAGAGAGCGCAGAGGAAGGAAACACAGATGGCACAAAGGTAAAAGTTAATATTGTAAAGCCTCATTGTATTCTCTGTGTTTTCTTCCTCTGCGCTCTCTGTGTTAAAAAAATTACCTAAGGAACCGATTAAAGTTTCTCCACCAAGTACAGATAAGGCTGGTGAAAATGATTTACAAAGATGGAAGATTCAAGTTGCGGAAACTTTTTATAATAATCTTCATCAGGCTTCAATATAATAAAAGCGCCGGTGCGCACATAGTTCATTGTGTTGGAATAAGCAGGCGCATTATATTCTTTAATTTGTTGTTTCACTTGTTTTGACAAAAACTTTCCCAGGTATTTTCTATAGTTGCGCATGGTCTTCTTATTGGGTGTATTCATTCGCCCATAAGCATATCGTAACGCCCATCTTGCCGGCCATTTAACTTTTTTAATAGACGGCACCGCATGCTTAAATGGATTGATGTTATTAAAATCATCCAGCGTTTGAATGGAGAAAGGTGCTTCCGGCACCCAGTCGGCAGCATTTACCACATTGTAAGCCCAGCCTCCCTGCGTTATGGATTCGTAGTCATATGCAAAGTAAAGGTTGCCTGGTTTAGGACCGGCGCTGCAATAAGTTTTAAACCGGATGTCGGTTGGTAAGGTTTTATTTTTTTGAAGATGATACAGATAAGCCGTTAGCAGGTATGCGATGGCGCCTCCCTGGCTATGTCCCATGATAATGATTTCTTTAGTACCTTTTTTATAAAGCGAATCAATTTTTGGCAGGATGGTTTTTGATAGAAAGGCAGTGCTCACCAGCCAGCCTATATGCACGGCAGCTCTTGGATTATCTGCCAGCTCATAATCGAAGTTGTTTGTTTTAGATAGTGTCAGCGTACCTTTGGCCGGAACCATAGCTGCATAGAAATTTGCCAGCCAGCTAGTCTTGTCGGCTGTAGTGCCGCGTATGCTGATGACCGCTACACCGTTTTTATTAATATACAGATCCCAGCAGTTATGCAGTCCCACTATCGGGGAGCGGTACAGAAACTTGTATTCAGGTGGTGGTGGCATAGAACGGCCGTAACCTGAATCACCGAATTGCGCGGAGACTTTCATAAGGCCGATGTATTCTTCTTTATCGAATCCTGGTTTGAGGTGCTGGGCGGTGACAGAGCTGCACGTAATGATGCAGGTAATAAACAGAATGAAGATGTATTTCATAAGGTATATCTATCAGGAGCGTATTTTACAACGGTCACCTAATGTAATTTAAATTTATTGGAAATTTTTCCAGGATGAAGATACTATAATAGCTGATTTAACACAGCAGATTGTTGAACGTTTATGGTAAGCCGGATCATATATATACTGGTTGAAAATCATAAATATCTATCCAGGTTCATCGTGCCTACCTATCTGAATAAAATCTGTGAAAAAGGCCAGAATGTCATTTCTTTATATTCCAACCAATAACGAAAGTGATAAATTTTGTATTAATAGCTGTTTGCATAATTGCCGGAATGTTGTTCAGGCAATCAAAGACATTACCGGCAGACGCTCATAAAGGAATCAACGCATGGATTATATATATTGCGCTTCCTGCACTTTCGTTAAAATACCTGCCCCATATTCAATGGAGCACCCACCTGTTACTAGCGGCCATTGCGCCTGTTATTGTATGGCTGGGAGGTTGGTTATACTGTTCCTTATATCTTTCTAAATCAGGCATTGACACCTCCACCCGGGGAGCTATGAAAATAACTTCCGGTTTAAGTAATACCGGTTTTGTAGGCTTCCCTTTGGTAATGGCTTACTTTGGTGAACAGCATTTAGGCATAGCCGTTATATGCGACCAGATGTCGTTTACACTGCTATCAACAGCAGGTGTGATCGTTGCCATTAACTCTTCAAAAAAGCAGGTGCTGTCAGCAAGTGTAGTATTGAAAAAATTATTTCGTTTTCCGCCTTTCCTGGGATGTTTAGCTGCGTTAACACTTCCACGGCTTATTGATCTTTCCGCCGCAGAACCTTTGTTTAATAAACTTGCCGCAACAGTAGGTCCGCTGGCACTTTTTTCTATGGGACTGCAACTAAAATTCAGCGGTTGGCAAATAAATTTAAAATATATTTCCGTTGTATTACTATATAAATTATTGATTGCACCGCTGTTGGTATTGTCTGTCGCATTGCTTCTGCAAATGAGAGGAACCGTAGCACAAACAAGCATCTTTGAAGCGGCCATGCCAACAGTTCTCACGGCAGGTGTGATCGCAGATGAATACCATCTGAATCCTACTTTATCAAATCAGATAATAGGTATAGGGATCATTTTTTCTTTTGGCACTACTGCAATGTGGTATGGCATTATTCATTGGCTGGTATAGTAAAACCACTTACCCCATCCCTCACACCTCATACCTAGGCTGTTCAAAAGTCCATAGCACTCTTCATACAGTTTTTGTGAAATGAATGTCAAAAGGTTAGTACTACATCCCCTCCTCGGGAGGGGATGTTTGAGCCGAAGGCCAAACTGGGGTGGGTAACTGATTGTAATTATTTAGCGACAAACATCAGGAGAGGTCAACACTATGCACAACAATGAAGACCAAAATAGCAACACGTCCGGTGTACCCACCCCCGTTATGTCCTACGGACATAACATCCCCTCCCGGGGAGCAGGGCTGTTGTGTTCTAATTTTGTTTACTTTTAGGATTGAGAAACACTGAAAACAATGGAAGGGAAGTCAAGCAATATATTGGATTATTTAGGTGAGGTA
>JAABUS010001043.1_pt1 | contig 64246 bp, 56 predicted proteins | sample 5560161 | NCBI WGS metagenome assembly JAABUS01 (sample SAMN10711885, study PRJNA513376) | rock metagenome | isolation source: Antarctica rocks | place: Antarctica: Victoria Land, Trio Nunatak nord | collected 2016-01-04
GGCGCATCGCCGAACCAGCCCGGCTCCTCACCGCCCAAGAACTGGAGAGCCGCGTTTGCGCCGCCTTCGCGTGTTCGCTCGACGAGCATTTGGTCATGCTCCAGGAGGTCGCCTGATTCAGCAATAAGGCGGATTAACGTAGAACCAGTCGGAGCAGCCCAACAGGTCGGGCGGCACGGGATCAAAGCAGTTGTACCGCCGAGCTATTAGGAGGTGGGCGAAGCCATGACGCTCGGCTAGTGATTGTGCTGTCTCAAGCACTCGGTCGTCAAAATCGAGCACGAGCAGACCAGCCGGAACGGGTCCGTCAGCGACGGCGAGCAGGCCAAGGAGCGACGCCGTCCCATCCATGTCACCCACGAAGGCGACCCGCCGACCGGCGAGGAGCGGCGCGATCAGTTTTGCCTGCCGTGCCAAGTCGTCGGTGCGCATGGGAATCTGATCGTAGGCGCGGTAGGGCGCCGGTCGGGCGCGTGCGACGAGTTCGGCCGCGGCCCGCTCGGTGCTGGTGATTGGCGCGCGCAGCCGCGATTTGACGGAAGAAGCGGCCCCTCGATCAGTGATCCGGTCTGATGGGTAGCGATGGAGGATGGCGTTTACGGAAGACGAAAGCTGGTCGAACACGCGAATATCCTCCAGGATGGTCAGGCAGCGACGCGACGACTCTGGTACCAGGGCCAAAGGCGCAGGGTCTTGATCCGGAACTCGACCAGCTCGACGCTGACACCGTAGTCGGCGGCGAGGGTTTTGGCCGGGACCGCGTCCCAGACGGCGCGGGCGACCACCGCGCTCGGCAACAAGGCCGCCGCTGCCGTCCAATAGGCCTCGTTCTCCGCTACTTCGTCATGGCGTCGCCCGGAGACCCCGGTTGGCTCTAACACCAAGGTTACTGGCTGGTGTCCGAAATGGGCATGCGCCACCTCCTCCATAACCGTTACGGCGGCCCGCTCGGGTGTCTGGTTGGGGTTGAGCAGAATCAGTAGCTTCCCATCCGGGAGCTCTGTGGCGCCTCCTGACCAGGTGCGCGCGTCAATACTCTTCAAGTGCTCGCGATCTTCCTCTGTGATGTTCCCCAGTGTTCCAGGTGTAGGAATGAAAATACCGAGTGATGCCTGGAGGAGGAACGGGTCCAGACGGCCTCGGGAGCCAAGCCCAGCCTGCTCCCGAAGGGCCATGGCATGCTCCTCAACGAACCGGAGAAAGCGTCGCGTGGCTCGCCCGCTCCGCCGATCTGGTTTCTGCGGCGTTCCCATCACTCGTCCTCCACATCGGACTCGCCAATTGCGGCCTTGTGCTCCGGTTGGATCGATCCATCACGAGTGGTGTCGGCAAATTCTGAATACGCGGCGCGGAATATCCGCGCAAGGAGCGCTGCGTTGGTGGGATCAAGGTTACGATCGGCGCGTAGGTGAGCCTCGACCGCGTTCGGCACGGAGGTCACAACTGGGTCCCCGCGACCGGTGGGCGACGCGACGGGAGTGAATCCGGACCCGGCGACGACGATCTCCAACCAATCGGCGATGGCGGCGAGCGTACGCATGTCCGGCGTCGGCACTTGCTGACCAGGAGCGCTAGCGGACGTGCGCCGCTCAAGGCGTGAGAGGGTGGCCGGGCTTACTCCGGTCTGTTGGGATGCCTCTTCAAGAGTCAACCGCTCGGTCCGCCGTTTCTGCCGGATCAAGGAGCCTATTTCGTCGAGTCGGACCACTGGACGCCCTTGATCACCGAACACAGACCCTGTATCCTCGATGCCGCTCGCGTTCATCCCCTAAACCCTCTCGCGTGCTGCGTCGGACCACCCGTCCGGACAGTTTTGCATACACGAAATTTATCACAGATGAAATACTGGTGACAAGCAAGGTATCAGGTCAGAAGAGCGGGAGACGAGCGGTGTTGCGGCATGACGCGGCCAGAAGGGTGAAGAACGGCGCCAGCGTGGAGACAGCACCGCCCATCCCGTCGCCTACGCCGCGACCTGGGCCTCCACCCGCTCCGGCATCTCCCGCAGCGACCGGACTGGCGACCACCAGACCAGCGCCAGCGCCGCCGGTGGGCCGAGCGCCGCCAGCGCGACGACCGGCCGCAAACCGATCGCCTCGGCCAGCACGCCCCCGAGCAGCGCACCCAGCGGGACGGTGCCCCGGATCATCACCCGCAGGCTGGCGTTGACGCGACCGCGCACCCGCTCCGGCGTCACCGCCTGACGCAGGCCGAACTGATTCACGTCGTAGGTCGGCCCGGTTATCCCTTCGACGAACATGCCCGCCGCCACCAGCACGCCCGCGACCACCGGCGGACCGGTCGCCGCCGCGATCAGGAGCCCGCCGGGGAAGACGCCGGCGATGCCACCGGTGATCGCGCGGCCCAGTCCGAATCGCCGCGCCATCCGGGCCGGCAGCAGCGTGCCGATCAAGAACCCGCTGCTCCCAGCGGCGAAGACCGCGCCAATCGCCCCCGGCCCCAGACCAAGATCGCGCGTCATGAACAGGACGAGCAAGGCCCAACGGGCGTTCTCGAACAGGTTCCAGACCCCGGTGCTGGCGGCCAGGGTCCGCAGAACCGGCTGACTCACCACGATTCGCAGCCCCTCGCCGATCTCCCGCCAGATGCTTCGCCCCGGCACCGGCGGCTCAGGCGATGTCTCCACCGCCGCGATCCCTCGCAGCAGCAACGCCGAGACGAGGAAGGAGACGGCATCGACCACGATCGCCACTGGCGCCGTCGCCACTTGCACCAGCGCTCCGGCCAGACCTGGACCGGCGACGTCGGCGGCCGCGTAGCTCGTCTGGAGCTTGCTGGCGCCATCGACGAGCTGTGTCCGGTCGAGGATCGTCGCCACGAACGACTGCGACGCCACGTCGAAGAAGACCGTCAGCACCCCGGTCAGCAGCGCGACCGCATAGAGGAGCTCGATCCGCAGCAGCCCGGCCCAGGCGGCGAGCGGGATCAGCAGCAGCAGCGCGGCGCGGCCGAAATCGGCGGCGATCATCACCGGCCGTCGCGGCCGCCGGTCGACCCAGACTCCGGCCAAGAGCCCGATCGCCAGCAGCGGCATCGTTCCCGCCGCCGCCAGCATCCCCACCTGGAAGGGGGTCGCCCGGAGCGTCACGACGGCGATCAGGGGTAGCGCCAGCGTCGTGACGCTCGTCCCGAGTTGCGAGACCGAGTGCGCGGCCCACAACCGCCGGAAGGCGGGGTGACGCCAGAGCCCGCCAGCCGGGAGACGGGGCGTCCACCACGTCATCGCCGGCCAAACCGTGCCGGATCGAATGGCCGTGCTACCTCCGGCAGACACCCATCCGTCATCAATTCGGCCACGACCTCGCCCGTGGCGGGGCCGAGCGTTACCCCGAGCATCGCGTGACCGCTGGCGATCGCCAGATTCGCGAATCCCGGCGCCAGTCCGATCACCGGCAGCCCGTCCGGCGTCAGTGGCCGCGCTCCGGTCCAGAGGGCCGCGCGGCCCAGATCGGCCGGCCAGCCCGTGAGATAGCCCGCGCCGGCGCGGGCGATCGCCGCCACCCGGCCGGGCGCGATTCGGTCGTTCAAACCGGACAGCTCCATCGTCCCCGCCAGCCGGACCATCCCGTCGAGCGGCGTCACTGCGACCCGCGCTTCGTGCAGATAGAGCGACCGCCGCAGCGGGCGCGGCAGCACCGGCGGCGGCGCGTAGTCGAGGCTGTATCCCTTGCCAGCCTCAATCGGCACCCGCACGCCGACCAGCCGCATCACCGCCGGCGTCCACGCGCCCGCGCAGACCACGACCGCGCCGGCCGCGACCCGGCCACCGGTCGTCTCGACCCCGGACACCCGGCCGGCGCGATGGTCGATACCCGTCACCGCCGTCCCCGTCGCGATCTCGACCCCGTTCGCCCGCAGCCACTCTTCCAGTCCCGCGACCAGGGAATCTGGCCGGACATGGCGCTCCTGAGCGAAGCAGTAGCCGCCGACCACCGCCTCGCTCAGGGCCGGCTCCAACTCCCGGAGCGCGTCGCCCCAGAGCAGCGGCGGAGTCTGGTAGCCAGCGCGGCCCAACGGTTCCAACCCGGCGTAGTCGCGCTCCAGCTCCGCCCGCGACCGGTAGGCGAAGACCAATCCTTCCCGGTGCTCCTCGAAGGCAACCCCGTCCGCCCGCAAGGCGTCGAAGAGCGCTATCGTCCGGGCGTTGAGGGCGGCAGTCGCTTCGAGACCCGCCAGGTAGTCCCGCGCGTTGCAGTGCCGCCAGAAGGCCACCAACCAGCGAAGAAACCCAGGGTCCGCCCGCGGCTGGACGTAGAGCGGGCTATCCGGCCGGAGCATCCACCGCAGCGACATCCCGATCAATCCCGGCGCCGGGACCGGCCCCGACAGCGACGGCACGATCCAACCCGCGTTGCCGAACGACGCCGCTCGCCGCGCCGGCCCGGCGTCGACGACCGTCACCCGCCAACCACGCCGGCGGAGCGCCCGCGCCGCGCAGAGACCGATCACCCCCCCACCGATAACGACGATTCGGTCCATAAGATGCCTCTGGTTGCATGGCTGGCGCGCGGCGCGTGATGTTCCAGCTCTCCGACTCTGCGTTCGGGAGGTCGCCGAAGCTCGTCACCCAACGATACCCACCGTGTGCGAATGGCCGTCCTCTATCATGGTCGGCCCATGGTTCCAACATTGGCGACCCGTGACATTTCTCCCTAATCGGCCGTGTCTTTGTCGAGGACCATGCCGATCAGGCGCGCCAAATCCGGTGCATTCCGTGTCGCCGCCTCCCAGACGAAGTCCTCGAAGGACAAGCCGGCGACACAGTCGTGAATCGCGTTAGCCGCTTCCACGATGTCGCTCAGATAGAGGCGCTCACTCCGCGGCATAGATGATCTCGGCAGAGGCGAGGACGTCATCCCGGATGAGAGGCTTGAGTCCTCGCTTGGGAACCAAGTCCACCGGTCGGCCCAGGATGGTCGAAAGTTCCCGCTGCAACCCTGCGAACCCGATAAAGCCGATCGCCGCCTCCGGTTGGAAGAGCACGAGAAGATCGAGGTCGCTCTTCGGGCCGAAGTCATCGCGCACGGCCGAGCCGAACAGCGACAGCTCCAACACCTGATAGCTCCGGCAGAGCGCGGCGATCTCTTCCGTTCGGTCAGAGAGCGGATATCTGGACGCGATCATTTCAGGTCCTCAGTCTCGTCATTGGATGGCGTTATCCCAGGATAATCGCGAGACAGGATGTCACCTACCTGCCGGCGCAACAGCGGTACGGATTCGGTGGCTGTATTCCAGACAATGTCCCAATCCATCGCGAAGTACGAATGAACGGCCCGGTTGCGGAAGCCGGTAACGGCACGCCACGGGATATCCGGGTAGCGCTGACGCACGCTGGCCGGCAGGTGGGAGACCGCCTCGCCGATGATGATCAGCCGGTACAGTATGGAATCCCGGACATCGTCGTCCGCGACGAAGTCGTCGAATGAGCGGCCGTGTACCGACCGCGCGATGGCATCGGCGGCATCGACGATATCGGCCAGGTAAAGGTCCTCACGCCGCATAGAGAACCCGGGCGGACGCCAGCACGGACTCCCGGATCAGGGGCTTCAATCCGCCCTTCGGCACGATGTCGACCTTCCGGCCGAGGAGCGATTCAAGCGCCTCTTCTAACCGGCCGAAGGTGATGAATGTCACGCGCGTGCCGGGCTCGAACGCTACCAGCAGATCCAGGTCGCTCTCCGCCCCGAAGTCGTCCGTGAGCGCCGAGCCGAACAGCGACAGCTCCAACACCTGATAGCGTCGGCAGAGCGCGGCGATCTCCGCCAGTGGCAGGTCGATTCGCGTCTCGACGTCGCTCATGCTCGCGGGTCCTTCCGGTATCGAGGGCCAGGGTCGCTCTCAGTCGAGGTTGAAGAGCTCGCCCAGCAAGCCGCGCCGGCTCGTCGCCCGCGCCGCGAACTCCTCCCGATCCGCTGGCATGTAGGCGCCGCGCTCCCCGTCCGCGGCGTCGTAGACGGGATGACGATCGCCGGCGCTTCCCGCATCGCCACGACCAGACGCATCCGCGCTCCGGGCGATGATCTTGTCGAGCTCGCCACGGTCAAGCCAGACTCCCCGGCACGCCGGGCAATGGTCGATCTCGATCCCCTCGCGCTCAGCCCGCTTCAATTCGGTCTGGTCAACGGGGCACTTCATCGGGGCACAACTCCCTTCCGTCATCGCCAGGCGCGGGCAGCGTCTCCGCGTCTCCGGTCACCCGTCCGTCGCCCTCCCGACCGCCAATGGTACACACAAACCGTTATGCCTCGTCCGTCTCCTCCGGTTCCGGCATCGTCATCAGCAGGAACGTCGTCTCCGTCCCCCGCACCATGCTTGGACAGCGTGGTCCCGGCACGAACCCCGCGCGGGCGTAGGCCCGAATCGCCCGCTCGTTCCAGACGGCGACGCTGAGCCGGAACCGTCGCGGCGGGGGCACCAGGCAACCGCGTGCGTCGGCCAGCCCCGTGACCACAAAGCGCGTCCCTAATCCCTGGCCCACCAGGTCGGGCCGCAGTCCCAAGCCAACGTCGAGGGCGTCCGGCGGGTACAAGCCGGCATCCCGGCCCCCCGGCACCTGCGCGCCCGCCTCGTCGGTCGCCGCCCGGTAGCTCGTCAGCTCCTCGAGAATCTCGGCGAAATCCTCGGGCGCCAGATCGTAGAAGGCGGCTCGACCCTCGTACCGCCAGTCGATCATGATCCGGGCGTCCTCCTCCGTCAGCGGCCGAAAGGCGAAGGTCGTCCCCGTCACTTCCTCTCCCCCGGCCCCTCGCCCACGTCGTCGCCATCGTCCACACCGGCCCGACCCGATGCTCGCCACGCGGGGGAGGGCGAGAAGGGAACGGTCGGGCCATCTCTCAGGGATGGAAACGCGGTTCACCCATGCGCGAGGCGCCAGGGTCGGCGGGAACCTCACCACCGGTCACGGTGGCTGGCCCTCCCCCGCCAGATTACGGACCCGTGGCAGGCGGCGCGGAGCTGGGACCGAGGAACCAGTTTCAAAACTCGTGTAGGATGACAATAGGCGGCATTCTCCCTTTTCCAAGGAGTCCGCTCATGCCCCAGACCCCTTCGAGTGATGTCCTCACTTCGCGCCAACTGGCCTTCATCGCCGAGCGCCTCCCGGAACCACCATACGCCCCAACTGGTGGGCCGCACAACTCGAATTGCGAGCTCTTGCCGGGATCCTGCGGGTGCCGCGCTCGGGCTGCCGCTGGCGCGATCTCGATCGCCCCGGTTCCCCATCCGGGGTAACGCATTGGTGACGACTGCGGTTCTGGCACCGGCGTAGCGGGTACCGTCGAGTCTGGCGCTCACTCCTGAACCTACTCGTCCAAAGCAAGCGCTTAGACCGCTCGCTCATCAGCCTCGATGGGACTCTGATCCCGAGTCAGGAGTTCACGGAGCAGACCGGCTATTCAGGCAAGCATCGCGCAGTCGGGACGAAGGTGGCCGTGCTGGTGGATCGCGTCGGGATCCCCATTGCCATCAGCGTGGCACCCGGCAACTATCACGATGGTGCCCTGGGGTTTCTGACACTGGCCAACATCTTCAAACCGCTGCCGATCCTGCGCGGCATTCTGCCCGACGCGGCCGAGGTTGCCGAGCCGACCGTACTAGCCGACAAGGGCTACGACAGTCTTCGTTTTCGCCGCTTTGTGCAGGAGCGCGGGTACCGGCCACTGATTCCCGCCCGGTCCTGCATCCCAAGCAGTCAGGCCGCTGGCGAACTGGTTGCCAAAGGCGTCGGGCTCCAGCGAAAGCGCTAGGTGGTTGAGCGGACACTGGGCTGGCTCAAGGGCTTCCGGCGGCTGCGCTACCGGGTGGACCGGACGGCGGCCTCGTTTCAGGCGTTCGTGTACCTCGCGGTCCTGATCATCTGTGTGCGGCGCCTCATGAGTCCGTCCCGAGGTGGTAGTCCTTAGCCGGGCTCTATCCTGTTGCCGCATGTAGCAATCCCCAGCACCATCACCGGAGACCCACTCCAGGAGATCGGCGATGCCGGAGGTGCCGCCGGGACCTGCCCCTACCGCTCCCACCCAAGGCCGGATTTCCGGCACGGACCGGGGGCCGGCAGGATGACGTTCATTTCCGATCTGCAGCTCCACTCGCGCGAAGCTGCTTGAGAAGCGCGTGAGCCACGGCGCCTGGATCTTCTCGGTGGGGGAAGTGCCCCGCCCCAGGGACGATTACCCGCTCATAGCCGTTGCTGAAGCATCTCTCCTGGCCATCCGCTCCTTCGGGCAGATCGCACCCATCGGCGCTGCCCTGGATGAAGAGGGTCGGAACACCGATCTTCGGCGGCGGCTTCACATCGAGCGTTGCCTCCAACTCGGCGTAGGCACGCCGGCCCAAGGCCCCGCCCCAGCGCATGCGGTAGTAATCGAGGACGATATCCACGAACTGTGGGGTATCCCACGCTTCCGCGGCCGCGGCAAACTCCTCCTCCGAAAATCGCCACTGCGGGGACCACGTCCTCCAGAGCTCCCGACAGAAGTCCCGCCGATGCTCACTCAACATCGCCTTGGCGGCGTCCAACTGGAAAAAGAACTGATACCACCACCCATGCACCTGAGCTGGCGGCTCCAGGCCCCCGTTCCAAGCGAGGTAAGGCGATGCCAGTGTCGTCAGCGTGAGGATGCGCTGCGGCGCCAGCACGGTTGCCGCGTAGGATGATTTGGCACCCCAGTCATGCCCAACCAAATGAAAGCACTCGAGCTCAAGGGCGCCTGTGAACGCCAGGAGATCGTGACCGAGCGCAGCGGCTTGCGCCCCAACGTACTCGGGCTGCAAAACGACGGTCTCCCCGCATCCGCGGAGATATGGCAGCACGATTCTGAACTCCGAGGGCTCGAGTTCCGCAACCACCCCTTGCCAAGCGACCGGTGAGTCAGGAAACCCGTGCACCAGGACCAACGCCGCCCCGTCGGGATTCCCGCACTCGAAGTACTGAAACTGAACCTTGCCCACCGAGATGACCCGAGCGTCGGACATTCTGCCTCCCGCCGCGAATGACGGGCGAGCGCGAAAGGCCTTCCGATCTGGGCCGTTTTCCGGTGGCGCTGGTTGCACGTCGCTGCTCACCAGTCGTCTGAACGGTGCGCCGTCGGTTCCAGTGCCCCGCAATGAGTCTCGCAGATCAAACGAGGATCCGGTTTCGTCGATGAAGCCTCGCCCTTGATGAACATTGATGCGTCCCACGATGTTCCCCCGACGCTGCAAAAGCGGTTCACATGACCACTCGTTGGCCCGCTTCCCTCGACCCCCAGGCCCAGCACTCAGCGCACTGATGGATTGGCTCGGGCAGCCTCTTGGAAACATAACCATACCGCAAACGTCTCCTGCAATCTGTTCCAGCGATACCGGAGGCGTTCGTTGTCCGGAGTGCTCCACCATCGCCGCCGCGCAGAAGAGAAAATGGGCGGCGCTCAAGCCGCTCGCCGTAGCTACAAGAGAGTTATGAAACGGGACCGAGGTACAGCACCGGCTCGTGGCTCCCGTCCGGATCGCCGGTAAAGCCGTAGGTCGGGTCGGTCTGCGGTCGCGAAGCCTGGGTCAGGAGCCAGGTCTTGACTTCCTCGGCGCTCGCCCCCGGATGCGTTTCCTTATAGAGAGCCGCCGCGCCGGCGACGTGTGGCGCCGCCATGCTCGTCCCGCTCATGGTCTTGGTACCGCCTTTATAGGAAATCGACAGAATGCAGACCCCGGGCGCCGCGATGTCGACGTCCGGCCCATAGTTGCTGAAGCTGGCGAAGGTGTCGTCCTCGTCGCCGCAGCGCGGACCGGCCTGGGCGCCCGGTTGGCCATCGAGATCGGCGAAAGCCGAGACGGTGATCGCCTCGTCGTACGCGGCTGGTACGTAGTGGGAGGCATTGTCACGGTCGTTGCCGGCGGCCACGACCACCGGCACCCCCGCCCGGACCACCTTGCAAACCGCCCGGTGGTACGGATCGTCGGCGCAGTCGCCATCCCGTCCGGCCCCCGCCAGGCTCATGTTGACGACGTCGATCGTGCCCTTCCCCAGTACCCAATCAAGCCCACAGATGACCGACGAAGCTGTCCCCGTGCCGCGGTCGTCCAGGACTTTGACCGCCCACAGCCGGACCCCAGGCGCGACCCCCACGACACCACGGACATTGTCGCGGGCCCCGATCGTCCCGGCGACATGCGTCCCATGGCCAAAGCCGTCGCTGTAGTCCCGTCCGTCAATGCACGATTTCCCACCGGCGATCGTCAGATCGCGCTGCTTGTCGATCCCGGTATCGAGGACCGCCACGTCGGCGTCGATCGCTCCACCGTCCTGGTTGATCGCCGCTTGTGGATTCTGATCGTCGTCGATACGGTCAACGCCGGTCGGCAGAATCTGGGCGACGGCGTGAACCGGAAAGTCGGGCGTGATCTTGACCACCGACTTCGCGCGGCCAGCGGCGGTGATCGCCGCCGCCGGCAGCTCGGCGGCGAACCCATTGAAGACGTGGTTGTAGACGAACGTCGGGGTCACCCCGAGCTGCCGTGCCACCGCCTGGGGATTGGCGCCTGGATCGATCTTGGCGATCACGGTCGTCCGCGCCCCTTGCGCGTTCTGCGGCGCGCCAGCGACCTTCGCCCCGGTCAACCACGGCCATGGCCCCGCAAGGAGCACCCCCGCCAGCACGACCACGTGAGCGACCACCCGTCGCGGGATCATTGCGCCAGTTCCTCTCCTCGTTCGCTCCGCAAGCCTACCCGCGCGCGGCAGGCGCCCGGTACGCCAATCGCACCACCCGATGAGGAGAGGAGTATTCCGACAGGAGCGACGGCGCCATCGAGGCATGGCACTCAGACATGGCGCACCCGAGCCGTGGGGTGGACCGTCGAAAGCCGGTTTCGACCGCGTGCGACGAAGGCGTACCGGGCGAAACTGGCACGATCCCAGATGCAGCATCGGTAGACCGGCCCGTCCGAGCGAACCCAGTCCTCGGTGCCGAGATCAGCGGTCGGATGCGCGCGCCATCACGCATCGTGACCGCCACGCCGGTGCTGGACGTGGCGATCGACCGAGCACATCGATGCGATGCTCTACGCGATCCGGCGCCACCGCATCGCCGCCAGACCAAGCATCGCGAACAGGCCGGCCAGGATCAACGGCGCGCTGTCGGAACCGGTCCGGATCGCCGATCCGGTGCCTGTCTTTGGCATCTGAACCGGTGCGCCGGCCGCCGCGACGACGATGGTCGCGGTCATCTGGGGGTGGATCGCGCAGTGGTAGCTGAAGGTGCCGGCGGTGGCAAAGGTGTGGCTGAAGCTCTGGCCCGCGTCCAGGCGGCCGGAGTCGAACACGCCGCCATCACTCGTCACGGTGTGTGGCGCCGCGCCTTGGTTGGTCCACGTCACGGTCGTGCCCGGGGTGATCTGCACTGTCGCCGGGCTAAAGGAGAAATCCTGAATCGTGACCGCCTGGTCTTGGGCGCCGGCGGGAGCGAAGCCGCCAGCGAAGGCCAGCACCGCAAGACCGGCGACGGCGACCACCATGCGAAGCATCCGGCGCCGGTTCGTCCGTGAAGGTACCATCGGTTCTCCCTCTCGCTTCCCTGGCGCGGAACCTGGCCGCACAAGCTGGCGACAGGCCATCCATGCGGACGGTACCGGGCATCCATCCTACGGACGAAGAGCCCGAACGGATGGCGAGCCCTGGAGCCGTGGAGCCGGATCTGCCCGCCGCGCGACCACGCGGTTACTCCATCAGCGCCAGGATGAGCGCGCTCTCAGCCCCGATCGCGGCTCACTCCGGCCGGCCGCCGCCACGGGCGAGCAGCGCCGCCTCGACCCGGTTCCGCACTTGCAGTTTCTGCAGGATGTTGGTCATGTGGTGCTTGACCGTCTTCTCGCTCAGACTCAGCTGAGCGGCGATCTCCTTGTTGCTGTCTCCGGCCGCCACCCTCTCGAGAATCTGGTGCTCGCGGTCGGTCAGATCGTCAAGCGGGCTGGTCGACGGCCGGGTCGCCGGCGCGGCCCCCGTCATCTCGACAAGCAGGCTGGCGGCCAGCGACGGCGTGACGTAGACCTCCCCAGCCGCCACCGTCCGCAGGATACCGACAAGCTCACGTGCTGCCACTCCCTTGAGGACGTAGGCGCGGGCTCCCACTCGCAGCGCGGCGGTGACGTCCTCCTCGTCCTCGGAGACGGTCAGCATGACCAGCTTGATCACCGGGAAGGCGGCGGCGATCCGCCGGGCGGCGTCCAACCCGCCACCCGGCATCGAGACGTCGAGCAGCATCACGTCCGGCAACCGCGCCGCGGCGATCGCCAGGGCGTCGGCGGCGGACGCCCCCTCGCCGACGACCTCGATCCCCGGCTGGATGCTGAGCGTGTGCGCCACGCCCTCGCGGAAGAGCGGGTGATCGTCGATGACGGCGACGTGCAGCACCTCACGCATGGTTATCTCCATTCGGCGGCAGCGGCAAGGCGACCACGACCCGGGTGCCGGACCCCGGCGCGCTCTCGATCCGGAAGTCCCCGCCAAGACTCTCGACCCGCTCCCGCATCCCGACCAATCCCAGGTGATCCTCGGAGGAGCCGATCGTCACCACTTCGAAACCGGACCCGGTGTCGCGGACTTCGACCCGCAAGTGACCATCCTCTCGCGCAACCGTCACACGTTGGTCCGCACCGGGAGCGTGCCGGGAGGCATTCTGCAGCGATTCCTGGAGAATCCGGTAGAGCGCGATCTTGGCGACGAGCGGCGCCTGGTCGGGCAGGTTCCGCAGATCAACGGTGGGCGTTGACCCGGTCCGCCGGCGGTGGCCACGAACGACGTGCTCAACCGTCTGGGCGAGCGTCAACGCCCCCAGCTGCGGCAGGAGGAGGCCGCCCGACGTGGCCCGCACGTCCTGCAGGGCGCGGCTCAAGCTCGCCTGGATCAGATCGAGGTCATGCGCCATCGCCGCCTTCTCCTCCCCGTCCAGCCCGTCATTGCTACAGCGGGCGGCAACGTGATCGAGCCGAAGGAGAGCTAGGCTGATCTCCTGCGCCGGACCATCGTGCAGCTCGGCGCTGAACCGGCGCAGGAACCGTTCGTTGAGCGCGGTCGTGCGCGCCGCGGCCCCACGCACCCGGGCGTGTAATTCCTCATTCTGACGCAGGAGCTCGGTCAGGCGCGCGACCTGACCCGCCAGCGCCCGCTGCTGCCCCACGATCGTGTTGCTCGCGCGCTGAACGAAGGCGGCCAGGAGGAGATAGATCAGCAGCGTCGTGCCACCAACGACGAACCAGCTTCGTCGCTGGGCATCAGCGATTTCGTCCCTGAGCTCGGCGGTCCCGAAATAGAACTCCGCCGCCCCAATGACCGTGTCCGTGCCACTGCTGCGGACGGGGCTGTAGATCTCCAGCAGGTCATGGCGTGGCACACCGGCTGGGATCTCGGCCTCACCCTCGATATCGCCGATATCGGCCGCGACCTGGCCCTTCAGGGCTTCACCCAATTCGGCCGTAACCGGAAATTACCGGCCGACGAGCGTGGGCACGGTGCCATAGACGACCCGGCCCGCCGGGTCCCAGACCTGAAAGACCGCGACCTGCCGGCCGAGTGGCGTCTCCCGCATCAGCCAATCAAGCCGCGCGGCATCCTCGGGTCGGAGGGAGGGAGCCGCGCCGAGATTCTGCAACGACGGGGCGATCAGGCTGTCGACGTAGAGCGCGGTCGTCGCCGCCGTGCGATGCACGACCTGCGCCTCGATCTGATGGGAGACCCAGGCGCCAATCCCCGCCATGGCGAGGAGGAGGACAGCCAGACTCCCCAGCATGAATCGCTTCGCCAGGCTGAGCCGCGGGACGATCTCCTGGATCCTGGATTTCATGCGGTGCTCTGCCTTCAGCGACGGTGGAACACCGAGTATGGCATACCGCGTGGGAGGTTCCTATCCGACTTTAGTCTGATCGGAACCACGCCCAAGGTCGGATAGACAAAGGCGACCTTGGCCCGTTCCATCACGACCGTCCGCTCCTCATACTGAGAACACGCCGGTTGGCCCCGGTCGGGTCGCCAACCCGGTCCAAACGGAATCGCTGTCACCTCAGGAGGGAAGAACATGGACGGTCGCGAAAAGATGCTCGATGGAGCGCGGGTCGTCTCCCGGCGCGGCTTCGTCAAACTGGCCGCCGCCGCGTCGCTCGCCGCCAGCGCCGGCACGCTGGCCCTAGCGAGCGTGGTCGCGCGGGAGCCGGAGCCGGGTGACGACCGCGGCGGTCACGGCCACGACCACCACCATCACGAGGATCACCACCACCACGGCGGGAACCACCCATAGGGTCGCGACCAGGAAAGGGGGACGGCGCCCGGTCGGTCGGTGTCGCGACGGCTAGGACGCCGCGCCGCTACGGCATACCGCCATCCGCCCCTCGACGCTTGCGTGCGTTCCGTGAACGCCGCGCGCAAGGAAGGCAGGCGCGGGGTCGACCGTTCGTGGCCGACCCCGCGCCGCGGGAGGATCACCATGACCTGGAAGCGCCAGCGGCATCTCCCGTGATTCCCGCATCACCCAGCTGGCATCGCGCCCCATCCAGCGGCTCGACGTGGCCGCCCACGGTGCTCGTTCCGTGGCCGTCAGTGCCTCGCGGGCCGCGGAGGTGCCTCAGACACCCGCTTCAAGGTCTGTGCTCTAAACGCCACGTCGGGAATTCATCTTAAGTGCGACCGAGGTACAGGACCGGTTCCGGAATGTTGTCCGGATCGTCGTCCGTGACGAGTCCACACGTCTGATCGCTCTGCGGACACGAGGCGCCTAGCAGAAAGGCGCGGACATCAGCCGGCGTGGCGTTTTGGTTGGTCGAGATGTAGAGCGCTGCCGCTCCCGTGACGTGCGGCGTCGCCATGCTCGTCCCACTGATCACCTGGTAGCCGCCATTGAGCCACGTCGAGCGGATGCAGGTGCCCGGCGCACTGATGTCGACGTCGGCGCCGAAGTTGCTGTAGTTGGCGAAGGTATCGTCGCCGTCGTTCCGGCAGGTCGACACTCCGACGCCGCCCGGCTTGCCGTCGAAGTCGGTGATGGCCGAGACGGTGATGACCTCGTCGTACGTCGCCGGCACCGTGTTCGCCGCGTCCCGGCTCTCGTTGCCGGCGGCGACGATGACGGTAACGCCCTGCGCGAAGACGTTGCAGATCGCGTCGTGGAAGGCGTCGGTGTTGGTCCCGCAGACGCTGTCCGATCCTCCGCCGCCAAGGCTCATGTTGATGACGTCAATCGTGGCGCTGTGGTTGGCGACGTAGTCCAATCCACATATGATCGATCCGTACGTGCCGCTCCCTTGATCGTCGAGAACCTTGACCGCCCACAGCCGGACGCCCGGCGCGACCCCGACCACACCGGAGGAGTTGTCCCGCGCGCCGATTGTGCCGGAGACGTGTGTGCCATGACCGTTCCCGTCGGCATAGCCCTTGTTTCCAACGCAGGCCGTGCCGCCAACGATGTTCAGCTCCGGGTGGTTGGCGATCCCGGTGTCGAGTACCGCCACGTCGGTGTCGACCGTCCCGCCATCGCGATTGATCGCCGACAGCGTGCTCTGGTCAGCATCGATCCGGTTGATACCGGTCGGCAACTTCTGATTCTGCTTCCGGTGGCGACCGAACGCCTCGACCGGCCGGTCGGGGGTGATGCCAAGCACGCCGCGGGTCTTTTGCAGCGCATCGAGGGCGCTGGCCGGCAACTCCGCGGCGAAGCCGTTGATGACGTGCTCATAGACGAAGGTTGGCGTCACGCCGAGCTTCCGGGCGACGTCCTTGGGATCGGTGCCGCGGGCGAGCTCGACAATCACGCTCCGCTTCGCCTGCGCCTCCTGCGCACCCGCGACCGCGTGACCCGTCAGGGCCGCCGGAGCCACGCCGGCCAGTAATGCCAGCAAAAGCACGAGCGTCGCCAGCGGCTGACGACGCGTGCCGGACGATCGACGAAGCACCATGAATGAATCCTCCTCACGACGAGACACGAATCAGCCATCAACAAGAAGCGTCCGTCAGGTTCGTCGCGCGCAACGGGGTTCACCCCGTCGCGTGGCGATCAGCGCCACGACGGTCGCGGCCGGCGTCGCTTGGGCAGTCATGGCCCAAACGATCCGATGCTCGTTCCTTACAGTCGACATCGGGTGGGTTGTTCGAGAGATTCTCGAACTCCAACGTTGAATCTTATCATATATCGTTACACAATAACTACAGATATATTTAGTTGTGTTTTCTGAGGCATAGTCCTATTTATAATCGACGAATGTCCTGGGCCGAAAGTCCCCTATTGAAGGGTGTCGTCGGGGTTCGATGCCGGAACGGCTAGGTACTTTAGGCCTCCCCGTTCGGGTGCTGGCGACCGACGGCACAGGGGGTGGAACGCTGCTCGCGGCCGCGAGCGATCACCGCCCAGCTCGCCTGGGCCGACCGCCAGCCGCCGCCGGACAAACGGGAGGCCGGCCCGATCGGACCGGCCTCCCCGCTGATTCACGACTGAGCAACCCTCGTTACGCCACCCAGCGGATCCGCCTGCGCCGTGCCCCGAGGGCCGCCAGCCCAGCCAGCGGCCAAGCGATACCGAGGAGCAGCCCAGGGCCGGCCCCCACGCCGCTTGGCGGTCCCGCGCCGGGCCCGGCGCCGGTGTTCGGCGGGTTTTTCGTCCCGAGGCAGTTGAAGATGAAGACGCTGGCCCGCGCCCCCGTCCGGACGATCACGTCGCCGCGCGCGTTGACGCTGTCCGATTCGGCGTGGCACCACTCGCCGCCGATCTCCTTCAGATGGTAGGTGCCTGGCTCCAAGCGGCTGAATCGCAGCAACCCGTCCCCGTCCGTCGCGCCGGTGCTCTCCGGCACGAACGTCGAGCCTTGCTGGACCGTCAGCGCGAACTGCACGCCCGCGCCCTGGGGATCGCACTCGTCGTACCAGGCGAACCCGGCCGGTGGCGTGCTAACGGGACAGCCATACTTCGTCACCACGATCGCCCCGGTTGTCGTCGTCAGGTCGTCCGGCACATTGAACCAGGCACACGTCAGCCGCTGCCCCGCCTCCAGGTGGAGGGCGATGTCGGTGCCGACCCGTCGCAGATCGGGCGCCTTCGGGTCCAACCCGCAGAAGGCGTAGCTCGTCTGCGCCTGCTCCGGCGGCTCCTCCCGCAGGACGTAGTCGCCGGAAGCCAGCCCCTCGAAACTGGTTCGCCCCTGCCGCCCACCGTCGCCGGTTATCCGCCGCGCCGTCGCCGCCCCCGCCAGGCGGAAGGTGACGTTGTTCGTCAGATCCCCGTCGTTGCCGCAGACGCCGGCGAAGTCAGCGTAGACCGTTCCCGCGAAACCGGGAGCGCAGGTGTACTTCGTGACGTCGATCGCCACCGGCGCCGGTTCCGGCGGCGCCACGAAGTTGAGCACCACAACCGTCGTCAATTGGTTGACGTAGACCGTCACCGGCTCCGAGGCGTCGCCCGGCAGATCCGGCGTCAGCTCGTTCAAGGTGTAATCGCCAGCCAGCAGCGTCGTCTGATAGCGGCCGTCGTCACCGGTCGCGAAGTCGCCCGGTCCGCCTTCGCCCGAGGCCGCGATCAAGCGGAATCCGGCGTCGCCCGGCGTGCAGCCGGCCGTCTGCGCCAGCCGTCCACCCCCCGGATCGGACGAATCCACGAACGCGGTCCCCTCGCCGCCGTCGCCGGCCGGGCAATAGAACTTGACGACCTGGATCGAGCCGGTGTCGGGCGGCGGCGGCGCCAGCTCGTCGACGACGTCGACCGTCGTCGTCGCCCCCGGATTGACGACGATGGTCGGCACCGGCGGCGCCGCGAGGAAGCCCGCCGGCGCCTGCGTCTCCGTCAAGCGATAGGTTGCTGGCGGCAGCCCCTTGAAGGTCGCCAGCCCGGCGGCGTCGGTGCAGATCGCTCCCACTCCATCCTTCTGCAAGTCGAAGCAGGCGTTTTGCAGCGGGTTGCCGCCCGTGTCCGTCTTCCGGACGGTCACCCGGCCCGGCCGCAACCGGTTGGTGACGGTCAGTTGGGTTGTCTCGTTCAATCGGATCGTGACCGCGCTATCGGCGATCGGCTCGTAGCCAGCCGCCGGTCGCACGGTCTCCCGGAGCTGGTAGTCGCCAACTCCAATCCCCTCGAACCCGATCGTGCCGTCGTTGGCCCCGTCCGTCGCGTCGCAGATCGGTCCGGCGATCGTCGCCTCTCCCTGGAGCAGCGCGAAGCACGCCCCCGCCAGCGGTTGCTGCCCCTCGTCCACCTTGGCGATCGTCAGGTTGCCGCGCTCCGGCGGCGGCGGCAGGGCGGTGTTCTGGAACGTCACGTCGCTTCGCCGGTTCGCCGTCACCGTCACCGCCTGATCGGCGGCCGAGCCGTAGCCCGGCGGTGTTCGCGTCTCGACCGCGGTGTAGTCACCGGCGGCCACCCCTCGCAGGAGAACTGTTCCCGGTTGCGGTACGCCGTCGTTCGCGTCGTCGTCGCAGAGGGTGTAGCCGTCGCCGCCACCGGCCGGCTGCAGCGCGAAGCAGGCCCCACCGAGCGCCGCCCCGGCCTCGTCGACCTTGAGGATCCGGACGCTGCCTGGCCGCGCCACGTCCACGACGTCGATCTCTTGATCCTGCCCGGCTTTGATCAGCAGCGCCCGGTCGGCGACCGGCGCGTAGTCCGCGGAAGGCGCCCGCGTTTGCCGCAGAATATAGGCGCCACCTTCGAGATCGGCGAAGACCGTCCGGCCATCGTTGCCGTCGGCGTCATCGCAGACCGGCCCAATCGTCGTCGCCCCTTTGAGAAGTGCGTAGCAGGCGCCGGCGAGCGCGTTGCCCGCCTGATCCGCCGTCACCACCGTCAGTGTGCTCGTTGCCGGCAGCGGCGCATCGGCCACCGTCACCCGCGTCACCCGGCCGCCGTCGATCGTCACGGTTTGGTTCGCCGCCGTGTCGTAGCCCGGCGGCGCTTGCGTCTCCGTCAGGGTGTAGGCTCCGTTCGCCACGGCGTTGAACCGGATTTGGCCGCGCGTGCCGTCGCCGTCACCGCCGCGGTCGTCGCAGATCTCCGTGCCCTGGGCGCCGTCCGCCCCGGTCAGGGCAAAGCAGGCGCCGGCCAGCACCCGGTTCCGCTCATCGTGCTTGCTCACGACCAGATCGCCCGTCGTCCCCGCCTGTTTGACGATGCGCAACACGATCACGATCGGCCGCTGGTTCCTCTTGACCGTGAACGTCCTCCGCTCTACCCCACCGACGGCTTGGGCGGCGGTCGCCACCTCGGTTCCTGGGGCGGCGCCAGCCGCCGGCGCCGCGGTCGCCTCGTAGACACCCTCCGGCAACCCATCGACCACGACCACGCCGGTCGTGGCGTCCGTATCCCGGTCCCCGTTGTCGCAGATTGGAGCCAGGTCCTGGCCGTTGCCCGTCAATTGGAAGCACTGGTCGGCGACCGGGTTGCCGTCGGCGTCCTGGGCCTCCAGCCTGATGCTACCGGTGCCCGCCGCGACCAGCTGGCTGACGAAAACCTCGCTCGCCTCGTTGTCGGCCGTGACCTCGATCTGGCGCGGCTCGGCGGCGGAAAACCCGTCCGGCGCGGTCGTCTCGGTGACGGTGTAGGTCCCCGCCGGCAATCCGACGAAGCCGATCTCGCCCGGAGCCGCGGCCGCGTCTCCCGACCCGCCGTCGCAGACGTCGACCGTCGCCGGACCGCTCAGCGTGAAGCACCCTCCTCCAACCGGCTCATCGCCCGGCCCGCGGTTGACAACCACCAGCGATCCCGTCGCCACCGTCGCCGTCTCGGTTGGCGCCGCGGGAACGTCCGTCGGCGCCGCGCTCGCGGTCGGCTCGACGGTCGCCGCGACCTCGGTCGGGGTCGCCGCCTTGGTCCGCCGGTTGACGATCTCCAGTTCTTTCGTGTCGCCGGCGGGGACAGTCACGGTCTGCTGCTTGGCCAGGTCGTGGTCGGCCGCGGTCTGCAGTTGACGGACCACGTAGTCGCCAGCCGGCAGATCGGGGATGTTCAGGCGGCCATCGTTCCCCTGGTCGCAAACGTTGTCGAAATTGGCCGGCCCGCTTAGGGCGAAACAGGTCTCGCCGACCGGCTGACCGTCCTCATCGGCAACCAAGAGCACTAGTCGCCCAGGCTGGGCGGCGGCGGCCGGCAGTGTCACCTCCGCCTCGGCCCGCGTCCCCGCCTTGACCGTCACCTTCGTGGCCGCCGGCGCCGTGAAATCGGCCGGTGTGTCGCTGACTGTCAGCGTGTAGTCGCCGGCCGGAACATGCTCGATCAGAATCCGTCCCGCCGCCGGATCGGCGTCGGTCACCCCGTCCGTCTGACGCTGGATGCTCGCCGTCAACCGCCAACCGGCGGTGCCGGCCAGCGCCGTGCCCTCGTCGCAGACCGGGCCGATCGTCCGCGACCCCGCCGTCAACGTGACGCAGGCGCCGGCCACCGGCCGCCCTTCCCCTTCCAGCGTCACCAGCACCGACCCCTCTTCGGCGCCGTGGGTGAAGGTCAGCGTCGTTTCGCCACCGTCCTTGAGCGTCGCCGTCTGCTTGCCGTCATCGACTGGACCGGCCCCCTCCGGAGCCGTCGTTTGAGCGACGGTCTGCTCGCCCGGCGTGACACCCGTCACGACCACGTCGCCGTTCCGGTTGTCATCGCAGAAGGGGCCAAACGTCTGCCCGCTGTTGGCGATCGTGTAGCAGGCCCCCGGGAGCGGTTGGCCCTGGCTGTCCTCCGTCAGGATGGTCAGCGTCCCCGGCGCGGCCGCGGCCTCCGGCGTCGCCTCCCTGGAGAGCGTCAGGTCGAGGCGGGTCGTCTCCCCAGCCCGCACCCGCACCTGCTCGTCCGGCACAGCCGCGTAGCCGTCCGGCGCCGTCACCTGGAGCATGGCGTCGCCTAGTTGGAGATCGGCCAGGAGGATACGGTCGCGGTCGCCGTTCTCGTCGCCGCGCTTGTCGTCGCAAACGGGCTCCGCCCCGCCCAGCGAGACGCAGACGCCACCGACGTCTCCGCCGTCCGCCGCGCCAATCTGGATCAGCAGTCGCCCGGTGTCCGTCGCCTGGATCGCCTGGATCGCCTGGTCCGGGGTCGTCTCCGCGGTCGGCTCGACCGTCGCTTCCTCAGTTGGCGCCGGGGTGGTCTCCTCCGCCGGCTCCACCGTCGGCTCCACCGTCGGCTCCGCCGTTGCCGTCTCGGTCGCGCTCGCCGCGGCGCTGAACCGGACGCGGGCCGTCTCCCCGGCGGCAACGGTGATCGTGCCCGGTTCCGTCGCCGGTTCGGCCCCCGCCGGCGGCTGGACCTCGGTCACGTCGTAGTCGCCCGCCGCCACGTCCTCGATTCGCACCTGACCGCTGTCCGGGTCGGCGTCGCCCGGTCCGTTGTCGCAGACCGGCGCCTGATTCCCCCCGGAGAGCGCGTAGCAGCCACCCGCCGCCGGATTCCCAGCCGCGTCCTCGGCCGCAATCGCGACCGCCCCCGTCTCGGCGGGCGTTTCGGTGGGCGCCTCAGTTGGTGTCGCCGCCGCCGCGGCGTTGGTGACCGTCAGCTCCTTGGTGTCCCCGGCCGCGACCGTGACCTGCTGGTCCTCGGCAACTTCGTGGTCGGGCGCCGTCTGCAGTTGGTGCACCGTGTAGTCGCCCGCCGGCAGGTCGGGGATGTTCAAGCGGCCATCGTTTCCCTGATCGCAGATGTTGTCGAAACTCGCCGCGTCGCTCTGGAGCGCGAAGCACGTTTCCCCGACTGGCTTGTTGTTGTCATCGACGACGAGGATCACCAACCGTCCCGGCTGACCCTCCGCCGCCCGATACGTCACCGTCGCGGTCGCCGCCTCGCCACTTCCGATCTCGACGTTCTGCCCGTCGGCCGGCTGATAGCCGTCTGGCGTCCGCGTCTCATCGAGCCGGTAGCGACCAGCCGGCACGCGATCGAACGCGAGTTGGCCATCGTCGTTCCCATCGTCCTTGTCGCACGCTTTCAGCGTGTCGCTCGCCGCGTCATCGCGCGAGGTCAAGACGAAGCAGGCGCCCGTCACCGCGTCGCCGTTGGCGTCGGCGACGGAGACCGCCAGCGATCCGCGCTCCGTCCCCTGCGCCGCCGCCTCTGTCGCCACCGGCGACGAGGACTCCGGCGTCACCGGCGTGATCCCGCCATTCCCCGCCTCGTCGGGCTGGAGGGGAACCCGGAGGCGAACCCCGTCCGCGCCGACGTCGATCTGGGTATCGGCCGTCCCCTGATACCCCTTCGGCGCCGTCGTCTGCGTCAGGGTGTAGGTCCCAGGCGGGACGTTGTCGAAGACGACATCGCCGTCACCGTCGTCGTCACACTCCTCGATCCCGAGCTCGACCAGTTGGAAACAGGAGCCGGCCAGGGACTCCCCCGCGTCGTCGGTCGAACGCAGCAGGACGCGTCCGGCTTGCTGCCCGGTCGCTGGGGTTTCCGCCTCCGGGGTCTCGATTCCCGGCTCGGTCGTCGCCGTCTCGGTCGCCGGCTCGGTCGTTGGCTCCGCGCCGCCCCCCGTCGTCGCCTCGGCCGTGAACGCGCCGGGACCGAGGTCGATGCGCTGCCGCTCGGAAGCGTCCTGCCCATCGGGCGTCGCGACTTCCTGCAACCCGTAGCTGTCGGTGGCGAGACCGGACGGGAAGCGGAGGCGGGTCTGACCGTCCGCCGCCCCATCATCGCCGTCGCAGCCCTGCCCAGCCAACTGGTCGTCCCGGGTCAGCACGGCGAAACAGGCGCCGGCCAGTGGCGCGCCGCTGGCGTCGCTCTTGGTCACGGTTAGGACTGTGTCCTGAACGGTGTCTTTGCCGGTCACCGCCCCCTGGTCGTCAACCGTCACGATGACCCGGCTCGGCGCATCGAGGCTGATCGTGTCCTGAGCCACCGGCTGATCGTCGAAGAGAATCTGAAACCCGTAGTTCCCCGGCTGGGCGTCGAACGACGTCTCGTAGCCGCCTCGTCGCGCCGGGGCCATGTCGTGCCGGTCGCCCTGGTCGGTCACCAGCGTCGCCCGGTGCGTGACCGGCTCGGCAGTGATCTCGCCGGTCAAGGTGTCGTAGGCGAAGTAGACGGCGACCGTGCCATCCGGCACCCGCAGCCCGATGTCCGCGCCGTTCGGATCGCCCCCCTCGCCGAGCGACCGGTCGACGTCGCTGCTGGCGACTACTCGAAAGCTGTACGCTCCCGCCGGGATCGCGAAAACCCCGGTCCAGATACCGTCGCCACCGTTCGTCAGTTGCGTCGTCTGGCAGGAGGCATCGTTGTCCTGCGGGCAGCCGAGGGTGGTCTGGAACGACCCGGCGAGCGCGACCCGGTTTGGCGCCGGCAGCGGCGGCGGATTGCCCCCCTGCTGGGCCGCGACCGTCGCCGCCGGCAGCACCGGCGAGAGGACCCCCAACAGCAGAAAGAGCGTCGACAGCGCGTGGAACCCGATAGAAGTCCGGGACCGTGACCGACGAACAGGCACGCGCATGGGGCTTCTCCACGGAGACGACGATCGACGGCGGCGGATCGGCGACAACGCACCGGCGAGACGTCTAACGGTCGAGGGTCTCCTCACCTGTCGGTCCCCCACCCTATCACGCTCGACCCGAGCGTCAACCACCCAACGCGCTGACGGCGCGAACGATGGCCGCCGCATCCCTCTATACGCACGAGCCAGCGGAGGCGTTCCGCCCTGATTTCTCCCATCTCGGCGTGAAGCTCATTCCTCTGGTTGTCATTGACCCTTCTGTAGTTATGAGAAGCCGGCGAGAGTTTCTCTGCTTCTATCTAATACCTCTGCGCCGCGAAGCCCCTTGAAGGGCGCTGAATACCAGTGTTCTCAAGAACTGAAGACTGCGTACAGCGATCAGTCCCCGCTGGCTGATGCGGTTGGACGCCGACCTCATGCTCCCCACAATTAGCAGCATTCTTGAGACGACGGGTTAGCAGCAAGAATGTCTGGTCCGGCGCTTCTACCACGCCTTCAACTACTTCACCTGGAAGATGGAAACGAGATGCAGTGAAGGTTCCTCTGGCCAACCGACATGGCTGCGAGATATCTCTACTTGCTACCTACGACCTGTTCGAACATCGAATGAAGTTGAAGGTGCACCTACATGGAGGATCATGAACTTCTAATCTCCTGTCCCAACCGTCACGCACCGGTGCCCTTCGCTAAGGTCGATCCGAGTTGGTTCGTTGAACAGACAAAGGTGGCCAAACCGGACGGGATCAGCAAAGCTGTTGCAGCAAGAAGAAGCATCTGTCAGCGTGGTGGCGATCGCTCTTCATTTGAGGACCGATCCCTATGTATACCAATGCTAGAGTGTTGTAGGATCGATCACCTATCGCATTCAGTTCTTCTCTTTCTTACGCGTGTCGACGATTAAGCGGGGACCATCATGGCCAAACTCTCCGTGTTCCGGTTCCAGCAGCACGACACCATCGGCAATCCCAGTGCAGAGTCGGACAAGTCATTTCTCTTGAATTGCTTCGTCGACACGGGAGCACTCCGAATCATCGGCGACACGGGGGACCCCCACAGTATTGCCCTCGGCCGGACTGGTACGGGCAAGACCGCACTGCTTCAGGTGTTTGCGAATCAGGAGGAGCGAGCCCGCCAAATCGATCCCCATGACATTGCCCTCAGTTACATTTCGAACTCCACCGTTCTTAGATTCTTCGAAGCTACGGGCTTGAGCATGGACCCCTTCTATCGCTTCCTCTGGAGGCACCTATTTGTCGTCGAAATGCTCAAAATGAAGTTCGACTTAGAGCACGAAGGAACAAAATCGAACTGGTGGGATGAAAAACTGATGCGGTCCTTGCGCAGGCCATCGCACAGAGAATCCTTTGAATATCTAAGAAGCTGGGGGACTAATTTTGTTAAGAATACTGAGGAGCAAATCAAGGACGTCACAGTTCGCGTAGAGCACGACCTAAAAGCTGGCGCCTCTTTGGGTATTAGCGACGTGCTCAACCTTGGTGCTGAAGGAGTGCGAACTCTGTCCGAGGAAAAACGTTTTGACGTTCACCGGCGGGGGCAGGAGGTACTAAATAGTATTCAGGTTAACAAGCTCGCATCACTCTTCAAGGCGCTCGATGAAGACATTCTGGATGACCCGAAAAAACGGTACTACATCATTCTAGATAAGCTGGATGAAAATTGGGTAGAAGATGAGACCCGTTATCGTCTTATCCGTGCTTTGATTGAAATCATGCGTGATTTCAACAGTAAGGTCACCAACGCTAAAATCATCATTGCACTTCGGTCTGACTTGTTCGAACGGGTACTACGCGCAACTACTGACTCAGGATTTCAAGGTGAAAAGTATCGGGGATTGTGCCTGCCGCTGATCTGGGATAAATCGAGCATGATCAACTTGGTTGATCTGCGAGTCAACGAACTTGTTCAACGTCGATGGACAACGCAACCGATGAGCCACGCCGACATTTTACGAGGCACTGTGACTAAGCATAAGGAGAAACCCCTTGATTACATGCTTGACAGGACACTAATGCGGCCACGTGACATCATCGCATTCTTCAATGCCTGCATGGTGTTCGCGGCGAAAGAGTCGGAGATTTACCCGACGACGATCGTCCGGACTGAACCCGTCTACTCTGAGCAACGTCTCGACTCTCTTGCTGACGAGTGGTCCGCCGACTACCCATTGCTGCGTGAGATTTGCGGCCTGCTCAAAAAAAGGCCCATTAGCTTTCCCCTCTCCTCGATCACAGATGACCACCTTGAGGAGCTCTGTTTGCGACTGGCCGATAGGCTTTCTTTACCGACGACTGAAGATGCTCAGTGTCTGGATGACTTCTTTCGTAGCCGCATTGGAGGCGCCGAACTGCGCACTGCGCTAGCTCGCATCCTTTATCGCGTCGGAGCCGTTGGCCTGAAACCAGAGTCGTACAGTCAAATAGCGTGGTCATTCAACGGTCCACCCGAATTTCCAGCAGAACAGCTGAGCTATGACAGCAAAATGTATCCTCATAAAATGCTTTGGAGGGCATTAGGCATCGTTGCTTAGTGGTCCCTCACGCGCGTCGCCGGCGGATTGATTGCCATCGACCCAGGGCAACCACCGCCGCAGATGTTCCCTGCTGCCATCGATCAGCGCGAAGAGGGCTTCCGCGTGCCGTTCCTCCAGGAGCCGGAGCTCCGCGTCGTCACCGATCCGGGCGATCAGCATCGCTGTCTCCTCGTCCGGCGGCCGGGGCACCCCCCGGCCCACGTTCGTCGCCTATCCTTATCGGCACGCCGTGGCCTGTCGCGCGACGGCCGTTGAACGGAGCCCCAACGAGAGGGAGCCAGCGTGTGGCCGCGCTGCTAAAATTCGGGCTCTTCTCGATGAACATGGACGCCTGCAGTTACCCGGACGGGGCGGCGCGGATCGCTCGGCTGGCGGAAGCGGCCGGCTTTGATTCCCTCTGGGCGGGGGAGCACGTCGTCCTTCCCGACCCCCGCGTACCTCCCTCGCCGATGGCGCCCGAGGACCGCATCCTCGATCCCATCGTCGCCCTCAGCTTCCTCGCCGCCCAGACGAGTCAAATACTGCTCGCCACTGGCATCATCATCCTGCCACAGCGCAACCCGCTCGTCCTCGCCAAGGAGCTGGCCAGCCTCGACGTCCTCTCCCAGGGCCGGCTCCTGGTCGGCATCGGCGCCGGCTATCTGGAACCAGAGTTTCAGGCCCTCGGCGTACCGTTCCACGACCGCGGCGCGCGAACGGACGAGTACCTCGCGGCGATGCGAGCGGTCTGGAGCGAGGAACGGCCAGCCTACCACGGCGAGCGGGTCGCCTTCGCCGGCATCCAGGCCCATCCTCAGCCGGTGCGGCGTCCTCACCCACCGATCGTCATCGGCGGCCATTCTGGACCCGCCCATCGTCGCGCCGTGTCGCAGGGGCACGGCTGGTACGGCTTCAACCTCGATCTCGCGGCCACGGCCGGGCAGCTCGCCGGTCTGCGCCAGGCGGCGGCTCAGGTTCCCCGTCCCGCCAGCCTCGCTACGCTGGAGATCAGCGTCACGCCCCCGTCTGGTCCGCTCGACCTCGAGACCGCCAAACGCTACGCCGCCCTCGGCGTCGACCGCCTGATCCTGATGCCGCCGGACCACCTTACGCTCCCCGCCCTCGAACGCTTCGTCCATGAGGCCGGCGTCACCTTGATCGGCAACGTCTGATCGTGTCCAACCACCCGAGCGGCATCGCCCCTCGCTGCGTTCTCCACCCTTCAATCAACCACGACCCGCCAGCCGTGCCGACGGCCGGACCCCCCATCAACCGGGAGAAGATGACCCACCCAGCCCCCGAAGACTTCGCCGGATCGCCCCCACGAGGTGATCACGGTACGGGCCAGAGGGTCGATCGAGCTGCCGCGCCAACGCTCGCACTCCGATCAGCACACTCCACAGCCCGATCCGTTGCGCGTGGTCCGCTGGCAACGGCGCGACGTCGCGGTAACCCTCCAGCAGGTCGGCCAGGAGGGGCGCGGGCAGCGTCTCGCCGTCGTGGAGGGCGACGTGCCCCAGGTCGTACCACCGATCGGCGCCGCGCATCTCCCCGACGTCGATGATCCCCGTGTAGCGACCGTTCGCCGCGAAGATGTGCGCCGCGTCGAGATCCCCGTGCACCAAGCGCGCCTCCTCGACGTCCAGCCAGGTGGCGCGGTCGGCCACGACCCTCCCGATCTCCCGTACCTCTCCGTCCGTCAGGACACCCCGCAACCGCTCCAGGTGCTCCTCGAACCCGTCGTCCGCGAACGCCCTCAGGCTGGCATACTCCGCTTCCAGCCGCGTCGCGATCCTCCTGTCCCGCCTGATCCACCCGAAGCCAGCCACGGCCAGGTCGTTGATCGCGGCGAGGTCGCGGCCCGCCTCGATCAGCACCGCCCTCAGATCCACGCCCTCGTCTTGGCGACCGATCGGGCCGCCCGGTATAGCCGTCGTCACCATCACCGCGCGCTCGATCGCCTCGTCGAACGGCTCGAAGAAGATGACCTCGGGCACGCGAACGCCGCGCCCCCGCAACAACCCGTGAGCGAGTGCCTCAGGCGCGAGACTCGCCTCCCGGTTCTCGGCCAACCGGAGATAGAACACCTCCCGCCCCCGGCGAATCCGGTAGACCGGGGTGGACGCCCCGCTCTCCGCTCGCTCTACCACGAGCCAGTCGGCGGAGAGCGCGCGCGCCGCGATCCGACGCACCTGGGACAGCTCGATGTCTCCCGCCCGCATCGCCGTCCTCGTCTCGTGTCCCACCGAAAGCCTCGCTCTCGTTCCGAACCCGTCTTCGGTCAACGCCGCAAGGAGACGACGGGCACTGGCGTCCCCTCGCTATCCATGAGCGCCGCCCGGCTCACCATCCGGTCCGGCCGCGTCCACATGCTACCTTGGTCACCGACGCGGCTCATCCTCACGAAAGGGAGGCGAGCATGGACGAGACCGAAGCTCCGGCGCCTGAGCAGCCACGGATCACCTCCTGCGACCCCATCCCGGGGTTCAGTCCTGGCATCGGTCGTTATGTCGCCCAACTGGGTGAGACGCGCCGTGAGGTGCTGAGTCAGATCGGCGCCCTCACCCCCAACCAGCTGAACTGGCACCCCAATGAACAGACGGAGTCGATTGGGACCCAGATCCTCCACATCGCGGCGATCGAGTGGTCGTGGGTCTTCGAGGACATCTTTCAGCGACCAGCCAGCGACTACGACGGATGGGACGAGGCCCTGCCGCTTCGCCTTGGACTGCCCCAGGTCCGCGACCGGCCGCTCAGCTACTTCACCGACCGTCTCAACCGTGTCCGGCGCGACGTGCTCGATGCCCTGCGCGGTCTGGCCGACGACGACCTCCCACGGCTGATCCCCGGAGAGGGCGGCCACCTCTTCTCGATCGACTGGATTCTGTTCCACCTCGTCCACCACGAGGCGCACCACGCCGGCCAAATCGAGCTGCTCGTCCAGCTGCTCCCGGAAAGGTAGTCGGGTCGACTGATCCAAACCCGGGAACGTCAACGATCGGAGACTCGCCGGCAATCCGTTCGCCAGAAAGCGTCCGCTCGCGCGCGTGCTCGCTTGACCTCGGGCGCGTGCTCGCTTGACCTCGGGCGCGTCTCACAGCCAGCACGGAGTCCACGTTGTTCCCCCGCCGCCCTCTCCCTCCTCCCAACATCCCCGGACCTGACCGGCGGCGGCACGTCCCGGAACGGCGTCCCGGACCCAGGGGAACGAATCTTGATGGGGGTGGTCCCGTCGCCGCGGCATCGCCGCTCGCCGCGCGGGTCGAGAGCCGGTGGCGCGGAGCACGGTTCCGCCAGAGTCGAACGGTCCAGACGAGACCAAGGGATGAGGGAGAACGACGATGCACCGACCCGTCGGCCCGTCCAACGACCGCCCGGCCCGCCGTCCCGGCCGCGCCGCCCCCAGACGCCTCGCGCTCCCCCGGCCGCTCCTTGCCGCGCTGGCGCTCGCGGCACTCGCGGGCGGCCTTGTCGCGGGCGTCCTCGGCCCAGCCTCGACCCTCGGTCAGGTCGCCGCGACATCTACTCCGACGCCGATTGCGCTCACCCTCGCCACCGTCAGCGGCGCCACCGCCACCCCAACACCGCGCGTCGTCGTTCTCGTCCGGCCGACGGCAACGACCGCTCCGGCTCCGGCCGCGACTGCCACGCCCCGGCCCACGTCCACCCCGACACCGCCCCCCACCGCGACCCCCCGGCCGACAGCGACGCCGCAACCGACCGCCACTCCGCGACCGGCGGTGACCCCCACTCTGCGCTCCGTCTCCCGCATCACCTTCGCCGCGGCGGACTGGGCCGGCGGCTACTACCGGGGCGACAGCCTCTTTTACGGTCGTCCCTGGACGGCAGTCTACGGCTCCGCCAGCGCCTACCCCCGGGCCGCGCTCGCCTTCGAGCTTAGCGCCGCCCCAAGCGGACCGGCGACTCTGACGATTACCGGCTTAGACGACGAGTTGGCCGCCCTCAACACGATCGCCCTGGAGGTCAACGGTCAGCGCGTCTTCACCGGTCCGAGTCCGTTCGCCAACTGGGACGGGGTCGGCAACGGCGCCGACGCCGCCTGGACGAGCGTCGCCTTCACTCTCCCCACCGATCTCCTCCGCGCCGGCCCAAACGAGATCGCCGTCGCCAACCTAACGCCGTCCGCCAACTTCGGCCTCCCACCCTACGTGCTGCTCGCCGAAACCACCCTCAAGGTTCCCGGCGGCAAACGCGTCACCGCCGTGACCGCGACGGCTGTCGCCAACGCCGCCGCCGAGCCCTCGTAGCGCTGCCCCACTCCTCCCCCGCAACCACGACGACGCGTCCGCCTCGCCCCATGTCACCCCGGTTGATGGCTGGGTCTCCCGCCGGCGTTACGCCACCAGGCTCCCCTCTCCCGCGCATCGGGAGAGGGGCTGGGGGGTGAGGGCTTGCGATGGCTGGGGGGTGAGAATCGGTAGACCGGGCGTGAGGGCCGCATCCGCTCCCCGATCGCTGCCTGTCGCCGGTATCGCCATCACCGCGCTCCGATCAGCGGTTAACCGGCGGCCCGCGTCCCCACGGGGAATGGCACCGGGCTCGCCGCGCCCGGACCGGGCGCTACGTACGACTCGGCCGCCGGGCACCGCTTGACTGCCGCCTGCGTGACGTCCAGCGCCATCGGCTGGGGGGCCGACAGATCGACGCGGACGATCATCCCGGCCTGATCACTTTGGCCATAGGCGGGAAGGGCGATGTACGCCATCCCGTCCGGACCAAGCCGGAGCGCGACAGGATAGTCGAGGTTGATCGCGACGTCGGCCGACTGGTCGGCACCCGTCTGCTTGACGAGGCGGCCGCTGCCAGGCGGCAAGCCTCCCTCAGCGGTGTCGCCGGTCGACATCTCGGTCGCGTAGAGCGTGCCGTCCTTGCCCACCATGATCCCGGTCACGGTCGTCAGATTGACCCAGACGTCGCTCACCTGCCCGTCCTCGGTCACCTTCATTACCTTGGCCGCGCCGTCCGCGTGCGGCGCGGGAGTCAGCGTGCCAACGTAGACGCCACCGCCCGGCGCGAGGGCGAAGCCAGCGAAGACGAGATGCCCCTCAGAGAGATCGGCGACCCGCGTCACCTGCCCGTCCTCGGTCACCTTCAGGACCTCGCCCCGGTTCGATTCGAGCACCCAGAGGAAGCCATCGCCGGGGAGAATCTTGTACGGCTCCCCGCGCGCGTTCGCGTCGCCGGGGGTGTAAGCAGTCGGGTTGGCGAGGATCCACGACGTCAGGTCGGCGACGAGCCGCGGCGTCCCATTGGCTTGAACCTCGTAGATACCGTTCGGCGTCTTCGGGTCCATCTCGGCCAGCGGGCCGGTCGACGCCTCGACGACGTACAGCTTGCCAGCCAGCAGCGCGATGTCCTGCGGTCCCATCACGTCTTTGTACGGGTCCTCGGTCGAGGGCAACCCCGCCGCCAGCTGGCTCGGGCAGCCGCCATCAATCCGCACGATGCTCGCCGCCGCCCCCGTCGAGGTCGCGGTCTGGCCGGTACCCGACTGCGCGACGTAGAGGGTGCCATCTGCCGTCCAGGCCATACCTCGCGGGGAATGCAAGCCGCTGGCGACGATGGTGACGCCGGCCGTGGAGACCGGCGTCTCCGCGGGCGCTGGCGCGGCCTCCGTCGCGGTCGCCGGCGGCGATGGCGGCGCCGCTTGGCCGCCACTGACCGCCTCCCCGGTGACGATGATGGTCCCCTTCATAAAGGGGTGATAGGTGCAGATGTATGAGTAGGTTCCAGGTTTGTCGAACGTGAAGCTGAAGCTCTGCCCCGGGTTCAGGTTGCCCGAGTCGAACGTCTTGTCGTCGGCAGTCGCCGTATGGGCGATCGCGTCGCGGTTGGTCCAGGTGATGGTCGTGCCAGCCGGGATCGTGACCGTCAGCGGCGTGAAGGCGAAGTTCTTGATCGTGACCGGCACCGCGTTCGCCACAGGCCGCGCGGTCGGCGCCGGGGTCGTCGCCGCCTCGGCCGCGGTCATCTTCGCCTCTTCGGCGGCGAGCGCCGCCCGCGCGGCCGTGAAGCCCGGGCAATTCGCTCCCTTGAAGAGGTCTTCCGGCGGCGACAGGTACGCCGACGTCGGATCGATGCGCACGATCGCCCCGGCCGGGCCGGAGGAGCCGAGAGCCGGGAAGGAAACGTAAAGATCACCATCCGGCCCGGTCGCCAGGCCGATCGGGAAGTCGAGGGGGCTGACCACCTCGATCAGTTGGTCCGGCCCGATCTGCTTGACGACGCGCCCGGAGCCCGGTTGGATAAAGGGCGGGGTCGAGCTGTTTCCGGTCGACATCTCCAGGGCAAACAACGACCCGTCCCGCCCAACCGCCAGACCGGTCACCATCGTCAACCCGGTCCAGGCGTCGCTGACCGTGCCGTCAGCCGTGACCTTGACGACCTTCGCCGCGCCGTCGGCGTATGGCGGCGTCGTCAGGTTGCCGACATAGACGCCGCCATCTGGCGCTGGCGCGATCGCGGTCGGCACCGGGTGCCCCGTCGAGAGATCGGCGACGCGGCTGATCGCCCCGTCCGGCGTGACTTTCAGCACTTGTCCTTCGTTGCTTTCGACGACCCAGAGAAACCCGTCGCCGGCGATCATGCCAAAGGTCTCGGCGAGCTTCCCCCGGTCCTTGGGAATCTCCTTCGTCGGGTGGCTGTCCAGCCAGGTCGAGACGTTGGCCACCAGCCGCACGCCCCCGTCCGGCGTCGCGGCGTAGACGGCGTTCGGGAACGTGTCGATCAGGTCGCCCCGGTCGGCCTCCTCATCCTGAAGCACGTAGAGCGTGCCATCGAGAAAAGCGACCGCGCTCGGTCCCTGCACGGCGCCGGTCATGCCGCGCGTCGAAGGGAGTCCACTGACGACCGCCCGTGGGCACCCCCCATCGACGCGAACGACGCTCGCCGCCGCCCCGACGGCGGTCTCCGTCGCGCCGGTCCCCGCCTGGGCGACGTGGAGAATCCCCGCCTCGTCCCAGGCCATTCCCCGCGGATTCGTCAGGCCACTGGCCACGACCGAGATCGGGACCGCCGGTTCCTCCGTCTGCCCCATCCCGATCGCCGCCGGCGCGTGAACGAGTCCCAGCAGGGGAAGCAGGAGGAGCCAGCGCACGACGAAAATCCGGGACTCGGGGCGCATCGACGTTCCCTCCATCTACAGGCGAACCGGGCACGACGCGGCGTCGTCCCGGACACGGTGAGGCACGCGAATTTGACCGCGACGGCAGCTTAGCACGGCCATCCTCTCTGTGGAGTTTCGCCCGCCAGGAAACAGATGGTGAGGACAGTCCCGCGAAGATACGGGTCGGCGTCGCGCAGGCGCTGTCACGTTCCCGGTCGTTGCACGAGGCGTCCGCACGAGAGGTGCCGCCTATCCCCGCTCGGCCTGCCGCTGGCTTCTTCCCAATTCCGGGTGCGTGGTCGATCTTCTCCCCGACGTGAGGGGATCGCGCTCCCCTCTTCCGGGCATCGGGGTGGGTGCGCTGTGGGCGGGGTCAGGGAGTGAGGGCTTTGAGAAACCGGGCGGGGACAGAGATGGTGTCACCGCTCTGCGTCTCCGGTCCCCGCACGACGCATCCGGCACGGCAAACCGTTGACACCTCCCCTCCACCTGGGCATGATGGGCTCGCGGCGCGCTCCGTTCGCCTTGCCCGCCACCGCGACGCCAACGCCGCGATGATCTCGACCAAGCCGGGGGCCTCATGGCGCTCAAGCTGCTCAACGCGCTGCCGACCGCCTGGCTCGGCATCCTCGGCGTCGGTTTGGCGGTCGCGCTGGCCGTCGGCGGGCTCCTCGTCGTCCGCCGCATCGTCCCCAGCTCGACGCTCCAGGTTCACAACGACGTGGCCGGCTTCATCTACGCCGTCCTCGGCGTCATCTACGCCGTTCTCGTCCCCTTCGTTCTCGTCATCGTCTGGGAGGAGTTCCGCGACGCCTTGAACGATGCCTCCGGGGAGGCGCAGACGCTGATCGGCCTGCACCAGGACGCGGAACAATTGGCGGGAACTCGCGGACGGGAGATCATCGCGGCCGAGGAGCGCTACGCGCGGGCGGTGATCGACGATGAGTGGCCCCGCCTGGCGCGCGGTGAGGAGAGCCCAAAGGTGGACGAGGCACTTGCCGGGTTGGAGAAGACCATCCGCGGCGTCGACCCCCGCGACCCGCGCCAGGCCATCCTCTACAGCCACCTGCTGGATCACGTCGACGAGCTCGCCAACCGCCGCGAATCCCGGGTCTTCGATAGCCAGACCGGGGTGCCTCGGATTATGTGGGCCGTGCTGGTGATCGCCGGCGCCGTCGTCGTCGGCTACACCTACCTGTATGGCGTCGAGCGCCTCGCGGCCCAGTGCCTGATGACGGCGGCCCTGGCGGCCGTCATCGCCATGGTGCTCTTCGTGATCCTCGCCATCGACTACCCGTTCACCGGCGACTTTCGCGTCCAACCCGACGACCTGCGGCACTTCCTCACCCACGTCGCGGCCGCTCCCGCCGCGACACCGACCGCGGCAAACTGAGCGGCGGCCACACGGTATCGCCAGTCGCCATCCCACCACCGGAAAATCCGCTCCGTTCAGCGAAGCGAGTCGCCGCAAGGGAAACGCGGGAGACTCCGGCCTTGGCTTTTATGCCAAAACCGGTTGATTGCTGGGTTTCCCCGATTGCGGGACCAGGCTCCCCTCTCCCGCGCATCGGGCGGGTGCCCTCTGGGCGTGGCAAGGGGGTGAGGGCCTACGTCGGCACTGCCGAAACGATGTATTCACCCGGATTCGGTATTACCCAGTGTTTCCGGGGTGGATCGAGGCTCCCCGCCGCCGGTGCGCGGCGGGGAGCGTGGCTGGTTGGCGCAGACGTCCGCGCGTGCTTACCCGACTGGCGTCCCCTCCGGCGCCATCAGCGGCCCGACCGGCGACCCCATCGGCTCAACCGCGATCCGGGTCCCCGTCGCCGTGCCGGGTCCCATCTCGCCCGAGCTGGTTCCATCCGGTCCGGTGAACTCGACGGTGTACGTCGCGGTGAAGGTGTCGCCCGAGGCGTCTACCTCACCGTTCGCGCGGACCTTGACAGTCCCGACATTCCCGTTCTCATCCTGGTTATGGAAGAGAATCGTCAGCGCCACCGAGCGCGGTCCGGTCGCCTCCCAAACGCCAACGCCGCTGCCGCCGGGATCGACCTGCAGGTAGGTTCCATCCCGGTTGAACACGATCAGCGACGGTGGGTTTGATGGGTCGCTGGTGTCGGTATCCGCATCCCAGGCTCCCACGAACGGATTTCCCGCCATCGCGCCGGGGGTCCCCTCCTGAGCGCCCACGACCGGCATTTGACCGAGGGCGAGCCCTCCCAGCAGCAGCATGGCGACGATCGAAACGAAGACCGCCCGACGAGACATCACGCGCTCCTTTCTCCGACCAGCTCAGCCGCCTTCGTCGCGGCCGCTACACGCCATCCTATCATCCAAATCGACGCGCCGGAATAGCCACCCTCAACAGATTTGGGACTCGCTCGACGGTGTCGAGGCGATCCGCCGGTCCCGCCTCGAATCCGGACCCGACATCGTCGGAGATCGGGCCGCCGGAGGAGGAGCTACCGGGAAGGGTGAGATCAGGAGTCTGCAGGCGGTTGCGAGGGTCAGACCGGGGGGCGCCGGCCCCAGGCCGCGATCACCGCCGGCGACAGCGCCGCGAAGGCGGGGTCGTCCAGGAGGGCCACCACCCGGTCGATCTCCTCGGCGGTCATCGTGCCACCATCGACGAGCGGCCCGCGCAACTGCTCGGCGGTATGGCGCCAGACGCCGGCACCCGCGGACCCGCCGCGCCAGGTGAAGACCCGCCCTTCCGCATCGTCCCCGGTCAGCCCGAGGGCACGCAGCCGGCTGGACAGCCCGCGGCCGCACCCGCGGTCGAAACCGCGGGTCTCCGCCAGATACTGGATGTGGGCTTCCTGCCCCCGCGCGAACAGCCGGGCGGCGCTCGCCTCCACGGCGGGATCGGGAACCACGGTCACGAAATCCGTCGCCTCGACGACGAGCCAGCCGGCTGGTTTGAGCGCGGCGGCCATCCGCCGCAGCACCTGCTTCCGGTTTGGGAGATGCTCGCCCACCATCCGGCTGTGGACCAGATCGAACTCGCCCTCGGGAAGCTCGTCGACAGCGACGTCGTGGCGACGGACCTCGAGACTGGGGCAGTCAAGGGCGTCAAGGAACCCGGTGTCGATCACCCCCACCGACCTCCAGGCAGCGCTAGCCGGCCCCGACTCCACGCGCCTCCAACTGGCGGATCGTTCCGGGGTCGAACGCCGTTTCCAGGCTCGCCAGCCGTTCGTGCGCGAGCCGCCACGCATTGTCGAAGGCGCACCTCTCCACGCGGTCTTCCCCTTCCTCCCCGCTCGATCGCGCCCCGTCGTGTTGCGCGAATTGGAGCGCCCAACGACGTCACACTCTACCGCCCTTTCGCGCCTGGCGGCGAGGCCCCGTGCTGGTGGTCCGATCGCTTCCGATAGCGGCCCGTCCCGGACGTTCCCCGACCCGTGACCACGCTTCTCAACCCGACCTCCGACGCCGCGCTCACCCCGGTCGGCGCCGACGCGGAGAGCGTGCTCCACCGTCATCGGGTTACGCCGCTGGCGTACCGGCCGCCGGTGTCCCGCCCGCATCACCAATGTCCGCGCCGCCGACGTCGATCCGGTACCGCCCATCCACGTTCCGCAGCCGGACAAACGATCGCTGGACCCGGTTTCCCGGCGGGCCGTGCCGCCACTCCACGATCGCCCCGACCCGCCCATCGGCGAGCAGCGTCACATCGTGGACCGCGAGCGGCGTCTCCCGATCCGCGTCGTCGCTTGGCAGCGGTCGACTGAGGGCGGTCAGGTACACCCTAATGGTCGCCTCCGAAGGAGTGCTCGTCCGGTTCGCCGGAGTCCCCGTCTGGTTGGCATTGACCACTTCGCCGATCTGCATCGCCTCCCCAAGCGCCTGGACGGCCGCTTCGTCCGTGTAGATCGCCAGCAAGGCCGGGAAACGTCCTTCATTGATACAGGCAAACCATTCGTCGACCGTCGCTTGCACCGCCGCCACAGTCGCGGCATCCGCCGGCTTTCCCACGGGCGGGAGAAACGGAGTCGGGCTGGTCGCCACCCCCTGGACCGCCGCCGGCGTCGCGAACACCGATTCCAGCAGCGCCCCCAGCTCTTCCGGGGAGCGCGAGGTCTCCGGACAGGCCGCCGTCCCCAGAGCGACGGGGCTCCCATCCGGCGCGGCCTCCCCCACCAGGCTCCCCACCCCCATCAGCAACGCAACGACGACGGCCAGGATCGGGGCCAACACCAAGGCGCGTGGCACGTCAGACTCCCTTCGCGGTATCACCCGTCACCCACCCGGCGACGGCCAGCCCGCGCGCACAGGACATGCCCAGGCCGGGACCGCGACCGGAACGCACCTCGCTGGATGGCCGCTCGGCTCCCAGGTGATTCTCGAACCAATGACTTAAACGACAACCCTTTCACCTTCCTCGCCGTATCTTGCGCACGTTTCCGCGGCACCGGCACCATAGATTCGGTGACACCGCGACAACTGGTTTACTTCCCCTATTCTGACCGCTAAGATGCCACTATGCACTTGCAGAGCGACCCCCGCTCCGCGGTGCCCCGCGGAGTCGCGATTGATCGCGGGCCTGGTCCAACCAGGTCCGGCCCCGGAGGCGAACCGGCGATGACCGAGACGCTCGTCGAGACGATCCCGCCGCCCGTTCCCCATGCGGCCCTCCCCGCTCACGGCGGCGACGCGCCCGATCCCACCTCGCCACCCGCATGGCGGACCGTGGCGCAGACCCCGGCGCCGATGGCGCGCTTCTACATGACCAGCGACCTCCGCGCCTCCACCGGTCTGACCCGCACCCACCTCGATTTCTACCTACGCGAAGGCCTCATCCGCCCGACCGCCCGCACCGAGAGTGGCTACCTCCTCTTCGACGACCAGGAGCTCTCCACCCTCCGCACCATCATCCACTGGCGCCAGGACGGCGCCGGCATCAAGCAGATCCGCGACCGGCTCGGCCGGTGACGAGTGCTGAGTGCTGAGTGCTGATTAGAGGGAGAGACGAGTCGGATGCGTGACAAAGCGCCAAACACGACGTCAACAGGGGCCGGCATCAGTGCCGCGTTCATCCCTACCCTTCGTCCGCAGCCGTCGCTACCCCGCACTCCATACCCGGCACCCGGCACCCGGCACGCGTTCCTCAGCACTCAGCACTCAGCACTCAGCACTCCGTCATGACCTACTTCCACCACTTCGGCCTTGGCCGCGAGCCGTTCGGCACGACACCAGATCCCGAGATGTTCTACAAGACGCTCGGCCATGAGGATTGCTACGAGCGGCTCAAGCTCGCCATCCACCTCCAACGCGGGCTCTCCGTGATCATCGGCGACGTCGGCTACGGCAAGACCACCATCAAGGTAGCCCTCCTGCAGGAGCTGCAACGCGATCCGGAGGTCGAGATCGGCATCATCAACAACCCCCGCGATTGCCGCACCGACGTCCAGTTCCTCCGGGCCGTCCTCGGTCAGTTCGGCGTCGCCGCCGTGGGTCGCACCGGTCTCGATCTGACCACCGACTTTCTCCGCCACCTGGAGGCGATGCACCTGGCGCGGCGTCAGGTGCATCTCGTCATCGACGAGGGCCAGAACCTCGCCGGCTCCCAGCTCGAGATCCTGCGAACCTTCCTCTCCTTCGAGACCCCGACCCAGAAGCTGATCAATATCGTCATCTTCGCCCAGCCTGAGCTCGAGGAGAAGATCGTCCGCAAGCGCAACCTCGCCCAGCGCGTCGGCATGGACCACAAGCTCAACCCGCTCAACCGTCGCGACACGGCCGGTCTGATCGCCCACCGCCTCGCCATCGCCGGGCGCGCCCCGGCCGCGCCGGCCGTCTTCGACGAAACCGCGATCGACGTCATCCACGAACGCTCCCGTGGGATCCCGCGCGCCATTACCAACTTCTGCGCCGACTGCCTCGTCGAGGCCGTCTTCCTTGGTCGCGATCGCGTCGATGGCGCCCTCGCCGCCGAGGTCATCGGCCGCCGCGTCTTCACCGGCACGAACGGCGACGGTCCTCCCCACGGCGCCAACGGCCACGTTCCCGGCGACGCCGCCACCCAGACCCTGTTGCTCACCCCAGCCTCACCGGAGGTCTACCGCTCATGACCCCCAGATCGCCACGCGCTACCCCAACCAACGGACACGCCCCCGGCACGGACCACGAGCAGGACTTCGCTCCTCTCGCTCAGTCCTCAGTCCTCAGTCCTCAGTCCTCCGTCGTGCGCCCCTTCCGCGCCGCCGACGTCCTGACTGGTAGGATCGACACGCGGCGATCACCAGCCGCTAGGTCGGCCCGTGGTCGCAAGCAGATCAGCGCCCAGCTCGCGCCGGCCCAAATCCGGCTCCTGGGGGAGATCCACGCCCGCCTCAACGCGACGGCGGCAACGCGAATCGAGAAGAGCGATTTGGTCGGGCTCGGGATCGAGCTCCTGGCGGCGGTCCTCACCGCCGGCGAGGGGCTCGATCCGGCGCCGGACCCGGATCGGACCGGGCCGCGCGACGGCGCCGCCGAGATCGGCCAGATTACCGATCTCGATACGCTCCGGCGCTACGTGCGTACTCACGTACGTGCGTACGCAGAAGGAGTCGAGGGATGAGAGCGGTGACCGCCGTTCACCGTCCCTGGAGAGGAGGAAACGCTATCGGGAACCACACCAAGCGGCAGGCCGCCGTCAGCGCATCGCCCGTCGGATCGAGCGCCAACTCGACCCCTGACGGGTACTGCACGAAGCGAGCGAACGCCGTTCCGGGCAAAGAGAAAGACCAGCGCGCCAACGCCGGCCTCTCTCCTAAGCTCATTGGTTGTGTTCGTCATCGACGTCGAAGTTTTCACCTGACGCTCTAAGCCGCGCGATCGAACGGACCGTCGCCAAACCGCCTGTTCGATCGACCGGAACCAAGCGTCCTATCCGCCGCCAACGTCCCCGCCAAGGGAGGGTTTGTTGCACCCTGGCGACCTCCGCATTTTAGTCACGCCCAACAGGGCGTGTCAAGACCGCACGTCTCTGGCGGCGCCCTCCCCGGCGTCCGCCCGGTCGCGGTCTGCCCGCGGGGTGCCCCAATGACCGGCCGGCGGCGGACAGAGACCAGCGGGCGGACGGACGCGGACCACGCGGCCGCCCAGCGTCCCGCTCAGTCCTCAGTCCTCAGTCCTCAGTCCTCGTTCGACCCCGTCTCCGGTCTCATCCTCGGCGAAGCCTCCTCCGATGCCGCCTCCAGCACTCAGCACTCAGCACTCAGCCCTCAGCCCTCAGCCCTTCCCGCGGCGACGCGCGGCGGCGAGGATGTCCGCCGCCGTGGCTGGTTCTGGCACTGGAACTCGATCGTCACCCAATACGCGCCCCTAGTCGGCCTGAAGGGGGTCGGTCTCCTCAACTCGTACACTGTTTGGACCGACCGGCGCGAGGAGTCGCCCCACCGCGGCTACGCCTTCCCCTCCCAGCAGAGCGAAGCCGATTTCTACGGCGAGGACCGGGCCGAGCTGATCACCATCAATAAGATCCTCGTTGCCCTCGACCTGATCGAGATCCGCAAGGAGATGGTGCTCCGGACCGATCCCCAAGGCCGTCGCTGGCGCGTCCCCCACAACTTCTATCGCGTCAAGGACCACGACGACGGCTTCGTCCTCTCCGGTCGCGACGTCCTCCGCGTCGCTGAACTGGCCGACCGCGACAAGACCGTCTACCGCTACGTCCGTCGCGTCTTCTCCCCGCGCTTCTCCCCAATCGACGGCGACAACGTCTGGCACCGCATCCTCCCCGAGCTGCGCCAGACCGAGCTCTGGCAACGCCTGGCCGCTCGCGCCGCCCAGGAAGAGGACCGCGCTTCCGCCCGCACCCGCGCCGGTCACGCCGCGCGTCGTGGCACCGCACCCCACGACCCTGCGCCTGGCCGCATCGTGTCTATCGACGGTGACGACGCGGCAACCACCGTCACCGGAAACGACACCGATGCTGTCGCCATCCTCAGGGACAACCAAACCACTGTTGCAACCATCAACAAAGGTTCAGACCCGGTTGTTGACGGGGCCAACGATGCTTTGACCCCTATCGGACCAACCTTCGTTGCCCCGGTCAACGCCGCCGCCCCGACCGCTGTTGCCCCAGTCAACACGACGTACAACCAATTCGATCTCACTACGACGACAACCCCCAGCTCCAGCGAAAACGACGAGCCACAGATCCTCCCCGACTCAACAAGCGCCGCCAACCACTCCGACCAATCGACACCACCATCAGCACTCAGCACTCAGCACTCAGCACTCAGCACTCAGTCCTCGTCCGGCCCCGGCGGCGCCGCCCCAACCGACGCTCCCGGCGAGACCGCCGCCCTGCGAGCCTTTGAGGATGCCAACGTCCGCCCCGCCACTCCGGCCGAGCGGACCCTCCTCCGTGGTCTCGCCGCCCGCTTCGACCCCGCCGCCACTGCCGCCGGCCAGGTCGACGCCGCGATCCCATCCTCTGGTTGGGCGTGGCTCGCCGCCGCCGTCTACGAGGCGGTCGAAGCCGGCAGCGCCTTCGTCGCCCCTCGCCGGTTACGCGAAATCCTCGCCCGTTGGGAACGCGATGGCTTCCCGACCGACAAGGACAGACCAGCCGCCAAGAAATCATCTTCAGACGGCCCCGCCGGTCGAGGCCGGAGCGGCCGGGCTTCCGATCGCGCGTTCTCACCAAAGAAGTCCCTCGCCGCCTCGCGCCCCGCCTCAACTGGACCGACCTCCGACCCGCCTCAACTGGACCGACCTCCGACTTCCGACCCGCCCCAGCTGGACCGACTTCCGACTTCCGACTTCCGACCTCCGACCTCGCTGGTCGAGCTCCTCGGGGAAGGACCCGACCTGATGCTGCCCCATGGCTACGGCAGCCGGCGCACCTGGGCCTTCGCCGTCGGACTTCTCGCCGATGTCCTCGACCGATCAACCCTGGCCGCCCTCGTCGCCGGCACCGCGATCGCCCGCTACCACGACGGCGAGGTGACGATCGCCGCCCCCGACCCAACCCAGGCCGAACGCCTGGCGACGACCCACCGCGAGTTGATCGCGCGTAAGCTCGGCGAGGCCATGCGCCGCCCGGTCCGGGTCGCCGTCCTGACGTCGGGAGCGGGGAGCGGAGAGCTGGAGCAGTCGCTGGGATCACCGCGGCCCACCGCACCGTCCGACCGGGATCTCCTGCCCGCCGCGCTCGACCCCGAGCCGGCGGCGCCGAGCTTCGCGATTGTCGAATGCGGGCTGCCGAGCGGTCAGGTCTGGTCCGCCGTGCTCGCCGATCTCGCCGTCTCCGGACAGGTCAGCCGGGCCAACTTCGACACCTGGCTGCGGGTCACCACCCTCCTCGGCCGGTCCGGCGAGGGCGAAATCGGATCACCGCTGATCGTCGGCGTACCCCACGCCCTGGCCCAGCGGCGCGTCGCCGCGCGCTTCCTCCCCGCCCTCCGCGCCGCCCTTTCCGCCGTCATCGGCGCCCCGCTCGACGTCGAGATCGTCGTCGCCCGCGACTGGCTGACGTCGCACCCGAATCCCCGGCCCACTCCCCGAGACGCTCTCTCCTCTAGGAAAAACAGCGCATAACTCGTCGCTGCGGCGGGTTGTCCGCAATGGGGAGCGCGGTTTCGGCGGCTGGCCAGGGATGGCGAACGGTTGCCGGATACGGTCGCGGACGTGCATTTCGTGGCCGTTACCCGCCTGCGCCTCCATCGACGGGTGTTGGCCATCGCTCAAAACCCAGACCAATCGCTAGCTATTCGGATCGCGGCGAACGAAGCCTTCGCGCCAGGCGTAGACGGCGGCCTGGGTCCGGTCCTGAAGGTACAACTTGCCCAGGACGTTGCTGACGTGGCCCTTGACCGTCTTCTCGCCGATGCTGAGCGCCTCGGCGATCTCGCCGTTCGACATCCCCTGCGCGATCAGCCGGAGCACCTCCTGCTCCCGCTCGGTCAGGTCGACGTAGGGATTCAACCGCTGGTCGCTTCCGCCCCGGACCGACTCCATCAGCCGGGCCGCCACGCGCGGATGGACGACGGCCTCGCCGCGGGCCGCCTGCCGAACGGCCGTGGCGACCGCGTCTGGGGCGACGTCCTTCAAGAGGTAGGAGAGGGCGCCGGCCCGGATCGCGGGGAAGATGCTGGCGTCCTCGTGGAACGAGGTCAGGACGACGACCTGGGTCCGGGGGCTGGCGGTCCGGATCCGGTGGGTCGCCTCGGTGCCGTCCATGCCGGGCATGACCAGATCCATCAGGACGACGTCGGGGACGTGCTGGATCGCCAGGCGGACCGCCTCCTCCCCGCCCGACGCCTCGCCAACGACCTCGAGATCGGGCTGGGTCTCGAGGTAGGCGCGGACTCCGGCCCGGACAAGCGCGTGATCGTCGACGAGCAGAACGGTGATCGTGCTCTCCATGTCAGTCCTCTACGGGTGCGTCGGGATCGATCCGAACCGAGATCCGGGTGCCGTCTGTGCCACTCGCCACGACGAAGGTTCCGCCGAGCGACTCGACCCGCTCGCGCATCGACTGGAGCCCGACCCCGGGTCGACCGCGCCGGGGGTTGAAGCCCGTCCCGTCGTCCACGACCTCGAGGGACCAGGCGTTGTCGTCACGAACGAATGAGACGCTGACGCGGGTCGCTCGGCTGTGACGGGCCACGTTGGTCAACGCTTCCTGCAGGACCCGGAAGAGGGCGTCCTCGACCGCGTGGGGAAGCTCCACGTTGGGGGCAATCTCGGCAGAAACGGCGATCTCGGTTCGGTCCTGCCACTCGGCCACGTACCGCTGGATGGCGCGGTCAAGGGTGGCGTCGGTGAGCTCCGTGGGGCGGAGGGTCTGGATGATCGTCGTCAGCTCCTGCTGGCTCTGGCGGGCGATCTCGTAGGCCGCATCGACCCGGAGGCGCGCGCCGGCGGGGTCGCGGTCGAAAAGCTCGCGGGCGGTGCCGAGGTGGAGGCTGACGGCAAAGGCCTGCTGCTTGATACCGTCGTGGAGGTCGCGGGCGAGGCGGTTGCGCTCGTCGACGACCGAGAGCTGCTCGCGGGCGCGGATGAGATCGGCCAGCTGCTCGGCCATCCGGTCGAGCCGGCGCCCAAGCTGGCCGATCTCGTCCTCCGCGGCGTCGGCGACCACGACGGAGAAGTCACCGCTCCCCCACGCCGCCGCCGCCGCCGACATTTTGTCGAAGCGGACGACCAGCGTCCGAGCGGCGAGATAGCCGGAGATCGTCGCGATCACCGCGCCGAAGAGGATGATGGCAATGGCGGTCAACGCCAGGATCCCGGTCAAGGCGTGGGACGACGCGTCGAGCGGCGTCCTCCCCGTAAAGACGATGGCCCCCACGACCTTCCCCTGGCCGTCGTCGATGGGGACGGCGACGATCAGGCGGCTCGGGATCGGCCATTGGAGGATCGGGTTTGCGTTCTCGTCACCTGCCAGGGCCGTCGCGACGGCGTTCCCCAGATCGGGGTCGTCGCGTGGTGCCGCCGGCTCCAAGGTCGTCGGGGCGGCGGCTTGCTTAAGCGACCCGACGAGGTTGCCCCCCCGGTCGACGACGATCAGATGCGTGTCCGACCGCGCGAGCACGGAGACGTCCGGGCGGATCTCCAGACCCCGGTCGCCCTCCGGGACGATCCCAGTCGCCTGAATCTCTCGGAGCCATCGGTCGATGCCGGCCAGGTCAGGCGAAGCCGAGGCAAGGAGGGGCGCCAGGTCCGGCGCGGCGCGGCTCTGGAGATCCTGGACGATAGCATCGCCGTTGCGGCCGAGCCCAGCGACGATGGCGAGGACGCCAGCGAGGAGGAGGAGCACCTCCAGGAAGGCGAGCACGGCGACGGTGACGAGGGCGTAGCTGGCGGTGAGTCGCCAGCGGAGACGCTGACGCAACCGGGTCCGGGGGGCCGGAACGGCATGGTCACGACCTCGTCCGACACCGGACGAGGTCGTGATCTGCGGAGGCTCGCGGGCGACAGGAGCCATGGCTGGTCCTTCCTGGTGGGGTGGCCGCCGGGAGCCTAGGTGAGATCCCGCGTCCGGAAGAGGCTGGCTGCGATTCCCACGAGCACGACGACGTAGCCGGTCAGGACGAGGAGCGCGTGGGTCGTTGAGATGGTACTGTCGCCGCCCAAGGCCGTCACACCGACCGCGACGGCCAGCGCAGACGCATTCGGACCGATCAGATAGTCCTGGATGGTCGCGAAGATGCTGACCGAGCCGGCCAACCCCGCGATGATACTCTCGACGGCCAGCCCCCAGATGAGGCCGAGGCCGATTGGGACGGTGGTGGTCCGGAAGATGAGGCCGAGCGCGAGGCCGACCGTGCCCCAGACCATCGCCACAAACCACCCGGCGCCCAGCCCGCCGACCAGCGAGCCGAGCGAGGGCATCGCGACCGGGGTGGACTCGAAGACCGAGACAACGAGGCTGCCAGCCGCCGACGCCATCCAGCCCAGAATCACGAAACCGGCGACCAGGACCGCAAGGCTGACGACCTTGCTGCCGAAGATGGTGAGGCGGCTCGGACCCTGCGTCAGGATCGTCTTAAAGGTCGTCCACCCGTACTCGCTGCCCGATATCAGGGCGCCGAGGATCAGGACGATGGGTCCGCCGAGCATCGCGACGACGCTCAGTGCCGAGGTCGAGAGGTTCTCGAAGAGCGTCAGATCCCGGAAGCCTGCGCGATCGGGGTCGGTTGCGCTGACGGTCTGGAGGGCGATCGAGCTCGCGACGTCGTTGAAGACGACGATCACGAGGGCGAACAACCCCGCCAGGAGCCAGGTGGCCGGCCGCTTCCTGAGCTTGTAGAGCTCGGCACCGACGCTGAGGAGGAGCGAGTAGGCGCCGTTGCGGGCGACGGGGGTGGATGCGGCGGGATGACCGCCGAGGCCAAGTGGCTTCGTCGAGACGAGCGTGTCCATCGGGGTGTCCTTTCTCACGACACGGAAGACAAGACGGGATTAGGCGGCGTCGGTCAGGGTGAGGAAGACCTCCTCAAGCGTCTGCTGGCGTGCCTGGAGGGAGAGGATGTCGATGCCCGCGGCAACGAGCTCGCGGGCGACGATGGGGGCGTCGGACGGGTCAGCCTGGAGCAGGATCGTGTCATCGACGAGGCGCATCCGGTCGCCGCCGTAGTGGAGGTCGATGACGTGGGCGGCCCCGTCCAGCGGGTCGGCTTGGAGGATCAGCCCAGTGGCGCCGCGGAGCGCCTGGACGGTGCCCTCGGCAACGAGGCGACCTTCGCGGATGATGCCGACGCGGTCGCAAATATGCTCGATCTCGCCGAGCAGGTGACTGGAGAGAAGGACCGAGGTCCGGCCGGACCCGAGGCGGCGGACAAGGTCGCGCATGTCGGCCATTCCCTTTGGGTCGAGGCCGTTGGTGGGCTCGTCGAGGATGAGGAGGGCCGGATCCTTGAGGAGGGCGGCCGCGACGCCGAGGCGCTGCTTCATGCCGAGGCTGTATGTCTTGAAGGGGTCGTCGGCCCGGTCGGCGAGGTCGACGATCTCGAGCACCTCGTCGACCCGCGTCCGGGCCAGCTCGGTGTACCGGGCCAGCACCTCGAGGTTGTCCCGGCCGGAGAGGTAGGGATAGAAGGCGGGGGACTCGACGAGGGCACCGACCTGGGCCAGGCTATCAGGGGTGCCTGGTTGGTGGCCGACCACGACGGCGCTGCCGGAGGTCGGCTCGATCAGGCCGAGCAGCATCCGGAGGGTGGTCGTCTTGCCGGCGCCGTTGGGACCGAGAAAGCCGTAGACTTCGCCTCGGCGGACCACCATGTTGAGGTCCTCGACCGAGGCGCGGGTGCCGTAGCGCTTGGTGAGGCCGGTGGTCTGGACGAGGACGTCCGTTCCGGCGGACAGGGGGGGCATCGCGGATCTCCTTTTCAGCGAACGATCGTTACCCGGGAACCGCTGTTCCCATAGTGCAAGACTAGGGGATCGCGTCATCCACGTAACCCGTCTGTGGGCGCGATCACACCCCGTCGTAGGTCGCGGTTTGGCGCGCCTCCCATCATCCAGCGGCGCCCGCCGCCACGTCACCAGCTGATCCTCGCTGCCGCCAGCGCGGCGGACGTCCGGGCCACGCGAGGTGCGACGCCGGGGCGAGCCCGAAGAATAAGGCCGAATGCCTAAGTCGAGGACACCGAGAGGAGCACGAGGGCCCAAACGACGATGACGCCAGCCACCGCGTCGTCGACGGTTGCGAGAAACCCGTCCCCGAGAACCCGCGGAGCGCCGGGTCGGCCAGGATCACCTCTCACAGCGGCGGCAACGCCGCATTGAGGAGGGGCGGCCGTCGGCGTAGCAACGAAGCACCACCGGCACCTGAGTCGAATGGTTGCCGAACCCTGAGCGCAAGAGAGAGGTCACGATACGCCGCAACCCGCTGGGCTCGTCTCGGGCGAGCCAGCGGGCTTGACACCCGGCGACCCATGCCCTATTTTTATAACAATGGGTCGAAACACATTTACCGATCGTAGGAGAATCATGGAGACGCCCGCGGCCGTCAACATCAGCATGACGGACATCAAAGAGATCACGCGGTTTCTGACCGCCATCGGCGACCCGATGCGGCTGCAGCTTCTCTACCTCCTGGGCGACCAGGGGCGCCGCAACGTCGGCGAGATCGCCAGCCACTTTCGCCTCAGCCGGCCAGCCATCTCCCATCACCTCAAGGTGCTCAAGGACGCGAACGTCCTCGATAGCGAGAAGGTCGGGCAGGAGGTCTACTACTGGCTGGAGCGCGATCGCATGGTCGCCAGCCTGCGCGCCCTGGCCGACGCGGCGGCCAACTTCCGCTGCGGGGAGTAGCCACTTTTTTTCGTCGATCGGTAAACGCGTTTACACACGTTGTTTTCCTGACAGCGTCGGTCCCGAGGACCACGTCGTCATCACGAGGAGGCTTCCATGAGCATCGCACGCTTCGACATCCCCGGCGTCACGCGCCGCCCCCTCGCCGCGCAATCGCCGGACATCGATCCGCCCCCGAGAGGACGTCGCCCAGGGAGGCGGGTCATTCGCCTCCTGGGCGCCATCGGCGGCGCCGTCGTCCTCGTGGGCGCCGGGTTGTACGTCATCTTCGGCTATGCCCCCGCCCCCGCCAAACGCTCCCTCGCGGCGACGGTCGTCAAGGACAGCATCTCGATCGATGGCCGGACGCGGACCTACACCGCCGTCATCCCCAACGACCTCCCAGCGGCGGCGCCCCTGCTCTTCGTCTTCCACGGCTCGCGCCAAGACGCCGAGGGCATCCGGGTCGCCACCGGCTACGGCTTCGACCGGCTCGCCGATCGCAACTGCTTCGTCGTCATCTACCCCGATGGATACAAGGGGAACTGGCACGACTGCCGGACGGCCGCGGACTACCCGGCGCGGACCGAGAACATCGACGACAACGGGTTGGTCCGGGGGCTCATCGCCCGTTTCCACGAGGCCCACGGGATCGACACCTCGCGGGTCTTTGCCGCCGGCTACTCGAACGGTGGCCAGATGGTATTCCGGATCGCCGCCGAGATGCCCGACCAGTTCGCGGGAGTGGCCGCCATCGCCGCCACCCAACCGACCGCTGACAACTTCTCCTGCACCGCCTCCGGTCTCCCCATCCCGATGCTGCTCGTCAACGGCACCAAGGATCCGATCGCGCCGTACAACGGCGGCGTCGTCAGCCTCTTCGGCTTCCAGCCCCGGGGCACCGCCCTCTCCGCGCCGGACACGGCCCGCCACTTCGCGCGACTCAACGGCATCACCGCCTCCCCGATCGCGAGCACCCTCGATCACCACCAGAGCTCTGGCGATACCTCCGTCGCCGTCGCCAGCTACAGCCAGGACGGCAAGAGTCCGGTCGTTGCCTACACAGTCATCAACGGCGGCCACGTCGTGCCCAACCCGGATTACACCGCGCCCCGCATTCTTGGAAAGACCACCCGCGACCTGGATGCCCCGGTCGCGATCTGGGCCTTCTTCGCCGGGCTGCCCTCGCTGCCCAGTGGTTGACGGCCTCCAGGCAACGCCTCGCCAGTGCTGGCGACCGCCGGCACCCCCTGCTCGGCAGCCCTTTGCCGAAGCAGCTAACGCAACACCACAACCAGAGGAACCTCAGCTATGAGCGCAGTGAGATTCAACGAATACGGCGCCGTCCGAGAGGTCGACGACCCGGCGCCCGGCGACGGCATGACCACTTTAGCGGTCGGTGGTAATGGTGGCATGCGGGCCAACAACCCGGCACCGCCCACCGCCCCAGGCCCCGCTGTGGACCCCGCAACCGTTAGTGGCCCGCTGGCGATCGCGGTCGACGAGGGCAGCGGGCCGCTGGTGGTCCTGCTGCACGGCTTCCCCGAGCTGCCCTCGAGTTGGCGGCATCAGGTCGACCCGCTCGTCGAGGCCGGGTACCGGGTGGTTGTGCCCTACCTGCGCGGGTACGGCCTTTCCCCCGCCCCGCCGGACCCGGCGTCGTACACCCGGGACCTGCTCGCCGGCGACATCGTCGGCGTGATCGATGCCAGCGGCGAGGAGGAGGCCGTCGTGGTCGGGCACGACCAGGGCGCCGACGTCGCGTGGACGACCGCGCTCCTGTTCCCCGAGCGCCTGCGGGCGGTGGTCGGCGTATCGGTCGCGTTCGAACCCCGCACGAGCCGGCCGCCGCTGGAGCTCCAGCGGGCGCAGGCCGGCGACCGGTTCTTCTACACGCTGTACTTCCAGACCCCCCGGGTCGCCGAGGCGGAACTCAAGGGCAACGAGCGGCGCTTCCTGGTCTCGATGTACGCGGCGACCTCCGGCACGCCGACGCCGGGGGCCTTCCCCCCGTTGCCCGCCGCCACCGGCCGCGTCCTGGACCTGCTCCCCGAGCCGGACGCGGTGCCGGCGTTCTTGGAGCCAGACGAACTCGAGAAGTCGGTCGCGATGTTTGCCCGCACCGGCTTCACCGGCGGGCTCAATATCTACCGGGCCGTGGACTTGAACTGGCACAAGCTGCCCGACATCAACGAGCGCACCATCCAGATGCCGGCCGCCTTCACCGCCGGCGAACTCGACCCGGCGCTCGGCCTGCTCGACCAGGCCGCCAACCAGCAGACCTTCATGGAGCCGCCCTGGATCACGGACCTGCGGCTGCGCGAGATCATCCCGGGCGCCGGCCACTGGGTGCAGCAGGAGCAGCCCGAGGCCTTCAACGCCGCCCTGCTCGGCTTCCTGGCCGGGCTCGACTGATCAGAAGACCCGGATTGACGACGGCGCCGACGGAGACGCCGTCGACGACGCTCGGCTCGCGGCCCGCTTCCAGGTCGTTTCGGAGCCCCGCCGGCGGCCACGGCCTTGAGCAGCCGCGATACATCGAATCACGCGCGGGCGGTCTTGTTCCAAGTCGGGCAACACAACACCACAAACAGAGGAGCCTCAGCCATGCGCGCAGTGAGATTCAACGAATACGGCGACGAAGACGTCCTCGACGTCCGGCAGGTCGAGAACCCGCGGGTGGCCCCAGGTCGGGTGCTGGTCCGGGTGAAGGCGGCGGCGATCAACCCAGGCGAGAACTACATCCGCAGCGGCGCGGCGGCGGCAATGTTTCCGACGACGTTCCCGTCGGGACAGGGGAGCGACCTCGCCGGTGAGATTGTGGCCCTCGGCGAGGGTGTGACTGGCTTCACGGTCGGCCAGGCCGTACTTGGCTGGACGGACGAGCGGGCGAGCCACGCCGAGCTCGTGGCCGTGCCGGCCGACCACCTCATCCCCAAGCCGCAGGCCCTCTCCTGGGAGGTCGCCGGCTCGATGTGTATCGCCCCCATGGCCGCGCTAGCCAGCGTCCGCGCGGTGGCGCCGAAGCCCGGCGAGACCGTCGTCGTCTCGGCGGCGGCCGGCGGCGTCGGATCGGTCGCGGTCCAACTGGTGAGGCGGACCGGGGCGACCGTGATCGGGCTTGCCGGTGAGCAGAACCACGCCTGGCTGCGCGCGCACGGTGTCATCCCCGTCAGCTACGGCGAGGGCCAGGCGGACAGGATCCGCGAGGCGGCGAACGATCGCCTGGACGCCTTCATCGACACCTTCGGCTCCGGCTATGTCGACCTCGCTCTCGCGCTCGGCATCACTCCCAGCCGGATCTCCACGATCATCGATCTCGGCGCCGCCAAAAAGCACGGCGTGCCGTTCATCACCGGGGGCGATATCGCCAGCGTTGAGACCCTGGGCGAGCTTGCCGCCCTTGTCGCCGCCGGCGACCTCGAAATCCCGATCGCTCGCACTTACAGCCTCGATCGGGTGCGAGACGCCTACCGCGACCTCGCCGACCGCCACACCCACGGCAAGATCGTCCTGCGGCCATGAGATCGCAACCGCGGTTAGACGAGGCGTTGTCGACGTCCCACGCATCAGCATCCACCTTCGCCATCCGGTCGTCATGGAAACCGCCGGACGGCGCTCACTCCAGCCGTTACCGACCAAGCGTTATCAGCAGACCGCGAGCATAGCAACGAGAGGAACATCCATGGAGCGTTCGTACGCAGTCCGGCCGCGACCCACCGATGGTCTTATTCCGCTCGATACCCTGGACCAACTGCCGGCACGCCTTGCCTGGTTTGCGGCGATGCGCGACACGACGCCCGTGCTCCGGGACGAGGCCAGCGGAACCTGGCACGTCTTCCGCTACGACGACGTCGAGCGCGTTCTCACCGACCATGCCACCTTCTCCTCCGGGAGCGGCTTCGGCGACCCGACGGCGCCGGTGGCCTCCGAACGCGAAGGCATCGGCGCCAGCATGGTCGCCACCGACCCACCGTACCACCGGCAACTGCGCGGGCTCGTCTCGCGGGCCTTCACGCCCAAGACCGTTGGCCAGCTGCGGCCGCGCATCGAAGGTCTGGCGCGGGGCCTGCTCGACGCCATTCAACCGCGGGGAGAGATGGAGCTCATCCACGACTTCGCCTCTCCGCTGCCGATCGCCGTCATCGCCGCGCTGCTCGGCGTCCCGCTCGAGCGCCGCGCCGACTTCAAGCGCTGGTCAGACGCGCTCGTCTCCGGACAGGCGGGCAACGGCGGCGATGTCCGGCACGGCCCCGAGTGGGCCACCCAGGAAATGACGACCTACTTCCGCGCCGTGCTGGCGGATCGCCGTCGTCAGCCAACCCAGGACCTGATCGGCGATCTCCTCACCGCCGAGATCGACGGCCGGCGGTTAACCGAGGCGGAGCTGATCGGCTTCTGCCAGTTGCTGCTGGTCGCCGGCAACGAGACGACGATGAACCTGATCGCCAACGCGATCATCTGCTTCGACGAGCATCCCGAGGCGGTCGCGCGATTGCGCCGCGAGCCGGAGTTGATGCCGTCCGCGATCGAGGAGGTGCTGCGCTATCTCCCCTCGGTCTGGCTGCCCCTGCCGCGCCGCGTCACGACCGAGGTCGAGCTCGGCGGCCGGCGCGTCCCCCGCGGCGCCGCTGTCTTCCCCTGGCTGGTGTCGGCGAACCGCGACGAGCGGCAGTTCCCCGACCCGGACCGGTTCGACATCGCCCGCACGCCGAACCGGCACCGCACCTTCGGCCACGGGATTCATACCTGCCTTGGGGCTCCCCTGGCGCGCCTCGAGGCGGCGATCGCGCTGCCGATGCTGCTGGAGCGGCTTCCCGATCTGCGGGTGGTTCGGGATGCGCCGATCCCGGTCGGCGGCGGCGCCACGGTCTTCGGCCCGCGGCGTCTGCCCGTCACCTTCACCCCATCGTCGCCCACCGTGCCGGATCTGACCGGCGCCGCCGAAGTCCCGATGGCCGGAAGGCTCCCCCATGCGACGCAATGATGGTCACCTGAACGAGGAGGAGCACCCTATGACATCACCGGCCGCGACCATGCATGGCAAGACTGTCCTGCTCACGGGCGCCACCGGCGGTATGGGCGAGGTGGTCGCCACGGAGCTCGCCCGGCGCGGCGCCACCGTCGTCCTGGCCGTCCGCGACCAGGCCAAGGGCGAGGCGCTCCAACGGCAGATCGTAGCGACCACTGGCAACCCGGCGGTCGATCTGCTCGTGGCCGACCTCGCTGATTTTGCCGCCGTCCGCCGCCTCGCCGCCGAGTTCCGAGCGCGATACGCCGCGCTGCACGTCCTCGTCAACAACGCCGGGACGATCGTGCGGGAGCAGCGGCGCAACGCCGACGGCGTCGAGCTGAATCTTGCGATCAATTACCTCGCGCCGTTCTTGCTGACCAACCTGCTCGTGGACACCTTCAAAGCCAGCGCGCCGGCCCGGATCGTCAACGTCGGCTCCAATGCCATGACGAAGACCCTCGACCTGGACGACCTTCAAAGCGAGCGGCGGTTCCGGCCGATGGCAGTCTACGGTCGGGCCAAGCTCGCCCTGCTGATGAGCGGCTACGCCCTCGCCCGGCGTCTCGCCGGCACCGGCGTCATCGTCAACGCCCTCCACCCAGGGGTCACGCGAACGAACATTATTGACGAGGCGTCGCCGCCGATCGCTCGTCCGTTTCTCGGCCTCATCAAACGCGTCGTCCAGACCCCCGAGCAGGGGGCGCGGACCACGATCTACCTCGCGACCGCACCCGAGATCGCCTCCATCACCGGCAAGTACTTCATCAAGGGTCGCGAGCAGACGTCCCCGCCGGTGTCGTACGACACGGATCTCCAGGAGCGCCTCTGGCGGATCAGCGACCACCTCGTCGGCCTTACCTCGGAACCGGCGGCAACCAGCACGGCGGTCGCGCCTCCCACCGGGTCGCCGCCCGGTTTGGCGGGGCGCGCCGCCGCGAGTAACCCCCTATAACGCTCTGCCACCTGGCTCCGCGGGAGCCGCGAAGGCGGCGGCGTCACGCGGAACGAGAGACGGGAGACAACCGATGGAGAAGTACCTCTTCAGACCCTTCCTCATGCCCCTCCAAATCTTCCTCTACCGCCTGACCGGCGGCAGAATCGGTGGCGCGGGAAAGGGGCTCAAGCTCCTCCTGCTCACCACCACCGGCCGCAAGAGCGGGGTCAAACACACCACGCCTGCCGGGTACTTAACCTATGAGAATGGCTATGTCATCGCCGGCACGAACGCCGGCATGCCCCGCAACCCCGGCTGGTACTACAACCTGAAGACCGATCCGCGGCCGACGATCCAGGTCAACGATCGGGTGATGGCGGTCGTTGCCGAGGAGGCGACGGGCGACCTGCGGGGCCAGTTGTGGGAACGGCTGATCGAGCAAGCCCCCAGCTACGCCGACTACTCGAAACGCACCGATCGCGAGTTCCCGATGGTGATCCTGCGACCGGTGGTCCAGGCGTGAGAGATGAGCGATGTCCACGGGAGACGAGCCGCTGGGGCCTGGCGGCGCGCGTGCCCGGTCGCCGACCGAGATCGCCGGGGAGCGTGCAGATCATCGACCCTTCGCCTGATGACGACCCCCCCTGATCGCACCCTTGCAGCAGACGGCGCTCCCGGCTCAGGAAGCCGCGACGAGGGATGTGCTATGTTCGACGATGGAGCCGCCCTCGTTGCCCTCGAAGTGGAGCGGCGCACGATGGCGACCCTCCTCGGCGAAGGGCGGACGACATGATGCGGATCGAGGACTATGCGCTCCTCGGTGACCTCCAGACGGCGGCGCTCGTCAGTCGCGCCGGGTCAGTCGACTGGTGCTGCTTCCCTCGCTTCGATTCCGGCGCCTGCTTCGCCGCGCTGCTTGGCGAGCCGAAACACGGCAGATGGCTCCTCGCCCCAGCCACGGGAATCCTCCGCTCCGAGCGCCGCTACCGCCAGGACACACTGATCCTCGAGTCGGTGTACGAGACGGCCGCCGGCGCGGTCCGCATCATCGACTTCATGCCGCCGCGCAACCTCGCCCCCGACATCGTCCGCATCGTCGAAGGACTCCACGGACGCGTGCCGATGCGCTCGGAGCTCATCATCCGCTTCGACTACGGCCGCACCATCCCCTGGGTGCGCCGCGTCGACGATACCCAGGTCGCGGTGGCTGGTCCGGACGCCCTCTGCCTCCGCACGCCGGCCAAACTCCACGGCGAGAACCTGACCACGGTGTCGGAGTTCGTCGTCGAGCCGGGTCAGCGGGTGCCGTTCGTGCTGACCTGGTTCCCGTCGCACCAGCCCCCGCCCCCGCCCGTCGACGCCGAGGTGGCGCTCGCCGAGGCGGAGGCGTATTGGCTCGACTGGGCCGCCGTCTGCCGGCACCACGGCGACTACCGCGAGGAGATTCACCGGTCGTTGATCGTGCTCAAGGCCCTCACCTATCAACCAACCGGCGGTATCGTGGCCGCGCCGACGACGTCGCTGCCGGAGCGGATCGGTGGCGTCCGCAACTGGGACTACCGCTTCTGCTGGCTCCGCGACGCCACCCTGACCCTGCAGGCCATGATGCACGCGGGCTACCGCGACGAGGCGCCGGCCTGGTGGATGTGGCTGTTGCGGGCGATTGCCGGCAACCTCGCCGAGGGGCAGATCATGTACGGCATCGCCGGCGAGCGCCGCCTCGACGAGCGCGAAATCGACTGGCTGCCCGGATTCGCCGGGTCTCGCCCCGTCCGCGTCGGCAACGCCGCCTCGACCCAACTCCAGCTCGACGTCGTGGGTGAGGTCCTGGATGCCGCGTACCAGACGGCCGCCCACGGGCTCGAGGACTCGGGGCTGGGCTGGGCGTTGCTCAAGCAGATGCTCAGGTGGCTCGAGGACGGCTGGCGGCAGAAGGACGCCGGGATTTGGGAAGTGCGCGGGCCAGTACGGCACTTTACCCACTCGAAGGTGATGACCTGGGTGGCGTTCGACCGCGCCGTTCGCTTGCACGAGGAGTTCGGGCACGACGGGCCGGTCGACCGCTGGCGCGCGCTCCGCGACGAGATCAAGGCCCAAGTGCTCGCGCGCGCCTGGAGCGAACGGCACCAGGCCTTCGCCCAGTCGTATGATTCCGACGATCTCGATGCCAGCGTCCTGACGATGCCGATGGTCGGGTTTTTGCCCGCGACCGACCCGCGATTCGTCTCCACCGTCGCCGCCATCCGGCGCGAGCTTGGGGTCGACGGCCTCATCCGGCGCTACCGCACCGAGGGGAGCGAGAACGACGGCTTGCCCGCGGGCGAGGGGGTCTTCCTCCCCTGCTCGTTTTGGCTCGTCGAGGTCCTGGCCCTACAGGGGCGACACGATGACGCCCGCGAGTTGTTCGAGCGGCTGCTCGACCTGCGCAACGACGTTGGCCTGCTCGCCGAGGAGTACGACCCGGAGGCAGGTTGTCAGCTCGGCAACTTCCCGCAGGCGTTCACCCACCTCTCGCTCATCGCCGCCGCGGTCACCCTCGCCGCGACCCGCCGTCTGAGTGCTGAGTGCTGAGTGCTGAGTCCTCAGTCCTCCGACTTCCGACCTCCGACCTCCGACCTCCGTCCCGCGATCCCGCCCGCCAGCGCCAGCAGTAGTACCGCCGTGGCGATGAAGGTGGCCCGGAACCCGAGCGCCGCCGCCAGCGCCGCCCCAGCCAGCGGACCGATGAAGCCGCCGAGCGATGCCGATGCGGCCATCACGCCGTAGACCACGCCCCGGCGCTCCGGTGGCGTCGCGTGGGCGATCAGGGCATTGGCGGCCGGGATCAGACCTCCGGCGGCGACGCCGAACAGCGCCTGCAAGGCGACCAGTTGCCACGGGTGCTGGGCCGCCGCCATCGGCAGGTAAAGGAGCCCGGCGGCGAAGGCGCAGGCGAGCAGGATGCGCCGGTAGCCCCGCCGGTCGCCGAGACGACCGAGAATGACGGCCGAGATCGCGCTTGTCAGTCCCAGCACACCCAGGACGAGCCCCGCTAGGGAGGAGGCGTCCGTCGTCCCCGGCGCTAGCTCCTGGACGAAGAGCGGGGTAATCGGCTGGATCGCCGAGGAGGCCAGCCGCACCACCAGCATCACCGCGACCATCGTCAGAACCCCCGGTCCCAGCAGGAAGTCCATGCCACCGCGCCAGGCGGCCCACCTGCCCACCCCTGGCGCCCGTCCCGCTCGCCGGGGCGCGGGCACGAACCGCTCGCGGACGAGGAAGAGGACGATCAGCCCCGCGCTGCCAAGACAACCACTGGCGACGGCAAAGGTCGGTCGCGGTCCGATCTGGTCGGCCAGCACCCCACCAAACAACGGGCCGAGGGACGAGCCGGCGAAGACCGCCGTCTGGACCATCCCCAGCGCGTAGCCTAAGCGCGCCTTCGGCGTGGTCGTCGCCACCAGCGCGGTCGATGCCGTCACGGTCCCCGTCAGCGCCCCCTCGACGAAGCGGAGCGCCAGCAAATGCCAGGGCCGCGTCGCCAGACCCATCAGCCCGACCGTCGCCGTCGCGGCGAAGGTCGCCCGCAACAGCATCGGCCGGCGGCCGTGACGATCGGCGACAGCACCCCAGATCGGCGCCGCGATCGCCATCACCCCCGCCCCGCCGGCGTTGATCAGCCCGGACCAGAGCGCCTGCTGATCGACGCCGTTGACCCCCAGCTCCTTCAGGTAGAACGGAAGGAACGGCACCCGCAGGCTGAACCCGATGATCGCCAGGAGTTGGGCCGCCCAGACCGCGTAGAGATTGCGACGCCAGGGGATCGGCGGCGCTCCGGGCTCGCCAGCGGGCACGGTGCTCTCGACCGCGTCGGCGCTGGATGTCGCCTCCGGGTCGCTGGCCGTCTCGCCCGTACTCGTCGCCGCGTCCGCCGCCCGGCCCGCCGGCGCTTTCAACCCCCTGGATCGTGCCATCCCGCCCGGCAGTCTACCCCCGTCGCGGAGGCGACACAAACGCGCCCCGGGCCTCGCCTTCGCGAACGTCCGGCTACTGCGGCGGCTGGCTCCCTTCGAGGACGGCTTCCACCTCAACCATCGCCGCCTGGACGCCGCGGACGGCATCGAGCGCCGGATCGTCCGGTTTGCTCAGCTCGTAGGCCGCCCAAAACACTCCCTCCGAGAGGGTCGGGTAGGCGTGCATCGTGTCGCAGATGACGCTGACGGGGAGGTGCAGCCGCATCGTCAGCGCCACCTCGCCCAACATCTCCCCCGCGTGCGCCGCCAGGATGTGGCCGCCGAGCAGCCGCCCCGTCAGCCGGTCGGAGACGAGCTTGACCAACCCGTCCGTCTCGCCCGCGGTCAGCGCCCGCGCCAGGTCTCGCAGCGGCACCGTCGCGCATTTCACGTCGTGGCCGGCGTCGCGCGCCTCCTGCTCCGTCAGACCGACGCGCGCCAGCTCCGGGTCGGTAAAGATCGCCCAGGGCACCGCCCGCTCATCGACCCGCAGCGCCGGCTTCCCACTCATCGCGTTGTACTCCGCGATCCGCGCCTGGTGGTCGGCGACGTGGGTGAAGGGGTAGCCCCCAGCGACCACGTCGCCGATCGCCCAGATACCCGGCGCGCTCGTCCGCAGCTCGTCGTCCACGACGATCCCCTTCGCGTCGTAGGCAACCCCCGCCGTCTCCAGATTCAACCCGCGCACCGCCGGAGCCCGGCCCGCCGCCAGCAGAATCTCCTCCGCCTGGCAGGCAACCGTCTCGCCGTTTCGCTCGCCGGTGACGCGCTTGCCGCCGTCCGCGAGCTCGACCCGTTGGACGCGGACCCCCGTCTCGATCCGCATGCCCTCTCGTTCCAGAACCGCTTGGAGGGCGTCCGTCAGCTCCTCGTCCTCCCGCGCCAAGATCCGCTCCCGGCCGCTGAAGATCGTCACCTCCACCCCGAAGCGGGCAAAGATTTGGGCGAACTCGACGGCGATCACCCCGCCGCCGATGATCGCCAGCGACCGCGGCAGCTCCGGCAGCGCGACGGCTTCGACGTTGGTGATATAGCCCGTCTCGCGCAAACCCGCGATCGGCGGCACCACGATCTCGGCGCCGGCAGCGACGATCACCTTGTCGGCCCGGATAATCTCGCCAGCGACCTCGATCTCGTGCGCCGAGCGGAAGCGGGCCGTGCTTTTGTAGAGGGCGATCCCGGCATTGCGGATATTCCGATCGCCGTCGCCGCCTCGGATGGTGTCGACGACCTCCGCGACTCGTGCCATCACCGCCGGCCAGTCGCCGCGCGCCCCTTCGACCTCGATCCCGAACCGGTTGGCTTGACGGGCGAGGTGGAGCACCTCGGCGCTGCGGACCATCGTCTTGGTCGGGTCACAGCCGGCGTTGAGACAGGTGCCGCCGACCTTCCACCGCTCGACCAGCGCCACCCGCGCCCCACGCCCCTTCGCCTCGCCCGCCGCCGTGCTGCCTGCCGCCCCGGCCCCGATCACCAGCAGGTCGTACTCCGCTCCGTCCGACGTCATGGGTTCGCTCCCGTGTCTCGTGCATCGCTCGCGTCCGTGGCGCGACGACGCGTTGCCGGCGGCAGCCGCGGCATCCCCGCCTCGGTGATCACGGCACATTCCGCTTCATCCGCGCCCGTGGTCACCGTAGCACGATCCAGTCACTGGCTTCACGGCCGCCCGCGTCGCCGTCCCCGCCCTCGATGGGGACTCGCCAGGGTCGCACGCGGTTGCGCGGTCGATGGACAAGGTTCGTCGCCGCGCCAAATCGGGACCACCAGACCACGGTGATCCTTGGCCGCCCCGCACCTCGTACAGAAGCGGGGACGGACGCTGTCGCCCGCCCCCGCTTCGTCGATCTCTCCGCGTGCCGGAGTCCGCTATCCCTCCTTCGCCTCCTCGGCGTCGAACTTCTGCTCCCGGTACTCCTCGATATCGTCAAGAACCTCCTCCGGCATCTGCAGCTCGCGGTAGGGGTTACAGGTATCGGGGTCGTCTGGCGTCGGGCAAATCGGGAAGTCCTGCTGCCCCTGCCATTCCAAAATGCGGCGGCGCGACGGCGGATTGTAGTCGCGCTCCTCGACCTGTTGGACGAGCGCCTTGGCCTTGTGCTCGTCGAAGTCGCCGTCCTTGGTCAACCAGCCGACGAGCTCATCGCGGTCGATAAACTTGTGGGCCACCATCGCGAAGGTCAAGCGGCCGTAGTGCCCGATATCCTGCCCCTGCTCCAGCGCGTCCATCAGGTGCGCCATCATCGAGCTTCGCCGCAGATCCTCCACCGGCATTGGGTTTCTCCTCCTGTCATTCATGGTGAACGGACAGATCGCATGTTCGTATTCTACCATGCAACCCGCATGCCGCCAGGCCGCGTGCGGGAAACGCACGCGGCCTGCGAACGCTGCCCACGTTGCTCCTGCTCAGATACCCGCGGCGACCGGCGCCACTTTCGCCGCCCCCACGCGCAACGCCTCGTAGCAAAAGGGGCGGCCCAAAAGCCGCCCCCCTTCCGTCTCCCCTCTTTCCCTCTTCCCTCTCTCAGTCGACCGCGATCGCCCCCGGCCCGGCGATGAAGAGCGCCGTTGTCGCCGCCGCCAGCGCCGCGTTCAACTCGAACCCAGCTTCCGGCGGTGGGCTCATCAGACCATGCGGCGCGTGGACCTTCTGGACGGCGACCACCTGGACAACCGTCAGCGCCAGCGCCGCCAGCCGCGTCTTCCAGCCGAAGATCAGGGCCAAACCGCCACCGAGCTCTGCCGCCATCAGCGCCATCCCGGCCGGCTTGGCGTAGGGCACGTCCAAGCTCTGCAAGAAACCGCTGACATTGGCGTGCCCGCCGTAATCCATCGCCTGCTTGAATCCCTTGCCGAGCAGTCGCTCCGCCTCGGGCGAGACGGCTTCGCTCTTCCCCTGTCCGCCGAAGACCTTGGCGTAGCCATGCACCGCATAGATGCCGCCGACGACCAGTCGCAGCACCAACAACCCCAAACTAACCATACCCCTGCTTCCTCCTTCTTTCAGGTCGTCGCGCGACCGCGGCCACCCAGAACGCGACCAAACGACTCGGCCGGCGCCATTCGCTGTCAGCTTCTTATCTTACTCGCTGAACTAGCGCGGCGGGTGGGTTTCCCCCGTTGCACGCGCCGTGCCGTCACCAGACCGCGCCGCTCAGACGGCGTCCTCCTCGCCGAGGTAGGCGATCAGCTCGCCCTCCAGCGCCTCGACGTCGATCATCTCGACTAGCGCTTCACCGAGATTCTCACGCAGGTACCCACCTACCTCCGTCGCGGCGATGCTCCGGGCGCGAGCGGCCACGGCGTCCGCATCGACCGCGCCCCGCTCCTGGAGCTCGGTTGCCAGCGCCCGGAGGCGGATTTGGGCGAGCGTCAGTTGGGCGGCGAGGTGACCGACGGTCCGTACCAGCGTCTCGGCCCACTCATCCGGTGGATGACCGTGCCGGCCGTCGAGGTTCCCTCCGTCGTTCGGCGGCACAACGTGCTCCATTCTGCTGTTCGCTCCTCCTCGTCGACCGTCCCATCACCGACCAACCGGATTGGTCTGGAGTATAGGCCGTTCCCCGCCGACCACGGCACCGGCACCGCACCTTGTTTAGCGAGGGGTCCGGCTCGGCTACAATGAGCCTCCCCGCGATACGTCGCCGGCAACGGGCCACAGGCAGAGAGCCGGCGCCACACGAACGGAGCTATCGACGGAGCGAACGCGACCCACGACGGGTCGCCGGGAGGGTAGCGTGCGCGAGGGGCCGGGGAGCATGGGCACAGCGGCGGTGAGAGTGGGCGAGCGCGTTTGGTTGGGGCCGAGACCGCGTGGGGAACGTGGCCGCCGTGTAGGACACCCGGTGGGAGCGAGCTGGCTGACGGACGGTCGCCGGCGATGGGGACTCCTCTGTCTGATCGTGCTCGTCGCGGCCGGTAGCTGGTCCGGCGCCGTGGCCGCCCCATCCGGCGCCAGCACGCCAGTCGCGGCGACCCCCGTTGCCCAAGGTGACTGCGTGGTCCCCGCCGGTGGCTCCTCGGAGAGCAAACCGACCCCAGGCGTGACACCAACGAAGAGCGCCGGCGACGTCATCATTCAATTCGTCGACGAGACGCCCGACGCGGCCACGCCCGCGACCATAGCCGGGACACCCGTCGCGACGACGGCTGGAGCGGCGGACGCCACACTCGCGCCGGAGCTCACCGCCGTCGCCCACGCGCTGGCCGCCTGCTTCTCCCAGGGCAAGGCGTCGACAATCGTCAACCTGGCGACGGAACGCTACCTGGGCCAGCTCTATGGCGACGGTACCCCGTTATCGCGGGACGATTACCTCAAGCTCGCCCCCGACCTCGACCCCGTGCCGACCGTCATCCGCTCCCTGCGCGACGTACGTCTGGAAAAAAACGGACACGCCTCCGCCGAAGTGGTCTCCGTCGTCGGCAAGCAGTTGCTGCGCGGCCGCTGGACCTTCGTCCAAGCGCCGCGCGCCGAGCGCAAACCGGGTCGCACCGCCTGGCGGGTCGATGCCGAGGCGCCCCTTGCCTTCACGCCGCCGGCGGACGTGACCCGGCTGGAGGTCTCGATGGAGGAGTACGCCTTCGGCCTGACCGAAACCGAGGCGAAGGGACCGGATGTGGTGCTGAGCGGGCGCAACGGCGGCGCCGAGGACCACGAGATGCTGATCCTCCGCTTCGCGTCCGGTCTGACCACCGCCGACCTCCTCCGCCAGACCGGTCCCGGTCTCCCGCGAGGCGTGACCTACGTCGGCCAAGCCACCGTCCCCGCCGGCGGCCGCGCCAGTCTCGTCCTGGTTGGTCTCAAACCGGGCGATTACACCATCGTCTGCCTCTTCCCCACCCAACGCGGCACCCCGCACCTCGCCCTCGGCATGGAAGCGACGTTCACGGTGACGTAGAGGGCAGAGGGCGGTAGTCAGAAGTCAGAAGTCAGGCGGCGGCGGGAGGTAGGGGACGGTCGGTGGGAGGAGGTCCCCACATACGAGGCTTTCAGGGCTTGGTCGTTTGGCAGAGGGCAATGGACTTGGTAGAAGGTGTCTAGCGGCCCACGGCGTCCTGGCCGAATGAGGAACGTTACGGGCTGACGAGTCAGGCGCGACGAGCCGCTGTCTCAGTTCCCGCCAACGTGGCGGAAGGCACAGGGCGCACCGGTTCCACCGAGTTCGCTCACCACCTCTCGATTGCCCACGGCTCCCTCTCCGAGTTGGAGACGCACCTCCTAATTGCTCACCGTTTGACCTACCTGGATGATGCAACACTCCAACCGCTGCTCCGGGCGTCAGCTGACGTCGGTCGGCTCCTTCAAGGTCTGATCCGCAGCCGTCGCTCGCCGTCGCCCCGTCCGTCCTCCGTCCTCCGTCTCCCGACCTCCGACCTCCGACTACTGCCCTCTGCCCTCTGCCCTCTCCGTCCGTACATCTGTTACCGTCCCCGCGCGTCGCAGTACACTGCGCCGAGCCAAAGGCAGTGGTCCGACCACCGGTCAGCAACGAGCGTCCGGGATTTAAGGAGAGGAGCGGCGATCATGTCGAGATCTTCAGAGAACGGTTTTCCCGTTGACGGGGCGACCATTACCGCGCTGGCCCGCGCGGCGCGCGCGCTGACGCTGGCCGCCGGGCTGGCCCTGATTGGGGTCGTTGGCGCCGGCGCCCAGGCCACCCCGAGCGCCGGTCTCATGGCGAGCCCGGCTGCCGGTCCCTGCCAGGCCCCGAGCGGGTCGGCTGCCGCGCCGGCGGCCTCCCCCCTGGCCTCCCCCGCCGCCGCGGCTGAGGCGACCGCGCCGGCCGGTACTCCCGTCAGCGACCAGACCCTGATCGACGAAGCGCTCGCGGCCGCCACGAACGTGGCGAACTGCTGGAATGCCGGCGAAGTCGACGCCATCGTCGGGTTGGTGACGCCGCACCTGCTCCAGACCCGGTTCGGCGCCGCCGATGCCGACCAGGGACGCCAGATGCTCGGGAGCATGCAACTGCCGCCGATCGCCGTTATCTCGACCGGCGACGTCCAGACCTACGACGACGGTCGCGCCAGCCTCGATTTCGTCTACCTGTTTGGCGACCACCAGTACACCAACGCCCGCTGGTACATGGTCGACACCGGCAACGGCCTCCTGATCGACGAGGAGCAGTTGCTCACCCCGAACCCGGACGTCGAGGCCTCGACCGTGCTCGGCGTCTCCTTCGTCGATGACGACAGCGCCGCCGCCTTCGACCAGGGCGCCGACGAGACCACCGGCGGCCGCGAGGTCTCCGTCCTGCCGGCGATCATCCTCCACGGCACCAACAATGGCACCAAGACGCGGCTCCTCTCGGTGGTCCACGAGGCGGACGGCGCCGCGGGGACGCCGCCGGCCGGCGCCATGCCGCACGGTGAGTTCGTCGCCCAGTTCGCCATCGCCCCTGGCGACCAGGCCGACGTCGCCCTGGTCAACCTGGAGCCGGGGACGTACGCCGTCGGCGAAGAGGGTGGTGACTCCGTGCCGCTAACGATCGTTCCGGCCTCTTAGGCG
>JAABUS010001044.1_pt1 | contig 64224 bp, 25 predicted proteins | sample 5560161 | NCBI WGS metagenome assembly JAABUS01 (sample SAMN10711885, study PRJNA513376) | rock metagenome | isolation source: Antarctica rocks | place: Antarctica: Victoria Land, Trio Nunatak nord | collected 2016-01-04
TACTATTATTAAACTAACGAATTAAATATAATCTTTCGGTACTAATATCGAGAAATTTAACCTCGTTAATTATAATTTCTTAAAATTAAAGTATTTATACACTTATTATTTATTAAATTTTAATATAAAAGACTTTATTTACTCTCCCTTAAACTCGGCGCTACTTTACGTAATAATTATTAATTAATTTAAGTTATTATATCTAGAAACTAACTACGACCTAACTATATTAAATATAAAGCTCGTAGTAGGAGATAATTTATATATCGATATAATATAGGTTAAGCGCTTAATAAAGGTACTAAAAAATAAAATAATATCGGACTTATTTCTATTAAAATACCTTATAGAATTCGGTTTAATAAAGGACTAGTATTCTAGTAACGCGTTATTTATTAGAATAATATAAAGTAATTCTTAATACTTAGGCTAATAATTAATCGATTTTTCGGGGGTATCTTCGATTACGATTATATTTTATTTATTATAATATAAATTATTAGGCGCCTTTCCAACGAAGTTATAAATAAACTACTCGTTTATTTAGCCCGCGATATCTCGTTTATACCTCCGGTAGTAATTATAATACGGAGATTTTATCGTTAAAGTTTCGTTTTTATCGGTAATTTTTAACGTAAAGTCGGAAGGCCGAAGAATCTTTATTCGTATATTTTACTAAATTAAGTTAATAAGAAATTCGTTCTTAAGAATATTAATAATTTATTAATATCTCTCTCAAGGGTCTCGCTATATTAAATAAGGAGTATATTATATAGTCCGGGTATTTTCCTATAATTAAAAGGATTTAAATTTTAATTAAAGAGAAAAGTTTATTTATTTTACTTATTAAACTTTAATATTTTTTATATAAAATCTCTCGAGTTCTTCTAGAGTAATTTTATAGTATTATAACTCCGTCGGCTATTTATTCGAATAGCGGAAATATAAAAGTATATAAATTTTCGGAAATATAAAGTTATTTTTATTAAAAAGTCTTTTACTACTAAATTAATATACGAGTATAAAAAATATATTAAGTTTATAAAGAGTAAATATCCTATTAATAATTTAGTTAAGGAAAGTTAAAATTAATACTATAAAGAAGTTATAGTAAAGTTAGCGCTTATAAAATTATAATAAATTAATATTTATAAAGTTATAATAAATTAGCGCCTATAAAGTTATAATAAATTAATACTTATAAAATTATAGTAAATTAACACTTATAAAGTTATAGTAAATTAGCGCCTATAATATTATACTAATTCAATACTTAATATTTATAATTAGATTTAATATTAGAACTAGAGCTAGAGTTAAAACTTTAATAAAAACACTCGTTAAATAAAAATAATTTCTCTTTTAATATTTATAAAGATATTATATATAGCCCCGTTTAATCTCCGACCTAATTATAATTAATATTTATTATATATATTAATAATATAAATACTCGCGTGGCCGCTTTCGTTTATTCCTAGTATTAATACCTTCGTTATTATATTTCCTCTTTAGGTTAAATACACCCGGTTAATAATATCTCTCGTATACTTTTCGCGTTAGGTTATAGTGGGTTAGTATATTAAAATTAATATTTAAACTCTATTAAACGATAAACTAATTTAAATTATAAGAGAAACTATTAATTTTCCGTACTTTTATTATACTTTTTAGGTAGATAGTAATAAAGTTAATAAAATAACGGACTAGGAATTCTACTCGCTTTTAATAATAATAATATAACGAATAAAAATCTTATATTAATTTATAATACCCTAATATCTCCGAATCTATAATAAAAGATTAAAACGAACTTTAAAAACCTTTTAGTAACTATTCTATAATCTTATTATATAAACGATAACGTAGAATACCGACGTAGCGATAACTTTTATAGTAATATATAAAGTCGTCTAATTCGAAAAAGAAAAAGGATATTACGAGAGCGAAGATAATTTTTAAATAATCTTTATAAAAATATAATTATATTTTCACCCGGGCTTAAATCTTATCTATACGATTTATATTATAAATAATTAATTACTCGTCTAATAGAGTTACGTTAAAACGGTAATAATCTTTACGCGATTTTTAATTTAGGCGATTTTAAAGTTTATTCTAAATTATTTAATTATCCTAAAAAGAGATAGAGGATTAATAAAGACGAGGAATAAAACCGTCCTAGAAGACGTAACGGAATCTAGGTATTATTAATAAAAGTAATTCCTTTTTTATATTAATACCGAGAGAGACGATTATATTTAAATAAACTATCGAAGGCTAGATTTATAAACTCTTTTATAAAATAAAATTAATAAAATTATTATACTTTAAACCGTTATTTTAAAAAGTATTAATAACGATAATATAACCTAGTCTAAATAATCTAGAAAAGAATAAAAGTAGAATAATAAGGGGAGGGCTACTAGATATATCTCGATATAACCGAGGTTATACGGCCTCTACGGGCTAGTCAACGAATATCGTAGAGAAAGAATATATAATATTTACGCCTCCTATAAATATAACTCGTCCTCGACTCTTTTAAGTCGCAGATATTTATAGTTTATTTAAACTATTAATAATAATTTTCGATAACGAGATCCTTATTTATTATAGTTTTATAAACGTATACTAAAGTTATTATAGTTAGAGAAAAGATAAGGAAATACCTTCGAGATTATTATTATTATAATAATAACTTTAGTATCGGATTTATTACCGGAATAATCGAATATTCGTTAAAATTATTTAAAGTACTCCTTAAGAGAAGCCTCGAGACTATATATATCGTAATATCCGTCGAGTAACTAGTACTTTAAAATATAATACGTATAATAAAAAATATTACTATAACCGGCCGCTCTACGACGGAAAAATTACCGGGTAAATATATCGAAGATTTTTATATAATAATTAATATCCTACCGGCGGATAAGTAGACTTAATATAATTAAATTATTTATTTAAATATTAAAGATATAAGGCGAGTTAAAGGAGAGAAGACTCGCTAAAATTTATATTAAAAATTAAATCGAAGAAGTCTTATAAGGGGTAGTTAAGGTTAATTAACTTTTATAAAGTTTTTAAATATTTTAAAAGTACTACTCCTCGGATACCTCCTCTATCGATTAATAATATCTTTATACCGGTAGTAGGTAGTTTTAAACCTACGATTAAATTACTAATATTATATAAAAAATAATAGTATATATTATATAAATATTCTTTTATTACTAAATTATATCCGAAGCGCTAGATATAAATATCGTATAAAGTATAATTATATATAAAAGTATATTCGGGGTTACGGCCTAGATAAGGTAAATAAATTTTATTATTTTATAATCGTAATTATTACGACCTCTTCTAACGAATATTCTTTTAATAAATTTAGGCTATATATACCGGGCGCTTAATAAAAATTAAAGCGAGAATTTAAAACTAACTCTAAAGCCGTCGATTTTATAACTCGGTCGTCGGGATTTTATATATTATTCTTAAAACCTAAACGACCGAGGGTTTATAAATCGTATTATATATAAAATAAAACTTAAAATCTAAAGACGTTAATAAGGTATATTAATCGTAGGAAGAAAGTAATACGATATATATTAAACGGAAACGTATTTATAAATATACTAAAAATTATATATAATATTATATTTTAATTAAATATCTTTTACTCTACGTAGAGATATAGGAATTTAAATAAATATTTATAATAATTTTAGAGGACTTAATTATCGAGACGACTAATTTTTATTAAATTAAATAATGTATTTAATATTCTTAATACGTATTTGGCCGCTTCGTATATAAAGCGGTTAAAATAAAGAGTAGAATAAAGGTACCGGGAGGTTTATTATAATTAACGAATTTTATTTATATATCGTAATAAGACTTCCTATAACCTATAATAACGAGCGAGTAACGATATCTACTCGTCGGATAAATATAAAATAACGATAAATAAAAACGTTTCGATAAAGTCCTATTAATAAAGGTTAAACCGAAAATCTTATATTTATAAAATATTAAATATAATATTAATTTTATCTCCCTTTACGACGATTACGACCTTAAAGCGAACGGCGGATAAAGAAATAATATTACGACTAATAATAACCTACGACTTTAATTACTTTACGATATTATCGAGTATCGTAAAGTCGTCCGCGAAGATATAAATAATATCCGTAAATAAGAAGAGGAGACGGGTATAAATAATATTAATATAAATTAACCTTAACGGCGTCTTTTATTAGATATTATATACGAAGGTCTCGTAGTAATTAGTAGAGGTATAATAAAAAAAGATCTAGAAAACGATTTCGTTATCCGCGAAAAGGATAAAGAAGTTAGAGTAAATATTTCTAGTATCGAGTTAAAGGTTAATAAAATTATCGTATCGACTCCTCTTTATATTATTAAAGAGAAAGAGTTCTCGTAAGGCTACGTCTTTCGCTCTGCGATTAATAAAAAATAATAAAGTAAGTCGTTACTCTAAAGAGTCGACGAGATTATTTAAGATTTATTAAAACCGGTCTTTATTATAAATCGAGACGTAGCGCTCGCTAGTAAACTAAAATTAAATAAGATAATTATACGACGCTATTATAAATCGAGAAGGTTTAGTATAAATAAATAATTATATAATTTATATCCTAAAATAATAAATAACCGATTATAGAATTATTATAAATAGTAGTATAACCACGTCTTTATAAGTATATTCGAAGATTACGGTAATCGTTATAAAAACCTATATAATTCCTAACTCCTTTCGATACTATAACGACTTTATAATAAATTTATTAGCGGAGAAGAGTCGTACGTTCTACGGTTTTATAAAAATCCGTATTAATTAATTTTATTACGAAGATTTATTAATTAATCCTCGGTAATTTAATTAGAAAAACGTTATACGACTAAAAAATATATATATACTTAAGGGTTATTACCGTTTAGAGCCCGAGTATTATATTTCTATATTTATTAACGAAGTTGCCCTCGAGTAGGCTCTTCGTTCGTTTAATATCTCTTATTCGGTATTTAAAAGTCTTAGGGAGCCGGATTTTATATAATTAAAAAGATAAATTATATATCTTTATAACCGATATAGATTAGAGGTAGCGAAGGACTTCCTTATTATTAATAATAAATAATAAATAGTAGACCTTTATTTAGAAAGTAAAGATATATTACTCGATATACTCGAAGACTCTTTTATTAATAGTTATTATTAAATATAAACGAATCGACTAGACGTATTATTCGTAAGGAATATTCTAATATATTTAATTTCTCCGATAAAGATATTTTTTATTATTTACGATATTACGTTTTATAGAGTAAACCTAGCGGAAAATAATTTACGAGGTTATCGGAGAGTAAAAAAAGAGATCTAAAATAACTAGAAAAATTAATAATAATAAACGAGGAGATAAAGAGGTTTAGGGATAATATGAACTATTTTATATTATATACGGGCCTATAATTTATTATGAAAATTAATACTTTTTATAAACTCTTACCCCTATATTATCCCGAGGAGTTTATATATTACCTCTCTAAGATTAAAACTATATAGGATTATATCCTAAAAAACGAGAATAATCTTCGTTTATAATTAGACTCTTATATTATTCTAACTTTAAAGGGTAAATACCCTCGCTATTCGAATAAAGATTTATTATTTATAGAATCGAAATTTAGTCGACGTAAGATCTTCGTATTATTATACTTCGACTCGTAGCGCGATTAAATCCTTAAACGGATTCGTAAGATCTACTATATTATATTATTAATTTATATTTTCCTCGAAGATACGATATATTTAAAGCCGTACGCGAAGATTATAAAAAAACTACTCGGTATTAAATTTAAAAGATCGGTCCGTTAGGCCTTCGATCGGTAGTATAATAAATAAAACGAATACCCCGAGTAGATAAACGAAACTAATAGTAAAGAGTATATATTAGGGTCTAGTTTCATAACTCGTTAAAAGTTTTATTAATAGTTTTAATTATTCGTCTTTCGTTATTTCCTTTAAATAACCGGATAAACTCCTCGAAAAGATTTTTATAAACCGAAACTAAATACCCCGAATATTAAATATAGTTAATAATACGTTATATATATCTTGGCTTCTAAATCTAGTTACTTATTAATATAGAATATCTTTATGAACGTTAACGAGATTATGGCTCGGGACTTCCTCCGGTAAACTCGACTACTATAATTTTATTACTTTAATAATACCGTATTTAATATTAATATACGACGTATTTATAAGGTCTTAAAACAAGTTTATATAAATAATAACGTATACGAAACACCGATTATCTCCTCGGATTATAATTTATATAGCTCCGACGTATCCTTCCGTTATAAAAGGTCGTTCGAGTATACTTTCTATACCGATATAAATTATTTATATATACAATATATATACCCGAGCGCCGAGGATATATAATATAAATACTATTTAACCTCCTTCGTTATAAAGCGCGATATTTTCTAATACTTCTTTAATGTCCTCGATAGTAATAACGATTCATTTAAAGGCTCTACTCGGATAAATAGTAATTATTAAAAATCTATTATATCGTCCGAGACGGATAAATTATATTAAAGTTTATTACTCTTTACTTTAGAGTAGGTCCCGGGGAATTTATTTAATATAAAGGAAAATTTACCTCCGTTTAAAATAACGAATATAGGAAGGTCTATTAAAGAGAGTTTATAAAATAATTTATATCGTATTTATAAAAAGCCTCCTCCGGATATACTACTCTTTATAATATTATTAATTAATAGTCGGTTTAAATATTAATATCTCCTTATCTACCAGAATCCGGATAATAATCGTTATTTTATTAAGAATTTAGATATCGGCGGGTCCGGTTATAAATATATATATATAAATTATTATTATTCTATAGGCTGTAAACTTATTACTAGGGGAGAGATCGTAAAGAATTTATATAAAATAAATAATATAATTATTCGCGCGTTTATCGTTTAAATAAATAGGCTGAAAAGATTATAGGAGTCTATAAAAACTATATAATAATAATATTATTTCTAAATAGTATCCTCCTACGTAAAGTAACTAAATACGAAAAACTAAAATCGATTAATAAGCGTGATATAAAGTACTAGTAATTATATTTTATAGAGTAACTATTATCGTTACTCTCTCCCGTAGATTACGAGTAAAATCGATTATTTAGTAGTTTTTCTTTATAGTATATACCTTTAAGCTTTTATATTTAGCTCTTAGTTTTTTCTTTATTAATATATTTATTATTACCTCGTTTATTTATTACTCCGGCCTCGGTATTTACGGAGTATAATTTTTAAACTCGGCGATCGCTTTATCTTTAATCTTTATAATCTTTTCACGGTTAATAAGGGTTTACTCGTACTTTTATTTTATTATTTTTAACTTATCCTCGAGATTACTTATATATTATTTCTTATTTTCGAGCTCTAATATTAGGTTATCTAGATTATTTTTATTATTTAAATTATTTATAATTATAACTTTATCCCTCTTAATTAATTATATTATAATTAAGAAGTCGGATAACCGGTTTAATATATAAAAATAATATTCGAGTTCTCTCTCGGTTTTAGTATACTTCTTTAACTCGAAGTCTAATTTTTAGAGGGTCTTTTAATACTTTTATCGTTTATTTTAAAATTAGAAAGTTATATCGGATTGAATTTACTAGGATTTATAGTAAATATTCTCGTAATTTTAAGAATAATCCTTAGTAGCCTACGTAGCCTATTAAAGAGACTAATATTATATAATTATATAATATAAATTCGCGTTTTATTTATTAACTTACTCTATAAACCCTTCTTTAATATTAAATAACTTTTATTCTCATTAGAAGTAGTATTTATAGAAATCCTACGACGCGGTTTCATAGGGTACCTACCTAGAGATTAGTACTAAATAATTATAATAAAGAATAAAATTACTGGAGGGGGGTTATTTATACACTACGGAACAGGGAAGGGAATTTTGACTTTTTCGAAAATCGAGGAAGAGAATTCAAAAAATTAGGATAAATATTAATACAAAAAAAATTCCCTTCCCCAAAGAAGGGAAGGGAATAGAGTCAAAAAGGCCGATTCCCTTCCCTATTCCGCAGCGTAGTTATTTATCTCCTACGATATCTTCTATTTATTAATTAGGGCCTGGCGCTAGCTTTAAGTAAGAGATTTAACTCGATAAAGATATAAATCGCCTTCGAAGTAACTTCGACTAAAAATAAAAAAGATACGGTTAAGAAAATTAGTTTATGAGTTTATTTTAAAGAGGTTTCTAGTTTTATATACCTTAGACGTAGTAGAGATAAATCACGAATAAAATAATAAGGGATATAGTTTTCCTATTACGAGCGCTTAAACCTAGATTTATTTTATATCGTTTATTAATAGCCTCGATCTCGGATAATTATAATATCCGAAGAAAAAATATATTCGAAGACGGCTAGGTTAAAAGTATAAAACGCGTAAATAAAATTAAGACGGTTATATATATTAAGACTCTTTCTTAAATAGAGAGTTATCTTTAATTTAATACCTTCCTTTTAAGTACTCCCGCCGGGCTATATCTAGTTATAAGAGATACTTTATACTAAAGGTAGGTTATTTTTATTAACGAATTGTAACCGGAGTTAAGAGAGGAAATTAGGATTAAGAGGCGCCGTTTATATATTCGGATATTATAGCCTAATAAGTCTAGGGTTAACGACTATAATCTTATTTATTTCTTATAAAGAGCCACTTTATATTCGATAAATTAATTAATATTTATTAGAATTTAAGTCGATTCTTTTTAATTAAATAAATAATATAATTTTATAAAAAGTTTATCGATCTATTAAAATAGTAGTGCTAGAAAAGAGCCTAGGGGTACTAGTGTATATTAATCTCTATAATTTATAAATAAATCCTAATACTTTAAAATAAACTAGGGCGGAGTTACTATTAAAGTTATACTATTTTAAATTAATATAAGAAGGCTCTTAAAACTTTATATAAATTACTATCTTTCTTTATATCTTAGAGTAACTCTTTATTATTTAATATTATCGATATAGTTAGTCTAAATCGTGGATCCCTAATTATATATATTATTAATCTTAAATTATTATATCCTCCGAATAGGTTTAGTAAGAGTTAGGTTCTCTCTTTTATAACTAATTAATAAATAACTCCTACGGTAACGTATTTTCGTAGGAGCCGTAGATATTACCTAGTAATTACGGGCTAACTCCGTTAATACTATTATATCCAAGTATATTAATTATACCGATAGATATTCTAATAAATAAATACGCCCGCGAGCGATTATCGTTTTATATTAATATACGAACTCCTTTTATCGGGTAGTAGATACTCGGTGGAATATAATATATATTTATAAAATAAGTTTATTAACTTTAGAGGGAGTTTAACGTATTTAAAATAATATAAATCTTAATAAATATATACAAAGATAATTACTAAGAGGTTAGTATTAAATAAAATAAATATAAACGAGTTAAATTTAAAGAGGAAATATAAAAATTTAAGACCGAGTAAATAACCTAGAATAAAGTAAAGTTATTTATAATATTAATCTAAGAAGGCTATAAATATAAAAAGAGTATAATATTATTTCTAGTTACGTTAATTATAATTAACCCTTTCTAGTACCTACGATAAATTAAAAGAGTACTATTAAAGACTTTATAAATATTTTACGGATATATATAACTATATTTAAAACCTAACGAATAAAAATAAATCGATAAATATATTATTATCGTCGTTCTATACCGAGTAAATTAATATTAATATTAATCGAGAGCCTAGAGAGCCCTATACCGGTTATAATAAAAATTACGATTTCACGACGTAACGTTATATAATTTATATCGATAATAGATTATCTAAAATAAAAGTCTCCGCTTTAATATAAAGTCCGTTTAATATTTAAATTACGGTAAATATAATAAAATAATAACTAATCAACTACCTAACGGTTATATAAATTAACGAGGTATATAATCTACGCGATTATATTATTAAACTTTATATTTAACTTTACTTTATAAGACTTTAAATAATTTTAAAACGAGTTATTAATAAGGGCGCTCTTAAGTAAACCTCTACTAACTTTTAAATTCCCTACTATTTTAATTAATACGAGTAGGTCTTAGTCCCTACGTAGCGCTTTAATAAATATTTATTTTAATTATAACGTGACTTCTTAATTACCTTTAACTTCGATACGTATTTAATAAAGTTATATAGAGAACGGGCCGGCGGCGGTATTAAGTAGTATTAAATTTTAAATTTTAAAAAATAAGAGATTATTTTATTATTATTAAATTCGAATTTATTATTTTACCCCGTACGCTAGGTATTCGTATTAAATTTACGACGTATCTAGGCTTTATCTCCCGTTAATTCGCGTATAATTAAGTTTAACTCTAGGGTTTTATAAACTTAAAGAGAATATAACCCGTATAGGAATTAAAGTTTTAAGGGTTAATTTCCTTTAAGGGATATCTTCCCTTAAAGTTAATTAACCCTCTTGAAAATAATATATTCTTATATAAGTGAAATCTCCTTAAGGTATAATTCTCCTTAAAGTATTAATTCTCTTTAAAGTATTATCTTTCTTAGGGTCTATTATTCTATAGAGTCTAATTCTCTTTAAAATATTATTTTTCTTAAAGTCTATTATTTCATAGAGTTTAATTCTCCTTAAGGGATTAATTTATCGTAAAATTTTATATATTAACCCGTTTTTATATTCCCTATTTTATATAGCTAGTTAATTATAAGAATATTATATAATATTTAATTAATTCTTCCTAGTAGATAACCTCGCCTAGAAGGATTTAGATTTATTATATCTATACTAGACTAAATTTATAATAAGATTTAGCCGCTAACGGGGGGAGTTATTAAAATTAATATACTATATATATATCGCTATAAACTAGCGAGACTATATATATAATATTATTTTAAGGTTTATATAAAATAGTATATATAATCTTTCAATTATTTAATTCTATTATTAATTAGTTTTTGGGATATAATTAGTTACGATAAATCCGGAATTTTTAGTTTATTAATCGGATATTATTTAAAAATATATAACCGCCTCTAGAAAAAATATTCTTTTAATAATTCGGTCTTTCGATATAATTACTAATAGCTAGATTTATAAGTCGTTAACTAGAATCGAAAATAGTTTCTATTATTATAAAAGAGTTTTCGGTATTAATTTAACTATATTAAGAAGAGGACGAGGGACGAGCGTAGTATAAAAGAGATATTAAAGACTCTAAATAAATCCTATTTCTCTCTATATTTATCTCCCTTACCTAGTATATATTAATTTAAGTATATTAAAATTAAAATATTATTTATTAAATTAATAATAACGGGTTTATTAATATATAAATTAATTCGAAGTTTTAATACGGTATAAATCTTATCGCTAAATCGCCCCCTTTCTTTATATTTTTTTTATCGCGATTAATATCTAGGTATTAATATAAATATACCGACTATAATATAAATAACCTCCTCGACGTTTATATTATTCTTTATAATAATAATCTCTACGACGATATTATTCTTTAATACGATATTATACGAACCGCTTTATATCTTTATTAATACTAGGATAAGTAGTATAAAAATTATTTAAATAATAAATACCGCCTTGACCTTTAACCGAAGGTTTAGAATTAACTAACTTTAATATTTAATTCCGGCTTTATTAAATAATAAGTCGCGAAGTATTTATAAAAGTTTAATTATCTCCGTTATAATTATAATTATAGTTACTTTTTCGGGGCGGTTATTTATTCCTCCTTTTTATCCGATCCTAAATACCGTGAATTCTATTATAAGTTTAAGATACGTCTCTTTATAATTCTCCCCTCGGTTTTTAGAAATAACTACGGGTAATATACCTTTATATCTAAATTTATCGTTAATCGGTTTAATTATCTTTAGCTCGGGCTTAAAGAGAGTAAATTTAAAATCGAGTTCGGCCGTTATTAAATTTACTCCCCTTTATCTAATCTCGTCGTTTATTATAGTAAATATTATAGTAAATAGTACTTAATTATTAATATTAATAATTAGGATAAGAGCCTCGTTAGTCGCTTTATAAAAAATAGTATTTTTAATTACTCTTAGAATATATACGCCCCGACGGGTAACCGTTTAATAATCTTAACTCTTTAAAAAACTAGTATTACGGGAGGTACTTTAAGCGTAGGAAAATTTAGGTATTTATTATAAAATATTAATTTATAGCTAAGTCCTATTATACTTTATAATAAAATAAATAAATATATATCCTTAGTTACTTTATCTTTATATTTCGGTCGCTATATATATCCTATATCTAAAGTAGTAATAATAAGAAATAATTAAAAGTAAAGTTCTTTAGATAATAATTCCTATATATAATATCTTTATATATTTAATATTAGAAGAGAGAGCGCTCGAACTCTATAAATTAAAGTATTTAGTAAATATAACTTTATACTTTTATACTTAATTCTTCCCTTCGATAATATTTAAGATATTTAATACTAGTAGAGCCCTAGTAGAGTTTTATTAATTTTATATTTAAAATATTTAATACCTTAAATCTTTTATCCGTTAATAAATTTTTATTATAATACGCGAGTGTAAATAAAGCGTCGCCGTTAATATTATATTAATAAATATAGGCGCCGCTAGAGATAAGAGTAGTAATAAAACGGTAATTATTAAAGGCGTAGGAAGTATTTATTAAAATAACTATTAATATAGTATCTCCTTCGTAGTTAATAATTTTAGTATTAATATTATAACTTTATAACTCCGTTATAATTTCGAGCCTCTTATCCTTAGTAATATTTATATTCTTATAAATACTAATTAATAGTATATTTCTATAAATATCCGATTTATTAATATTTATATTATATTATAGGAAAGCTCGTATAATGGAAAATCGGAATTCGTTTTCGAGTCCTTAAAAGGAGTAGATTATATTAAATAATATTAATCCGTTTAGGCCTAGCCGATTTAAAGGAGCGCCGCTCTCTATTAAAATTTTAAATATTTACGAGGCTACGTTATTATAAATACGATTTAATATTATTTAAATTATTTCTAATCCGCCGAAGGGCTAGTAATCTATACGTATTATAAATTAAATATCGAGGGTTATATATTTATTAATACTCTATTTATTTACGTTTACTCTTACCGTTAATAATAGTTTAATAACTATATAATTATTATAGTAGATCGCGCGATAGAGTAATAATAGAGTTCCTCCGCCGTCGTTAAAATCGGTACCGTTCTCGAGGAGCGATTTAATTATAAAAGGAGAAAACTTATACTCTTAATATTACTCATCGCCTTAGATAACGAGAATAAAAGTATTAAAAATATCTACGGGTAAACGCGCTTTTATATTAATATTATTTACGATAAATAATTAGACTACTACGCCGTATCTCTTTTTATTTATTATTATTAGCGGCGTATATTAATTATTAAATATCGGAGTTTCCTTAAACTAATTATAAACTCCGGTTAATAAAAGTAATTAAATAATCTCGGTCTAACTATATTTCGCGGTAAATTATAGGATTATTATATCGAATCTTACTTTAATATTAATATTAATTTAATTTTCTAATAATAATTTCGTTATTACGGTATTTTTAGTTACGTATAGGGCCTTTTATTTAATAATCGGCTATAAATAAACTTATATCGGGTGTACGTAAATCTTTATTATACCGAATAATATTAATATCTTTTAAGAACTAGTATAAACGTTAGGGTCCGCCTTATTTATTAATAAAAATAACGTCGTATATAAACCCCTAAAGCGTATACTCGTATATAATAAACTAGTTTCGTATATAAATCCTACGATTATTAGGTTAATATTAACGCCTTTTTCGATTAATAATTAAATTATTTTATATTAATCGCCCTTCGTAATTAAATATAATACTTCGAACTTAAAAGACCGGTAGGATTTATTACGAGTATTCGAGATATTATCCGTTACGTCTAAAAAGATATAATCGAAGTAAATCTCTTCGTTAGATATAATATTCTTTATTATCGTCTTTAATAGAGGGGTATATTTAGAAGAGTATATAAATCGAATTATAAGGGCGAACCCGAGCCCGGTGTATTTTAAGAATATAGTAGAGAAATTTAAAATTATATATTTATTAATCGCTTAGAGGATTAAATATTTAATAACCGAATATTATAACTTTATATTTCTTAGATTTTGGATATTTATTAAGATATAAAATTTACGATAAATATTTCGGTATTAATAGAGACTTTAGTATACCTCGACGGATAAATAATACTTTAATTACGCGTTAATTAAATAAGATAATCCCTCTATTAATACCTTTATAAGAAAATTATTAAGTTTTATTTTATATTAATATCGGGGTAGTTATTAAATTAACGAAATATACTATATTTTCTTATTAAAGTATTTTAATGGAATCGTTAATATCGAATTCTTATTAATTTTAAATTATAAATTATAGGTTATTTATATCTACTTTTATAATAACTATAAAAATAAAATCGCCGCGGCGGTTTTAGGTTAATCTTAAGAGTACTACTCGTTTCGGGTTATATTAATTCGTTATATTTACCCTTAACGCTTCCGGTCGCTTATACGACCTTTATAATAAATTCTTAGCCGCTCTTCGTAAATACGATATTAACGATATAATAAAAAGTTCGCTCGAAGATTTAGGGAGAGCGAGTTTCGAAAGATTATTAAATATTTTTAACCGATAATAGGTTAGTAGCCTTATTATATAAAGTAGAATTATATACCGTAGAGTAATAGGTAGTTCTATAAACTTTAAACTCCTCCGAAACCTCCTTCCGTATATTAATCCTCGTCTTCGTTAGTATAATTTATATTATTTATAACTATAGTTTCCTAATTTCTAATATCTATATAATACTCGAGTTATTCGTCCTCTACTCGATTAATACTTCGAATTTTTAATGAATATTTAACCGACGTATTTATTATTTCTTAATACAGATCGAGAGTCTTTCCTATATAAGTTTATAAAAAATATAGATTTATTTAGTTATCTAGTCCCTAACTACTATAAGATATTATCTTCGGGTATCTATTTATTCGAAATTACTATTAAATATTAAAGAGTATTACGTAAATATTATCGACGTTATTTTTAATTTAGCGGAGACGATACCCTTAGATATATTTATAATACTATATAATTATAACTTTCCCTATTATTAATAGAATACCTTAGTATTCGTGAAGAAGTTAAAGACGAATAATTATTATTAAATAATAATAACGTATTCCTTAACGATTATACCGGTCGAATAAGAAATTCTTATTAAATAAATTAAATAATACTAGAAGCCTAGTTATATTTCTTTTTATATCTTAATAATTTACCTTTCTCGTTCTATACGGCGTTATATATAACTAGGCTTTTCTAACTTAGTTTTATAAAATTTCGAATAATTAGCGTAAATATAATAGGTAGGATAGTTATTGAAATATTTAAATAAATACCTTTAATAAGACTATTTTATTAAGACTTGAATATATTAAAGTATATATATAATACTATAAATAAGAATTTTAATATTAAATAGAGGAACGCTAGGATATATACCGGGAGCCTATATATATGAAAAAATCTTATATACTAAAATAATATAGTTTTTAAAAATTATTACTCTTAGTAGTACTAATCCCGCTATCTTATATATCGGATATAAATATAGAACTTGATCCTTTAGAGAGAATATTATTAAGTATTTATTAACTTTATTTATTATTTTATTAAGTTTCGCGTACTCGAAAACTCGTTTTTAATATAATTTACGTTTATTCCTAAAATAGAAGATATATTAAGAAGGTTTATATATTAAGGAGAACTAATCTTTCTTTTTCTTTATCGAGTCCTTTAACGAGTTTCTTAAAAATATATTTAATTCTTTCCTTTTAATATAAGACTCCGGTCGACGGCGGCGGCGGCTTTTTTATCGACGATAAAGTATAATTCGGGCTTTAATTGTTTTAATCCGTTAAATAAACTTTCCTTACTCCGATAACCCGTTAACGGGTTTATATATTAAACGAACTACTATAACTCGCTCGAAAAGATAATATTTAATCGACTTTTTACGGGGTACGTCTTAAGAGGATATTTAAAATACTTTAATAATAAGAAATTAAAAGTCGAAAATAATAATATCGGTTTTTCGAAAATATCGTTTCCTAGCTTTCTCGATTATATCGTTTTATAATCGGGTCTTTAAATAATTTAAATAAACTTCGATAATTTTCTTCTTCTCGAAGAGAGGGGTCTTTTTAATAGTAATAATAAATTAATATCCCGCGGTATAAATCTTTCTAATAAAAGCTTTATTCTTTTAATATAACCGAATTATTTAATAATATTAACTTAGTTTCGTCTTTTATTTAGATAATAATTTAATTAATATACTCGTATCGACCGTTAAACTCGTTAGCCGGGTTATTTTTTATACTATATTATTAAAAGGGCGCCCTAAATAATAGGCCTTAATATTATATTAAACCTCTTAGTCTAAATATTAATTAACCGTACCGGGTTTATAATTAAAGATTTAATCTCGAACTAAAGCGGGAACTTTATCTAATAATAGTAGAATAAATTAATAATTATAATATCGGTCTTAAGGAGATTAATACGAAGTTAAAATTAATAAAAGAGACGTATAATTAATAATATTTAAAAGGCTACGTCGGAGTCCGTATTATATAAAGAAATACTAGAAACCCGTTTTTTATCCGAGCTTTTTAAGGTACTAGATCCACGTATTATTATATAAAGACTCCGTCGGCGATATCCCGTATTTATTTATACCACGTAAAGATTCCCTAAAGACGGGAAGATCTAAAATACGACGCTTTTATTTTAATATTAAATTTTATTTACCCGGCGGTATCTTTACCTAAAATATATTTTTAATATCTTTCGTTAATTCGGTATTAAAGGTATCGTTAGCTACGACGAGAGAGATAAAATAATTAAAAAGAGAGAATAATAAATTATTATCTTTATTATTAATAACTAATATTTTACTAGATCTAGGGAAGTTAATAATAAAATAAATTAAATAACCGCGGCGGGTCTATTTATATACGTAGGTTTTTATCTTCGTCTTTAATATAAAGAAATATAGTTTTTATAAAAATTATATTAAACTTCCCTAGGGTCGGGTTAGGAACGATAATAATAATAAAATATTAATATAAAAATACTCGAGTCTTCTTAGGCCTGGTATTATAATCGTCGTCGATATTATAATTATTAATATCGTAGTCGTCGTCGTCTATATAATAGACTAATATATAATCGTTATCGCTATCGGTATTATTCTTATAAATAGTATTAGAATTATTATTATTATTACTTTTATAAGTCGTATTAGAATTATTATCGACCTAGTAATTAAAATCGATAACGATCGTAGGATTACGAATACGCGTACGCTATATATTCTTACTCGTAGTTATACTAACGTCGTTTATCTCGTTTTTTAAATTACTCGGATTATCCGCCGGCTCGCCTAATTCCTTATCGAATTTAACTCGGGTATTAAATAATAAATATAATTAATAATTAAAGAATATAACCGCGAGAAATTTAATAAATATTAGAACGCGTTAATATTTATCTTTATATATCCTATTATTAAGGACTTAATATATATAAAGAAGAAAGTAAAAATCGTTAAAACCGATAACTAACTTCTTTTTAAATATATTACGGAGATTATATTCGTCGATAAATAAATCGAGATATTATATACGACCCTAAATATTAGCGGAGAGCTTTTTTAATCGTAAGAAATTAATAATTTATATTATATACGTCTCTCTTCTTATATAGATTAAAGTCTCGATTAGTTTTATCGAGGATATATATTCGTAGAATCCGCTAGTAATTCTTTAAACTAGATGTTATTTTAATTCTTTTATAATAATTTAAGGTTTATCTCTAAAAGATCTTAAAGTCCGGGATTTATACTCTTTTAAAAAAAGTATCCGGGTTATAGTTAAGTTCGTAATAAAATCTAGGTAAATTAACTTATTAATAACGGGTAATTATCGTAGTTATAAATAATAATAATATACCGGTTTTATTTCTTTAATACCGATATTAGGCTCTTCTTTATATTATCTATAATCTTTAAAAGGGTACGACTTTATATTATAAACTCTCGATACTATTATAAATAATAATTTAATAGTAACCTATTAATTTTACGTTATTTATAAATTATCCTATAATTATATTAATGGTTAATTACTTTATACCGGCTTATAAGAGATTAAAAGAAAAAAGTATAAATCAAGATTATTTTAAAAACTAATTTCGACCTAATTATTATTAGAGGGAAGGATAATAACGATATAAATTAATAAATAATATAGTCTAGCTTTATCTATAAAGTAAACTAAATAAAAGAAAAGAGAGAAATAAAGGAAGCGAGGAGAGTAAAAAAAGAAATAAAAAAAGTAAATAAAAAAACGAGTTAAGAGTAAAAAAATAAGTATTATATTTTAATAATATATACTACCCCGCTAGAATAAGAAGTAGAACGAGGATAAATTTTAATTCGATAAAGATCCTCGGGAGAGTTCCTTCTAAAGTATAAAAATATTACCGGTATATAATTATTTCGGTCCGAATAAAGTCCTATACGGTATTTAGACTATTTAAAATAGTTATTAAATTAACTCTTTTCGGCTACTTTAATACTAGAAAATAAATTCTATTAATAAATAATTAAATATATATAATTATAAATATATTATATAGTCTATAATACCGCGCTAGTTTAGAGGGTATTACGCGCGTATATAATTTTTATAAATTAATATAATTTAAAATTTAAATTAAATTAATATAGTTATAATACTCTATATAACCTTAGCGAGCTACCCGGCGCTAGTCGAAAATCACGAACTTAAGATCTTAAATCCGAAATTACTACTTTTAGAGTTTTTATTTAAAAAAAAAAAAAAAAAATTAAATATTCTCTTTTCGTTATTTTTCCGCCTAAAGTTAAGAAAATACGAATTTAGTACCTCGACTCTTTTTATATAAACTCCCGCTTTACCGATATAGAGTTAAATTCTCTATAGAATAATTAATATTTTTAATATTATATATTATTATATTAAGTCTTTATTAAATAGAAGAGAGATAATAAAATTAGAAATTTCTTAATATAAACTCGTAAAAAATAATAACGATACGATAGCGCGAATTAGATATATAATTTTTATAGTTATATAATAATTCTAGATTGAAAGAAGAATTTTTAACCTCGTTTTTATTCTTTGACTCAATTTTAATAATAAAAACTTTCGTAGTTATTTATTTAAAATTCGTTCTTTTAATAACGTAGATTAATATTTTCTTAATAACGATACTAAATACTTTATAATTAATTACTTTTAGGATATTAATACGGGATCGATCCTCTTTTAAATATAGTTTATAATAAAATAGTCGTAGCTCTATTACTATAACTTTAATAATATTTTCGATAAAGATTTAAAAATTTATAGTAATATAAAGAATAAAAAAAATCTCTTTATTTCTTTATATAAAATTTATTTTAAAATTATAATAATTCTATATTAAATATTATAGAATTAATAGTTCTTTCGAGATTAATTTTCTAAAAAATAAATTTATTTATTAAATTAAAATAAGATTAATAATATCTCCTAGTTTTTATTAAATAAAATAGAGTTACTTTTTATTTAAAACTAAATAATATTATAAATTTTATCTCTTTTATTTTTCGAATAATTCTTTTTAGAATAATTAACTTTAATTTTAATATTCTAAATTATATACTAATTATATAACTAGAGTTAGTAGTTAAGAAATTATAACGAGAGTATAACGATAAGGCCTTTATTTTAATCCGCGAGAATAAAATAAAGAAATAAATAATTATTTGAAAATTTATAATTTAGAACGTAAAAGAAAAAATTATATATTTCTTCAAATTCCTAAATAGCGAATAATAATATAACTAGGAAAGTTATATTTATATTTATAATTCTAACCGCTATAAAGAATAGTAGTTTAATAGTATTAATATTAAAGATAATATCGCTCTAAATTATAAAACTATTATAAAAGCGTTTTACTAGGCGCTATTAATAATTATTAATAATAATAATTTATTAGAGGATCTTTTTTATAAAAATACTAATAATATTATCTTTAAAATAATTATATTAATGATTAGTTTTAAATTATCTATTATTTAGAGTCCGTTTAATATATCCTCTCACGAGCGAGTTATTAATAATATAAAATTATAGTATTTCTTTTTCGGGATAATAAATACCTAATTAAACTTTTTCGGGGTATACTTTAATACTCGTTTAAATTAACTATATAAAAACTTTACTAAATAGTTTATTTTAGAAAACTCTAAAGTTTTAATATTATCACGGGGTAGGATTTACTATAAATATTACTATTAATATTTATTAAAATATCGGGTTAAGTCCTACCGCTAGCTCTATTAAACCTAGAGTAATACTAGATTCTAGTATATTAGGGCCAAATCCTCTATAGAATAATTAATATCTTTTATACTATATACTATTATATTAACTCTATATTAAATAGTAGTAACGGCTAGATCCACGATCTAGGGTATATCGTTATATATATTTAATTAACTATATAACCTAGTAGTATAGATACTATACGTACCGACTATTTATTTAAAACTACGTTTACTCGAACTAGTTATATATAGTACTTTTATTTCGAAAACTACGTCCTCCGCTATTTCTTCCTACCTCTTAAACGAGTTTTATTTAAAACGTCCGTTCGAATATCTATTTAAAACCTCTATTTAAAACGTTTATTCAAAACCTCTATTTAAAATATTTATTTAAACTAGTTATTTATAGTACTTTTATTTAAAGAACCTCGTCTTTAACTATTTCTAAAAGACGCTTCTATACCGCCTCTTCTACTAGTCCTCCTACTCTATATTTAGATACTTTTATACCGTTATTCCTACCTACCTATCCCTCGAATATTTATTTAGAATATTTATTTAGAACGTCCCCTTAGAACGTCCCCTTAAAACGTCTATTTAGAATATATATTTAAAATATATATTTAGAACCTCCGTTTAAAACCTCGTTTATTTAAACTATCTTTTATTTAAACTACGTTCTATTTAAACTACGTTTTATTCAAATCAAGTCTATTCAAAACTATATTTATTCAAAACCACGTTTATTTAGAACGACTATTCGAACTACGTTCTATTTAAACTAGAACGACTATTCGAACCACGTTTATTCGAGTTATATCGATTTAAAAGTACGTTTATTTAGAACGTTCGTTTAAACCTCGTCCTCCGTTATTTCTTTTATTATATAGAATAACTAGTTTCTAAACTCTTTATTAAGTCGTTAAAATAGTTATTCGATATTTATATTAATTAGGGAAACTCTAATACATCGCCTCTAAAATCTATTTATTCTATTTACTCCGAGTCGATAGCGAGTATTATATATATAGTATTTCCGTTCCGTATTATACTACTTTAAGCGAACGCTTTTAAACTCTTTACTAAATCGTTAAAATAACTTATTCTATATCTACTTTATTCGAGGTCTATTTTATTTAGGGTATTTATAATATATCGCCTCTAAATATTATTTAATTTACTCCGTATTAATAGTAAATTTTATTTAGGAATAATACTCTTATACGGAACCTACTAAACGACGGTATCGATCTCTTTATTACGATATCGAATCGATATCCCTTTAGCTTAGTTTTTTAAGTTTCTATATTTTTATTTAATTTCTCTAACTCCTCTTTTTATTTAAAAGTTAAATTTACTATAATCTAGCGCGATACTAAAATAGTTTTAAATATAAAGATCTCGTTATTCGATAAATCTTAATAGAGCTAGTTTTAAAAGAAATTTTATTAAATCTTTAACTTTAATTAATTTACTAAATTTTTAATAATTAGGATTAATTTACTCTTTAAGCTTTTAATAATAATCGATTTATTTAACTCTAAGAATTTAATATTAATAACGAGGGTGTTATTATTCTTTCTTTTCTTCTAAATAACTTAATTACCTCAAGTATTTAATAATTTATATAAAAGTAACCGTAGTTATATCTCCCGACTTAATCGTGTACTATATTAAGATATTATTTATTAAGGCGGTTATTAATTAATATACTCTTAGGACCCTAACTCCTAAAGAAATTATATTATATATTAAATTATCCTTAATTAAGGATACCCTATAATAGTAGAGAAAGAGAATAGTAAATCCTTAAAATTTAATAGGAGTAGATATTACTAATACTAGAGTACTCGTATAAAATAAGTTTAAAGTTAAAGAGATTAGATTCTTCGACCTTAAGAATTATAAAAACGAAATATCTATATTTAAAAACGTCTATAACTTCAAGGATTACGTTAATACTATAATTTAATAATACGGCGAAGAAGAAGTATAATAACTTCTACTTTTATATTTTAAAAAAATAATATTTAAATAGTTTATTAATAAGTTAAGTTATAATATAAAGAAGTTAATACGCCGGTTTACTAGTATTAAATAAATAAAGCGTTTTATTAAACGATTCGAGATAAAGTAGTAGTAGGAGAATAAAAAGGCTCTATCCGTAATAATAATAATAATATTAACTACTATAACGCTAGTTACTCTCTTAATAGCTTCTATTATAACTTTTAAATTAAATATATTTATAGAAATACTAGTTATTAAAGCCGTTATATAAAGATTAAATATTAAGGTAAAAGTTAAATTTAACAAAGACTTTTAAGAGTTAACTAGTTATACCGGTTTAAATCCCTTTATAACTTTAATTTATTTAATAACTCTAGTTTCTTTAGTAGTTTCAACTTCTTAATTATCTTTAATTACTCTTTTAACTACTCTCTAAGAAACTCCTCTAGAATAACTAACTCTATTAATATTAACTACTTTAATATCTTAATAAAAGAACTCTCGATAATAAAATTATTAACCGAGTTCTTATTTAACTACTAAGAAATAACATTTATTAAATAAGTTATATACGTAATAATAGAAACTTATTAATTTAGATATTAATATAAAAAACCTAGTAAACTAGTTCAAGATTAAGGAAATTTTTTAAAGATTAATTATTCTAGCTCCCTTAGCGCTAGTTATAAAAATACTCGTTATTATAATAACTCGGTAAAGAAGCTTTCGATAATAAAGTTACGAACTAGTTTTAATTTATTTAATTATATTTTTAATAACTCCCTCGGTAGGTCCCTTAAAAGTACTAGCTCCTACGGTAGTAATAATAATAACTATAATCGTAAAGATTAGGGAGACTAATCTATAATTTAAAATAATTCTTAAATTACTATTTAATTAAACTCCGTTTATAATTAACGAGATAGAATTATTTTAATCTACCCTATTTAGTAAAACTAAAGATCTTTAAAAATATTATTATTATAAATTTTATAATATAGTCTTTTTATTAGTAATACGCTTTATATATTATTTCTAAAATAGTAAATATTATAAATTTATATATAAACTATACCTTTAGATCTTCCCTTCTAAGAATTAACTATATTAATATTTATATATTAAATACGTATCTAGTAGAACGAAAATACCGATTTAACTAGCTCCTCCGCGCTTATATAAAATAATATTAATAATAATATTAGGATAATAAACTACTCCGCTAACTCCGCTAGCTTCGCTATCTCCTATATATTATATAATTTTACTTTTAATATACCGCGTAGTTTCGTCGCCTTTATTTATTTATAAAATTATCTAGAAAACTAGTTAGAAAACCTATCTTACTATAGAAAATCTCTATAGGAAATTCGTACTATAAAAAGTTACCTATAATAAAACTAGCTACTTTATTATATATAATTTATTCCGACGATATAATAATAAGTTTATATTAACTCGTAAATTAATTTAATATTTAATTTAATATTTAACTCGTTAGTTAACTAGTAGTAAAACTAACTACTTTACGGTTCTAGGCTTTACTATAGAGTAAATCATATTATTATAATAACTTTAGTTTAATATTTAGTAGTAGTAGAAATTTACTTTATTTTAATTATTAATACGAGCGATATTTTAACCGGAAGTAATAATAATATTAAGTTAATTTATAAAAAGAATAAATATTAAAATACTAGTAAATTGTAGCCCGCGGTCCTATACTATCTTTAAAGCCGCTTTATTTTTATTTTTAATTTTAATAACTCTAACTCTAGCTTCTTTAATAGTTATTTTAATAAAAGTAAAAAAAACTATAAAACTATATTAAATTATATAATTAAAGTAGGAAGTAAGAGTAAAGAACTATATTAATAATAATAATATAATTCTTAATTAGTCTACGGTTTAGTTATAAATATTACCCTATTATATTATATTAAATTATAGTCGTTGTTATTTATAGTAGTATTAATTACCCAAAGTCTAGAAATTAGTTAAATCTAGACTAGCTCTATATTAAAATAGTTTTAACTTTAAATATATTAATAAACGACTATTTTTAGAAATCGCTAGTTATTTTTAAATTATATTAAAATTATAAATTTATACTAAGACCTCCCTTTTATATATAAAAAAGTTAATTATTTAATATTTTATTACTAAACGCCTATTTTTATTAAAGAATAATTATTATATTAAATCTACTAAGAGCTCGGGTACTACGATAATATTAAAGAAATACTATACCTAGGATCGATATAAATTTCTCTTTAATATCTTTAAATTATTCGCTTAGTTATATAATTATACGTAGAGTTATATAGCCCGAATATCCTAGTAGTATATTATTTATATATTTTATTATATAAATTTAAATATATACCCCTCGTCGTTGTTATTTCTTAACTAGATAATATATTTATATAGGAAAGAGCTTCGGATAATATAAAAATTATATAATTATTAAATCGAATCGGGACTAGCTCCGCGCTAAAATAGTTTTAATTATAAATTCCTAGTTATTCGAATAGCGCTAAGACCTTACTTTATTAATATATATAATCGATTTCTTAAAGTCTTAATTCTTTAGTATTAATACTCCTTTAATACTAAACGTATATATTTATATTTTATTAATACTATAGTTTTTACCGCTAGTTATTTATATTATCTCTATACCTCCTTATCGCTTTACCTCGTTATCGCGATTTAAAATCTAGTTTTACGACTCTGCGCCAAGCTTTAAAAATCTACGATATTATTTATACCGACTTTCTAAAAGCTAGGAATATACTATATTTACTCTAGTAATTTTCTATATATAGATACTATTTACGTTATTATTTACAATACCCTATATTAGTATATTAACGAGGGCGTTAATATCTTTTTTTAAAAAGAGTATCTTATTACGGGGTAGGATTTACTATAAATATTATTATTAATATTTATTAAAATATCGGGCTAAATTCTATTACTAGTTTTATTAAATTTAAGATAATACTAGATTCTAATATATTAAGGCCAAATCCTCTATAGAATAATTAATATCTTTTATATTATATATTATTATATTAACCCCGTATTAAATATAGTCTTTATTCTAGTTAAGATATATATAGTAAGAAAATAAATTTATTATTAAATTATATATATATTCTTATTTATTAATACTTAAAACCTATATTTAATCTTTACTACTACGGATAACGGGTTTCTATATAATAAAATATTATTATTTATAATTTTTTATTTTAATTTCCGTTACTTTTTACTTTTAAGTTTTATTATTTTCTAGATTAATTTTACTAGTAAATATATATAGGAAGTTTCTTTATATTTATAATATTCTTTTTATAATAAATATAATTATAACTCTTTTTATTAATATTATAATAATTTATAAAAATAATAAAACTTTAACTAAAAACTTAATCTTATAAATAGTCCTATATTTAATTTAAATTATCGAACGTTTTATTCTTTATAGGGGGCGAGAGGTATTATTAAAATATATTATTTAATACTCTTTAAACGCTTAGTGCGATTACCGGATCTAGGTTAGAATAAAGGAATTATAGAGGTATAATTAACGATAACGAGGTATCTAAAAGGGCGATAATAAAGGCGATAATAAGGTAATAGTAGAGTATAGGAAGGATAGAGGTAGGAGAAAAACGAGTATATATACGGGGTAAATAGCGGTAAATAGCGACGATAGTGGGGTATAGATAACTACTTAGATCTTGGTATAAACCCCATATAAATCTAAGTACCGAAACGTGCGCTCCCAGGGGCGAATTTGCTACGTCGTAGTCGGCTATAATTGCTTGAGTTATTTGTTTCCTCAATACTGTAGCCTATAATAGAGTTACTGCTAGGTTATGCACGCTGCTAATAAATGCGGCAGTGCCTTCCATCCTGTAGCTCGACAAATCATCCTTTGCCAATCAAGTAGAAAATTTGTGTAAGTGGGCTGAGATTGTAGGGGTAAGGTCGCACGGCATGCCCGCATGGCCTGCTTCATCTGAGTCAGATTTCCATAAGCTGAAGAAGTTGACTCACCATGGTTGCATACGCGTGCACAGCTCTCTCATATATGTATATCCAGCTTCTCCGATGGTCGAAGCTTGAGTATCTTTCACATACAATCCATTCAAAACTTTGCGACTTTCCGATAAGCCATCATAGCTGTACGCTGTCTCGCTTGAGGTGGGGAGCTGGGATCTCATGGCAACTATTTCTTTGACTACTCTTACGGTTCGCCACTCGGAGAGTTGACGTTGATGAGCCAACTGCTAGTTCTTGTACTGATACTGCATTTTATCACAGGCTGTCTCTTGCGTCTTCACTGGTCTCGCCGTACTGCTTACAATTGGTCGACTCTGGATCCGATACCGAATCATTCAAAAACCTTACTGGGACGACCTCGCTCATGTCCTGGCACTTCTACTGCTCATAGCTCAAGTTTCAATCATCAGTAGCGCAGGCCCATTGATTTATCAGCTCCTCAAATTCGAAGCCGGGAAGACCCAAAAACAGCCCAATACTGGCTTATATGTTCGTCTCGATGTCGCTGCGATCCTATGCGCGTGGTCGTGTCTATTCGCTGTCAAAATCGCATTCTTGCTGTTGTACCGGCATATCTTTCAGGTATCAAGGAAGTTTATTCAATCATGGTGGATTGTTTTCATTATTGTCGCCTTGACGTATTGCATCTTGATTGCGGGCTCCCTCACAGAGTGTGGCAGCCCATCAGATCTTGGAGATATAGGTATGTATTTTCGACTATTTGCAATACTCCCCAAAGCACAACTAACGGTATGCAGCAAAATGCGATTCTCCCTCCATGGTTCGACGACAAGAAGTTTTCACCATCTATAGCTGTGCTATTAATGTCCTGTCAGACCTTGCTAGTAAGTACCAACAATACCCTTGCCATCAAAGACGCTAAGAAACGAACATCCTTACAGTCATGGTACTACCTTTGGCAATGCTCAAAGGGCTTCAAATGCGAACAGCAACAAAGCTAGGCCTCGCCGGTATCTTCTGCTGCGCCTTCATCACCGTCATGTTTGACATCTTACGCACCGTTGAAACTGCCACCAAAGGAGGCCAAGCTTTTTCAACACCGTTGTTTTCGAATCTCGAATCGGCTGTTGCGGTCATAGTTTCTTGCCTGCCTAGCTTTGCCGCTTTGTCCAAGTCGAGAAAAGCGAGCGATGGGAGAAGAATTCCGAGTCCGTATTCCGAACGTTCTATTGTCATCTCGGATGATGCAAAGCGATGTATCAATACTGGAAGCTCTTTTGGCAAGGCCAGCCCAGACGGGAGCTGCGATCATGACGCAGCTGAGTCCGAGGTAGGAATGATGAATGTCAGCTCTTCTATGGATGTCCGCAAAGCCGGTGGCTCACGCATTGAAGAATAGTGCACTGCAAGATTCTTTAAACAGACTTGATGTGCCGGAACATAATATCATCGGTATTCTCAAATATTTTTAAGATTACGATGCTCAGGGATTATTCTCCGGGCCAGCCAGCCTTTGCCAGGCGGAACTTCTACCATTCCTGGGATGTCGGAGAGGGCAAGGGCGAGATAGATGAGAAGTTAACGCGGTTCCGTGATGTCGTTCTTGGTATATAACATCTGTTCCTTGGTACAGGCATCAACAGATCACTAGTTAGGCCGATTAGCCGGATATGCAAGCACATCTTTAGTCTTACAGAGCTCTTTTTCCTTAAATATCCTAGCAAAGAGTCATCCGCTGTTGTAGCAGCTCCTAAAGACACGTTCCTGGCGGCTACTAAAAGAAGCCTGCAAAACCCGAAGGATGCGCATGCAGACCGCGACCGGACAAAGTCGTAGCGCCACACGTCTTGCAATCTGGCTCCAGGAACGGAAATCAAGATTGAAGCTACCTTTCCAACTTTCAGCAGGCCCTTCTGCAATGCTAAAGCTCGATACGAGTCTCGAAATGAGAACACTGAGTGCTTCAAATGCATTCTGTCGCAAGCACCGCACAGGTAGACAGTCGTCCTCCCCTACCCCTTGATGTGATATATGTACGTAAACATACATATATATATATAGAATCACATAAACACATAAGGGCCGTGTCCAAGTCCGCGCTACCGCATTACTCCGTCACTTGTAGCCATAGCAAATCATCTCGAATGAGTCCTAGGCTTGACCGGCTTGACGATAGCAACGCCAGCGCTCCGCAATCTACCCAATTCCACCTCGCAAATACCTCTCTTCTTCCTAACCCACTCTTCTCTCTTTGCGATCTGCAACTCCATTGCTTGTGCGGCTTGCCTCTTCTGCCGCCTAGCATGCTTGAGCTTGCCCATGACGTTTTGGAAGCTGTCGAGAAGCAGATCGCCACACTCTTCGTATTGATCGATTGTCAAGGATGCGAAGAAGCCGCGTGCGCGGAATGCTTTGTCTTTGGCATTTCTGTCGCTGAAGACCGCGTGGAGGCGGTCCTGGAGCGTGAGATTGGGGTCAGGAAGGTCGTGGTGGGAGATGTTGGTGGATGCCATGGGAATGTAGTCAAACGATTCATCCTTCAGCCGCTGGTAGTCCATGTCTGCAAGCTGTTGTATGCTGTAGTCGAGATCTCGGGATCTCTTTCTGTGGCTGTTGTGACCAGCTTCACTGCTGATGCTGTTGCTGACGGATTCGGTCGGGCTGCTGAAGTTGTGGGCTTCCTTTGTAGCGCCGCCTTGGTTGTGATCGATGAGGGGCTGGGTATTGTATCTGCCCTATATGATCATACCAATCAGCTTTTGCATAGTAACAGTGGCAGGTAAGACCAGTGATTGTTACGTACATTATCAGACGTCGGCGACTTCTGACGATCCCTAAGCATCTGCATCGTCCTCGAGTTCGGCGAACTCTCATGACTGTCCCCGTTCGACAGCGGCTTGGAAGCACTCCTCAGAGACTCCTGCCTCGGCTTGTGCTTCCTATCTTTGGCATAGCTATCCCACAAATTCTGCTCCCCATTGTAATTGTGATTGCTGTCATTGGTCGCAGACCTGCTGCGCCGCCTTTGATGCCCTTGCTTATACTGCTGTTGCTGTTGCTCTTGGGCTTGGGTCTCGAGAGGTCTGAATGCTAGGTGTCTGTGAAGAGCAGGCGACAAGGCAGGGGAATGCTCTCCGTCTTCGTAGAATGATGAACGGTCTTCCATGTTCGCTCCGTTTGGTGCTAGTCCGTTGCGCAGGTTGTCAGTCGTTGCTGATCGAAGAGGCTGAGGACGGAAACGAGGGCTTTGGTCGAGACTGTTGTTTCGATTATACGTGGCGTCAATGCTTTGCTTGCGATGGAGAGGATGTTGAGGTTCGACGTCGTTGAACTTTGAATGAAGCGGTCGAGTAGTTTGTTGATCGATGTTCCTGATCGACAAGGTATCATTAGGAATCGGTGGGGAAATCGAGTAACCCATTGCTTGCATCTTCGCCTCGATCTTGCGCTGGGTTTCTTCTGAAGGACTGTTCTCGTCCTTCGTAGCTACACCAACAGCTCTCGCGTTGAAGAACTGACGCACAGCAGCCATTGTTTTGTTCGCTTTTCGAAGATATGCGGTGGAATGGTAAAGAACGCGACAGCCAGCTGCCTAATAGGTGAAATGATCACTTACAGCACATAAGCAGCATCGCGTGAAAAGAATGTGTCTGTACGGTGGAGGTGGTGAAGAGGAGGTGGCGGAAAAGGTAATGACTATGTGTTATCGCAATCCTTTCCCATCTTAATAGGCGCTCAAGGGTGGGAAAGTCTCGACCTTGTTTGAAGATGAAAGGCGGGTTGAGGCAAAGCTGTACCAGAGTCTTACCAGGAGGACCTTATCGAGACCCAGGGGAAGCCGGCATTCTTGGCTCGGGGGATCGACCGCCCCTCTTGCTGCATAATCTCAGCTCCCGAGACTTGAAACGTCAGGGGCTTCCAGGGGTGCCTGACATCCCCCCACCATTATCTTGGCGGTAAATCTCCCATTCCACGTGTCGTCGATGCGATGCGAACCGTGTAGGAGCATTGATAAAACATCAGTGGCTCGCATAGTTGGACCTGCAGGAAGTACACAGTAAACCACTTTTCGGCTGCGGTGAGATCTGTCATCGAAAAGCCGGTCGTCAGTTCAGCAAATCGTTGCAAGTCCACAGCCACCACCAGCTGACATAACGGGATTCTGAAGACCTATTTTGAAGGTTCAGATGCACGGTAAGGATTTGTACTTAGTAGGTGTGACTACGCAAAGCTTGCTAGACTTTTTGAGTATGTAGAGTAGTTGCTTTGAATAGATAATCATAGCGGAGCCGGGTATGGGGGGTTGAAAAGAATCGTGAATTCATCAGGCGGGATGCTGTCGTTTGTAACAGTAGTTATGGAGTTGATAATGTCGCCCCCCATGGTTGCTGCACGGGCCTGTCGCCAATGCCGTACCTGTCCATCTCCTCACTCAAAGTGGAATTGCCACGGCTCTCGAATTGAAGCTGGTCGGGACGATGTTTCCCTTTCAGTGGCGGAGGATCCGGCGCAGCAGCATGCGTAGGATCGATGCTCATGTCTCTTGCATTCGTTTTCAGAATCCCTTCTCTGACAAGCTCATCGGTCATATGATCTGCTTGCCTGTCCCTCGGGACCTCGCTCGAAGGATCACTGTGGCTTCCTTGTCTGCTGTGCTCCACCCATAATTCGTGCTTGTGACTCAGTGGGAACATTATGTTCTCATCGAGTGTATTATTTTTTTGTCCTCTTATCCTCCGCATACACCACTGATATAGCGGCCGTAATGTAGGAATGCAAGCTGCGACAATTCCGATCTGTACCTCGAATAGTCGCCACAACCAATTCACAATGCCATCATATGTCTCATCCAGAGGGATCGCCTGATTGTTGAGAATAGTCCGGACTAGACAACAAGCCCCCGTGATGAATCCCAAACACATCAACAGCAACAGCCCAACCTTTGTCTTGAAGTCGATCTGCACCCGCCACAGGAATAGGATCGGTAGCGCTGCGAAAGAAAAATCGGAGACCACCGATATAATAGCCTGAGCAAGAACGATTGCCTCTTTTGCACTCCGACTCATACACGTGCCCTTACCGTCCCACGCTGCATGTATAGGCTGACACTGCATAATCCACATGACGCTCAGGATTGTATTCGAGAACAAGAGGAAGGCGACAGCCCACTGTAACGGCCTCAAAAGTGTTTCACTCTTCGGTATGCGCATCAAGAATAAGCAGATCGAAACTTTCGTCCACATGAGCGTGGAAAAGGTTTGGATCCATTCGCCATATGTGTATTTCCTGAATTGTTGGACGTAATGGGGCGAAAGGAAGGCTTCGCGTGTGCCAAAGCCGTAGTGAACTTCGACGAAATCGAGGCCTGCACCTATGGTCGTTCCGAGCTAGACGAATGTGAGCAAGCTGCACAGCGATGAGATTGAGAAATACCTACCACAGCTAGTATGATGGCTGCATCGTCCCACCAGAATCCATGAACAATCCATACTCGCGTCACTATGCGGAGGAAGAGGAAAAGTATAACGAGGACGAGAAAGGCTATGGTCAGGCCGAGTATGGAGGGGCCCCAGTTGCCTTCGCTGGTCGGGGAGACCGAGTTTGCCATAGTGAATGCTGCTCTCGAGAGGTATGAGGTGCGCGAGCTCGCTGCTGGGTATGATGGCTATTGTTGAAGGTCGGTCGACATGTCAGACGATAGTGTGCAATTGGGGAAACCTGGATGAGCTAGCTTTGCCTCAAGGCAGTGCTTGTTAGTGGGGACGAGAAGAAGACCACCAACAAGCGGAGAAGATGGTCTCGAGTACGCGATTGGTTAGTTCTAAAACTTTGGCAGGATGCGATGAGTAATGCTCAAAGTACCAGTCCCTTAGAGGCAGGACTCACGCGACCAAAAGCTCCTTTTGGAAGATTCGGCCGGCCCCTCCGCCAAGGTGTTTGTTTGTTTGTTTGTTCCTACGCCCCCCAGCCCCTAATGGGCTGGGTTTTAATACCTGTAAGGTTATATAGGGTTAGTATCTATAGTACTATCTAGGGCGTATACGGGGGACTGGAATCCTAGTCGGAAGAATTAAAAATCGTTATTAAAACCCTAAAATAAAGCCTATACCCTCTACTAGTTCCTAATTAGTTTATCGCGAAATTATTTTACTATATAACTCTAGGTATTTTATCCTACTCGATTTATTTTAATAAATATTAAAGAGATATATTTTATAATTACCTCCCCTTCGCCTAACGATTAAGAGTCGGCGAAGAGATATATTCTCTTTATAATACTAATTAAATTTATTTATTATATTCTCTTTAATCTAGGGTCGTTTTATTTATTTATAAAATCACTATTTTCTAATACGATTTTATATATTTATATAATAGTATTTTTAAAATTATTATCGGTAACTTAGGAAACCCCGATTTTTACGTATTTTATACCGAAATTATATAAAATACTGGAAATGCGTATCTGCTCATGTCCCGTATTCTAAATACATTATACACCGATATTACACCGATTTAGTAACTTTTTTTTTTGACTTTAACTTTTAAGAGTATCTAGACTAGGGCCCTTATATAGGAATATAAATATCTTACTAAATCTATTTTTAGCCTAGATTCCGAATTTTTAATTAGATTTTTACTAGCGTTGCCCTATAGGGTTATAAAGTTATTTTTAGGATTAAGTTTAGCGCTCCTACGCAGACCTTAACTCTAACTTAAAAATCTTGGCGCCAAGACTTACCAAGGCTACAGAATACGCATTTTACACCGATTAAATAGCGATTTTATAAAACTGTTTTTCCGGACTTACCGATAGTTATTATTATTATTATATTTAAGGATAGACTCTTTACCGCGAGCGATTTACTTTTATTATATATTAATATTTTATTCGATATATTAACCTAGTCTTTAAATATTCTTTTTATTATTATATTATATTAAAAGTACGGGCTTAAGTTCTTTAAATTCTATTAATATAAATATTTAAATTAGGGGGCTAAGGTCCCCTAATATAAATTAATATAAAAAAAAATTAATAATATCTTATTCGACCCCTCCTCTCTTTCGTTATTTAATTTTATAATCGAAGAAGAGAATATATATTCTTATATTTATAACGTCTCGAATAATTATATAAATATAAAAATCTAGTTTTTTTATATTATTTTTTTATAAAAACGATACTAGCTCGCCTATAAAGACGATATAATTATTTATTCGGGGTAGGCTTTTTTAGAGATTTAATATATAATTATAAACTATATCTTCTTTAATTAAATTTTTATATTTATTAAGAAGGAAGGTAACTTATTTTAAATATATAAAAATAATCGTTCGATTCTAAATATATATAAGAATAATATATATTATAGTTATTATTCGTTTATTTTATTTTTCTAGTATCTCTAGTATAGCCGCTCGTATAAAAATATTTTTAAATAGTAATAATATAGTATTTAATTTAATTCGGGAGTAGATGAATAAAGTAAATATTTATTTATATAAATATCTCTAGGTACGTTAAGCGCTTTTTTATATATCTTTTATTTAATATAACTAGTTTTTCGTAATAACTAGTTTTAAAGAAAGGTAACTAGGTCTTTTTATAATAATAAATAATTATTATAAAATAGTAGGTAAATAGTAAAATAAAAAGAGTTATAATATTAAATTACTTAATATTTATTAAACCTAAATATTACGTTAAATTAATTATTAAAAATTAAAGAGATAATATTAAAATTAAGAGCTTTAAATTCAAATATTAAAATTTTATAAAAGACGAGTTAAATATTTATTCTCTAAGAGTATTATATAAAGCCCGTAACTACCCTAGATAGTTTTTATTATTTTATTATTACTAATTAGAATCTAGGCCTAAGGGACTATATTTAGCCGTTTAGAAAAAAAAGTCTATAATACTATAAAGTACTTTCTATTAAAATAGAAAAATTTAAATTAGGAAACGAACCCGTTATATTAATAAGCCGGTCTATCTTCTATATCTAACTCGTTATCGGGGGGTATATATATAAATATAAACTATAATAGAAATTTATTTTAAATAATAAACGTAGTTATTTTAATTATTAAAATAGAATTAATTAGGAGTTTATTTAAATTAAGATTTATAATAAAACCGAATATCTCTTCCCTAAGATCGTTAAGGTTAGAATATATAAATAAAATATATTTAAAAATCTATCGACGGTAGTCGTAGTTATAGTCGAGTAAATCTTTAATATTATATTAATAAAAAAGGTCTCTAAGAGCGATTTTAGTATATATTTATATAATAATTAATATATAAGATTTATTAAGGCCTTTATATAAACGAATAATTTATTTCGATAATATAAACGCGATCTTTTTATATTCTTTATTATAAATAGAGGTTTCCTAACCGAGTTATTATTTAAACTTCGTTTTATTCCGAAAGAATTATTTAATAACGACTAGGAGAGTAGGCTAGCCTAACGGTTAAATCTTTATCTTTAGTTTTTAATCTTTTTAACCCGTTATTTCTTTTATTAATTAATTTATTATTTTATTCCCTAGTACCTCGGTATAAATCGGGATTTAATAAATATATATCTTCGTCCCTTTAGAACGGATCCTATCTATAAGTTATATAATTTTCTTAATAAGATATTAACCTAATTACCGAGTAGGTTTTATTATTACTCGAATCGATATTTAGTTATTAATAAATATATATAATAAAGAGGCTTCGGCGTTATTAATTATTTAATATATTATATAAATACCCTCGAGTTCCCTAGAATATATTATGAATTATTTATTAATTTTAAGGTATCTCTTTTATTTTATATTTATTTAAGGGGTATAGACCGATACCTTTATTTATTTTAATATTCTACTACTATCTATATATACTTTTAAGTCGAATGGGTATTTTTTCCGAATTTCTATATAAGTCTTCTTAATTATTTCTATATCCGAGTAGATAAAAATCGGCGGTGGCTCCTATTAAAAGAGAATTATAAAAACTCTTAATTTCTCGATATTCCTAAAGAGTAAGTCTTTAATTATTTTTTCTAAACGTTTTAATAAGGTACGTAGTAATAATAAATATCTTTTAAATTTAGGGTCGTCGACCGTATTCCTAGATATTATAATCGTCGCGTAGTTAAGATTTTTTTAAAAATATAATTAAATTTCGGTAATAACTTTATTTAAAATAAATTCTATAAATAGTAAAAAATATTTAATATTAAATAAATCCCTAGAGACGTTTTTATAATCTTTAGAAATAATAATAATAATCTTTTTTTAGATAATTTAGAATAGTTATAGAACTTTACGTATTTTAAATTTTAAATCGGGGGCGGTAGGCGAGTACTAGATTAATATATAATAAAGTATAAATAATAGTATTATTTTATTATAGATTATTCTAAGGCCTTTAAAGTCGATTCTTTATATAAATATTTTAGGGTATTTTAGGATATTTAAATACCCTAAGACTTTTATTTTAATATATTATAAATATAATTTTTATAATAATCTTTAATCTAGGATTATTTTTAGAAACTTTATCCAAACTTCGGGTTTAATAATATAATTTAGGAGTTCGAGCGAGGTATTTAAATTATTTTTAAATAATTCTTTATATATATATTTCGACTTTAAATAAAAATAGATTAATTTATATTTATCGAGCCCGAATTAAGAAAAGTACCGGCCCGTTTATTTTTAAATATTATTATATATTATCTTAAATATCTTATAGTTAATTTATATAGTTAGGCCTTAAACTAGGATACTAATATCGTTTATAAATATAAATACTATATATCTTCTTTTTTTATATATCTCGGGTATATTTATATTATAGAATAAAAATAGGATAAGCGAAATTAAGTTATTTTAAAGAATACTAGTTTTAATTTTATATAAAAGGGAGTCTCTTTTTAAGATATAAATAATAATAAATTATTCTTTAAAAAAACTCTAGATATAGGATAATACCCTAGAGTATATACGTCTTTTACGAAAATTATAGATAAATCGATCGTAGGATATATTATCGAAGGCTTCTTTAATATTTAATATTAATAATAATATTATATAATTAGATCTTGATTTCTAAACTACGTTAATTATTTTAATTAATATATATATTATATTCTCTAAGGAGGTTATTTTCCTTTCTTTTATATATATTATTAGAAATAATTTATATTCTTTAACTAGGTAATTAATCTAGGTAATTATTATCTTTTCTAAAATCTTCCTTAAAATATATAAAAATATAATTAATTTAAAAGATTTAAATTTAATATAATCGTCCTTCCCCGTTTTACGGAGAACGGCGGTTATTATATATTAGAAATATCTTGGATAATACTTAATATCTATATAAATATTAAATATATAAATAATATAGTTCTTTAATTATAATAAATAAACTTATTATATTCTAAAGATTAAATTATTAAGGTTTATTATTTTATTAGGGTTATTAAATTTAATAACTTTTTTAACTTCCTACTCTATAATAACTAGGAACGATATTAACTCGGGGTATTTATAATCGCGAATATTATTAAATACTATTAATTTAGTTTTAGGAAAAAAGATATTCTTTAAAATCTCCCTCTTTTTATTTATATCTTTATATTACTTTTCGTCTAAGATTATAAAATTTAGTATATAAATAAATTAACGGGCCTAATTATTTTTGATTATTTTTATTAATCTTTATAATTATTTATTATTCTTTATTTTATTAATTTATTTACGGAATTTATTATTTTTATATATTTTAAATACGTTTCTTTTCTTTTTTTCGGTGTCGCGATATAGCTCCTAGTCGCCGATAATAATATTATATTTTTTATATTTCTAGCCTAGCCTCCTAGCTAGTTTAATTTTTATTATATATTCTAGATTATATCCTAGTATTACGCTTCGGATTAGTATAGGGTAGAGTAGAGATCGAGGTAAAATCTCTACCCTAACCTAATATAGAAATTTATTAATATAGAGTTTAGAGTAAAGTAGAGTAAAATAAAAATTCTTTGAAAATCCTTATTATACTAAAGCGGATTTCTAATAATTATTCTAATAACGTTACTACCTCTATAAATATATATATTTATAACTATTACTACCTCTATAGATATATATATTTATAACTATTACTACTTTTATAAATATATATATTTATAACTACTACTACTCTTATAATATATATATTTATAACTACTACTATATCGGTAAAGCGGGAGATTATATAAGAAGAGTCGAGGTACTAAATACGTATTTTACCGGCTTTAGGCGGAAAAATAACGAAAAGATAATATTTAAAAAAAAAAAAAAAAAAAAAAAATTTTTAATAAAAAACCTAGAAATAATAACTTCGGATTTAAGATTTTAAATCCGTGATTTTCTCCTAGCGCCGGGTAACTCGCTAAGATTATATAAAGCGCTATAACTACGCTAATCTAATTTAGATTTTAAATTATAAAAATTTATAAAAATTATATACACGCGTAATACCCCCTAAACTAGTGCGGTATTATAGACTATATAATTTACTTATAACTATATATATTTAATTATTTATTAATATTATTTAGACTAGTTTATTCCTATTTATTTAAATTTATTTAAAATAAATCGAGGTACTAAATACGTATTTAGATACTTTAGACGAAAGTAGGTATTAAATCGATCTCTAGGGCTAGTATATAAACTAAATAAATCTAAGCGCCTTTTCCGTCTTTTTCGGTAGAATACGGGTTTACCGCTTTACCGATATACCTCTATAAATATATATATTTATAACTACTATTATTTTTATAAATATATATATTTATAGCTACTACTACTTTTATAGATATATATATTTATAACTATTACTACCTTTATAAATATACGTATTTATAGCTATTATTATTTTTATAATATATATATTTATAACTACTACTATTTTTATAGATATATATATTTATAGCTACTACTACCTCTATAGATATATATATTTATAGTTACTACTACCTCTATAGATACGCGTATTTATAACTACTACTATCTTTATAGATATATATATTTATAGAATAAATACTCGGATTTATAATTATTTAAATTAATATTAAAATTAAAACTATTATTAACTTAAAGTTAAATATAACCGAAGGTTATATTAAAGACGTAGTTTAATTCGTTTATTTTAAAATTAAAGAGACGTTTAAATAATAGTTTAATTTAAAATTTAAAATTAACCCTTTTTAAATATTTATTAATACGTTTTAATATTAACTTTTTTTCTTAAATTTATTATTTTATTCTTAAAAATATTTCGATTTAAAATCGATTAAAAGGTAAAGAGTAAAGAATAATAATAAATATTAATTATAATAATTATTATAATAATCGTCTCTCTATAGTATAATTTATAATATATTTTATTATTAATTTATAATGGGGGTAGTAGTAATTATAAATATATATATATCTATAGAGGTAGTAGTAGCCATGAGTATATATATTTATAGAGATAGTAGTAACTATAAATATATATATTTATAAAGGTAGTAATAGTTATAAGTACGCGTATTTATAAAAGTAGTAGTAATTATAAATATATATATCTATAGAGGTAGTAGTATACTTCGGATTGGCGTGGGGATCCCTAGAGGGAATACTAGCGTAGAGTAAAATAGAGTAGAGTGTGGGGTAGGGATCGCGGTTCGATCCCTACTCTAAACTAAAATAGGGTAGGGTAGGGATCCCTTAAAGATCCCTATTACATCAAGACGGATTTCTAATAATTATTCTAATAACGCTACTACCCTTATAGATATATATACTCATAACTACTACTGCCCCTATAGATATACGCACTTATAGTTACTACTACTCTTATAGATATATATATTTATAACTACTACTACTATTACTACCCCTATAAATATACGCACTTATAGTTATTATTATTTTTATAGATATACGTATTTATAGCTGCTGCTGTTACTGCTACCTCTATAAATATACGTATTTATAGCGCGCACTCATGGCTACTACTACCTCTATAGATATATATACTCATAGCTGTTACTACCCCCATAGATATATATATTTATAGCGCGCACTCATGGCTACTACTACCTCTATAGATATATATATTTATGGCGCGCACTCATGGTTATTACTACCCTTATAGATATACGTACTTATAACTACTACTACCTCTATAGATATATATACTTATAATTACTACTACCCCTATTATAGATTAATAATAAGATATATTATAAATTATACTATAAAGAGACGATTATTATAATAATTATTATAATTAATATTTATTATTATTCTTTACTCTTTACTTTTTAACCGATTTTAAATCGAAATATTCTTTAGAATAAAATATTAAATTTAAGGGAAAACGCTAATATTAAAACGTATTAATAAATATTTAAAAATAGTTAATTTTAAATTTAAAACTAGATTATTATTTAAATATCCCTTTAATTTTAAAATAAACGAATTAAACTACGTCTTTAATAAAACTTTCGGTTATATTTAACTTTAGGTTAATAATAGTCTTAATTTTAATATTAACTTAAATAATTATTAAATCCGAGTATTTATTCTATAAATACGCGTATTTATAAGAGTAGTAGTAGTTATGAGTATATATATCTATAGGGGTAATAGTAGCTATAAGTGCGCGTATCTATAAAGGTAGTAATAGTTATAAATATATATATCTATAGAGGCAGCAGTAGCCATGAGTATATATATTTATAAAGATAATAGTAGTTATAAGTGCGTATATCTATAGGGGTAGTAATAGTTATGAGTATATATATTTATAAAGGTAGTAACGTTATTAAAATAATTATTAGAAATCCGCTTTAGCGTAGTAGAGATCTCTTAATAAAATTCTATTCTATTTTACCCTACTTTAGGCCCCACGTTAATAGATCTCTATATTAAGTTAGGGTAGGGATTATATCTCGATCCCTACCCTACCCTATATTAATCCGAAGCGTAGGTAGTAGTAGCTATAAATATATATATTATAAAAATAATAATAACTATAAATACGTATATTTATAAAGGTAGTAGTAACTATAAATATATATATTTATAGAGGTAGTAGTAACTATAAATATATATATTTATAAAAGTAGTAGTAACTATAAATATATATATTTATAAAAGTAGTAACGTTATTAGAATAATTATTAGAAATTCGCTTTAGTGTAATAGGGATCTTTAAAGAATCTCTACTCTATCCTATTTTAATTTAGGGTAGGGATCGAACCGCGATCTCTACCCCAAGTTCTACTCTACTCTCTTTAGAGATCTTTATGTTAATCCGAAACGTACCTAGTATATTCTTTATCCAGAGTAATTTCTTTAAAGTATTATTATCCGCGGTAGATTATATTTATTTAATTAATTTTTAAATAACTTAATCGATCTACTCCGGTATTATTAAAATAATATTCTCGGTTATTTATTTTTAAATATCCTTAGTAAATCTTTTAGAGTTTATTTTTCGTTAATTTTTTAATTATCTTTACGGGTTTAACTATACCTAAAAATTTAATATTATTAAAATAATAATATAATTAGAGTTATATTCCGTTATGAGACTTTTTCTATACTTTATTATAAAATAAATAGTATTAGAGGTCGTTATTATTAAATCGATAATTATTATAACCGATATCTCTTTAACTTTATAGGTCTTTATATTTTTCGGTATTAAAAATTATAAATTATAGTCTTTTATTAAATCTATAATTAAAATTACTTTTAAGTATTAATTCTAGTTTAAATTAATTTAAATTAAATAATAGAGGTTAAAATCTCGTATTATTAAATATTTATCGGTTTAGTAATTTTATATCGCTTATTAAAGAGCTAGAATAGATATTATATCCGAGTATCGTTTAAGATTTCAATATATTCTATATTTTTAATAGGCCGCCTTATAGGTTTAATACTTTTATAATAAAAAAAGATTATAAATATTATAAATTTTAAAAGACTTTATCCCCTTTATACCTAGGTTATTAATAATAATAATAATCGTTTTCTCGTTATAAGTTTTAAAGTTCTAGTTCTTTTATTTATATCTTTTATTTACGAAGAAATATATATATAGTTTTTAATAAGCGTTGGGCTATAATAAATAAAAATAATTCTTCGTTAAATAATATATTATAGGGGTTAATTTATTTATTTTAAACTCCTATATTATTATAATATCTAAATCGAGTATCTTTAAATTTATAAATAATAGCGCTATTACTTTTAATATTCTATAGATATTATATTATAAAATATTAAATTAAGTCTATATATAGTTTTCGTTTCGTTATATAAATATTATAATTTTTCTTCTTAAATTTCGGTATTCGTTTTTAAAAGTTTAATAGTATTAAATTTAAAGTTAGAAATAAAGTCTTTAATAAATATTATTTTTAAACTAACTTTAATAATTATTATATTATCTAATTTCCGGGTAAGAATATTTTAAAATATATTAAAAGATACTCGAGAACTCATTATTTTATCTAGCGATATTATATAAATCTTTATTATTTACTTTTAAATTAATAACGGGTTCGATTTATCCTAAATTAATTATTATATATCTCTCTCAATCTAACTATTATAGTATTATTTAATTAGAGGTTATTTATATAACCTATTAAAACTATTTAAAATTATATCTATATCCGTAAATATTATAAAGTTATTAGGGGTCGACGCTTTAATTTATCGGTCTTTAACTCTTTAAGAGGCTCGCCCTCCTTTTTTAAACTTCTTCGTTAATAATTTTTTACGTTTTATAAATTTCTCGAACTCTACGACTAAATATTTATTAATTATTTATTTATTTTCGTTAATAACCGATATAGCCCTTCTCTTCTTCGTTTTTATTATAATTTATAAATCTTTAATATAAGGGTCTTAAATTAAAGATTCGGTAAATTTTTATATTTAAAGTTTTTATACTTAATCTTTTAATTATAAATCGTTAGGGATAATTATCGAGTTTTTATTTTTCTTAATAAATTCTTTAATTTTATTATTCTCGGCCGGGGTAAAATTAAGAATTATTAATATATTATTTAATTCCTAAAAAAGAGAAGGGGGATTAATATCTTCTTTTAAATATTTAAATTAAAGAGTCTTTAATAAACTATATCTCTTCTTCGCGCGCTTTTAGAATTTAATAACTTTAGGGTATTTTATACTATATATAGAGTAGTTCCCGCTATATAATATATATTTAGGTTAAAAATCGGGGTTTTTAATTTTAAAATAACTCCGAGAATTATATTTTTTTATATAATAATAATAATAAATATCTAGGTTCTAATAACGGCGGGTTATATATTTAAATTTTTAATATCTAAAATATCGAAGGATTTTTATATTATATTTATATTTTAAATAAATATAATAAACTCCCTTTTAACTTAACCCGTTTATTAGATATTTATTTACTAATTTCGAGTATTAGAAATCTAGGACGAGGAAGTTAGTATTATTTTAAAAATATATTATCTTAATTTAACTCTATTTTTATTATAGTTTAATATTTATAAATATATATATTAACCTAAGTTATTATTATTCTAAAAAAAGTAATTATAATAAACGCGTCGCGCCCGAAGGCGGAAATAAAATCTTAGTAATTTTTTAAAGAGTTAGTACCCCCCCGGGTTTTTATTAAAATACGAATATCTTTAAACTTTAATCTACGGGTAGTTTTAATTTCTATAATTTATAAAAATAAATAATTAATTAAGTAGTTCTTTAATTAAGTCTCGATATAGTTTTTAATCTATATTTTAATAAGTTTCTTTAAAGAGTATTTTACTTCGGTATTTTTAATTTTAATAATAATCTATTACTCTTTAATTATATTAATAATAAATATTAATAAAGAAGAGTAGTTAATTTATATTATTTATAAAGATAAATTAAAGGCGATTTATAAATCTTTCTATTACGTATTTAGCGGGGTAGACTAGTTATTTAAAATAACTTTTATAATTATAATATCTTTCGCGGTTTCTTTAATTATAGGTTCGAGTTTCCGGATAATATTAAAAATAATTTAGGTATTAAATATATTTATTATCTTCTTAAAAATCTTTTAAATTATTTATAATAAAGACGCGATCGCCCCGCGAGGGGCGATATCTTTAGGTTTATTATTAAAACTATTTTTAAAGTAATCGAGGAATTCTTCAATATTAAATTAAATAATAAAGATTTATTTTTAAATATTAAGCGCCTATAAAAGATCTAGGGTCATAAACTACTAGGATTACGTACTACCCTTTTATTTTATTATAGTGGATAGGCTTAACGTCTAGTAGCTGGGGCGAGACCTTTAGGAGTTAATATATACGATAAACACTCTATAGTTTAGAGAGTCTCTATAGAATCATAGGTTACGATGATAAGAAAGAGCTGTGAGGTATGATAGCGCACAAGTAGAGTGATCCCCCTCCGCCAAGGTGGGAATCTTCGCAGCAACTTCGCTGCCAGATATTCTGACACAACCCGTGCGAACACGCCGACTGTGTAAAGCTGTCCGCGACGCATTAACCACCCTGCGGATCAAGCAGGTTCGCCTGCCCTTGATTGTCTAAGGCACGTTCACAGATAATGCTCGTGGAGCTGCCGACGATGCCCACATGCTACCTGTTCATGACAGAATTTATCAACGGTCTGGCGCCGCCAGGGGTGCGGGGTTGGTACTGAGAACGTCTACTTCGTAAGGGCCGATAAATAAGCCTTGGATGTCGAAACATGAGGGGCATGTAAGGACTCTGCATGAGACTGGTGGCGCGTTCGTGGAGGGACGAGTGGAGAGGACACAAAAATAAATATAATCGGCGGAAGCTAGGCGAGCACACGGCGGACAATTGAAAGCGGCAGCAAGATCATGGAGCACCCCATAGACTGAGTTCTGCACCGACGCAGAGGGATACAGGAGTTGGCAGGTCGGCCAGCAGAGATAGTCTAGAGAACGTAATTCTCATCGCTATTGCCGTGGCTTCAGTACTATCTACATGGAAACCACCAAAGTAGCAATCCTGGAATCTCACGACACCATCTGTGCGTCAAAGGTAGCACCTTCTCTCGCCTTCCCCTTCACAATCAAATTCTTCGGGTTACTGTTCATCCTCTCCATAATCTCGACGTCACTTCCTGGTACCGCCAGCTCCCACTCAAAATCCAAAACAAGAGCAGCAATGACAATACTCAATTCCATATATCCAAGATTGCGTCCGATACGAGCTCGACCTCCAAGCCTGAACGACATCACAATGTCCTTCAAATTTTGCCTCTCTTCCTCGCTGGCGGCGTACTCTTGGTCATTCCCAAGCCACCGCTCGGGCACGAAAGAGGTAGGGTTCTTGAAAAGACGTTTATCATGATGCAGATTATACAGTGGCGAGCTCACTGTGGTGTCTGCGGGGATATAATGACCAGCGATGGTGACGCCTCCAACCGGAGCCCGTCTGGGAAGACCGAAACCCATTGGAGGTCTGCAACAGAACCTTTCGTAGAGGCAGGCGCGCAGATATAGGACCTTCTGCAGTTCAATACAGTGGGCGGATTGTTGGTTTTCCGCTACCAACGTTGAGGCCAGCTCGTTGCAGACTTTCGTCTGTCTTTCTAGGTTCGCCGCCAGCGGGTACATCAGATTCGTGAGCGAGGTCTGCCTGGTATCGTTTCCGGCGTCCATCATGGTGGCGCACTCTGCCACGATCTCGTGAAGAGGCATGCGATTAGGCCGCTTCTCAGTCGGTGTAACAGGAAGATTGGAGAAGAGATCTGGCTCAGCTGGTGGCGATCGTATTCGCTCCATAAGTAATTTGGTACTTGGCAATCGAGTAGGAGTCCTCCGCGCTCTGCTTGCCATGGGTGTGCTTTAGTAATATCTTGACAGCCTTGTTCCACGCGGCTGGTAGGTGAGCGGATAGCACGGTTGTGGGCGGATCCCGAGTGGAAAGTGTCCATGGCGCCAACTTGCCTGACTTCTCCAGTCTCTGTTCGAGCAGGACAAACGTCGTTACCTTTGTCGAGGAATCCATATGTATTGGACAAGAAAATTGTTGTTATGGCGTTATCAGTGAACATGCTGATCCATAGTCGGAAGTCAAATGATCCGTCGACCACACGTACTCGTCCGTTGAGGCAATCTGCTTGCCTTTTGACTTGATTCTTTGGTCCCGGCAGAGCTACGCCATCACTCGAGGTTCCATAGCCTTGATCTCTTTCGCTGAAAAGACGTGGGCAAGGTTCTTCCCTTCCCGGGCATGCTCTGCTTTGTTGGGCATCTGAGCCATCGAAGGGTTACCGGCCGCGATGTGAGCATAAAAGTCGTCCTTGACAATTATCAGCGAGTAGTCTACCAGGCGAATTTGGTTGACGAGCTCATAGGGTAAATGACTTGTGCCGGACCGAACGGGACTCTCACCCATAAGCCACATTCAAATCAATAGCGATGTTGAAATTTCCGGAATTTTCCTCAAGTTGCAATGGTAGCAGCCATAGAGCTAGAATATGGGCAAGAGCGAACAAGACGTCGTCAATTGACTAAGATAACATCACGAAAGTAGACAAGGTCCCTCGAAATCACTACCGTCCGTCGGCCCAGCCACGCTGGTCGCGTCTCCATTTACGCTCAAACCTCTCCGAACAGGTCTTGTTTGGCCATGTCGTTAGCGTCATAAATGCGTTGGATTTGGTAACCAGCCCTCTTTGCTCCTCCTTCGCAGTGAAGAAATGCCCGCATCAGGAAGTAAGATGAGATGCATTGATTTCGGAACCATTAGTTTCGGAAGCGATATCGTCGCACGAGAAGCAAATTCCACACAGCTGGCGTGCCGGATCAGTGACTCCCCGATGCATGTACTGGTTTAATGCGAGGAAGCTTGAGTTGCTATTTTGCGGCTTCGCGTATATTGCTAGCATGACCTTGGCAGAATAGTACTGCTGCCATCTGCGCAGACTTTGGAGTAAGCAAGGCTTTTTAAGATTTGATCGAGCAGGGAATCTAGTCATGTTATGCTCAAGATAAGGGCAGGTTTCACGGGTGGCTTGAGCAGTGAATCTACATGCTTGCAGAAAAGCTGGCGTACTACATTTTCCGAAGCGCGTCTCACTTGCAATAAGAGTGTCGAAATTGTATGGAATGGAAGGTACGTACCCAATAAAATGCCACGTGCTAACAACCAGTATCGTTGTAGATGATTTGTTTTCCTGGTAAGATGCCCACGGTTCGAACGTTTCTGGCAGATTGCTTTTCCTACGGTCGACCAACTCCCTGAGCGTAGCCATCTGGACTGCCGTGTCTCCTGGGAAATTGCCCCCACAAGCGTTGCAGACTCTGGCTAAAAAGTAGGTCATGCGGTTAGTCCACACTTCATCGGGGCCTTCGTTTGGCGCTTCATCCTCTATAAGTCCCATATCAAAGGGACAGCCCTGCTCATAAAGAAAGCAGATGTGGATACTTTCTCGGAGGTAGACCCAGAAAGCTACCCCCCGAACGTCTGTTTGGAAGGGAGACCATCTATGGTGAGATGTTCCGTACAATGAGAACGCAACGTTCAAATGGTGTTGAATATCATTGCCCAGCTCAGAAAATTGCTCAGACATACGGAGTATAATCGTAGTCGCCAGCAAGATTTCATCTCGCCAGGGCTCAGAACGGGAAGAAAGCAACGGAATTGACACGCCGATAGCCTTCTTCTGATACACCTCTTCAACTGATTCTCTAGCTTTCCCGTTAAGGACATTATGTGCGCGGCATAGGCCAGACATGCAGAATATAGAAATGATTCTCTTCAGACTAGCCTTGGCACAGTTTGACCAAGGTGACGGGCTAGCGAGACAACATCGAGCCATGACCCTACCTTCTTCATGAATAGTCGAATATCTTGCTCTCAAGTTTGTCGCTGACCATCTTTTTGGGCAAGCTTGCCTCGAATCACTCCTATCGTTGAGTATTCGATGTCCTTCTGGCGTATTCGCTCGACATGTCAGACGCACTTCTGCCGGCCATTGAAGGCCTGGATTACGCGTTCGTTGGGCCATTTGGTCTGGATACCCCTGGACTGAATACGATCTGGCGTTGAGATGCAGCAGTTGACCCAGTTTTTGGTGATACGAAACTGGATTCGTGCGTATGGTCTGGGTCGAGAATGGGCTTAGTGCCACATCGAGGGGCGAGCATAGCGGTTGCGAGCCATCAAAAGCAGCCAAATCTTCGGTACGTTTTCCAAATAGGCACCAGAGTAGGCGGATAATCATCGCTCGAGAGGCGTCGTTGGACCTTTCTGAATTTCGCCGAGTAGCTGCTTTGGCGAATCTGAAGCCCCTCATACACGCACTCTCGGTCTCGTCCTGACCTGCAACAGCTCGAAAACACAGGGCTGGCGTGATCACATTTGGTGCGACGTTCGCGGCAAGGCTTACTACCCTAACATTCAGTCTTATTTCATGACCTTCAGGTATTCCTCCTCACAATCCAGGCCTTCTAATCGACATCTTTATGCAAAGACTAAAGGGGCAATCCCCGCCCTAGTGCAAAGATCGCTACTTATCAACTCCATTGTAGCAGCCTTGAGCTCGGAAGGCATTTGCCCCAATTCACCACCCGGCTCACCAAATCTCCGGAGGCGCGTCCCCTGGGTCTCTCTAGCGGAGTTATGGCTGAGGGACACGCGACAGAATATGGGGATAAGGTTACGCTTTCGCCTTGAAATGCCATGAGCAGATACTGATCATGTTTATACTTCAAATGGCTAAATCTTGTGAGAAGCGAAACGTGACAGACCCCGCCCAAAACGTTTACTCGCTATAGCTATCAGGCTAATTTACGGCGGAGCTAGATTGGGCCTTCTTGGACCCTTTTGAAAAGTAAATAAGCCGCTATACACTTATCGGAAGATATCGTCCACTAACATTTAACTCATGTTTCCGGACGACTCGTAATTTCCGAGTGTCAACCTTCCGAATAGCATGCAAGTGGAACCTGAATCTAGGTCGCATGGATTGTGCTTTGCGTTTTGAGATGATGAATACATATCTAGAGCTCTCCCTGCAAAACTGAGGTAAGTCTTAGCCAGCTGATCTTAACAAGCAGCGACAGAATCACTTCTTACACTATGGCGACCAAGCTCGACCCGACCCTACGCAATTTCGTCGAAGAGAATGTCCATGTTGGCCTCAACAACGTTCCCCAACGACAATACTTATTTGGCACTGAGGGCTCCGCCTCGAGAAAGCACGTCGCTATTGCTGGCTTTATCGGTTTCCTCCCTTTTTGGCTACGAACAAGGTGTGCTTGACGTGCGTTATGACCCCAGACATACCTTGTGGGAGACTTGCTGAAGACGTGATACTAGGGTCTCAATGCTGCTCAAGAGATCCTGACCCAATTCAACCATCCTTCGTCTGCTCTGCTCGGTACCAACAGTGCGATTCATGAGTGAGATTTGCCCGGGAATCCGACATGCGATTGCGGCTAACAGAACTTAAAATCGGTTGCTTTGGCGGAGCCACGATGTTTTCTTCTTTAGTAAAAGGCTTGGATGGAAGAGATCTATCTACGTCAGGGCAACAGTCCAAGTCCTCAGTGCAGCACTTCAATGTTCATTGATCGGCGTTCCCCAAATGGTTGTCGGTCGAATTGTCTGATAAGACTGCATGTAAAATCAGCGTTAATCCTCAAATCGGCTAATATCTTTGGCTCAAGTGGCTGAGGTAATGGCTTCAACAGGGCTACAATTCCGCTTTGGGTCTCCGAATTGAATCCGGCCAAGTCCAGAGGTCCTCACGTGGCTATCAAAGGAAATCACATCGCTTTCGGCATCGTTATAGCTTACTGCTACAACATCGATCTCTCCTACGCGACCGGTCCCGCACTGTGGCGTGCCCCACTCGCTTCCCAAGGAGCCATCATCTCAGCTCAAATCGGATGGACCATGCTCCTTCTGGGATCGCTAAGGTCGCTTATATGTCATTTCTCAAATCCCACAACAAGAGATGCTAATCCTTACACAGACCAAAACACGAGAAAGCTATCAACATCCTTACCCAACTCCTCAGCAAAGGCGTCCAACGCTCCGACCCAGAAGCAATCAAACAAGAACGTGCCATCGACGCAGCACTAGCTCTCAACAACGCCGAGGGCCCTTGGAAAGCAACAGAGATGTTCAAGAACGGCCCACTCAAGATCAGACGACATTATTTAATTACTATTGGCGCCCAGGCTGTGCAACAGCTGAGCGGTATTGACGTACTGGTCTACTATGCTCCTCATATTTTGACTACCAATGTTGGACTGAGCTACGGGACGGCGCTGCAGGTTGGAGCTGGGCTTGCGGATACTTATTGGTTTTTCTCGATTATTGGTGTCTTCTTCCTTGATCAGATGGGCCGACGGAAGCCCCTTATTTGGGGTGCGCTAGGCTGTTCGCTCCGCTTCCAATTGGTATGCACTCACTTTCCTGTTTCCATCACGAACGTTCGGACTAATGAGATCTGGCTGGTGTGCTCCAGGCAGGTCTTAAGCCAATGAGGGCCAAAGCCTCTCCAACATGATTCTTCGCATACGAGGCCGTTGTTGCAGTCGGCTGGCTTCCAATCCCATGGATTTTTGTAAGCTCTCCCTTGCCTTTGAATCACACATCAGATGACTAATCTTTCCAGGCATGCCCATGCGCCATCGAACCAACTCAGCTGTACTTGCCACTTCCAGTGACTGGGTTTTCAATTACATGATCGTGCAGATCACTCCTATCGCCAACTCCAACATCTGATGGAAGACACACATCGTCTTCTTCGTTCTAAATGCCGTATCCGCTCTAGTCGTCTTCCTCTCCTATCCAGGTTTTTCACCCCAACCCATCTCACTCTACCGTATCACTCACTGACTTATACCGTACCAGAAACGAGTGACAGAACGCTCGAGGAAGTCGATCTACTCTACGCGGGGAATTGCGACAGGCTTTTCGTGGTGAACAAGCGTGGTGTGCTACTTCCTAGTTCCAGGAGCAAGATGAGCCGCGTTAAAGAGCTTAAGAGCCTGGATCTCTCGTCTCATTCTTCGGATGTGGGACACGTGATTGGCAATGAGAAGGGATTGGGACATTATGAGGAAGTCATCTTGCTATAGCTGTAAACACACAACCCTGACCAGTATGGGAACAAAAAATTTCCTTGTTATGTTGACGGCTTTTCTCGCTCTTATCACCAACATCAATGACGCCAAAATAAAGTATGCAAGCTGCTTCTTGAATACATGATAATCATCGCCAAGCCTCATCTACATATGCGGTCACCGCTTTCGCGCTCTGCAGCATCAAAGGATTCCTCGCGCTTACACATCCACCCGTTCAACCTACTCATCTCTACAATGTCCACACCCGCACAACCGCACCGACTCGCAAAAAAGAAATCTACACCGCATCACCAAAAATCCCAAGGACCTCCTCCCCAACACGATCATGAGTGCATTCCTCACCAAACTACCCACCATCCTCCTCTTCACCACCACCCTCGCCAAATGCAAGTCTACCCTGCACCTCCCCACCGCACTCAATACCTCCATCTTACTCCTCCCCCCCCTCAACACCACCACCCCAACCCACTGCAATGCCTCCGCCGCCTGGCTCGCTCCGGGCATGTCTTTCGCGGATATGTATTCCGATTGCGTACAAGCAGCGCTGTTCTTCTCTGCAACGGCGGACGAGCACGGTTATGAGCCGTTTGAGTTTTATGCGCAGGGTCAGATACCGGTTCATGGGGTCGTGCCGCTGGTTACGCCGAGGCGGTATCCGTATAGTGAGTTTGGTTACTCTGTATATAAGGAATTTGGCACGATGGGGGAGGTGGTGTGGTGGTGTGATATAATCCGCTGAATTGTTTTCGGCGGAGATGTTTTTTTCTGCTAATGCGAAGGCAGATTCGTGTATGATCCTGATTGTGAATCTGCATAATTTCCCGCCTGCATACTTGCCTGAACGGGCACGGCGATCTTATGTCCCAACGGACGTGGCGTCCTTTTATGACCTTTATGATGGCGTGGATGGTGTTTTGAGTCGGTGTATGGAAAGCGCTACGCATGCGACGGAGCTTGGCTGGACGAGCTTGGGAGATGAAGCGAGTATGGCTGGTGAGCTCTTATCCTGGCCATTCACTCGATAAACTTGATCACGATGTAGTGTCTGACCTCAGGGGCGGTATAGGGCAAGTGGGTGGGATTGGTGTGTTTCTTGTTGGTGATCGGTCGCAGATTGAGGGGAAGATTGCGACGTCTTTTGGGGATAGGGAGATATGGTATGGGGTGGGAAATGCTACGGCTGAGGAATGAGAGGGGTGTGGGTTGAACTGTAATTGCCGTAGGCTCTAAGTCGGTGCATAACGCGGGATGGGGTCGTGTGAGGCTTGATGGAGAAAAAAGATATAAGAGAGCGTGAGAACTAAGCCAATCATGACCTGGAATGTATGATGGGGCGAGGAGTGGCGACTGGAAGGCTGTCAAGTAGAGCGGAACGATCGCATAGAGAAAATGTATGATTCATAAGACCTGTGTATCTTATTGGTCTTGACCTAGCAGCTCACGGGGTTTTAAGACAAGGCTCTCCCATAATCATCACTTATATCGGGCGATCCTTCTTCCTCTCAAAGTCTCGCAGTTGGTGTAGGACACTTCGAGCATACAGCATATTCTCCACTCCCATCAGTCTGCGAGCAGACACCGAACGGCACTTGAGCCTCCGCGCAAGTGTAGGCACAGCATGGATCATACGGCGTGGGGCAGCCCTGTGTACCACTCAGAAGTTTGACAGTACAGGTCGATGCAGAAAGTGTAGTCTTGGGGGCTGTGGTGATTGTAGCCGAGTGTGTAGTCGTCTTTACGGTTGTTGATTTGGCAGTTGTGCTCTTGAATTTCGAGGGCTTGTGGGTTGACGGCGAGGCAGTGGTCTTATGGCTTCGGGTTACGGGGGTGGAGCTCTTATGGCTCAAAGCAGAGGTGGATGAGGTGCTTGGCTTGTGAGTCAAGTTTGAGGCGGATGAGGACATGTGGGTTGAAGTCGAGGTGGTTGCTTTGCCAGTCGGGCACTTCGAGCAAGCGGCAAATTCACCCGTCTCGTCGTCTGGCGAGCAGACTTCAAACGGCACTTGAGCCTCCCCACAGATATAGGCACAGCATGGGTTGAAGACGGTAGGACAGGCAGCGATGCTGCTGCGCACACATGAGGCGGTATTGAAGGATGAGATGCTGTTTGCGGTGTTCTTGATAGTGCTGGCGGTGTACTCGTTGCCAGCTACCATTCCGGTAAGGCTAATTAGCACGGAGAGAAGCTGAGAGGTACGCATTGTGCGATATAAAGCTGTAGGAGATGTTGGTAGGACAACTCAGGGTGGTATTATTCGATAGTCGAGCAGGGGCAGAGGACACCGAAGCTGGGGAGACTTCATGCCAATATAGTTGAAGCTCAGATTTCCCTTTTCCCCGCGTCGTCCCACTCTCCGCATCCGGCGATCTGACTGCATGAATGGTGCAGGTACAACTGCATGTTTGCAGTAGCTCGCTGCCCGAATGGGCAGGCTTCGCTCAAGTGAAGGTCTGGACCAATACAATTGAACACGCGCACCAAACGATACGAGAGGGCCGATGTTACGCTTTCAGCGATGGCCTTTGACTGTCACTATTAAACACTTAGCTTGGTAACACGAGTCTTGGGGGATAAAAGGATCGAAGGAGGGGTTGACAAGAACGGCGACCCTAAAGTAAGGCTCTGCGTGCTTCCCGATGATCGCCCGGAGCTACAGGGATACTCCTGTGGGGCTGTGAAGCGAATTTCCGAACAACGACAACAACATTTCATGCGTTCACTTTTTTCTTCCGAACGACTAGTAACTCCATCCATCTATGCCGGTAGCGGCGGTGGGTACCCTTCTAAATCAAGATGCATATAGAAGAGAGCGTTGCGGGCTGGCATTGGGTTCATCAAGTAGCGCCCTTCGGGGCCTACGCGACCATACTCGTCGAAAGTGAGAGCCTCATTCTTGGCGGCATCGAGGATGCGTCTGCTTTCTTTCGACGGGACTCATGCTATTCTCTGCAGCTGTGCTCATCTTGTATACCAATTCATTGATAGTTTAAACAGCGACGGAGATGATGTGGAAAACGATCTGCATCGACGAGAAAACGAGAAGACATCTGGAGAATCATCTACACATCCTCAAAATGAACACTGCTACGAACAAGGAGGACTCTGCCACACATTTTGACAGGCACTTGGCCTTTTAATCTGATGACAGCTTTCGACTCGATGGCCAAATAGTACGCATCAACCATCCTTGGAACAATCATGACGTATCGCGTATTCGACAGTTTCGACATTGGTGTTGGCTTAGTCTTCGCATTATTCTCGGCTGCTCTCTGCGCTACACTACTTCTGATGATCGACTTCGCACGAAATCGTGGCCGACATTTTGAGACTGCTAAAACACTCCAGAGATCGGTTGGTATGATGGTAACACTGGGAATATTTTTCTTTGTGCAAGTCTTGATAGACGATATCAATTGGTGGAAGCCTACATTCGGTATTGGTGTGAGTGACACCTATATTTCTTTCTTGAAGATGGACCTCCTCATGTCACGAAATCCTTTGAGGGCTATCTGCTTCCTTCGTCACTATTGAAACGCAAAAATCACTACGTGAATTCTAGTGGTTCTTGTGGCTCTTCTGCTCCACCTGCACTCCTACCCGATTTCTTGTCCATGCCACGCTCTTTCCATGTGCTGCTTGTCGCCAAGCCGACTTGGACCATTCTCTAGACACCAATGTGGCTCCGTGCCCCTGGAACCAATCCACTACACTGCTATCTTTGACCACGAGCAAGGAAAGCGAGGCGGTCACACAGTCATCCTGGTCAATAGACAAAAATGCCCAGACCTCGTGGACAGATACTGGCTCAATGGCCCACCGTGGTTTCAAATCAGTCCAAGATTGTTCGTGATTCCTTTCGTTACCGGCATATGTCTTGCACTCATAAGCGGATACCTTCCGATGTATTCCGCGTATGGCACGAGCGCCTGCGTAAACGCAGCCTCTTACATCACTATGCGATTGAATTTTGCTGCAACGGGCCACACGCCAGTCGAAGACTCTCCAGAGATGATGAATATACCGCTCAAGAAGAGCTTTCCGGGCTGGAGAGCTGCGGTAGAAGCCCTGTCAGCAACCTTTTTCGTCCACCTTGATTTGGTATTTGTGATTCCCAATGATCACATCCCAGCTCAGTCGGTCATAGACTTCCTGTCGTCAATTCTATGCATGGGAATGATGCCTTTGCTTTTTGCTGGTGTCTCGAAGCCCCGGGAAGAGACAGAGTCCCAGCGGAATCACGAGGACGAGCTGCCAGAAGAAATTTCGAAGTTCGAAGCCAAAAATGGTGGGCTGATAACATATATACGGACTGCCGATGAAATCGATATTCTTCATCGGATATGCCGCCGCGGCCTTCGATCTTTTCTTCAACAGCCATGATGGACTGATACCTGTCACTGCTATCGCAGCATTTCTTACAACGTACCTGCTAATGTTCCTCACAGCTCACGTGCCGGCGCACCGAATGATTGAGACCTGGATCTTGTCCACCGCGACCGTCGCTCTTGTCGGCATTGGCTACCACTTCAACATCATGAACCTTTTCGGTATATACTCTGATGATCTAATCGATAACGGCTCCTCGTCACCTATCTACGGATCTTTATGGTACGCAATCCTGTTTCTCATGATCACGAGCAACCGGCGGCTGGCCAAACAGAACGAGGACCAACCGTACTCTTCCAACAAGACACCAGAGGCCCTTCATCTCATCCTCAGCTTCCGCGCTAGGCCTTATGTATGGCAGGTCAGAAACTCACGCGTTGCAATCTCCCTGGTCTTGGCATGTATATCTACGCTCTGCGGTGACACTTGGCCTCTTGCCGTAAACACCCTGATAATCAATCGCCACGGAATTGTTGACTTCGGAAAAGGAATGGCAAGTTGGGACGTGGGCAGCGGTTACGGCGTACTCTCTTCCGCTGATGGTATGGCAGCATCTAGAGAGGTTCAGGAAGTCTCGCGCAAGATCGACTGCGGTTGAAAACTCGGTGGACAAAGCTCAGGAGTCTGAACCGCTAAACACAAGTGAGAACGGCGTTTCAGCTATCGTAAGTGTGTGAAATTTTGGGCATTGCAACTCGAGTCTTTGAGGCACTGAAAAAGCTATAATTATCTACCTCGGTGGCGTCTGTCAAGCTGCTTACCACTGACTTGATCTTGGTGCTGTCGTACGCAGAACGCTTCGCAATATTGGCGCGCTGGCGCGCCAGCAGGTTTTGCAAGGAGAAGAGTTCGATCAGCTCAGGCTATGCATGTCAGCCTTTGAAGCTTGAGCAGCAATGGGGCCGTTGAGGCTTTTGGTGAGGCAGTCTGCCTCAGTCTCAATGCGACTAAGCCCCCCAAACGCTGGCCGTGCTACATTATGACGGGAGTCGCAACAGTAGTCTCCCTATGAAAGCTGTTGTTTCTGCGGGACGGAATCCGGTCACATAGCTTGCTAAGAGTTCGAGGACTTTGATGGATCCGTTTTCTGCACTTGGCCTTGCCAGCAATGTTCTTCAGTCCGTGGATTACGGTGGCAATTTAATATATGGCGGGCTTGAGGCTTACAATTCTGTAGATAATAGCTCTTTTGTTGTCAGCGACTTAGAGTCCATCAGAGAAGACCTTGCTGAAAATTTTACCGGTTTGTCCCACAATGGAAGTTTTTTCTCCCCATTCTTCACCGGTCTCTAAAAACGGGAATCTATTACGAGAAATAGGACAGCGCTCGCCAAATCCAAGAGGTGCCTGGAAATCAAAATAATTTGCTGCGTATAGAGAACGCTTAAAGGAATGGCCGGTCCCAGATAGCTCACAAGCATCAGGTGGTGAATGGGAGATTATAGAAAACGAATACTCATTGACATAGCGTAGCGGCCAACAGATACAAGGTTTGTCAGGTCAATTCGAAATAATATGTCAACAGTCACCAGTGGCTCTCGCTTTAGACGATCTAGGAACGAGAGACTGTCGTCTTGAGGTATAGGGCACCTACGAGCCAGCCTAATTAAGACGAGAGGTACTCGATTCATTGGAAAGAGTTCTCGCTGAGCCGAAAGAAGCACTAGAACTTGGTGACTTGAAATCAAAGCTGGCAGCACTTGAACGGGAAAGGAGCAAGCTGTCAAGGGAGTTGACAATAATGGATCTAGACACTCTACGGTATAATCAGTCGCCAGAAACCTTAATGCCTCCCTTGGCGAGCAGCGCAAAGCTGGTCCCCAACGTCGGCCTCGCCCTTGCCGTATGAAACACCCCGGTATTCAGCCCACTAACACGAAATCGATCCGGGAACGGCGCATCATTCTTCCCGTTCATCAAAATGGCCCACTCGTCATCAATATCGTCTCTCGCAGCGCACCTGGCCAAAGTAGCCGCCACCCACATCTCCCACATCCCATTTACTTCGTCTTCAATCGCACTCGCGTACGGTATTCCTATGGAGGTCTCTTGCTTGGCGTACCAATCACTTTGCATACTCACGGCGCTGGCTGGGAAAGTGTTGAGATCGAGAAGGGCGTTAGGGAAGAAGTTAAAGATGGTACCCCAGGAGGAGTCGTTGTGGTAATCGTATGTGATATGCGTGGCACTGTTTCCTGGAGCATCTGTGCCAAGTCCGTTGGTATATATCTCTGTGAAAATGTCCTGTGCTTTTTGTGTGTAAATCTGCTGGGGGTATGCGTTGAGGCTGATGGCGGCTGTGATGGCTAATTGGTCTGATTTGAGGAGTCAGGGATGGAGTCTACCGTATCCCTCTGGGATACCTGATCTATACCGTTGTTGAGAAGGTAGTTGGTGTATCCTTGGAAAAAGGTTTGATGTTATTGTGCTCGTATTTTGTCGCCTGTAAGCTTTCGGTATTCGTATATCATAATCAGAAAGCCTGCTGTCACTTCTAAGTAGATGTCTTCGGATAATTCGTTGCGGTGACTGGTTGCGAATGGGTAAGCTGTTTGACGTGTCAGCCAGGTCTATTTATTGTGGAGGTGGAGGAGAGCTCACTAAGTTCCACGTCGTGTATGACATGTTATTGAGGCTGTTGACCCGTCGCTAGCTAGTCAACGGCAGGCCAGGAGATACTTGATCCACTCTAGAGCTAGAGCGATCACCGTCATGGCTGTGACAGCAGGATAAATAACGTTGATAGCATTGAAGTTTCCATCGACACTGTCGATGATCCACGATGGCTAGTGACTAGGTAACAAAGCCCCAAGCGGCCAGATTGCCCTGCTCCGCATATAATCTTTGGGTTGGGCTGCTCAGATTGCACTGTCGATGATCCATTATGGTTAGTGGCTAGGACAACATAGCCCCAAACTATCGTCCTGCTCCACATATAATATTTGGGTTGGGCTGCTCAAGTTGAACATCGAAGTACTTTCCATAACTTGGTGCTCAGCGTTTATATTGCCTCGCCCGCCAGTCCAGCTATCGTCGATCGCATTGAATATCTGCACCTCCGGTGTGGCGCCAAATGTACCCTCAACAGTCACAGTCAAGCAGCTGAATGGCAGCGATTGGCGAATGGGGTTCTTGGGCGAGACAGGTCAGAAGGACTCAATAGTGAATGCTGCACCGCGTTCAGTGTCACTGTTGTGCGCGTGCTCGTATAGGCGAGAGATTCCTGCGTGGCTGCACTAGTGTTTATGATGCCGTCAGGCGCGCCAAAGAGCGTGTATGTCGTGCCATTGACTTGGGAAAGAACGGACTAGCCTAGAGCGTGGGTGCCTGTCCAACATTGGGCCTGAGCTGTGGGAAGATTATTGGCTTGAGAGCCAGGAGGCCATGCCGAATTTGTATATCTGCAAAAATAGACGCCAAAATATTTGATCTTTGAGTGATGAATGTCATTCTCACCCGAAAGATATGGATGCGCACAGCCTATTTATCGTTAGCAATGATAGAGCTATGCTAGCCTATGGCTCTAACTTGCCAGAGGGTATGCTGGGAGGTTAGTAGCGCGGCTGCAAAAGAATGACGCGAACAAGAGAAAGCTTTTATAAAGACGGTAGTCATATGAGGCCATGGCTGTTAGAGGATAGTGGAGACTAGGCTGGACTTAAAGAAGCTAAGATAATTGAACGGCTTTCGTGTTAAGTTTGCATGAGAAATGAAACATAATCCCGAGCAAGGTCGATAATAAGGCATCAATGCTATTTTTTTAAGAGACACATCGCGAGTGCCGTCGCAGTCAATGGGGCCCGAAGACGGCCATTTGCAGATCACTGTGCTCCTCTCGGATGTTCAGAGGTTCACAGCAGAACCTTGTTATATAAGTAGCCACATGTCCTACTCTTCGCGCAGACATCGTGGGCGAGATTCTTGGTTCTTGTGCACAGCACAGCCTTTATCAAGAGATTGCAAAGTTACAGAATCCAAAAAGTGTCGAGGGTCGTATTGCCAAGGATGGGACATTGAGAAGATAGAACGATATAAGGTGAGCCGAGTAAATCGAGCTTAGAAAATGCCAGGCCAGGTTTCGTTGGCGTGGCGGGTGTGATGAGCACCCCGAACATGGGGCGGTGTTCTGCCACTGTTGTGCTATTGAAGATTCTGTGGTACTTGACCATTCTCACTCTGTAAGAACAGTCTTGGCTGCACAGAGGATAATGGCAAAGTCAGATCGGCATAATGAGTAAATATTAAAAACCACTGGAAGGCTGAAAAGAAGCAATTGCTAATTAAAAAGTCATCAAACATTTCCCTATGTACAGCCAGTGGGATTCTGCTCCTTCTAGCAAGATGACAGTAATACGATATTGTAGGAGAAAAGAATCCGCTCAAGCAAAGAGGAAAGGATAGAGAGACATTATACATAGCAACCGTTGAAAGCGATCCACCATCGGCGGCCTCAATCAACAGATGAGCATTCGCTTCCCAAAACGCTTTACCATTCTGCAGCCACCACCTCCACTTGCCGGTGCGGTGGTAGTCACTGCGGGAGTCGACTTCAAAGTCGTGGTCGGAACAACAGGTGCTAGCTTTTTAGCTGGTGGAAGTACAGCTGGTGGTCCTGTTGGAACTTCGTTATGTTTATCGACCGAAGAGTAATCTTGTGGTGTAGGCGGTGGGGTGGCCGTCGGCTTTGGAGGTAGGTCCTCAACCTTGTTCCTCACCGCCGGGTCGACGAGCGGCCGAGAAGTAGAGGTTGGCGGGACCTTCGGCTTGAAAGGTGGTGTGGAAGCTTTCGTGGCTGTCGGCGTTGCCGTGGTTTTCGGGTGCTCTACCGCAGCTTTCTTGTCATCACCAGCCCGTGCGAATGGTGTTAGAGAAGTGCTTGAAGAGGATATCGAAGCTGAGGACACAAGAGTCGTTGCGGGACTTATAGCAGCAAGGAAGTCGCCGCTACCTAGCAAGCCTGGGAGTGAAACTATGCCTGATGCGGAGGACGAGGTCGATGAGGATGGCAAAACTGATGAAAAGTGGGAGTGCACAACGATAGCCTTTGCTTTAGCATTGGGTGATATAACGTCTGCCACAGCGCTCAATGTTGCACTCATGCTTGAGCCAGCCGCTGACGTTATGACTGGTGGTAGAATTCCACTCGTGACTGTGGCTGAAGCAGAGGCGAGACCTGAATCATCGAATGGCGTTGGCGGTAGGTCCGAAGGCGCTAGCCTAGCATCTGTAACTTGTCCAGATTGCAGGCTAAAACCAATCGTGGAGGCTCCCAATGCAGATGATTCGATCGCCGCTGTAATTCCCGTAGGGTAGCCCATCGACTGAGGGGTTTCTGCTGCTGGGCTTGCAAGCGGTGTCCCAGTCATACCTGGCATAGTTCCCATACCAGATGCTGTTACCGAGACAGAGTTTTCCGCAGAGTAAATTATCGACTGCGACGCTGACAAAGGAAGTGGAGGCACACTTGTAGCGCTTGAAGATGAGTTGAGTCCTGGAATATCTAGTGGAAAGCACTGGGAACCTAGTGGTATCGGATACGCGTACAGCGTATGCGACCACGAAGGTTTCGTAGTATCTTCGCCAAGTGATGCGTCAATTTGCAGGTCGACTCCGATATCGACTTCGCTGTCAAGCTTAACGCCAGTCTTCGAAGAGCCAGCTCCACATACTCCGCCCTCGTCGTATGCGGCAGTCAAGGTGGCAGAGACCTCCGGTAGCTTAACCGTCAACGCAACGTCAATGTTGCCAATCTTGATCAGTTCAATGCCAAATGCGAGCTTTGGTTGAGAGAAGGCAGCGAGTTTGATGGAAGCGGACTCCTGCTTGATGTCGAACAGAGGGGTTAGCGACCCTCCACTCCAGCCAGTAGCGGAGCTGGAGTCTGGGTTTTGGATGTCAGCTGTCACTTGGGCGCTGTCGGGCATGCCGGCTTGGAGACCAAATTCTACTGTCGCAGAGCCAGAGAACGACGAGCTGATACCAACATCATAAGACAATATTGCACCAAGTTTAAAGATACCTTCAACCTCGATTCCGGCATCGGGTATTGGGAATGAGAAGAGTTCTTTTGTGTATTGCAGTGAATCTGGTTCATCGCTGGATGTTATCGTAGCCTCGAGCTGTAGTGCGGCTTGTAGCCCTCGAGGTGAGCCTTGCAGGGTAAGGTCTTGGAGGCTGAAGTGGTCGACGGAGACGTGGCCAGTGACTGCAAAACTGCCGCTCACGTAGCAATTGATACAGTCAAGTATAAGGCGGCCCCTACAGATGTGTCAGAGAAGGTTGGCACGCTCGAACTTCGATGGGAACTCTTACTTGTCATCGGTATAGATGTTGGTGCGCTGACCCTGTTGACCTATATTCATGGGAAAGTTGACACTTTTGCTCAGATCAGCGCTGCCTGTTGCAGCATTGAGAACATCCTTCCCAACGTTCACAATGTCGCCCCAAAAATCTCGCTCTCGGAGTTGTTGGGGTTTCTGATACGGGATCGCTTGGCCGAAGTCGATATCATACGTGCCTGCCACATCCGACCAAGGCGCCGTTTGTGCGGTCAGGTATGTGGTGAGAGCTATTGTGTCCTCAGTGATCTTGGAGATAAGGTAAGGCTGTCTCTGGTCATCAGGCCCGCAGCCTCCATGGTTGGCTATGAGTAAGAACTGCCCATCATCATTCTTGTTGATATAACTCCATTCTTGCAATGCATGGTTGAAAGCATCCTGAGAGCTGAAAGTCAATGACATGATCCCGTCATCCCCTTTACAGTCGACTGCCGATGTAAGACCCTCGAATCGCTCCAGCATGATCATCAGTAGGCCATCCGGCGCGTATAGTGTCATGTTGGCCAGAAGCAGTTGGCCACCATCTCCAGGACTCCCATAAATAAGCTCCGATTGGGTCTGGAGATCTAGATCGGAAAAGACTTCAGAGGAACGGCGTTGCAGCTCGATGGCAGCTTCATCTTTGCCAACTTTGATGGGACGTAATATAGTCGATGTTACAGATCGAGGCTGTTCGAGTAAAGAGGCTGGTGAAGCGCAGACCGCCAAGACCGTAACGAATATGACCACGCTCTTTAGCAAGAGCGGATACATGGCTGTTGCAGATAGCCAGGGCTACATGCGATCGAGCTTCTACGGTCTTGCAATGGGTTTCGTCTCATTCATGTCAGATTCTCTGTTATAGGAACAAGGGGATGCCATCAAATATTTTGGGCATTTGCAGCTCATATTAGGTGGGATGCCTTCAACGACGGGGCCCGCAGGGAGTCCTCTGTTATATAGATTGAAGCACGAAACGGCCCCAAAGATGCTCATAAACAGTCACATATTAAGAAGGAGACATTGGCCTTGGCCGGGGCGAAAGGCAAACGTATACGAGAGCATGACGAGAATCATAGGAGACGTCGTCCTTCCACCCTTACCGTCAACAACCGTGCCGTAGGAGTGACAGCGTATCAGCGAAAGAAACGAAACTGAGCCGCAGATTGGTCAAGTGGCAACTAACTTCGCAGTAGTAGAGAAGCCAAGACCGTTGAGTTGGCCGTGGCCATGCAGAACACTGGAGCGGATGCCCATCATAACGCTCCTTACCGTCAGCAAGTGTGGTGAAGTTTAGAAGGGAGATGGTGGAAGTGTGGGGGCGGAGGATTTGGGTCGACTTGGCGATGTTTCAAGAGACATGATCGCCAGGTATCTTCCGCTCCAGCGTTGCATTCGCTAAGAGGAAAGATGCTATTCGTCCGTTTACGTGTCCTACTGATTCCCGAGATGATGGTCGCTTGGCGTGCAGGTTGTAGCGGACACTACCTCCCACAACCTCACCACCGTATGTCAGCCAGCACCTGTCCGAGACCTCCAGAAATAGCCTCAGCTGAAAGGAAAGTCATCGCAGTGTGTGCTAGAACGCTTCAATGTTGGGAAACCTCAGCTCAGAGCCAAGACGTATCAGAAACATAGCGAGGAGGCGGCTTCAATTCAAGGCTTTTAATGGTGCACGCACTATTTACGTACTACTGATATAAATGATATGATACGCGTTTTTTCCTAGTTAAATAGTGTGATATGGATTCCACACCATATCATTTATATCAGTGCAGGCTTTATATCACACCATATAACTACTGATATACATGATAATTCTAGGGATTTTGCATAGGGGATTTTGGTAGCATTACGGGTAAGGCGGAGCTAGGGTTAACTACCTATATGGGTTAGCGCACTCCCAGATAGGAATAGTACTAGGGTTTATTAGTCGTAAAAATCGCCCTACAGGCTTATCTCGGCTAATTCCGCTAATTCCGCGTATCATTTACACCATTTAAATAGGGTGGCACTACAGAGACACCCTCTTTACCTATATAGACACCCCCCCGATCGCTACATAGACACCCCCCTATATTGGGTTAGTGGCCGCGGTTACCGTAACAAAACATTACAAAATTGTTCAGGCGACGCGGGCGCATAGTAGTAAGGCTACTGCCTCATCCCCAACACCATTAGCGACGACGACGTCACATGTGTTAGCATTCTGAATAGGCAGATCTTCAAATATAGTGTGTAGCTAGGTACTATAGCGAGCGTTTAATAATAGAATCGCTATGGAGTAAGTATGAATAGGATTTTCGTTGTTTTCGCCCTTATCCTGGCCGAAAAACGCGCCCATGGTCAAATCGTTCAAATCCGACGTCTTTTAAAAAAAAAAAAAAATTGTTTTAGCGTCGCTGAGTCAGCTCAGCTACCAAGCTGACTTATCAAAGCCCATTATCGGGGCTGGCCTTGAGGGCCTGGTAACGCTGGAGCCGGACCCTGGAGCCGGGCCCTGGAGCCGGGCCTGGAGCCGGGCTTGGGCCAGCCTGCGGTAGACATACTAATGGTTACGGCAACCGTGGCCATTAACCAAACATAGGGGG